>JAANMV010003018.1_pt1 | contig 15291 bp, 9 predicted proteins | sample 7279661 | NCBI WGS metagenome assembly JAANMV01 (sample SAMN14094540, study PRJNA606508) | bioreactor metagenome | isolation source: A lab-scale SPAN reactor treating ammonium-rich wastewater day 121 | place: Ireland: Galway | collected 2017-05-16 | reverse complement strand
GCACCTCGTGGTGCAGGAAGAGCAGCGCCAGCGTTGGAATGTTGATCGTTCGCTTGATGGCGCCAACGTTGTAGCGCATCGACTCCTCCATGATCCGCCGGGCCTGGTATGCCCACGACGCCCGCTGGTTCGCGGCGGTGGCCGCCGAGTACGGGATGGAGGTGGCGAATCGCCTCAACCGGGCTGCGGTCCGCGCGGTGGGCCAGATAGAGGCGGGGCGCCTGGCGCGCGCTCTCGGCAAACAGCGAGCCGAAAACGTGGAGGAGTTCCTCGAACTCCTGCGGAGCGGGCTCGACCTGTACGTTGCGCCACCGTTGATGGAAATGGAGCTCCGCAAAATCGATGAGCGGAGCTACGAAGTCACCGTGAACGACTGTTTCGTCCACACCAACATCGCAAAGGCAGGGATCACCGGCACCTATGAGTGCGCGGTCTGGGACCGTGTTCAGGGATATCACGAGGCGCTCGGGCAGTCGCTCCAAGACGGTCAACTTGCGGGCGCCACCTGCGTCAGGGCGCGCGGCCAGGAATGCCGCCGCGTACTCACCATCAAGTAACCAGGAGGACTACGTTGAACCACGACTCGACCACCCAGTACGAGCCGCTCCGCAAGGCGGTCCGGCACTACGTTACCGAGGAGGTGATCCCGCTCGAGCGCGAGCACGGACTCACCTGGAACATCGCACCGCCGAAGGACCTGCGCCGCAAGGTACGCCTCCGGGCGAAGGAACTGGGCCTCTACGCCCCGGAAATGCCTGAGGCGGTTGGGGGAGCGGGGCTGCCGTTCCTTGGGCGGTGCATCATGGAGATGGAGCTCCACTCCCACGACACCGTCTTCTTCGAGGATGTGCTCGGCGGCGGGGGTGGCCCGACACCCATCCTGCTCGCGGGCACCCGGGCCCAGCAGGACCGCTTCCTCGCCCCCTTGATGGCGGGCGAGACCACCACCTGCTTCGCGCTCTCGGAACCGGATGCAGGCTCGGACGCGAGCAACCTCCGTACGCGAGCAGTCCCCGCGGAAGGTGGATTCGTCGTCGATGGCACCAAGAACATCGTGAGCAACGGTCCCCAGGCCGACTTCGGGATTGTCTTCGCGATGGCGATGGGCGCGGACGGCCCGGCCGGCGTGACGGCCTTGCTCATCGACAGCACCGCCCCGGGTTATGACAACTCCCGTAGTCACACCTGCATGGGCTTCACCGGGTTCCAGGGAGAGATTGCGTTGATCGATGTCCGGGTCGGTGCGGATGCCGTGCTCGGCGAGGTCGGCAGGGGTTTCGCCCTGGCCATGGACTGGATCAACGCCAACCGTATCCGGACGGCGGCGATGGCGACGGGCATCGCACGCCGGGCTTTGGCGCGGAGCTCGGCGTATGCCATGCAACGCAGGCAGTTCGGCGCCCCCATCGCCAGCTTCCAGGCGATCCAGCTCAAGCTGGCCGAGATGGCTACTGAGCTCTACGCGGCCGAGTCGATCGTCACAAGGTCAGCATGGATGAAGGACGAGGGGCAGGATATCCGCCTGGTATCGGCGATGACGAAGCTGTACGCCTCGGAGATGGTGAATCGCCATGCGTACGAAGCAGTACAGATCCACGGGGGAATCGGGTGCCTCGAGGAAACCGGAATCGAGCGCATCTACCGTATGGTGCGCATTCTGACCATCCTCGAGGGGACGTCCGAGATGATGAGGCTCACGGTCGCGGACCGGTTGCTGAAGGCGGCACCGCGATAGCCGAAGCCGCCGAGGGGGAGTGGTGGGCCCGCCGGGATTCGAACCCAGGACCAATCGGTTATGAGCCGACCGCTCTCACCGCTGAGCTACGGGCCCCCGCGTAAATGATACGCGAGGGCCCGTGAAGTGTGTTCGCCTTGGTGGGACGAAAGACAGTTAGCGCCGGCCCTTGCCGCCGCCTTTGCGATCATTCCAGCCACGGCCGCCGCCACCGCCGCGTTGGCCGCGATCGAAACCGAAGTCTCCCCCGCCGCCGCCGCCGCCACCGTAGCCGCCACCGCCACCGCTGGAGCCGCCGCCGAAGCTGCTGCGCCCGCCGCCGCCGTAGCCGCCACCGCCGCTGGAACCTCCGCCGTAGCCGCCGCCACCGGAACCGCCACCGTAGCTGCGGGGAGCACCACCACCGCCGCCACCCGAGAGGGTGCGAGGCTGGGGCTGGAAGCAGTCACTGCAGTACACCGGACGATCGCCACGTGGCTCGAATGGAACTTTGGCCTCTTTGCCGCACGATGCGCAGGTCGCATCGAACATTTGCCGTGGCGGACGGCGATCGGCGAATCCGCCGCCTTCACCTCCGCCCATTGCGCCCTTCCGTGCCTGGCGGCAGTTCGGACAGCGCCGGGGCTCACGCGTAAAGCCCTTCGACGCATGAAACTCTTGTTCACCCGCGGTGAACACGAACGACTCGCTGCAGTCGCTGCAGACGAGCGTCTTGTCGGTGTACGACACCCAATGACCCTCCTGAAATTGCGTGGAACCTACGGTCATCGAGCGCCGGTGGAATTCGAATGACCTCTCCGTGAGGCCGATGGAACGCGGTTACCGTGGTTAGCGTACCAGTACCGATACCGGCTGTCATCAAGAATGTGCTGATTTCGGTTCGACAGCGAGGGATTCCCCGCCCACGATTGGCGGTCATGGAGCCGCTGCCGCCACCTCGTCTTGGCCGGTTCGCCCTGGTCGTGCTCTCTGCGACGATCCTCGTCTCAGTCATGGGCGCATCGATGACTACCGTCGCGTTGCCGGACCTCCAGGAGCATTTCCGCGTCGGCGATGACACCCTGACGTGGGTGGTGACTGCCTACATCATCACGTTCGCTACCGGGACGGTGGTCTACGGGCGCCTCGCCGACATCGTCGGCACCAAGCCGATGTACGTGTTCGGGTTGAGCCTGTTCACCGTCGCATCACTCGGCGTTGCACTGGCGCCGTCCTACTGGCTGCTGGTGGCAGCCCGGGCCGCCCAGGGGTTCGGCGGGACAGCGGTGCCCTCGCTTTCACTCGCAACAATCGTAAAGACTACCTCTGAGCGGGAACGGGGCCGGGCCATGGGCACGACGATCATGGCGGTGGGGGTGGGTTTCGGGCTCGGCCCGCTCATGGGTGGCGTGCTGACTGAGCTCGGAAGCTGGCGTGCACCATTTTTCGCCACGGCGGTCTCGGCAGCGGCACTGCTCCCCCTCGCGCTCCGGGCAGTCCCGGGAGTCCGGGGAGATTCAAGCCAGCGTTTCGACGCAATCGGTGCGGGCCTGCTGGCGCTCACCGTGACCGGAGCGGTGTTGGCGCTCAACCGCCTCCCGCGCGACCTGGTCGACCCCGTCGGCCTCGCGGGCCTGGGATCCACGCTGGTAGCCGGAGCAGCGATGGTCGCGCGAATCGTGCGGTCCCCCGACCCTTTTCTCTCTCCGCGAGTGGTCCGCAATGTGCGATTCATGCGAATGGCCGGCGTCGGCTACGCCACACAGGGGTTGCATTTCGGTACGGTGGTGCTGATCCCCCTCCTGCTTTATCGCTATCACGAAACCAGCATCATTCAGGTGGGCCTGCACCTCCTGCCGGGCGCGTTGGCCATCGCCGTCTTTGGTATGGCGGGCGGCGTGCTCTCACACACGGTCGGGAACCGGCCGCTGATCATCGCCGGGACGGTGACCATGGTGGTCGGGGTCGGCTACTTCCACCTCGCGGGCTTCGATGGTCCCGCGTGGGGCGTGAGTCTCGTTTACCTGGTGATCGCGTCCGGCTATGGCATGGTGAACGCGTCCGTGATCAACGCAGCCACCGGCGAACTCGACTTCGACCTTGCCGGGCTCGGGGTCGGCGTGTTCAACCTCGTGTTCTTCCTTGGTGGGGCGACAACTGTCGCGCTCTCGGGGTCTATCCTCAGGTCGCGGGAGGGTGCGAGTTCGGCGATCAATCCCCTGGTTGGCGGCGGCGCGACCGAGTTCAGCGATGCACTCATCCCGGTGCTGGTGGTGGCCTGCCTGGGCCTTCTCCTTGGGTTGGGCACACCCCGCAGCAAAGACGCCGAACCAAATAAGGAACCCGTTATCGCCCCCCCGGTGTAAGTCTGCGCTATACTCGGCACAACCGTCCCGCACGCAGCCAGGTCCGGGCCCAACGGTCCCTCACGGGGAAGTCGCGGAACCTGGCGAGACGGCAGCCCGGGTTTTCACCCGGAAAGGGCCCAAGTACCCCCACGCACGTGGAAGGAGGCTTGGGACATGGGAATCAGCCCGCCCTCACACACCAAACCCTTGTAGCCCGGCAACCGGCGACATCCCCATTGCAGCGTTCAGTACAAGGAGCCAACGGTGCACCCAGACAGTTTCGCCAGCCGCACTACGCTATCTTCCGTCGGCGGCACCTACACCTACTTCTCGCTCGAAGCGCTCCGCGCGAAGGGCGTCGGCCATCTCGACCGGCTGCCATTCTCGCTGAAGATCTTGCTCGAGAACCTCCTCCGGCTGGAGGACGGCCGGGCCGTCACGCGTGAAGACATCGAGGCGCTCGCATCCTGGCAGCCCAACAGCGGGACCGATCGCGAGATCGCGTTCACCCCGGCACGGGTGTTGCTCCAGGACTTTACGGGCGTGCCCGTTGTGGTGGACCTCGCCTCGATGCGCGAGGCAATCAAGGCGCTCGGCGGCGACCCGGGCCGGATTAACCCACTGCAGCGTGTTGACCTCGTCATCGACCACTCGGTGCAGGTCGATAACTTCGGCACCGCCGGCGCATTCGCGCAAAACGTGGAGATCGAATTCGAACGGAACCGCGAGCGCTACCAGTTCCTGCGCTGGGGCCAGCAGGCCTTCGACAACTTCCGGGTGGTCCCCCCCGGGACGGGCATCGTCCACCAGGTGAACCTCGAGTACCTGGCCTCCGTCGTCTTCGAAAAAGAGGAAGGCGGCCAGACGCTCGCCTACCCCGACACGCTGGTCGGCACCGACTCGCACACGACGATGATCAACGGCCTCGGAGTGCTCGGCTGGGGAGTTGGCGGCATCGAGGCGGAGGCCGCGATGCTCGGTCAGCCGGTCGCGATGCTGATCCCCGAGGTCGTCGGCTTCAAGCTGACCGGCAGGCTGCCCGAAGGCGCGACCGGCACCGACCTCGTCCTGCGCGTGACGCAGATGCTGCGCGAGCGGGGCGTGGTCGGAAAATTTGTGGAGTTCTACGGTACGGGCCTCACCACACTGCCCCTCGCTGTCCGCGCAACCATCGCCAATATGGCGCCCGAATACGGCGCGACCATGGGGTTCTTCCCGGTCGACGCTGAGACGCTCAACTATCTGCGGTTCACCGGGCGGGAGGACTCGCTGGTAGCCCTCGTGGAGAGCTATTGCAAGGCCCAGGGACTGTTCCGAACCGATGCCACGCCAGACCCCGTGTTCTCGGACACGCTCTCGCTGGACCTTGGCGATGTGGTCCCGGCCATTGCGGGGCCGAAACGGCCACAGGACCGGATCTCGCTGACCGACGCTAAGGCTGACTGGGAAAAGAACCTTGCTGCCACGGTCGACCCGGCGAAGGCAGGCGCCTCGGCTCATATCCAGAACGGCGTGACCTTCGACCTGAAACACGGATCGGTGGTAATTGCCGCTATCACGAGCTGCACCAACACCTCCAACCCGGAAGTCATGCTCGGGGCGGGTTTGCTGGCGCGGAAAGCGGTGGAAAAGGGCCTGAAGACCCCCCCGTGGGTGAAGACCAGCCTCGCCCCGGGTTCGCAGGTAGTCACCGAGTACCTCGACGCAGCGGGCGTGACGCCAGCCCTTAACGCGCTCGGCTTCAACCTCGTCGGCTACGGCTGTACAACCTGCATCGGCAACTCCGGCCCGCTGGACCCCCGGATCAGCGACGCCATCAAGGAGAACGACCTGGTCGCGGCAGCGGTCCTCTCCGGCAACCGGAACTTCGAGGGCCGGGTGAACCCGGACACCCGGGCGAACTACCTGGCTTCACCACCCCTGGTCGTGGCCTACGCGCTCGCCGGCCGGATGGACGTCGACCTCTACAACGAACCCATCGGGAACGGCAAGGACGGGCAGCCCGTGTTCCTGCGGGACATCTGGCCATCGCAGGCCGAGGTCGAAGAAGCCATCCGCACATCGGTGCGCTCGGACATGTTCCGCAAGCGCTACGCGGAGGTGTTCAAGGGTGACGACCGCTGGCGCAACCTCGATACGCCCGAAGGCGGGCTGTTCAAGTGGGAAGCCTGGTCCACGTACATCAAGAACCCGCCCTACTTCGACAACCTGACCATGACGCCCGCCCCGGTGACTGACATCGCCGGAGCGCGCGTGCTGGTAATGGTCGGCGACTCGGTCACGACCGACCACATTTCGCCGGCCGGGAACATCAGCGCCAACAGCCCGGCAGGCATCTACCTCCGCGAGATGGGTGTCGACCGCAACGACTTCAACTCGTACGGTTCGCGCCGCGGCAACGACGACGTGATGGTCCGCGGTACGTTCGCGAACATCCGCCTGCGCAACGAGCTCGCGCCGGGAACAGAAGGCGGCGTGACCCAACACCTGCCCGGCGGGGAGGAGATGACCATCTACGACGCCTCGGCCCACTACAAAGCTGAAGGTGTGCCGCTGCTCGTGCTCGCGGGCAAGGAGTATGGCACGGGCTCATCGCGCGACTGGGCTGCAAAGGGTGTGAACCTGCTCGGCGTGAAGGCAGCCATCGCCGAGTCCTACGAGCGAATCCACCGGAGCAACCTGGTCGGCATGGGCGTCTTGCCGCTGCAGTACTTGCCCGGCGAGAACCGGGAGTCACTTGGGCTGACCGGCCGCGAGGCCTACTCCATCGCCGGCATCGCCGACGGGCTGAAGCCAGGCAAGCGCCTGACCGTTACGGCCCGTGCCGACGACGGCAAGACGACGTCGTTCGAGGCGATCTGCCGGATCGACACACCGGTTGAGCTGGATTACTACCGCCACGGCGGGATCCTGCAATACGTCCTGCGCCAGCTTGCCAGCCAGCCCCAGGGCTGAGCCACCACCCCCACCCAGAGGAGCACCCGTCACATGGCGAAGATTACAGTCACGAACCCGGTCGTCGAACTCGATGGCGATGAAATGACCCGCATCATCTGGCAGTTCATCAAGGACAAGCTCATCTTGCCCTACCTCGATGTGCAGCTGGACTACTACGACCTCAGCATGGAGCATCGCGACGCGACCAACGACCAGGTCACCATCGATGCGGCGAACGCCATCAAGAAGCACGGCGTGGGCGTGAAGTGCGCCACCATCACTCCGGATGAGGCACGGGTCGAGGAATTCAAGCTCAAGCAGATGTGGAAGTCGCCCAACGGCACCATCCGCAACATCCTCGGCGGCGTCGTCTTCCGCGAGCCAATTATCTGCAAGAACATCCCGCGCCTGGTGCCGGGCTGGACCAAGCCCATCGTCATCGGCCGCCATGCCCACGCGGACCAGTACAAGGCTGCCGACTTCCGCGTCCCCGGGCCGGGAACGGTCACAATCAGCTGGGCGCCGGATGGCGGTGGCGACCCGATCACCATGGAAGTGGCGAAGTTCACCGGCTCCGGCATCGCGATGGGCATGTACAACTTCGACGACTCAATCCGGGACTTCGCCCGGGCATCACTGCGGTACGGACTGGACCGGAACTACCCCGTTTACCTGTCGACCAAAAACACCATCCTCAAGGCTTACGACGGCCGCTTCAAGGACCTCTTCCAGGAGGTCTTCGACGCCGAGTTCGCGGCCGACTTCAAGGCCGCCGGGCTCACGTACGAGCACCGGCTGATCGACGACATGGTCGCGGCCTGCATGAAGTGGGAAGGCGGCTATGTCTGGGCGTGCAAGAATTACGACGGCGACGTCCAGTCGGACACCGTCGCACAGGGCTTCGGTTCACTCGGGCTGATGTCCTCGGTCTTGTTGACACCAGACGGCAAGACCTGCGAGGCCGAGGCGGCTCACGGGACAGTCACGCGGCACTACCGGGCCCACCAGCGCGGCGAGAAGACCTCGACAAACCCCATCGCGTCGATCTTCGCGTGGACGCGGGGCCTCGCCTTCCGGGCGAAGCTCGACAACACGCCCGACGTCGCCCGGTTTGCAGAGACCCTGGAACAGGTCTGCGTCGAGACCGTGGAGGGCGGCGAGATGACGAAGGACCTGGCCATCCTGATCTCGCCGGACAGCCCGTGGTTGACGACCGAGGGCTTCCTGGACGCGCTCGACCGAAACCTCCAGAAGAAGATGGCGGCCTGGTAGGGAGTTCGACACTGCGTGCGGGGCGACGAACCGTCGCCCCGCACGTTACATTTGCAGTTCAGGCCACAGGCGTATGGGACAGGAGGCGGCGGACCACTGCGCCGTCGTCCAGTTCGTCCCGGTGAATGGCGAAACACGCCGCCGCCGCCCGGTCACTTTAACAGCGACAGCGGACACTTCGGCGGTCACCGAAGGATCCGTTCGAACCAGATGCCGCCCTCTGGCCCATCGCCGTGGCGCGGGCTGAAGCCCATGCGAATCCAGAAGTAAACCGAAAGTCCCAGTGACGGGTGTGCCCACGCCCGCAGGCGCTTGTACCCGGCCCTTTCTGCCGCACGGACGAGCAGCCATGCGGCCTCCGAACCCGCACCGTAGCTCCGGTGCGCCTCATCGATGCACAGCCGGTGGATCGTGAGCCCCGGAGCGTCATCCGCCTCCACCTCGGCTGTGCCCACGTCCTTGCCATCGGCAAGGCGGCGGACGGCCAGGCTCGCGGGCCCGGCGGGCACGAGGTCGAAGCGCTCGCCGTGAGCGGCAAGCCGCTCTGACACCGTCACCGCGACAACCAGTCGCGGGCAGCCTCCGCCACCTCCAGCGTGGGCGCCTTCAGCCGGGTGCAGTCGGGGAGCGAGTTGAGGAAGGCCTTGCCGTACTGCTTCTCCCAGAGCCGCCGGTCGAGGACGGCGACCACCCCGTGGTCGGTCTTGTCGCGGATGAGACGGCCAAAGCCCTGGCGGAAGCGGAGGATGGCCGACGGGAGGGCGTAGTCGTTGAACGGGCTCGGGTACTGCTCCGAGCGGGCCTTGAACACCGGGTCCGAGGGGACGCCGAACGGCAGCCTGGCGATGATGAGCATGGAGAGCGCGTCTCCCCGGATGTCGATGCCTTCCCAGAAGCTGGCCGTGCCGAGCACCAGTGTGCGCGGGTTCGAGCGCAGCTGTTCGGTCAGCTGGCGGGGTGACCCGTCGACCCCCTGTGCCAGCGCCAGGATGCCGCGCGTGTCGAGTTCGCTCCGGACCAGGTCGGCCACCCGGCGGAGGGCGGCGTTCGACGTGAACAGCGCGAGCGCGCGGCCGCCGGAGGCGTCGGTCAACTCGATCACCGCCCTGGCCACAGCGTCCAGGTATTCCCGGGCGGAGGGGTCAGGCACGTCCTCGACGGCTGCGAGCAGGGTTGCCTCGCGGTAGTTGAACGGCGATCCGAGCTGGAGCATCTCGGGGTCCTGCAGCCCGAGGCGGCGGGCGGCGAAGCCCATGTCACGGTTAGCGCTCAGGGTGGCACTGGTCGCGATCACCGTCTCGGTTTTCGAGAATAGCTCCTCCCAGAGCCTTGGCCCGACTTCCAGGGGCGCCGAGTTCAGGTTGCCGTTGCCGTCGCGGTCGCGGCCGGTCCAGGCGATGGTGTCGTCTCCGGGCGAGCCCATCAGCTGTTCCGCCAGCAGGTGCAGCTCCTGGACCTTGCGGAGGGCCGCCTCGAACTCGCCCGCGAGGACATCGGCCGATTCGACAGCGGCCTCGGAAACGGCTTTCGCGGCTGTGGCGCCACGCGCCTCCAGGTCCCGCAGGGCCCGCAGGAAGCCATCCCACGCATCCTCGACGGCCTCCCAGCGGTCGCCATGCCGGATGGCGGGGGTGAGCAGCTGCCGGTCGTCCTCGCCCGCCGGAGTGAGCTTTCCGAGCGCTCCGAAAAACGGGGCCGCGTGTTCGAAGCAGCGCGCGACCGAGTCTTCCAGGGACTTCGCGAGCAACCCGAACGCCTCCTGCGGCAGGGCACGCAAAAGAGTCACTACACCGCCCTCGCGCTGCTCACGCCCGCCGCGCCGGTGGATGCCGTCGAGCGCGTCGACAGTGCGGCGAAGGCTCAGACTCGCGCCGAACTGGTTGGTCGCGACATCTTCGACGTTGTGCGCCTCATCGATCACGAGGTGGTCGAACTCAGGAATGGCACTGCCGCCTGCCGCGAGGTCGGCCAACAACAACGCATGGTTGACCACCAGGATGTGGGCTGACTCGGCCGACTTACGGGCGCGCAGCAAGAAGCAGTGGCCCTCGCGGACAAACCGGTTCTGTTTCGAGAGGCAGTCGGCATCCTGGGCACTGAAGCGCTGCCACGAGACCCACTCGTCCGGAGCCAGGTTCAGCTCCGAGCGGTCGCCGGTTTCCGTTTCGGGCAGCCAGAGCAGCATGGCGGCGCCCAGTCGGGCAAAGTCGGGGTCGCCCAGCCCGGATGCGTAGTTGGCAATCCAGCGCTGGATGCAGAGGTAGTTGGCGCGCCCCTTGAGCAGGCTGGCGCGCAGATCCTCCTCGCTGCCAATGAGCCCCGCCTCGGTCATGATCCGCCGGAGGGCCGGGATGTCCTTGGCCAGCAGCTGTTCCTGGAGCGCGATGGTGTTGGTCGAAACCACCACCCTTCGGCCGTTCCGAACCGCGTCGATGGCGGCCGGGAGCAAGTAGGCCAGCGATTTGCCGACGCCTGTGCCAGCTTCGATGAGGTAGTGACCGCCCCGGACGAAAGCCTCCCTGACGGCTTCGGCCATCTCACGCTGCTCAGGGCGTTCCTCGAAGCGCTCCATGACGGTGGCAGCGGCCCGGAAGCCCGCGTCGAGGTCGGCCGCGGTGACGGGTAGAGGCGGGTCCCGGGGTTCGAGGGCCGGGTAGCCGGGAGCCGGGCTCAGGGCGGGAATGTGCCGCGCCGAGGCGTCCTCCGGCTGTGCCTCACCGGCAATCACGCCGGCAAGGATGGGCTGATGAATCGCAACGAAGCGGGCGAGCTGGCTGCGCTGGGCAGGCTCGAGGGCGGCGGCGCGAGCCAGCAGGCGGGCGAACACGGCTGCGGCCGTGCGCGCATCGTTGAGGGCCCGGTGGTGGTCGACCGCTTCCACCTCGAGTTCGCGGGCGACCTCGGCGAGGCCGTGCGACCGCAGCCGCGGCACCAGGTACCGCGCCAGCTCAGCCGTATCGAGGGCCTCAACTCGAAGGCGGACGCCTTCGCGGGCAAGGTAATTGAGGTCGAAGCCGATGTTATGTCCGACGACCTGGCTGCCGCCAATAAACGCCTCCAGGTCGGGAGCGGCCACCGCGACACCAGGCGCATTGGCGACCATCCCGTTGGTCACGCCGGTAAAGCGCTCGATGAACGGTGGGATTTCGCGGCCGGGATTGATGAGCTGTTGGTAGGCCTCGAGCTCCCGGCCGGACGCGTCGAACCGGACGGCGCCGATCTCGATGATGCGGTCCTGCTCCGGGTCGAGGCCGGTTGTCTCGAGGTCGAGGGCGACGTAGGTGCGGGTCATCGTGCGAACATCCGTGCGAACGAGCAGTCTACGGCCCGGATGCGCGCTGGGCCAATTGACTCGGACTATGCTCGTTTTCGGGCGCGACACCCATTGACGCGCCCGCCGGGCATCAACCGCGCAACAGGTGGGCATTGAGGGGCCTTCTCCCGCATGCGTAGAATCGGGAACCACGGGTCACCCCAGTGAATGGAGGTTTGCGTCTATGAAGGTCTATCCGACCGAAGACATCCGTAATGTGGTCCTGGTTGGCCACGGCAGCGTTGGGAAGACGATGCTTACCGAGGCGGCCCTGTACGAGAGCGGTGGAAGCACGCGCTTCGGCACCATCCAGGACCAGAACACCGTCAGCGACTATGACGATGACGAGCACAAGCGGAAGTTCAGCCTGAACCTGGCCATCGTTCCGGTGGAGTGGGAAGGCCGGAAGATCAATATGATCGACACCCCGGGCTACGCGGACTTCGTGTCGGAAGTCCTGTGCGGCGCCCACGCGGCCGACATGGCGGTGGTCGTGGTCGATGCCGTCTCGGGGCCGGAGGTTGGCACCGACCGCGCATGGGGCATCCTCGACAGACTCAACCTCCCGCGGATGATCGTTGTCAACCGGATGGACCGTGAGAATGCGGACTTCGATTCCGTCCTGCGCAGGCTCCAGGAGCGCTGGGGCCACCGGGTCATGCCTCTCCAGGTCCCCATCGGCGCACATGAGTCATTCGAAGGCGTCGTCGACCTCCTGCACATGCGCGCCTACATTGGCGAAACGGCGGAAGAGGTCCCGATCCCGGAGCACCTGGTGAGCCACGCGGACGAGCTCCGGGCGCAGCTGATCGAGGGCATTGTCGAGACCGACGAAGACCTGATGGCAAAGTACTTTGCCGATGAGGAACTGACCGAAGACGAGCTGCGGAAGGTGCTGCACGGCGGGCTCGACCGCAACCTGATCATCCCGGTGCTGTGCTCATCTGCGACGAAGCTCATCGGTGTTCGCCAGCTGCTGCATAACATCGCCTTCAGCGGTCCATCGCCGCTCGACCGCGACCCCATCGAGGTGGATGGGGTCGCGATCAAGCCTGAGCCGAATGCCCCGGTGCGCGCGCTGGTGTTCAAGACCGCCGCCGACCCATTCGTTGGGCGGCTCACGTACCTCCGCGTCATCAGCGGGAAGGTGACCGCCGACAGCCATCTCTGGAACGCGAACAAGGAAGCCGATGAGCGCCTCGGTTCGCTCTACCTCCAGCGCGGCAAGGAGCAGATCCAGGTGCCCGAGCTGGACGCGGGCGACATCGGCGTCGTGGCGAAGCTCGCACACACCGCCACCGGCGATACCCTCGGGCCGAAAGAGCAGCCGCTGAAGCTGCCACCGATCGCCTTCCCCTCGCCGGTGTTCAGCATGGCAGTTCACCCGGTGGGCAAGGCGGCGGTCGACAAGCTGGGCCCGAGCCTCCAGCGGATGGTGGAGGAGGATCCGGGGCTGCTTCTGAGCCGCGACATGGGGACAGGCGAGGTTGTCCTGGCGGGCCTCGGCGATGCACACCTGGACGTCACCATCGATCGGCTCAAGCGGAAGTTCAACGTCGACGTTGAACTCAGCCTCCCGCGTGTTCCCTATCGGGAAACCGTCGCCCAGAAGAACCAGGCGGAGTTCACGCATAAAAAGCAGACCGGTGGGCACGGTCAGTACGCGAAGGTGGTCCTCGAAGTCGAACCGCTCGAACGGGGCGCGGGCGTGCAGTTCAACACGCGGGTGGTCGGCGGTTCGGTGCCGAAGGAGTTCATCCCGGCGGTTGAAAAAGGCGTCATGGAAACGGCCCACGGCGGCGTGTTCGCCGGATACGAGTTGACGGACTGCCAGATCACGCTCCTCGATGGCAAGCACCACCCCGTCGACTCAAGCGAAATGGCCTTCAAGGTCGCGGCATCGCAGGCGCTCAAGGAGGCCATTAACGGAGTCGGGGGAACACTCCTCGAACCCGTGATGGTCATCACGGTCTGGGCGCCGGAAGAGCACGCGGGTGATGTGGTCAGCGACCTGAACACCAGGCGCGCGAAGATCCACGGCATCAATCCCGACGGCGGGTCGAGTGTTATCGAAGCCGAGGTCCCGCTCGCCGAAGTGCAGCGATACGCCTCTGATCTTCGGTCGATCACCCAGGGGCGAGGGACCTTCTCGCTCGCTTTCGATCACTACGGCGATGTGCCATCGCACATCGCCCAGAAGGTCGTCGCTGAGCACAAGAAGGAGCTCGAAGAGGCGCATTAGCTGCCAGGGCTACGGCGAGCCCTCGTAGGTTATCCCGGGCAGCACCGACTTGAAGCCCGGGCCCGGGGCGCCACCCCCGGTGCTGTCGCGGGTGACCTGCACGGTGATGGTGGTGATTCCGCCGCCGCCGAGCAGCGGCTCGATGATGACCGTGCCGCTGAGCTGACCTTCAGGTAGGTTGGCCGCATCGACGGTGATTTGCAGCTCCGAGTCCCGGCCACGGGTGGCGATCCGGGGCGTCTTCTGCACAACCACGTCCGTCTCGCTGCCGATGGCGACACCGCCGTCGACGACCCGCCCGGGCGGGTCGTACGGGTGCCGGACGATCAGCCAGGAGGCGGATGTCCGCACCCGGAATGGGGCGATCCAGGTCCCCGTGTTACGCACGGTAATCGCAGATGATGTGGCGCTCGTCGTGCTCGCCGTGATGGAGACCGCGCGATCGCCGACGACCTGGAGTTGCGGGTTCCCGAGGAACGCTGAGGCGAGACCAGGATCGATCGGCGGCGTCGTGTCGAAGTGGGGCACGATTTCGAGTTCGGGGATCGTGGTGGGGAAGTCCATCGAGGCGCAGCCTCCGGCGAAGCCCCCGTCAGAGCACTTGTCGTAGTTCTCGGCCGTCAGCGCCGACGCCACCTGGGGCACGGTGAGGCTGGGCATCGTGAACACCTGGGGCGGCCAGAGGCGGCCCTCCGGGTTTACGGGGGCTTCGGGGTCGGGTTTGGTGACTTTCGCGAGGAACTCGTCGGCCGACCACCCTGTGAAATTTCCCGCCTGGATGTTCCACCAGGTCAGCCCGTTGGCCGAAGCAGGGCCACCCAGGACTGTGACCACCGTCCCGTCGGAGAGACAAGTGACGATTGTGGGACTTGCCGGTTCCGAGCGCAGGTTCAGGCAGTTGCCCGTGCCGATGACGACGCCGGTATCCCCGGGCTCGAACCTGGCGCCGCTGGAGGAGGGCGGCGGCGCGCCGGGCTGGCTCAACGGTGGCGGGTACGTGGCGCCTTTCGCTACGGGCGGGTAACGGACGCAGCCGTAAACCACCTCGTTGTAGGTGTAATCGCTTCGGTTGAACACGCCGTAGCCCGGCGCGTTGGGGTCTCCGCAGTTCCAGACTGTCCCGCGGAGCGGGTTCTTTGCGGGGTTGAGAGGGTGGTTGCTGAAGGCGAACCCGTTGTAGCTCCAGACGGCGTAGTACCAGTCCTCCAGCGCCAGCGGGTCGCCGTTTCCCGCGACAGGGCGGAGACCGGGGGCGCTGTTCCACTTGTCGGCCAGGATGCGGACACCTTCGGCGACGTTGAACATTGGATGCGTGCCGATGATTGCCTGGCGCGCGGAAGGGACGCGCACGTCGAGCGCCGGCGGCGCCGACAAGTGGCCCATGCCACTCGTGATCTGGCCGATGCCATAGCCGCAGTCCATCGATAGGAGGATCGAACCGACGCCGCCATAGGGGGTGCTGTGC
>JAANMV010003011.1_pt1 | contig 15337 bp, 7 predicted proteins | sample 7279661 | NCBI WGS metagenome assembly JAANMV01 (sample SAMN14094540, study PRJNA606508) | bioreactor metagenome | isolation source: A lab-scale SPAN reactor treating ammonium-rich wastewater day 121 | place: Ireland: Galway | collected 2017-05-16 | reverse complement strand
CATAATGAACATAACTCAAAACGCCACCGGTTGCAATCAATAACAAATTATCCCGCACTGTCAACACCCAAGGCGGCAGGATTGGGATGTTTACAGCACCTGGCAGACCAGGTCTCCCACCTCGCTGGTGGAATATCCCATCCTCCCGGCTGCCATGCTCTTCATTTTGGGAGTTGTGGTTTTGATGGCGGCCACCACACGGTCCCCGGCCTTTTTGAAGCCCGAGTTCTGGAGCAGCATGGCGAGTGCGCCGATAGCCGCCAGCGGATTGATGACATTCTGGCCGGTGTATTTTGGAGCGGATCCGCCGATCGGTTCATACATGCTGACCCCTTTGGGATCCGGATTGATATTTCCACCTGCGGCGATCCCCATTCCGCCCTGGATGATGGCACCCAGGTCGGTAATGATGTCGCCGAACATGTTTGGAACCACAATGGTGTCATAGAACTCAGGGTTTTTTACGAACCACATGCAGCAGGCATCCACATGGTTGTAATCGCGCTGGATATCCGGGTAATCGGCTTCGCCGATTTCATTGAAGGCACGGAACCAGGTATCACCACAGAAGGTCAGAACATTGGTTTTATGGACCAGAGTCAGCAGGCCTTTGCCTTCGCCATTCTGTTTTTTTCTGCGGCAGTACTCGAAGGCATAACGCAGGCAGCGTTCCGCCCCGAAGCGGGTGGCGATCATTTCCTGGGTGGAAACCTCCTGCTGGGTTCCTTTGCGCAGGATGCCGCCATTTCCACAATAGAGATCTTCGGTGTTTTCACGAATCACATCGAAATTCACATGCTCGGGACCTTTATCTTTGAGCGGGCAATCCACTCCCGGATACAGAACGACCGGCCGCAGATTGATATACTGGTCGAGGGCGAAACGGAGCCGCAACAGCAGCCCTTTTTCAAGGATCCCCGGCTTGACATTGGGATGGCCGACCGCACCCAGAAGAATCGCATCAAAGCTTCGCAGTTCATCGATCTGCTCGTCATTGATGATTTCACCGGTCTTGAGGTAAAGCTCCCCGCCGTAATCAAACTGGCTGGTGGTATAATCGATTCCCTCGAGTTTGGAGATAGCTTTCAGGACTTTAAGGGCTTCACGCACCACTTCGGGGCCGGTTCCATCACCGGGCAGGACTGCAAGTTTGAGCATTGGGTATCGATCCTCCAGAATATCCAGCATTTTTCCGGTCCGGGAACCGGCTGCTGCACGGCCTGACCGCTTGGTAGGGTAGCAAGAACCATTACCGAGTCAAGGAAAGGAGGGCGACTGCTTCCTGTGAATTCATTGACACTTCCCATTCCTGCGGCCTAGTCTTACAGTATCGGGCTGGTAAGCAATGTTCCCTCAGTACTTTCGTGCGGCTTCGAAAGGATAAGATCATGAAAAAACACATGCCATTGATCATCATGACGAGCGTGATCCTGGTCACCCTGCTTGTGCTTCACTTCACACTCTTCGGTCCGATGCGCACCGAATATAACGATACCATGGGGAAGCTCGACCAGGGAGTCAACAAACTCAAGGAGCAGATCACCTCGGTTGAATGGAATATCGAACAACCCGATCCGAGGGATCCCTCATTCACCTGGGAAGGGCTGCTCGACAAGGTTAAAGGGAACTTCGACGGGAAAAAGATGGCTTATGAAACCCTGGTCGAGGATATCGATATCTCGATCCCGGCGGATGATCCCGAAAAATCCCAGGAGCTGGTTCTGGCGCGTCTCGGCGCTCTGCAGGAGCTCGAAAAGAAAAATGGCAGGGTTCTCGAGGTCTCTGAAAAATGGGGGTTGAACACCTGGAGTGACAAAGGCCACAACGGGACTCGTCCGCTGGATCTGCGCCGTGGCGGTTACCGCAGCTATGCGGGTGAAAGACGGATCGAAGGCGAAAAAGGAACCATCCAGTTTGCATTGAATATCGCCTCCTGGATCAAGACCGATGAGGAAATCAAAGCTGAAATCGATGCCCTCCAGGGAAATCAGCAGCAGCAACAGGCTCCTCCAAGCAGCGAGGTGGTGTTTCATGCCGGCCATATCAAACCCCCGGCGGAAGATGCCCCCAAAGGTGCTCCGACTGAATACAGCTCTGAAATCAAAGTGCAGCGTGACGGGAACAATCTGGGAATCCTGATTGTCCGGCGGGATGGCATGCAGGAATTCTCACAGCCATACAATCTGAATATATCAGACTGGTTGCGCAAGGAAACTTCCGGGAACCCCTGGAAAGTTCTGCGAATAACCTGGGGCCCGACCATCACGGATATGAACGCCTATGTGGATGGGAAAACCGCCAACGAATTCAACATGACTGTCCGCACTCAAGCCGCAGGTGGAGTCCCCGGAATGGGTGGAATGATGGGCGGCGGCATGATGGGCATGATGGGTGGATATGGCGGCATGATGGGGATGATGCGGGGGTATGGCGGAGAAGGCGGCGGCATGGCGGGCTTCGGCGGGGGCGCGATGCGGGATCCCAATGCCGGTGTTTCGCTCGAAACCATCGATGGGTTCTGTATCGGCGCAGACCTGAACTACAAGAACAACGCCAAAGTGATGGTGGACTCCTTCCGCATCTGGAACTCGGTAGCCAAATCCGGCGAGCCCCAGAGCGAGCCGCTCTTCGCAGAAGATTTTGAATCCCCCTTCGGATCGGACAATGAGCTTAAACGCAGTGTTGACCAGCTGGTCCGCTTTTATCGCGACACTTATGACCCGAACAACGGCGAGTCGGTTCAGAAACAGAACAAAGCCTGGTATGACTATTTGATCGGCTTCTGGGGCTCGTCTCCCGGAATGACCGGTTCTGTGCCCGAATGGATCACGACGATGAAAACATTGGCATTTCTCGACCATGGGGCAAAAACCATTGCCAAATCCGGCGATCCGGAAAGGCTGGCGAATGATATCGGGATTACGGTGCCGGAGCACGAGCAACGGCGGCATGTGGCCACCTTTCTCGACCTGTGTTTCGAGATGGCGGATACACTGGTCAAGTCCCAGGTGGATAAAGTCGATCAGATCGATTTCCTGACCTGGTCCAATACAGTCAATGACGAACCGCTGAAAGTCGCCTACAAGGAAGCTTTCGATCAGCTCGAAACGGATATCGGCGCAACAGGTGGAATGATGAAAGGCCCGATGGGCATGATGGGCGGCCCCATGGGTATGATGGGCATGATGGGTGGTCCGATGGGAATGATGGGCGGCCCGATGGGAATGATGGGCGGTCCCATGGGAGGTCCGATGGGATATGGCGGCATGTATGGCCCCCCGGGCATGATGATGCAGGCCCCGGGAGAGGAAGCTGCTGATCCCGAGGCGCTCAAAGAAGCTCAACGCCAGCGCGAAGAGATGATGAATCAGCGCATGAAAGAATACGAAGAGCAGATGGAGAAAATGCAGAAATACGAGGAAAACCTGGCTAAATGGAAAAGGTGGCTGGAATACAACAAGAAAAACGAAATTCCACCTGAATTCTACACCGATTTCCAGTCTCAGATGGCCAGTGCCGGAAAAGATTTCTTCCTGCGTTATTCGGTTCAGACAATCTTTGAATGTTCAAAAGACCGTCTGGCTCCCACCCTGCATGCCCTCGAGTTCGGCAAGCGGCTTGCGTTCATCAGCAAGGTCCGCCTGAATCCGGTGCCGGAAACAACCAATATGGTTCATGCGGTGGTGAATATCGAGTTCAACTTCATGAAGTCCTCACTGACCGAACCGGCTGCACCGGTTGAGGGAGAGCCGGGAGCAATACCCGCCGAGGGTGAGCTTCAAACCAGCGAGGCAGCTGGGACATCCGGCTGAGATCTCCGGCGGTTATCAACCCATCGATTGATGAAGGGGGCAGTGGTCAAGCTGCCCCTTTTTGTTTGGAAGATTTTTCGATTGCGGCAAGAATATCTGTTAAAATATCTTCCCAATGGTTTTCATCTTTGGGCGGCTGGATCTCGAGATACAGCCGATTCTGGACCGCGACACGAATTTTTTTCGGATAGGCCTTCTCGAGTTCGAGGACCATTGCCGGACTGAAACGGCTGGCAGCGGTTTCGGAATACCTTAGCCGCGCCCCTTCCTTGCGCAGACGGATATGGTCGATGCCGGCACGCCGTGCAGCTTCTTTCATCTCAAGGTTGGTGAAGACCATTTCAGCTTCAGGCGGGAGTTTTCCATAGAGGTCTTCAATTTCTTCGCGGAGGCGTCGCCGGGCATCGTCATCCTTAAGGGCAGCGATGCGCTTATGCAGCGACATGCGCTGGCGCGCACTGGGGACATAATCGGGAGGGAACTCACCGGAGCGGCAGGAGTCGAGGGTGACACTGAAATCATCTTCGCGTCGTTTCCCGCGCATTTCCTCCACAGCCCGTGCGAGCATGCTGGAATACAGGTCAAAACCGACAGCGGCGATATGGCCATGCTGTTCGCGCCCGAGGATGTTTCCCATGCCGCGAATTTCAAGGTCGCGCATGGCGATGGTAAATCCGGATCCGAGGGCGGTGTTTTCCTGCAGAGTCAACAACCGTTCGCGAGCGATGCCGGTCAGGCCTTTTTTCGAGGGGACCAGGAGGTAGCAGTAAGCCTGGTGTTTTGCGCGCCCCACCCGCCCCCGCAGCTGATAGAGTTCGGACAATCCAAAGGTATCTGCCCGGTTGATCAGAATCGTGTTGGCGTTCGGGATATCCAGCCCGGATTCGATAATCGTTGTGCTGACAAGGACATCCACTTCTCCGCCGATGAAACGCTGCATGATCTTTTCCAGGCTGTGCCCATCCATCTGCCCATGCCCGACTGCCAGCCGGGCCTCAGGAACAATCTCCTGAATCATGTCCGCCATGGCATAGATGGAATCGACACGGTTATGGAGGAAGAAGACCTGGCCGCCACGCGCCAGCTCACGCAGGATGGCGTTCTCGATCACTTCAGGCTTGAATTCGAGGATGAAAGTTTCAACCGGAAGGCGGTTGGAGGGAGGGGTGTTCACCAGTGACATATCCCGCACTCCGCTCATGGACATATACAGGGTGCGCGGGATGGGGGTGGCCGACAGAGTCAGAACATCCACCTGTGTGCGCAGCTGCTTGAGGCGCTCCTTGTGTTTGACCCCGAAGCGCTGCTCTTCATCGATGATGACCAGCCCCAGGTCCTTGAAGTGGGCATCTTTCTGGAGCAGCCGATGGGTTCCGATGAGGATATCCAGGTCGCCTTCTCCGGCTTTTTTCAGGCACTCCTTGAGTTCACGGTCGGTGCGAAAACGGCTGGCGGAATCGATCGAGACCGGGTAATCGATCATTCTCTCCATGAAGGTCTGGTGATGCTGCTGAACCAGGACAGTGGTCGGTGCGAGGATTGCGACCTGCTTGCCTTCGCACACCGCTTTGAAAGCGGCCCGCATGGCGACTTCTGTCTTGCCGAATCCGACATCCCCGCAGATCAGCCGATCCATGCAGCGCGGGGATTCCATATCCTGCTTCACATCCTGAATGGCTTTCCACTGGTCGGGGGTTTCCTCGAACGGGAAGGCCGCTTCGAAGGCGTGCTGCCAGGGTGTATCCGGTGGGAAGGAATAACCATCGACTGCTTCACGCGAGGCATAGAGTTTGAGGAGCTCCCCGGTCAGGTCTTCAATCGCTTTGCGTGCGCGTGCTTTGGCTGCCTGCCAGACTTTGGAGCCGAGTTTTGAAAGTTTGGGTGTCGCATTGTCACCGCTGATGTACCGGCTGATTCGATCAATCTGCTCGATGGGGACATAAAGCACATCCTCATCGGCAAAGCGCAGTTCGAGGAATTCTCCCTCACGGCCGCCAACAGTCAGCCGTTTCAGTCCGACAAAACGGGCGATGCCATGGTCGATATGGACAACGGGTTGGCCGGGCTGGAGATCGACCAGATCCACAATGGGAAGGCCCATGCTGAACTTCTTGCGGGTCTGGATCTTCCGGAATCTCCCGAATATCTCCTGCTCGGAAACGAGGGTGAGGTTGGCCTGTTCACAGTGGAATCCATGCCGCATATTCCCAAGCCAGAGCCAGAGGCCGGGGACATCGAATTCTTGTGAGCGCCGTTTTTTGCCGAAGCCGATTTCGTGGGTGTAGCGTCGTGCATGTTCGGCCTGAAGGGCGGCCCGCCGCATCTCTCCGGCATCGAGAGCGCCCCCACCCTGCTCGATGGCATCCAGGATCAGCTCCCCCAATCGTTCCCGCTGCCCTTCACCTTCGCAGACCAGAATAAAATGTTCTCCTTCGCGGTGGCGGCGGACAATTTCCTGAACCTTCATTTTGAAGTCGATCCCCATCAGATTGGGACTGGAGACAGGAAGGTTGACCTCTTCGGGTGGATTCAGGGGGTGGAAGGGGAGCTCGGAGGAGATTTCGATCCAAGGGAAAGGATCGAGCTCGGTGAGCAGGTTTTCGTAGGTCAGGCAATAGCTCTCCGGAGCGATTTCGAGAAGCGGATTTTCCTCGGGGGCCTCCCCCTGTTCTTCAAGGAAGGACCGTTGGTAAAACATCTTTTCCACAAGGGAAAAGATGCGGTGGCCTTCTTCTTCGAGGGCAGCTGGAAAATTCCAGAAGATCCGTGTTTCAGGTGGCAGATACTCCGCCAGGCCATGCAGGCGGGAACTTTTACGCCAGGTGGAGATCATCTGCCGGAATTCATCGGCAACACCGAGGACCACGCTCTGGAGAACCTGCCGGGAGCGCTGAGTCAGAATATCGAAAGTCCGGATGGATTCGATTTCATCCCCGAAGAGCTCGATCCGGATCGGTTCCGATGAGGTATAGGGGAAAATGTCGATAATTCCGCCACGGACAGAGAATTCTCCACAGCTGGTGATCAGCTCACAGCTTTCATACCCTTCATCCACCAGGAATCGGACCAGGGCATCCCGATCCAGCTCGGCTCCCTCCCGCAGCACCCGGTCGGAATGACGGATACGCCCGAGATCGGCCATTCGCGCCATCAGGGAACGCAGTGGCACAACAAGGACCGCTCGGCGGTCTGGCAGCAAAGAAGGGGTTGGCTGGGAGAGATCTGAAAGGATCTGGAAAAAGCGGAGCCGGTCGCTTTTGAGGTTCAACTCCGGATCTTTGTTTTCGTAGGGGAGAGTTTCGTGGTGTGGAAATCCGAAAACCGGAGGCAGATCCCGTTCGTCCGGTGAGGAGCCTTTTTTACGTGCCTCCCAGAAATCTTCCGGATTCTGCGCTCCAAAGAAACACAGACCTTCGATCGTTTCCTCCATCGCCGGCTGATCGGCAACGATGACCAGGATCGGGTGGGATGAATGCCGCGCCGATTCAGCAATCAGCGCCAGAGGACTGGATCCGATTGCACCTCCGACACGGCAGCGTGGGATATCCGGCAGTGATACCCAGGCAAGTTCATCCAGAAGGCTGGGGATGGGGATCGTTTCCATCGATCAATGGTTCAGCGTGTCCTGAGATTGCAGAGGCGGTTACATCACCTCGAGGTATTCCCGGTTCGGCAGCTTCGGGAAGGGAGCATGTGGCTCCGCCTGATACCAGAAAACTGTCGAAGCAATATCATCCTGAAGCGGGAGGTAACGTTTCCCGCTGCGCCACCCCAGCGCCTGAATAGTTACACGCAGGTCGGATTCAAAACGGATCGGGTCCATGATGTGCCAACGGTACATGCCGAACCTCTGCTGGGAATTGTACGTTCCATCCGGACGAATGACCTGGTGAAGGCCGGCATAGGCGGTTGAAAACTCAGTGTATTTGCCTTGGCGGTCGAAGTTGTAGGAGCCGCAGAAATAATCTTCTGTTCCGGTGCCGACAATGGTGGCCCAGCGATCATCGCCATCCATGAAGAACTTGATTTCTCCTTCACCCCACCAGCCGGCATTATTGACACCCCAGGCCATGCAGGTGCCAACATAATGCCCCCAGCCACGGACCCCATCCAGCAGGGTATAATCTTCCTTGTAAGGGAGTGGGTTGCTCCTTCGGAACTGGGCATGGAAATATGCCGCATCCTCCGGGACTTCGGTCAGGGTGTAGTTGACCTGGTAGTAGAGCACCATTTCATCATCGGCGATATTTTCGAAGGTGATTCTGCATTTCTTTCTGAAAGGCATCTCCCAGTAACAATTGAAGGCACTGCCGGGATTGACACACACCGGAAGGGAATTGAGATGGGCATACTGGCACCACCCCATGCCGAAGAAATCACCTACTGGAGCCTCGATGCTGGGGGTTTCTTCATCATCCCAGTAAAAGCGGATGATGCTGAAACGCCAATTGCCGGTTGGAGTCATCCAGATCTGCTGGATGGCTCCCGGCCCTTCGATATCCGCCAGCTCGAATACCTGTCCGGGGGCGATTTTTACTGATGGGGAAATTTTCCATCCCTGCCCGAGATCCCGTGCGCAGAAGCTGCCGGTTCCTTCAGTTGCCATTCCCCCTTTCCCCTTTTCCCCTTTGAAGTTTTCCGGGGAAATCGAACGGCTCTTTGCATGGGAGAGCCTCGAAAGGTTGCCGAGAGAGAGGTTGAGACCATTAAACATGGGCCTGGTTCTCCTTGTCAGAAATATTTTCTTCAATGGAAGCGAAAATCTGCACCTGGTCTGGTGAGACATCCGTTACTTCCCAGTCAACTTCATGAATACTCTGCATTCTTTGAATATCGCCAATGGCGAGGCGGAGTGTTTCGAGGATTTCACCTTTACCGCAGATCCTGATCCGTGCCACATCGGCCTTCATGCTGAGCTGTTTTTCAGCCTTGGCTTTGCGGACCGCATCGATGACCAGCAGCGACAGATCGAACAGGCCGGTTTTTGAAGGTGGCTGGATACTCTGGACTTCCTCCAGTGCAGGCCAGGGGCTGTGATGGATGGAGTCCTTCATGCCTGGATCTGAATGGTAGCACCAGTGCCAGATATCTTCGGTCAGATAGGGCAGGAAGGGGGCAAACAACCGGATCAAGGCCCGGTGTGTCAGACGCAGGCAGGCGGCTGCGGATAACCTTCCAGGGGTCAGCCCTTCTTCATAAGTGCGGGCTTTGACCAGCTCGAGGTAGTTGTCACAGAAAATCCGCCAGAAGAAATCCTCGGTAAGAGACAAGGCCTGGGCATAGTCGAACTGCTCAAAGGAAGCGGTGGCGCGCTCGAGCAGTGGGCGCAGCTCGGCGATCATGGCACGGTCAACTTCGTTGGTCACCTGGTCGGGACCAAGCTGAGAAACCTCCAGCCCTTCAAAACGCCCCAGAACAAACTTGGCTGCATTGAACAGCTTGGTGCATAATTTGCGCCCGACCTTGAAAACCTGGTCATCATAGGCTGTATCCACACCCAGGCGTGCTCGGCCCGCCCAGTAGCGCACACTGTCCGCGCCATACTGGTCCAGCAAAGGTTCGGGAGTGACCACATTTCCCTGGCTCTTGGCCATTTTTTTCCGGTCGGGATCGAGAATCCACCCGCTGATCACCACATTCCGCCAGGGAATTTCACGTTCATGGGTGTAGGCTTTGACAATGGTATAAAACGCCCATGTCCGGATGATCTCATGGCTTTGCGGGCGGATATCCATCGGGAAAAGCTTCTGATGCCGCGAGGGATCCTGAATCCATTGGGTTGCGATCTGCGGGGTCAATGAACTGGTGGCCCAGGTGTCCAGCACATCCGGATCCCCGGTAAAACCTCCGGCCTGGCCTCGCTGGTCGGAGGCATAGCCCTTCGGCACATCTTCCAATGGATCGATCGGTAGCTGTGAGATCTCCGGAAGAATCGGCTGGTCATAAACAACCTCTCCCTCAGGAGAGATCGGGTACCACACTGGAATCGGAACTCCAAAGTAACGTTGGCGGGAAAGGCACCAGTCCTGGTTCAATCCTTCAACCCAGTGTTCGTATCGAATCCCCATGTGAGGCGGGTGCCACTGGATTTTTTTCCCCTGCTCGATGAGCTCGGATTTTTTGTCGAGAATCTTCGCAAACCACTGGCGTGTCGGAATCAGTTCAAGGGGGCGGTCTCCCTTTTCAAACAGTTTGACTGTGTGAGTAATCTCCATGGAGGGGCGATCGATGACATTCCCTGCTTCCTGAGCGAGTTCAATGATCTTTTTCTGGGCCTGGTTGACTGATAATCCACAAAGCAGCGAGGCATTCCGATTGGCCTGATCCGGATGGACACTCTCCCAGCCCGGGATACCAAAAGTCAATGGAAGCATTCGCCCATCACGGCTGAGCACCTGCCGCAGCGGGAGGTGATAGGTCCGCCACCACTCCACATCGGTCTGGTCGCCGAAGGTGCACACCATGACAATGCCGGTCCCCTTTTCCGGATCAGCCAGCGGATCGGCAAAGATTGGGACCGGTGCATGGAAGAGCGGGGTGAAGGCTTTTTTTCCAAAGTAAGGCTTGTAGCGTTCGTCTTCGGGGTGTGCCAGAACCGCGACACAGGCTGGCAGGAGCTCCGGGCGTGTAGTGGCGATCACGACAGGGTCCGCATTCCCTTCGATTCCGAAACGGAGGTAGTGGAAGGCGCTTTTCTTTTCTTTGTCGGTCACCTCGGCCTGTGCGATGGCGGTCTGGAAATCGACATCCCACATCACCGGACGTTCGGCGTGATAGATTTCACCTTTCCGAAGCAGCTCTAGGAAGCTGTATTGAGATATCCGCCGGCAGTGGGCATTGATGGTGGCGTATTCCTGATCCCAGTCATACGACAGCCCCAGGCGTGTCCACAAATGCCGGAACGCCTCCTCATCCTCGCGTGTGACCCTATCGCACAGCTCGATAAAGTTCTGGCGGCCGATCGGAACAGGATCCCCTTTGCGCCCCCTTTCCGGTTTGAATTCGGGGTTATAGTGGAGCAGGGCATCACACTTGACATTATAAAGGTTCTGGACACGCCTTTCGGTGGGAAGCCCATTGTCATCCCAGCCGATGGGAAAGAAGATGTTTTTCCCGCACATGCGCTGGAAACGGACAATGAAGTCCTGGTGGGAATAGCTGAACAGGTGACCGACATGCAGTGAACCACTGACTGTCGGAGGGGGGGTATCCACCACAAAAGTCTCATCGCGTCCCCGGGAGGGATCCCAGGCATGGGTTCGATTCTGTTTCCAGTAAGTCCGCCAGAATTCCTCCCGCTTTTCAGGTTCGTAATTTTTCGGCAATTCCATTTGTGTGTTCTCTGATTCATCAACAGGATTCAACGGTGATGGAGACTGGGATGCGAGGAGAATAACGGTTCCATGGAGCCGCAGACCTGTTGCTCGACCCGATCACCAACAACACATATCGGCGGATTTTATCAGAATCAGCCGAAGGAAGGGATTCCTCTGCCCATCGTCTCTCTGGCACCCGCCAATCAGTTCCCTCCAACTTTCCGGTAAAGGGTCAGCAATGCCAGATCAATCCCCCCAGGGGTCGGTTCGAAGTTGAGCTCAAACGCCACGATCCGTCCATAAACCTCGGGCAGGAAGGGGGTTAACCTCAACCAGCGTCCCGGTGTTGCCAGCAGTCCTTTATCCGGATTCGCTTCCGGATCTCCATCGAGATGGGACCTTAAAATTCCATCCGATTTGGGAGCGATCAGGCAGGTCAGTGTCCTTCCAAAGCGTGCCATATCCGTTGCATCGAAAACCTGGCCATCTTCCGCAAGCATGGCCGGCAGGCTCATGCTCAGAGAGCCATGCGAAATGTCTTCCCCTCGTCCGATCTTTTCTTTGATTGTTTTCGAGTCTCCCTCAACCGGAGTGAAATCGGGATCGAACATATAATTCCAGACATAGGCATCGCAATCGGTCTGCCGTGAAAGCCGGTTCTTGAAAAAGCGGCCAATCCCGGTCGCCATGTCCCTGTGTTCCGTATTCCCGGTTATTTTCCAGGAAATCCACAGGGACCTTCCCATCGCTGCAAGCCTGTTGATCGGCAGCGCCTTTCCATCGAGGATCGGCTCCTGATTTCTGGCCAGGTAATACCCCTCCCCTTCCCCGGGGCCGTTAACCCATTGAATCTTGTGAAAATTGAGGCTCTCCTCGAGAAGGCTCAGCAGTGACTTGTAGTCCAGTCCAATTTCAGCCTGAAGAGCTGTTTTATCCTTGATCAGCAGCAGAAAGTCATACATCGGGTAGGTGATGATGCCGGTGTGGACCGCATAAGCGCAGCGTCCACGCTCCGAATATTTAACCGAGGACCAGATCGGGGCGACCTCACCGGTAAAAAGCGCGACTTTCCGCTTGTCATCGCGCGCCGCCATGACCACATCGATCACCTTCTTTTGTGTGCGGAGGTAATCGTCGTTGCCAGTGGCCCGATATAACTCATTGTAGGCCATCATCTGATAGGAGGTGCCCCAGGCGATCGCGGCCTCATCGTTATTCAATCCCTCGAGTGATTTGACATATCCATCTCCGAGGTAGTTCTGGTTAAAGCTTTTCAGGTCAAGATAGGCATCGAGTGTGGGTATGGGATTTGCCCGGGGGTAAGCCTCCAGGAATTTCTTTTCGTAGGCTGCCTGATCTTTCTCCTCCCAGGCCAGTGAAACTGAACAGAAGCAGCAGACAGACACAAGAAAAACACTCAGCAATCTCATCATCAGGTGACTCCTTGGATTTCATTCGCAGCTCCTGCCGATGCAGGAACAACTCCATACTGTTGACCACCATAGACCCGCGGGAATGGTGGGTCTTCCCTCAGGAACCTTCATTCAGGATCGAAGCCAGCCAGTCATAGGCTTTATTCCTGTACTCCACTGGAAATCGATGCGGGCCGGGAATGATCGGAGATTGAAGGCAATCCCTGGCTCGATACAAGGAATAAACATCCGATACCTGTTTGAAAACATCCGGCAGATTTTCGGTGTGGGGAAAGATCTCATCATCCAGAGTTGAAAAATTGAAGAAAGGGCGTGGAGCCAGGCAGGCGACAATTTCGTGGCAGTCGATGGGAGCCTGGGAGATATCATCGAGATAAAATCCAAACGCCGGGAGAAGGGCTGTCAATCGGCTCCAGCGTTCCGGATTGGGATCACCCCGCAGGGTGGTCACCCCGCAGCTCGCCACAGTGGCTTTGATCCGTTGTTCGAACAGTGAGCAGAAAATCGCCCCATAAGCGCCATGGGAGTGGCCGATCACACCGATCCTTTCCGGGTTCACCTGGGGAACTGTTTCCATAAAATCCATGATACGCCGGAAATCCCAGATCATCTTTCCGAAGAACGACCACTTCGGGTGCTTCCGGAAGAAGTCCTGTGCACCGGTATAAGGCTCTGTTCCCGGGGGAATGCGCTCACCGAACCCGATGGCATCATAAGCGAGGATGACAAAGCCCCTGCGCGCCAGCTCCACTCCGAAAGCCATGCCCGGATCTCCCACCATCCCGACTGCCTCCTGCTTTCCGGGAGATTGGGTCTGATGCAGCACAATGACCGCCGGAGAAGGCTGTGCCGGAAGCGGCTTCGGCAGCAGCAGATAGGCGAAGATCGGATCCTGGCTTTCACCTGAAATTTTCAGGTGGCGGCGGATATGGTCGGGAAGGTCTTCTTCGCCCAGGACCTCAACTGAAGGCGGATCGGCACAGAGGCGGCTGGGAGTTCCCAGCAGTGTGGAGAGTGTGTGGAAAATCCCGGCGCGCTTCTCCTCCCATTGCCTGACAGTGGTGATCGCGCTGCTTCCATCTTCACCGCCCATCAGGAGCGGGAGAAGTTCGGCTTTTCCAGCCTGGGGAGTTTTCAGATCGAGCCGTGTGGCCTGGGACTCTTTCTGCCAGATGTCCCAGTCAAACCCCGGCCAGGAGAATGATTTATTTGGAAGAGCTGCCATCATGACAACAGCGGCCAGAAATCCCAGGCAGCGTAGAGACGACAGGGGTCTGAAATCAGGGTTTGATGGCATGGATTCATGACTCCTTCCGATTATCTGGATCCTGCGATGCTCTGAACTTCCTCGAACCAGTCCCGGGCAGTGGGGCAACGATTGAAGCGGCGCCCATTCAACCAGTCGCAGCAGATAGAATAGGTTAAGGAACGGTTTTCAGGAACCGAAAGGATCACCTGATGGCAGTCCTCATGAGCCGCCAGGCGGAGAAAGTGCTCCGGGGGATAAATGGCACTCATCCCGATCCATCCGATCTCGGGAGTCTGCCAGCCGCGTGTCACCAGCACACCGGATTTCGGATCATTCAGCAGGGTCTCCTGTTTCAGGCGAATCAATTCAACCGCGAGGCTGGCTTTTGCCTGTGGAGAGCCGCCGGTGAGTTTGATTTCGATAACGGTTTCGGGATGACCTGCATGACTGGTGCAGAGAAAAGTGACTGTGTATGGGCTGGATTCCGGGCCAACCGGGCTGGCAGTCATTTCAATCACCACCCGTTGGCTGGTTTCTTCAACCAGGCGATGGGAGAATTGGATCGGACCGACACCTTTAGGTGTCCGGACCGGGTAATCGACTCCATCGACAATCAGTGTGATCCCTCCGCAGCCGGCCGTGCTCCCGACATTCAGCGCATCCATCCCCCAGGGCTGTTCAACATGATAACTCTCATCGGAAAGCTGGGTATAAAGCAGGAAGTCATGGTTTTTGCCGAAGAAATCAAACTGGCCCCAGTAGCTGCGGTAGGCAACCTTTTCGGATTCCCAGCCGATATTGGGTGGAAGCCAGGTATCATTCCATGCCACCAGTTTGGGTGGGGGACCCTGGAGCCGGATTTTCCAGGCGGAGTAACCTTCTTCTGGCGTTTCGAGGTTGAAGGCCTCCTCGAGCGCCTGGCGGAGCGCATCGATGTCGCCCTGGCTCCTGGCTTCATCAATCCGTGCCAGCAGATCTTTCTCCAGTTTCTGCTGTTTCAGCAGGCACAGCTGGTAATCACAGCTGGTCCCGAGCATAAAGAACAGTGATTCATCGCTCTGTGTCAGTTTCCGCCGGAGATCAGCCTGCCCGGGTGTCGGCGCTGAAAGGATTGTAAAATAGTTTTCGGCTCCGAGTTTGCCAGGAAGCCCATTCCATCCGGGTTGAGAGAGAACCTCGGTCAGGGTCCGATCCAGCAGGGACAGAGCCTCGAGTGATTGTGTGCGTTGTGCGATCTGCCCATGAACCGCCTCCCAGGTAAAGTTAATGCGGGTCACCTCGAGATCCGCATCCGCTTTCCAGGAATCCTCGGGTATGCCGGTCTGCAGGATCCAGTGGAGCGGAGCCGATTGCAGTTTACCCCAACTCGTGTCGCCCAGATCGTTGACCGGTTCCTGCCCCGCCAGGGGAGAACTCGGTGCCCGACGCAGCGGAGGGTGGCGTTCCATCCAAACCAGTAGTTCGCGATTGCGTGCCGACGAGGGAGGCTGTTTGGCCAGGGACTCCAGCAGGACCAGTTCCTGAGCG
>JAANMV010003009.1_pt1 | contig 15343 bp, 15 predicted proteins | sample 7279661 | NCBI WGS metagenome assembly JAANMV01 (sample SAMN14094540, study PRJNA606508) | bioreactor metagenome | isolation source: A lab-scale SPAN reactor treating ammonium-rich wastewater day 121 | place: Ireland: Galway | collected 2017-05-16 | reverse complement strand
TCCTATAGCATTTCATCCGATATTTAAACATCCATTACCTGAAGGACATCGTTTTCCGATGTTGAAATATGAATTGTTACCGCAACAATTAGTACACGAAGGCATTGCTCAAAAAAGTGATTTTTTTGAACCTGAAATTATCCCAATCGAAACGGTTTTAAAAGTTCACACCAAGGAATATGTTTCCGATTTATTGGATTTAACGTTAGATCCAAAAGCAGCCAGAAAAATTGGTTTTCCTCTTTCCAAAGAATTAGTTGAAAGAGAATTGAGAATTACCCAAGGAACCATCATTGGCGCTGAAAAAGCATTTGAAACCAAAGTAGCATTTAACATCGCTGGCGGAACGCATCATGCCTATTCAAACCGTGGTGAAGCTTTTTGTTTGTTGAACGACCAAGCTATTGCGTCGCAATATTTACTCGATAAAAAACTGGCAAAAAAAGTCTTGATTATCGATTTAGATGTTCATCAAGGTAACGGAACTGCGGAAATTTTTCAAAAAAACGATAAAGTCTTCACCTTTTCCACCCATGGAAAATCAAATTATCCATTCAAAAAAGAAACTTCTGATTTAGATATTGCCTTTGAAGACAATACTTCAGATGAGGATTTTTTGAAAACCATTTCAACAATTATCCCAAAATTAATAGAAGAACAAAAACCAGAGTTCATTTTCTATTTGGCCGGAGTTGATATTTTGGCTTCCGATAAATTAGGAAAATTAGGTTGCTCTATTGAAGGTTGTAAAAAAAGAGATGAAATTGTTTTCGAAAATTGTGAGCGTTACCAAATTCCCGTTCAAGTAAGTATGGGTGGTGGTTATTCTCCAGAAATAAAAACAATTATTGAAGCACACACGAATACGTATCGTGTAGCTCATGATATATTTAGTCAATATAAGTCCAATTAAGTCCGTCACTGATAACAATAACCGTTCTACGAGTGCCCTCGTACATATATAAGTTAGTAGAACCAACAGTAGAATTTTTAGGAAATAACATTCCAGAAGCAGTGGTTAATTGTGCTGTAACCGAATTTTGAATGTTTCTAATAACATATATTCGACCAGGAAATGAAGCTGGGTTTGGCAATTGAAATTTATCATCTGTAGCCAAAGGTCGAACCGAGATATACACTCCATCATCAATAAGTGTGGCCGAACCTCCACCTCCCGAATTAGTTCCATTCAGTGTTACCGTTTTAACAGACAAATTTCCATTAATGTCCAACGTACTTAAAGGATTTGTTGTATTGATTCCCACTTGTGAAAAACTCAGGCTTGAAACCAACAAAAAAACTAAAAAAATGAAAGAAGAATATATTTTTGACTTCATAATTATCAATTTGATAAAATAAAGTTATCTTTTTAGTAATAAATAAAAAAACGCCCACACTTACGAAAACGTTTTAGTGTTGATAAATTATTGATTTTGAATAAAAAAAGCGACCTACATGGTCGCTTTCCTTTCAAACAGCATTCAAAATAGCTAAAATATCTTCTCCGAATCGCTCCGATTTTTGTTTCCCAAAACCTTTAATTTGTTGTAATTCATCTAAGTTGCTTGGCTTATACATGGCTAAATCGATTAATTCTGAATTGTGACAAATCATATACTTTTTCAGTTTCAAAGCTTCCGATTTTTCGTTTCTCCACTGATTCAAATAACCGTAAACTTGTTTGTCTTTCGGATTCAAATCTTCATACGATTTTCGTTCTAATCGTTCTGGTTTTTCTTGTTCTTCTAATTCATAATGAACAATAACCGACCAATGAGCTTCTTCACTTTCCACAAATTGTGTACTCGACTTTTTAAAAATAACCGAATTCAAAAAAGCATTCAATTGTTGTTGATCGTACTCCAAAAATGCGTTATCCAAACGGATTGAAAATACTCTAACTTGCATAACATCCTTATTTACCGATTAACAAGATTTCATTTGCTATTACTTCTGTAACATAGCGTTTGTTTCCGTCTTTGTCGTCGTAACTTCTATGGGTTAACTTACCTTCAATTCCGATTTCTTTTCCTTTAGTTACAAATCGTTCAATAATGTCGGCAGTTTTTCCCCAAGCAGTTACACGGTGCCATTGCGTTTGTTCTACTTTGTCGCCGTTTTCACGATAATAAACTTCGTTTGTAGCGATGCTGATGTTTGCTAATTTTTTTCCTCCTTCAAGGTTTTTGATTTCTGGTTCTTGACCAACGTGTCCGATTAATTGTACTGAATTCTTCATGGCGTATAAATATTTAATGTTTGTGTTAATTGAATTTTGAAATTGAATTTGCTCTTGAAATTGATTATTTGCTTAATAAAACTAATTCATTAGCAACTACTTCCGTAATGTAACGTTTGTTTCCGTCTTTATCGTCGTAGCTTCTGTGGGTTAGTTTACCTTCAATGGCAACGTGACTTCCTTTGGTTAATAATTTTTCAATGATATCTACTGTTTTTCCCCAAGCGGAAACGCGGTGCCATTCGGTTTGTTCTACTTTTTCACCTTTGGCGTTGGTGTAATTTTCATTTGTAGCGATAGTAAAATTTGCTACTCTTCCAGATTCTAAGCTTTTGATTTCTGGTTCTTGACCTACATGTCCGATTAATTGTACTCTGTTTTTCATGGCGTGTAAAATTTAAATAATTAATAAAATTGAATTTTGAAATTGAACTTGAATTTGAATTTTGCTTTCATTCATTTCGACAGTGCAAAGATGGGACAAGAAAAAAACGTTATTCGGTATTTAGCTGTTTACTTTCGGTTGTAAATATTTGTAAGCGTTTGCAAACGGAAAATATTTTCATTATATTTGTTGAAAATCAACACTATATGCCAAATACAATTAATAAAGTAGAATTACGTAATCTTCATATAGAAGACTACAAAGAATTGAAAAAATCCATGATTGAAGCCTATCCAGAAATGGTAGATTCGTATTGGAAAGAAGATCATATTGAAAAATTATTGGAACTTTTTCCCGAAGGTCAATTGGTAATTGTTGCAGATGGTGTTGTGGTAGGTTCCGCACTTTCAATATTGGTTACTGAAGATTTTGCCTTTAAAACCAAAACATACAAATCCATTACAGGAAACTACACTTTTTCAACTCACAATCCTGATGGCGAAGTGCTTTACGGAATTGATGTATTTATCAATCCAAATTATCGTGGTTTAAGACTTGGAAGAAGATTATACGATTCCCGAAAAGAATTATGCGAACAACTCAATTTAAAATCGATAATTTTTGCAGGAAGAATTCCAAATTATGGGAAATATGCCCACGAAATCAACCCAAAACAATACATTGAAAAAGTCAAACGAAAAGAAATTTACGATCCGGTTTTATCGTTTCAATTAAGTAATGATTTTCACGAAGTTCGTGTACTAAAAAACTATTTAGAAGACGATAAAGAATCGCAAGAATATGCCGTTTTATTAGAATGGAATAACGTTTATTATGAAGACAATCCAAGATTAATCAATACTGAAAAAAGTATCGTTCGCTTAGGATTAATCCAATGGCAAATGCGTTCTTTAGGAAACTTAGAAGAGTTTTTTGAACAAGCCGAATTTTTTGTAGATGCGGTTTCGGGTTATGGAAGTGATTTTGCTTTGTTTCCCGAATTATTCACCGCTCCTTTAATGGCAGATTACAATCATTTAACAGAAGCGGAAGCAATTAAAGAATTAGCCAAATACACGGATGCCATTCGAAAGAAAATGCAAGAATTTGCCATTTCATACAACATCAACATCATAACAGGAAGCATGCCGTATCTAGAAGACGGACATGTTTTTAACGTTGGTTTTTTATGTCGAAGAGACGGAACACATGAAATGTATCGCAAAATTCACATCACACCAAACGAAATTTTTCATTGGGGAATTACGGGTGGCAACACCATTCAAACTTTTGACACCGATTGCGGAAAAATTGGAATTGTAATTTGTTATGATGTGGAATTCCCTGAACTTTCTCGTTTGATGGCCGATCAAGGCATGAATATTTTGTTTGTTCCCTTTTTAACCGATACCCAAAATGGTTATACGCGAGTAAAACATTGTGCGCAAGCGCGTGCCATTGAAAACGAATGTTATGTTGCCATCGCAGGTTGTGTTGGAAATTTACCAAAAGTAAACAATATGGATATTCAGTACGCTCAGGCGGCCGTTTTTACGCCTTCGGATTTTGCTTTTCCAAGTAACGGAATTAAAGCCGAAGCCACGCCAAATACTGAAATGACTTTAATTGTTGATGTTGACATCGATTTACTAAAAGAACTCCACGAACACGGAAGCGTTAGAACCATGAAAGATCGCCGAGTTGATTTGTATCAATTAAAAAAATTAAAATAAATGAAAAACCTGCTTTTACTGCTATTTTTGGTTCTAGGGAACACTTTTAGTAACGCACAAAACACCTTAAATTACAACGATGAAAAAGGTTCCCCAAAAGCCACTTTACAAGATGTAAAATGGATTGTAGGCAATTGGACAGGCGAAGCTTTAGGCGGCATTTGTCAAGAAACGTGGAGCGAACCGATTGGAAATTCGATGATGTTTAGTTTTAAATTAGTTGTTGATGGAAAAGTTGCTTTTTATGAATTGGGACACATTATTGAAAAAGACAAAACCCTTTTGTTACAACTCAAACACTTTGACGGCGAATTGAAAGGTTGGGAAAAAGCGGAAGTTAGCGAAAATTTTAGATTGGTAAAAGTCACGCCAACGCATGTGTATTTTGACAAATTTACGTTTGAGAAAGTTTCGGATAACGAAATCAATATTTACGTGGTTTTTGAAGAAAGTGGTAAAGAAATGAAGTTTAATTTTAAGAAGTAAAACTTGAAGAAAGTCATCACAATAATACTTTTCATATATTCAATATTTTCGTTCAGTCAAAATATTGAATCCAAAGATTCTATTTCAGAAAAATCAACTAAAATTAAAGTTTTAGTGCTTCAATGTTCTAATGGTTATGGATTAGATGATTTCAGAAATGTAGTTGAGAAAGAAATAGGTGAAAATAATCAATTTGAAATTATTCCATTTCCAAACAAAAAACTTTTGGGAGTAACATTCCAAGGCGTTTACGATAAAAAATATTGTAAACCAATAAGTGAAAAAATTGATGTAGATTATATTATCATGACCAAATATCTTGGTAATATTGTTCAAGGGATTGAATTAATAGACGAAAAAACTACAATTTGGGGTTATGAAATAAAAATTTTAAACACTAAAAGTTGGAATCAAAAAGTATCAATTCGGAAAGATGATTTGAAAAAATATGAAGACATCTTGGTTCATATCGAACAAAATTCTGATGAATTAATAAAAGATATTAAAGAATTAAAATAAAATCATGAGTAAAACCTGTTTAGAATGTGGCGATAAAATTATCGGTCGCGAAGACAAAAAGTTTTGTTCGGATGGTTGCCGCAATGTGTACAACAACAAAATGAATAAAGATCAGAACAATCTGATGCGCAACATTAACAACAAATTGCGTAAAAATTACCGCATTTTGTGTGAACTCAACCCAGAAGAGAAAGGAAAAACTACGAAAACCAAATTACTTAGTAAAGGTTTCGATTTTGAGTTTTTCACAAGCATGTTACAAACCAAAACCGGTAACACCTATTTCTTTTTGTACGACCAAGGCTATCGTGCTTTGGAAGATGATTTTTATATGTTGGTGAAGAAAGATAGTTAAGAGAATAGATGAAAGAAGAAAGAAAAAAGATTGCCATCCTCGGCTGCGGTTGGCTGGGTTTACCTTTAGCCAAATCATTGCTTTCAAAAGGTTACAAAGTAAAAGGTTCTACGACTTCGGAAAGTAAATTAGAAATTTTGGAAAATGCTGGAGTTTTGCCTTTCCAAATTCAGCTGGAAGAAAACCAAATCATTGGAACTATTGAAGATTTTCTAAAAGAAACCGATGTTTTAGTTATTGATATTCCACCTGGATTGAGAAGAGAAACTTCGGCTTCAAACGAAATGACATTTGTAAGTAAGATAAAAACATTAATTCCGTTTATTGAAAAATCAGGTGTTCAGAAAGTTATTTTTGTAAGTTCGACTTCGGTTTATGGTGATAGTTTTCCTATTGTTGAAATTACGGAAGAAACACAACCCAATCCCGATACCGAAAGCGGGAAACAATTAGCAATTACAGAAACCCTTTTGCAATCGAATCCGCATTTTAAAACTACGGTAATTCGCTTTGGTGGTTTGCTTGGCGAAGATCGTCATCCAGTCAAATTTTTAGCAGGAAGAACGAATATTGAAAATTCTAATGCGCCTGTAAATATGATTCAGAGAGAAGATTGTATTGGAATTATTGAAAAAGTTCTCGACTTCGCTCGAAATGACAATTGGGAATGGAATCAAACTTTTAACGCTGTCGCACCTCAGCATCCAACACGCAAAACATATTATCACAAAAAAGCTGAAAATTTGAATTTGCCATTGCCTACCTTTGCCGAAAATTCGGAATCGAAAGGCAAAATTATTTCTAGTGAAAAAGTAGAAACGATTTTGGGTTATTCGTTCCAAAAAGAAATTTAGTAATGGCGTATTTTAGCGTATTTCACAATTACATCAAGCAAAAGAAAAATGCGATTGGCTTGCCGATTTTAGCATTAATTTGGATTAGCTTTTTCTGGGGAACCACTTGGATTGCTTCCAAAGAAGGGGTAAAACACATGCCTCCGATGCAATTGGTTGCGCTACGTCAACTTTTTGGTGGATTGTTGTACTTGCTTTATTTCTTAATCAAAAAACATCCTTGGCCAAACAAACGACAATGGCGCACGATTTTGGTTTTGAGTGTTTTGAATTTCATGCTGAGTAACGGTTTGAGTACTTGGGGCGTGAAATACATTTCAAGTGGTTTGGGTGCGATTATTGGTTCGATATTTCCACTTTGGATTGTAATCATCAGTTTGTTTCGCGGACAAAAAACATCTTGGAAAGCGGTTGTGGGTTTGATTGTAGCGTTTGGTGGTATTTGCGTCATTTTCTACGATTACCTCAACGATTTCTTACAACCTGAATTCCGATTTGGAATTTTACTTTCAGTAATTGCTACGTTTACTTGGGCATTATCTTCGATTTATATCAAAGAAAATAAGACGAATTTCAATCCGTATTTTAGTTTGGGATTGCAAATGTTGATTTCGAGTGTAGTGATTTCGAGCGTGATTGGATTTAATGGAACTTCTGTTCCGTTAAGTGAAATCCCTGCGATTTCTTGGTGGTCAATTGGCTATTTAGTCGTTTTTGGTTCGGTGTTAACGTTTATTGCGTTTATTTATGCATTGGAAAATTTACCAACAGAAATCAGCAGTTTATATGCGTATATCAATCCGATGGTGGCGTTGTTTTTCGGTTATTTGTTGTTTAATGAACCTTTAACAACAGCTATTATCATTGGCGGAACAATAACTATTATTGGACTTTATTTAGTGAATCGTGCCATTAAGAAGAAATAAAAAATCCCACCTATAAAGATGGGATTTGATTTTATTTTGAAGTTGATTACCAAATTTTCACACGTTTCTCAAAAGGTAAATACATACCGTTGTGTGGTAAAATATTGAACGCTTTGTAGAATGCTTCTACATTTTGTAACGGCACATAAGCACGATACATTCCTGGTGAATGTGGGTCTGTTTTAACTTGATTTTTGATGGCTTCGTCACGCATTTTACTTCTCCAAATGGTTGCCCATGAAATAAAGAAACGTTGCTCTGGAGTAAATCCGTCGATTAATCCAGGGTTTCCATTTTCTTTCAAATAGATTTGTAATCCATCATAAGCTGCGTTAACTCCTCCTAAATCTCCAATATTTTCACCTAAAGTGAATTTTCCATCTACAAAAATTCCAGGTAATGGTTCTAAAGCTGAATATTGATCCGCTAAAGCACTTCCTAAAGTGGTGAATTGTTTTAAATCTTCATCACTCCACCAGTTTACTAAGTTTCCATCAGCGTTATATCTTGAACCTGAATCGTCAAATCCATGTGAAATTTCGTGACCAATTACGGCTCCAATTCCACCATAATTTACCGCTTCATCTGCTTTGTAATCATAGAAAGGTGGTTGCAAAATCGCAGCTGGAAATACAATTTCGTTGTTTGTTGGGCTGAAATATGCATTTACCGTTTGAGGTGACATTCCCCATTCTTCTTTATCAACAGGTTTCCCCATTTTTTCGATGTTTTTCTTGTGACTCCATCTCGCGTACATTCTTGAGTTATCGAAATACGTTCCGCCTTGTTCTGGAGATTTCACTTGTAATTCTGAATAATCTTTCCATTTATCAGGATATCCAATTTTTACTCGGAATTTATTCAATTTGATTTTTGCATTTTCCTTTGTAGCTTTTGTCATCCAAGGTAAATTATCAATACGATTATCAAACGCTTTCATTACATTAGCAATCATCGCTTGCGCTTTTTCTTTAGCTTCTGGCGGGAATTTTTTAGCTACATATAATTTTCCTAAAGCTTCACCTAATCTTCCGTTAACGGTTGATAAAGCTCTTTCTTCTGCTGGACGTTGTTTTACCGCTCCAGTTAAAGTTTTTCCATAGAAGTCAAAATTTGCATTTTCAATATCCGTTGATAATAAACCTGCCGAACCTCTTAAAGCAGTCCAACGCATGTACGCTTTCCAGTCTTCAACTTGGTTGTCTTTTAAGATAGTTTCAACTGTTTGCAAATATTTTGGTTGCGAAACTACTAAAGAATCTACTTTTCCAATTCCAACGCTTTGGAAATATGTATCCCATTTAACGGTTGGTGCTAATTTTTGTAAATCAGCAAAACTCATTGGATTGTAAGTATTTCTTCTGTCTCTTCTTTGAACACGGTCTAAAGTAGCCGTTGACATTTTAGTTTCTAAGGCTAAAATTTTCTTTGCATTCGCATTAGCTGTAGCTTCAGATTCTCCAATGAATTGTAACATTCTCGTTACTTGAGCTACATACTTTTCGCGTTTTTCTTTGTTGTCTGGCGCATCGGAAACGTAATAATCTCTATCTGGTAAACCAAGACTGCCTGTTCCTACATAAATTACATTTTTGTTGCTGTTTTTAGCATCAGCACCAATGTAACTTCCGAAGAAACCTAATCCCATTTCTGGTTCCATTTCGGCTAACAAAGCAACCAATTGATCTGCATTTTGAACTGCGTTAATTTTTGCTAAATACGGTTTCAAAGGCTCAATTCCTTGTTTGTTTCTAGTTACCGTATCTAAAACCGATTTGTACAAATTAATCGCTTTTGCTTGGTCGGAATTTGGATCGATAGTTTTGTCGTTAATCGCTTCTTTTAATATAGCCATTACGTCATTATCCGTATTCTTTCTTAGTTCATCAAAACTTCCCCAACGCGTTCTGTCTGCTGGGATTTCGGTTTTATCTAACCAAGTTCCATTTACATAACGATTGAAATCGTCTGCCGGATTTACGGATTTGTCCATATATCCTAAATTAATACCCACAGGCTCTTTTTTAGCTGCTACCTCTTGCGAAGATTTACAAGACGATAAAGCAAACGACAAAAAAAGAAACCCTAAACTTCCTCTTAAAATAAATTTATTCATAGCTTAGTTTTTAATTATTCTTTTAACTATTGATTGGTTATTTGCTGTTATTTTTAAAAAATAGATGCCTTGAGATGCTGATGCGATGTCAATAGAAATCTGATTAGTTGATAAATCAAATTCTTCCTTTGACATAATTACTTTTCCAATTACATCAAAAACTTCAATTTCTTCAATTTTGTTTGATCCAGAAACTAAAGTGAAAATCCCATTTGATGGATTTGGATATACATAAAGTGAACTTTCAAAAAATGATTCACTATTTAGTGTTTGCTGCATAAAATTAAGCGCAGCCAACATATCAGGAAAAGGTCCAATGTTCTTTGAAATATCTCCACCTTGAGGAATTCCAGTATTTTTCAGAATCGTTCTCATTTGTTGGGATGTTAAGGTATTATTAGTTTGACTTTTATAATAGGATTGTAAAACGGTTACTGCTCCGCCTAATTGAGCTGTAGCCGAACTAGTTCCTGTAAAGGTCATGTAAGATTGATTAAAATCACTCCCTACTAAAGTGAATCCAGAGCCCGGAATAGCACCAGTAGTTCTAACATTTTCAAACCAACCTTGGACATCAACTCTAGAGCCATAAGTACTTGTATAAGTTACACCACTTACAAAATAAGGAGGATAAATAGCATGTGTTGTATTGGCTGTTCCGCCACCAACAATTATAGCACCACTATCACCATAACCCATATAGGTTTGGTAATCGGAACTATCCAAGTCTTGATACCCATTTCCTGCAGCAGCAACTACAATCCTTCCAGAATCTGTTAAAGCTTTTGTAAGATTCCAAACTAAAAGACTATACTCTGCAGGCACAAAACGAGGATTTGAAACCGTTCCATTGAATCCATATGCTTGCATTTCAAAAACAATTACATCTCCAACTGAGGAATTATTTAATGCTTGGGTTATAGCATTTGTTCTACTATAGCCACTTTGTTGCCACTCAGGATATAACCAAACTTGCTGAGCTCCATGTGCTATTCCTGTAATTCCATAAGAACCATTGTTACCATACAAAACACCCATGGTTGCTGTTCCGTGCTCTGTGTAACTTGAAGTTGCACTTGTGTTTACATCCATACCTGGTGCAATATTACAATTGGAGTCATTAAACTCTTCATGATTTTTATTAAAACCATATTCAACATTATGAATCACAACATTTTGTCCTGAAAAACCTAAATTCCATACAGCTTGAGCATTTAAACCTGGATTTAATTGTAAATACGTCTGTTGAGATAGATAACTTGGTGTAACGGGTAAAATGTCTCCTGGCGGCGGAACAATAGAATTATCTATTACGTAATATTGTATTTTTTTTGTTTCTAAAAAAAGGATTACTTCTTGATCAAAACTAGAAAGTAAGAAATAGTTTTTTAAACTTATGATATTTGAATCCGTCCCACAAATCTTGACAGCGTCATTTTGGAGTTCTTCAAACTTATCTTGAGAAATGTCATAAAAAGGTACCGTTGATATTCCTTTTGATGTCAGAAAATTAAAAGTCTCCGTTTTTTCTATATCAAGGTTAATAACAAGTTTATTTTGCCCAACCAAAAAAGGAATAGCAAGAAAAAATAGAAAAAAAAAGAAAAAATATTTTTTGCTCACGCTTAGTTATTTCATTATTTCACACAAATATAAAGAAGATAATCAACAAATTAGAATTTTAACAAATGTCAATAGTTGTTTTAACAAATCTCATTTGATTTATGATTATTTTTGTAAAAAAATGATATGCTTGATTTTCTTGCTCCTTATAAAAAGTTTTTCATCATTTTTGGAATACTTTCAATTGTTATTTATTTAGGAATTTACAGTTTACTAACTCCCAAAAAAACATTACCTATCTATTCTCCAAGAGATATTAATCCAGAATTAGTCGATTCAACAGTTCAACATATTGGCAACGATCATAAAATTGCTGATTTTGCTTTTACCAATCAAAATGGAAAAGTAATTACTCAAAAAGACTACGAAAATACCATTTATATAGCCGATTTCTTTTTTACCACTTGCCCCACCATTTGCCCAAAAATGACAGACAATATGGTTTGGTTACAAAATCAATTGAAGAATAATCCAGAAGTGAAATTGTTGTCTTTCTCCGTTACTCCTGATATTGACACACCTGAAGTTTTAAAAAAATATGCTATAGAAAAAGGAGTTGATGATGCACGTTGGAATTTGGTGACTGGAGACAAAAAGGATATTTATTATTTAGCCAGAAAATCCTATTTAGCCGTAAAAACAGGTAAACCAGAAGAATTGTACGATATGGTACATACTGAAAATTTTATTTTGGTAGATAAAAACAAAAGAATTCGAGGTTTTTACGATGGAACCAATTTGGATCAACCTACGGAAGACCCGAAAACAAAGAACATGAAACAACTTTTAGAAGATATTTTGTGGCTTAGTGAAAACCAATAATGTTAAATTCATGTTTAAATTTACTAATTCTGATAAAAATCAATTTTTGTCCAATTATAATTTTTACTTTTGTATTTTAATTCAATCTAAATAAGGAAATGGAAATTTGTTCTTCTGAACTTAAAATTGGAGAAGTTGCCGAAATAACCTCCATCAATCTAGATGAAATCCCACTAAAGTTATTAGAAATGGGATGTTTGCCTGGAAATTCCATTACCTTAATTCAAGTTGCACCCTTAGGTGATCCTTTGTACTTTAACGTAAATGATTCGCATGTAGCCATTCGATTAGAAACGGCTAAAGAAATCACGGTTACCAAATTGTAATTCTCATGAGTAAAAATCCTATCAAAGTTGCTTTAATTGGAAACCCAAACGTGGGCAAAACATCGGTTTTTAATGAATTAACAGGATTGAATCAACAAGTGGGAAATTACCCAGGAATTACCGTTGAAAAAAAACAAGGTGTTTGCAAATTAAACGAAACCACAAAAGCTAAAATCATTGATTTACCAGGAACTTACAGCTTAAATGCAAGTTCAATTGATGAAAATGTGGTGATTGAATTATTACTAAATAAGAATGACGAAGATTTTCCAGATGTAGCCGTTGTGGTGACCGAAGTGGAAAATTTAAAACGAAACTTACTCCTTTTTACCCAAATTAAAGATTTAGAAATTCCAACTATTTTAGTCATTAATATGGCGGATAGAATGGAGTTTAAAGGAATTGAATTAGATATTCCCGTTTTAGAAAAAGAACTAAAAACGAAGATTGCTTTAATCAGTTCGCGCAAAAAAATCGGAATTGATAACTTAAAAAATCTAATTCTCAATTACGAGACGCTTTCAACCGAACCTTGTTTGAATGCGTCTTCAATTGATCCAGACTATTTCAATAATTTAAGAAGAGCGTTTCCTAACCAATTGTTATACAAACTTTGGTTGGTAATTACGCAAGATGTCAATTTCTTGAATTTAGACCGAAACGAAATCAAAAGTTCGTTTACCAAATCACATTCCGATTTAAAAAAGCTGCAACAGAAGGAAACAATAAAACGTTATCAATTTATCAATGATACGCTAAAATTAGGTCAAAAAATAGACGTTTCAAAAGCAACGGATATTCGTGCAAAAATCGACCGAATTCTGACGCATAAGATTTTTGGTTATGTGATTTTCTTAGGAATTTTAATGCTGATTTTCCAGTTTTTATTTGATTGGAGTAGCATTCCAATGGATTTCATTGATGAAACCTTTGCTAATTTGAGTTCGCTTGCCAAGCAACATCTTCCAGCAGGAGAATTTACCAATTTAATCAGTGAAGGTTTGATTCCAGGAATTGGTGGAATCGTAATTTTCATTCCACAAATTGCCTTTTTATTCTTGTTTATTTCCGTGTTAGAAGAAAGCGGTTATATGAGTCGCGTAGTGTTTTTGATGGACAAAATCATGCGAAAATTTGGTTTATCTGGAAAAAGTATTGTGCCTTTGATTTCAGGAACGGCTTGTGCTATTCCGGCGATTATGAGTGCAAGAAATATTGAAAATTGGAAAGAAAGATTAATCACCATTTTAGTCACGCCATTCACCACTTGTTCGGCAAGATTACCGGTTTATGCGATTTTAATTTCCTTAATTATTCCCGAAAAAAGAGTCTTCGGATTTTTAAGTTTACAAGGCTTAACCTTAATGGGATTGTATTTATTAGGATTTGGAATGGCTGTTTTTTCAGCTTATCTATTAAACAAATATTTGAAATTAAACTGCAAATCGTATTTCGTAGTTGAAATGCCAAGTTATAAAATTCCGATGTTTAAAAATGTTGGAATTAACGTTTTAGAAAAAACCAAAGCCTTTGTTTTTGGTGCTGGAAAAATCATTTTAGCCTTATCGGTTATTTTATGGTTTTTAGGTTCGCACGGATTAAGTGATGATTTCAACAACGCTGAAAAAATCATAACTGAACAAAATCAGAACAAAAACATTACTTCAGAAGAATTTGAAGACCAAGTAAACTCCTTCAAGCTTGAGAATTCATATATCGGTTTCATGGGAAAAGCCATTGAACCTGTCATTCGACCTTTAGGTTACGATTGGAAAATTGGAGTTGCTGTGGTGAGTTCTTTTGCTGCTCGTGAAGTTTTCGTGGGAACTTTAGCAACCATTTATAGTGTTGGAAGTCATAGCGAAGAAGAAACTACCATTAAAAACCGAATGGCTGCCGAAGTACATCCTGAAACTGGTAAAAAAATATTCAATTTTGCTACTGGAATTTCCTTATTACTATTTTATGCTTTCGCGATGCAATGTATTTCTACTTTAGCTATTGTAAAAAAAGAAACCAATTCTTGGAAATGGCCGATAATTCAGCTGGTTTTCATGAGTGGATTTGCGTATGTAACTTCGTTAATTGCCTATCAATTTTTGAAATAAAAGGCACAATTTTTGATTGCTTTATAGTAAACAAAAAATGATGAAGAATACACTAGTCATTTTATTTATTGCATTAACGATAAATATCACGTTTTCTCAAAAAATTGATAAATCTAAGGAGGAATTAAAAACGGGAAACAATTCTAATTCTTCGAGTTCGAATTCATCAAGTTCAAACTCGAGTAGTGATTCTTCTGAGTCAAGCGCTTTTGGTATCTTTAGATTTATTATAGAGAGTTTTTATTATACCATTGGCGATTACGGAAATGAAAAGCATTTATATAGTCGACTAACAAAACATCCTTATTTCGATGGCGAATCGGGAAATTTCCAAAAAGAAAACGACAGTATTCAAAATGGAAATGTAATGCGATTTGATGTTGAAAATCATTTTTTATATAGCAACAATAATTTATTCGGAAATCATTTAAAAGCAAAATTCAGACCTTTTCAATTTTTTTACATTCAAGCCGATTATCGAGAATTGATAGAAAAAAATGCTTTTACAAACAACTTTTCAAATCTTTCCTTGTTTCAATTTAATGTGGCTTACGATCGAATTCGGTTCAAAAAATTTAATTTGGGTTGGACGCTTGGAGTAACTTACATTGGAAATGATGTTCAAAAAGTAGGATTTTCATATGGTCTACATACCGATGTTTTTGCGATAAAAAACATAAGTTTTAACAGCGCGATAATTTGGAGTAAAATAAATGGATTGCCCGTAAATTCATTTGAAATCAGAGGAAAATATCATAAAAAGAATTATTTTTTCTCATTAGGCTATGAGTATTTAAAAATTGCTTCTCCGAATTACAATTATATGACAGTTGGAACTGGATTTTATTTTT
>JAANMV010003007.1_pt1 | contig 15360 bp, 12 predicted proteins | sample 7279661 | NCBI WGS metagenome assembly JAANMV01 (sample SAMN14094540, study PRJNA606508) | bioreactor metagenome | isolation source: A lab-scale SPAN reactor treating ammonium-rich wastewater day 121 | place: Ireland: Galway | collected 2017-05-16 | reverse complement strand
CACCGCACCGACATCGGCTGGCGCGCGATCGCGCGCGAGCAGGACTGAGGATCAACGCGCCGGCAGTTCGTCCAGCGCGCGCAGCATCTCGTCCGCCAGCAGCGGCTGCGCGGCGGCGACCGGGTGCAGGTTGTCGCCCTGGAACCATTTGCGCTCCGTGCCCAGCGGGGCGAGGAAATGCGGGACCAGCCCGGTGCCCAGGCGCTGGCTGATCAGCAGGTAGCTGCGCTGGAAATCGACCGCATAGCGACCGAAGTTGGGCGGCAGCTGCAGCCCGACCAGCAGCACCTGCGCGCCGGCCTTGCGCGAGGCACCGATCATCCAGCCGAGATTGGCGCCCATCTGCACCAGCGGGAGGCCGCGCAGGCCGTCGTTGGCCCCCAGCTCGATGATGACGATGTCCGGCTCCACCCGGGCCAGCTCGGCGTCGATGCGGCTGCGCCCGCCGGCGGTGGTTTCGCCGGAAATGCTGGCGTTGTGGAAGGCATAGCGCGTCGACTTCGCATCGGCCAGCGCCACCCAGCCCTGCTCCGGGCGCAGTCCGTAGGCGGCCGACAATGAGTCGCCCATGACCAGTACTTTCCGCTCACGTGCATCGGCCGCGGATGCGGCTAGCATCGCCAGCATGACGCACACGCCCAGCACCCACGCCCGCACCGCCGACACCATCGCGCCCACTCCCGTTCCGGTTGCCGCAAACGCTAGCACGCCCGGACCGGGCAGCCTGCGTGCGCGCGACGTCGGCAAGACCGTGGCGCTGCCGGACGGCGCGCTGACCATCCTCGATGCGATCAGCCTGGACATCGCCGCCGGCGAGCGCGTCGCCATCGTCGGCGAGTCCGGCTCCGGCAAGACCACACTGCTGTCGCTGCTGGCCGGGCTGGACCTGCCCAGCCGCGGCGAGGTGTGGCTGGACGGTGCGCCCATCCATGCCACCAGCGAGGACACCCGCGCCGCGCTGCGCGCGCGCGCGGTCGGCTTCGTGTTCCAGAACTTCCAGCTGATGCCGGCGATGAGCGCGCTGGACAACGTGGCGCTGCCGCTGGAACTGCGCGGCGAGAGCGGCGGCGCGGCCGCGCGCGCGCTGCTGGAGAAGGTCGGCCTGGGCCAGCGCCTGCACCACCTGCCGCGCCAGCTCTCGGGCGGTGAACAGCAGCGGGTGGCCATCGCCCGCGCCTTCGCTACCCGGCCGCGAATCCTGTTCGCGGACGAACCCACCGGCAATCTGGACCGCAAGACGGGATTGGCGATCGAGGACCTGCTGTTCGGCATGGACGATGCGCGCGCCACCACCGTGGTGGTGGTTACCCATGACGAGCGCCTGGCCGCGCGCTGCGACCGCCAGCTGCGGCTGGACGCCGGGCGGCTGCTGCCGTGAGCCGGCTGGCGCGGATGGCCGCGCGACAGGCCTGGTCGGGCTGGCGCAACGGCGAATTCGGGGTGCTACTGGCGGCGCTGTTCGTGGCGGTACTGGCGCTGGCGGGCGTGGGCAGCATTGCCCAGCGCACCACCGACGCGCTCGGCGCGCAGAGCCGCCGGCTGGTCGGGGGCGATGCCGCCTTCAGCAGCGACAACCGCGCGGTGGACGCCGCGTTGCGCGATGCGCGCCGGCTGGGCCTGCGCAGCTACCGCAGCGTGGAACTGGCCAGCATGGTCGGCCTGCAGGGCGGCGCGCCGCAGCTGGGCACGCTGAAGGCGCTGGCCGGCGACGCGCCGCTGCTAGGCCCGTACACCGTGCGCACCGAACGCGGTGTGCAGCGGCTGCCGCGACCGGCGGCAGGCACGCTGTGGTTGAGCGAAAGCGGCGCATCGCGACTGCAGGCCGGGCCGGGCGCGATGATCGAGGTCGGCGGCCGGCCGCTGCGGCTGGCCGGCGTCGTGGTGGAGGAACCGGATCGGCCGATCGGCGGCGTGGAGTTGGGTCCGCGCGCGATCCTGCCGCTGGCCGAGGTGGAGGCCGGCAGCCTGCTCGGCCCCGGCGCACGCGCATCGTGGCGGGTGGCGGTGGCCGGTCCGCCGGCGGCGATCGCGCCGTGGGTGAAGGCGCGCGAAGCCGACCGCAGCCCCGGCGCGCGGGTGGAAACCGGCGACGACCTCAGCCCGCAGCTGCGCAACGCGCTGGAGCGGGCGCAGCGCTTCCTGTCGGTGTCGCTGCTGCTGACCGCCGCGCTGGCCGCGGTGGCCATCGGCATGGCCGCGCGCCAGCATGCCGAACGCCATCGCGCGATCGCCGCCACCCTGCGCGCGCTGGGCGCCGGCCAGCGCGCCATCGTCGGCCTGTACGTGGGCCAGCTGGCAATCCTCGGCAGCGTGGCGATCGTGCTGGCGCTGCTGGCGGCGGCGGTGCTGCAACAGCTGGCGGGTGTGTGGATCGCGCGCGAGCTGGGCACCGCGCTGCCGCCGGCCACGGCCTGGCCGCTGTTGAAGGGCGCGCTGGCGGGGCTGTGGATCCTCGCCACCTTCGCCCTGCCGCCGCTGCTGGCGCTGCGCCGGGTCAGCGCGCTGGCGGTGCTGCGCAGCGACCTGCGCACGCCCTCGCCACCGGCACTGCTGCTGTTCGCGCTGGCGCTGGGCGGGCTGCTGGCGCTGTTCTGGCAGGCCGCCGGCAACGCCACCACCGGTGCCATCCTGCTGGGCGGGCTGCTGGCCACCGCCGCGGTGCTGGGCCTCGCCGGCTGGGCACTGGCGGCGCTGGTGGCGCGCGCGGGACGCGCGGGCAGCGGCATCGTGCGCTACGCCCTGCTCAATCTTTCGCGGCGGCGGCGGCTGACCATCGCGCAGGTGGTGGCGCTGGGCACCAGCCTGATGGCGCTGTTGCTGCTCCTGCTGGTGCGCACCGACGTGTGGGAGCAGTGGCAGGCCACGGTGCGCGGCGATGCGCCCAACCGCTTCGTCATCAACGTGCAGCCGGACCAGCGCGCGAGCTTCAACGCCGTGCTGGCGCGGCTGGGGTTCACCTCGGCCGGCCTGTCGCCGATGATCCGCGCCCGCTACGTCGGGCCCAGCGCCGGCGAGCGCGGCCGCCCCGCGCCGCAGGGCCGCGGCGAGCGGCTGATGGACCGCGAGTTCAACCTGTCCACCGCCGATGCGCTGCCCACCGGCAACACGCTGGAGGCGGGCAGGTTCTGGAACCCGGCCAGCGCGCGCAACGAGTTCTCGGTGGAAACCAAATTCGCCCAGCAGCTGCGCTGGCAGCTGGGCGACACGCTGGCGTTCGACGTCGCCGGCCAGCGCATCGAGGGCCGCATCACCAGCCTGCGCGACGTGCGCTGGGAAAGCTTCACGCCGAACTTCTTCGTGCTGGCCTCGCCCGACCTGGCCCGCGGCCTGCCGGCCACCTGGATCACCTCGGTGCGGGTGCCCGTTGGCAACACCTCGCTGGCCACCGCCCTGTCGCGCGAGGTCCCGAACGCCAACGTGATCGACATCGACGCCGTCACCGGCGAGATCCGGCGCATCGGCGACCAGGCCGCGCTGGTGATCCAGGTGGTGTTCTGGTTCGCCTTCCTGTCCGGCTGCCTGGTGTTCGTGGCGGCGGTGGCGGCCACCCGCCGCGAGCGCATCACCGAACTGGGCGTGCTGCGCACGCTGGGCGCCAGCAGCGCGCAGCTGCGGCTGGCGCAGCTGGTGGAATTCGGCGCGATCGGCGCGATTGCCGGCGGTATTGCGGCAGTCGCCGCGGCCGGGATCGGCAGCCTGTTCGCGCAGCGCGTGCTGGACCTGCCGCCTACGTGGAACGCCAGCACGCTGGTGATCGGTGCGCTGGCCGGCACCGCGGCGGCGATGCTGGCCGGCTGGCTGAGCATGCGCCGGCAGTTCCACGCCACCGTGCGCGAGACGCTGGGCGCGGCGGCGGGCTGAGCCCCGCCGGCTCAGACGTTGGCGTTTTCCGGCGCGACACTGGTGTCCAGCGGCGCCGCGCCGCCGGCATCGCCGACGCGCTCCGGGCAGTCCGCATCCAGGGTGAACGCGGTCATCGACAGCGAGCCGTAGCTGTAGCCATCCACCAGCACGTCGGCGGGGCGGCCCGCCGCGGCGGACAGGCCCGCGAGGTAGAGCAGCGGCAGGAAATGTTCGTCGGTGGGCACCGCCAGCCGATAGTCCGGATGCGACGCCAGCGTGGCGATGTCGTGCGGGCGCTCGGCCATCAACTGCCTGGCATCGGTGTCGAAGCGCTGCGCCCAGTCGAAGCCAACGTCCGGCTGCTTCCATTCGATCGCGCGCAGGTTGTGCACCACGTTGCCGCTGCCCACGATCAGCACGCCGTGCCGGCGCAGCGCCGCCAGCTTGGCGCCCAGCGCCAGGTGCCAGTCCAGCGGCTTGCGCGCATCGAGGGACAGCTGCACCACCGGCACGTCCGCGTCGGGGAAGGCGTGCACCAGCACCGACCAGGTGCCGTGGTCGATGCCCCAGGCTTCGCGGTCGGCGCCGACCACGTAGTCCGGCGACACCGTGTCGGCGATCTCCTCCGCCAGCGCCGGCAGCCCCGGTGCCGGGTACTGCACGTCGAACAGCGCCTGCGGGAAGCCGTAGAAGTCATGGATGGTGCGCGGATTAGGCATCGCGGTCACCGCCAGCGCATCCACGTGCCAGTGCGCGGAGATGGCGAGGATTGCGCGCGGCTTCGCCACCGCCGCGCCGAACGCGCGCCATGCCTCACTGAAGCGGTTGCGCTCCAGCGCATTCATGGGACTGCCGTGGCCGAGGAACGCGGCGGGCATCAGCGGGGACGTGGGCATGGCGGGACCTCCGGGTCCGGGAAATCAGTCGGCCGTGCCGGTGGCAGGCACCAGCAGCGGCGGCAGGCCGTGCGGCACGGCGCGCAGGAAGCGCGGCGAAGTGGCAACGGTCGCGCCCAGCGCGGCGGCCGCGTGCCACGGCCAGCGCGGGTCGTAGAGTAGCGCCCGCCCGATGGCGATGGCGTCGGCGCGGCCCTGCACCAGCGCAGCCTCGGCCTGCTCCGCAGTGGTGACCAGGCCCACGCCGATCACCGGCATGGCGACCTCGCGACGGATCGCCTCCGCGAACGGCAGCTGGTAGCCCGGCCCGGCGACGATGCGCTGGGACGGATGCAGGCCGCCGCTGGACACATGGATGAAATCGCAGCCGCGGGCGTCCAGCGCCCGCGCCAGCACGATGCCCTGGGCAAGATCCCAGCCACCGTCCACCCAGTCGGTGGCGGAGATGCGCACGCCCACCGTCATCGTCACCGGCACCTCGGCGCGGATCGCATCGAACACTTCCAGCACCAGCCGCATGCGCTGTTCCAGCGGGCCGCCATAGGCATCGTCGCGGTGGTTGCTGAGCGGCGACAGGAACTGGTGCAGCAGGTAGCCGTGCGCGGCGTGGATTTCGATGGCATCCAACCCCAGCCGGGTTGCGCGGCGCGCCGCCTGCGCGAACGCCTGCACCACGCGGGCGATGCCGGCGGCGTCCAGCGCCTCGGGCAATGGATCCGTCTCCGCATAGGGCAGCGCGGTAGGCGCAACGGTCTGCCAGCCGTGCGCCGTCCCCGGCGCGATGGCGCCGCCGCCTTGTTCCCACGGGCGATGGGTGGAGGCCTTGCGCCCCGCATGCGCCAGCTGCACGCCCACTGGCATTTGCGACCAGCGCCGCACGCCCGCCAGCGCCTGCGCGAACGCGGCCTCGCAGGCGTCGTCGTACAGGCCTAGGTCGGCCCAGCTGATGCGCCCGTCGGGCACCACGGCGGTGGCTTCGGTCAGCAGCAGGCCCGCGCCCGACTGCGCCAGCGTGCCCCAGTGCTGTACGTGCCAGTCGTTGGCCAGGCCGTCGGTGCTGGCGTACTGGCACATCGGCGCCACCACGATGCGGTTGGCCAGGGTGAGCGGGCCGAACGAGATGGGCGCAAACAAGCGCGGCATGGCGGATCTCCGGCAGGTGGCCGGCCACTATCCGCGCCGCATGCGCCGCCCATCAAGTGCATCCGCGGAACGCTGCCTTGCAGCCGCCGCTCGTCGGCGGGCGGTTACGGCTGCATCCAGAACGGCTGACGCCGCGTATCGGGTCGCACTGGCCACCCGCTGGCCTTCCACCCACAGGAGTCCCCCGAATGAATCGCCTGCCTGTTGCCTTCCTCGCTGTCGCCCTCGGCCTGCCTGCCACCGCCATGGCCCAGAGCGGCCCCAGCTTCACCCTGATCGGCGGCGGCGACGTCTCCGTCAGCGGCGACGTGCACAAGGGCGCCATCGCCCCGATCGCCGACCTCGGCCCGCTCAACCCGGCGCTGGCCGGCGTGTCGGCCGAACTGCGCATCGGCGCGCGTTCCTACGACCGGATCTACGGCAAGGCCACCAACTTCGGCGTGGAAATGGCGTGGCCCATGGCCAGCGGCGAAGTGTTCGGCCAGCTGCTGTCCACCCGCACCAGCGCCGGCAGCACCGAAGTCGGCGGCGCGTTCGTGCCGGCCCTCGACACCACCCTGCTGGTGCATGGCCGCTTCGAGGGCTACAAGGCGATGTCGCTGGAAGGCGGCTACCGCCACTTCTTCGGCACCGGCAAGGTGCGCCCGTACGTGGCCGGCCGCATCGGCACCACCAAGGTCGATGGCATCAACGCCACCTTCACCATCCCCGATGCCGCCATCACCCTCGACGACGTGCCGTTCTTCGACGGCGGCTGGCAGATGAGCGGCGGCGCCGACCTCGGCCTGCTGTGGTCGATGTCCGCGAAGGCCTCGCTGGGCCTGGAAGTGGGCGCCCGCTACCACGGTGACATTTCCGACGACGACAGCGCGCTCGCGGGCCTCGGCCTGGCCTCGATCAACGACGCCGGCAAGCGCACTTCGTACCCGGTGAACCTGCGCCTGCAGTTCCGCTTCTGATCACTTCGCGCGTCGCCGCCATCTCCCCGTACCCCCTGCCGGCGGCGGCGCGTGCCTTTCTCCCCCGGCACCGGGAGGGCGTTCTTTCCATTGGAGCGCCTTCCCGGTGTTTTTTTTCTGCGCGGGCGGCGCTCAGCCCGCCAGCGCCTTCACGAACAGCGCCTTCACCCCGGCCTGGGTTTCCCGCTCCACCACGCTGAAGCTGCGCGGATGCTTGCGCAGCAGGTCGCTGAGCTTCTTCTGCCCGTACAGGCGCGGATCGAAGTTGGGCTTGATCTTGTTGAGGTAGGCGCCCATCGCGCCGAGGTGCGCCCAGCCCTCGTCGTCCGACGCTTCCTCGATCGCCTGCCGCAGCAGGTCCAGCGGCAGCGGCAGCGGCGCGGCCTTTGCCGGCGCTGATGGCGGCACGACCGGCGCCTGGGCCTCCGGCGCCGGTGCAGGCACCTTCGTGGCCGCCTGCTTCTTCGCGGCCTTCTTCGGTGCGGGTTTGGCCGCGGCGGCGGGCGTTGCCGGCTCCGGCACTTCGGCCCGCAGCACTTCGGTGTAGATGAACTTGTCGCAGGCCTGCACGAACGGGTCCGGCGTCTTGTGCTCGCCAAACCCGTAGACGGTCAGCCCTTCCTCGCGCAGGCGCTGGGCCAGCCGGGTGAAGTCGCTGTCGCTGGAGACCAGGCACATGCCGTCGAAGCGGCCGGTGTACATCAGGTCCATGGCGTCGATGATCAGCGCGCTGTCGGTGGCGTTCTTGCCGCTGGTGTAGGCGAACTGCTGCACCGGGCTGATCGAATGCTTCAGCAGCACCTTCTTCCACTGCCCCTGCTGCTGGGTGGTGAAGTCGCCGTAGATGCGCTTGACGCTGGCCAGCCCGTACTTGGCCACTTCCGCCAGCAGGCCCTCGATCACCGAGGCCTGCGCGTTGTCTGCATCGATCAGCACCGCCAGCCGGCGCTGGCCGTCGTCGTGGGCGACGTGGGTACGGGATTTCATGGCATCCCCCGGTCCGGCCAGGAAGATCGGACTCCAATGGCGCGTTGCATGATATTCCTCCCGGTACGGCGACCGCCGTTTGCGGCACGATAAGCCATCGTGGTGAAACCCGTCGCACCCGTCCCTCCCGGAGCCTCCATGCGCCAGATCTTGCTGACGACCGCCTGCCTCGCCGCCGCATTACCAGCCTTCGCCCAAGTTCGGCCGCCGGCCGATCTGCAGCTGCTGGACGCGCTGGGCACGGCGCCGTCGGCCGCCAACATCGAGCGCGACGTGCGCACGCTGGTGGGCTTCGGCACCCGCCACACGCTGTCCGACACGGTGTCGACCACGCGCGGGATCGGCGCGGCGCGGCGCTGGGTGTTCGACGAGTTCACCCGCATTTCCAAGGCCTGCGGCGGCTGCCTGGAGGTGCGCTACGTCAGCGGCACGGTGCAGGGCGAGCCGCGCATCCCGGGGCCGGTGGAGGTGGTCAGCGTGATCGCAATCCAGCGCGGCAGCGTGGACCCCAACCGCTACGTGATCATGAGCGGCGACATCGACTCGCGGGTCAGCGACGTGATGGACGCCACCTCCGATGCGCCGGGCGCCAACGACAACGCCAGCGGCGTGGCCGGCACGCTGGAAGCGGCGCGGGTGCTGGGCAGGCACCGTTTCGCCGGCTCCATCGTGTACGCGGCGCTGGCCGGCGAGGAGCAGGGCCTGTTCGGCGGCAAGTTCCTCGCCGAGGAGGCCAAGCGACAGGGCTGGCGGATCGAGGCGGTGCTGAACAACGACATGATCGGCAACAGCCGCGGCATCGACGGCGTACACGACAACGTCACCGCGCGGGTGTTCTCCGAAGGCACGCGCGTGAACGAAACCGCGGAGGAAGCACGCGCGCGCCGCTTCACCGGCGGCGAGCTGGATTCGCCCAGCCGCAACCTGGCGCGCTACATCGCGCGGATGGCGGCGCACGTGCCCAACCTTGAAGTGATGATGGTCAACCGGCTGGACCGCTTTGGTCGCGGCGGCCACCACCGCCCGTTCAACGACCTGGGCTATCCGGCGGTGCGGGTGATGGAAACCCACGAGCACTACGACCGCCAGCACCAGGACCTGCGCACGGAGAGTGGTCGCGTGTACGGCGACACCCTCGACGGCGTGGACTTCGCTTATGCGGCCAAGCTCACCGCGCTGGACGTGGTGGCGCTGGCCGGCATGGCCGCCGCGCCGCCGCCGCCAGCGGAGGTGCGTATCGAAGGCGCAGTCAGCGCCGACACCACGTTGAAGTGGAAGCGCCCACCCGCCGCGCAGGCGACCAACCTGGCCGGCTATCGCGTCTACTGGCGCCTGACCACCGAACCGCAGTGGACGCACAGCCGCTGGGTGGGCAATGTGGAGGCCGCCACGCTGCAGAACATCGTTATCGACAACCATTTCTTCGGCGTGGCCGCGGTGGCGGAGGACGGCAGCGAAAGCCCAGTGGTATTCCCCGGCGCGGCGGGCAGCTTCGGCGGGTACTGAGGCCGCGGCCCGGCCGGCGATCCGCTCAGGCGCTGTCGGCCGGGGCTTCCCGCTGCAGCAGCGCGCGCAGCGGATCGTCGCGCAGCGCGTCCAGCGGCGGGATCGCCAGCGTGGTGTATTCCCGGTACTGCGCGTCCGGCAGCTGGCACAACGGCAGCAATTCGATGCGCGGCGCGTCGATAGGCAGCTGCGCCGCTTCGTACAGGATCACTTCGTGATTGGGCGGATACCAGCGCAGCAGCTTGTCCAGCAGCGCCTGCAGGCCATAGCGCTCGGCGTGCAGGCGGGTGCAGGTGAGGTCTCCCGACAGTGCTACCTGCCACAACAGCACCAGCCCGGCTGTGTCCGGCTTACGGTCATAACAGAGGAAATGGGTGGCCTCCATCGACTGCACGCCGTGCTGGCCGGGATCAATGCCGAGGTCGGCGTACAGGCAGGCTTCCGCCGAAATACCCGGCTCCATCCGCGCCTCCAGGCCCATCGCACGAACCTGCCGAATTACCCGGTGTGGGACGTCGGCAAACACGCCCGGATGCCCGTAGAACACAGCACACACGTGCTTGCCGGCGCGCACCTGGGCCATGATCGCGGCATCGATTTCGCGGTAGGTGCCGCGTCGATCCTTGCCCGGCGCATAGTGGAGGCCAAGGTTGACCACATCGGGACGGATGCCCTTGATCATCGCCAGCGCGTATGGATCGGTGAGGCAGAGCACGGTTTCGGCCTCGCGGATTTCCGACAGCCCGCGCTCACTGACGTGGCGGCCGAACTGGATGCCGCTGCCCACGACCACCAGCCGCCCCGCGCGCGGTGCGTCAGCCGACGCCTCGCTGTCCGGGCGATGTCGCGTGATCCGATCGCGCCCTGTCCGCTTGGCGCTGAGCAGCGCCTGATCGGCATCGTGGATCAGCTGCGCGAGGCTCGATACCTTTGCATCGGCTTCGCGGATGCCGGCGCTCACGGTGAACAGGAAGCTGTGTCCGAACATAGTCACCGGGCCGATCAGCCGGCGCAGGCACTGCACCACCGCTTCCGCGCTGGCGGCATCGCCCTCGCACAGCAGCGCGAACTCGTCGCCACCGCGGCGCCCGACCAGGTCGCGTTCGCCCACGGACTGGCGAATCCAGCCAGCCAGCGCGCGCAGCGCCTCGTCGCCGGCGGCGTGCCCATGGCGGTCGTTGACTTGCTTGAACAGGTCGATGTCCAGCACCACCGCGGAAAATGGTCGTCCCGCGGCGCGCGCGCGCGCGAAGGCGACCTCGCCCAACTGCTGCAGGTGCGCGTAGTTGTAGAGCCGGGTCAGGCCGTCGTGCCGGGACTGCCAGCGATAGCGGCGGCGCTCTCGGGCGGTTCGGCGCAACAGCACGCCCAGCAGCAGTGCGACCGCCAGCAGCAGCGCGGCGCCGGCGGCGAACAGCCACTGCCGGCTGCGCGCGGCGGCCATCGCCACTTCGGCCAGCGAAGCCTCGGTCTTCAGCAGCGCGATCTGCTGGTCGTTGAAGCGGGTGTCGAACTGCACCTGCATGTAAGCCAGCTGGCGGTCGCGTTGGCTGCGGTGTGCCGCCTGCGCAGCCAGGCGCTCCGCCTGCATGTGCGCCAGCGCCGATGCGCTGTCGCCCCGCTGCTGCGCCAGCCGGGCCAGCGCCTCTTCGGCCTCCGCCAACGCCTGCGGCGCGTTCGTGCGCCGGTAGTACGCCGCGGCGTTTTGCAGCAACTTGCGCGCCCGTTCGGGCTCCCGTCCCAGCGCCATCAGACTGGTAGCGATCGCCAGCCCGGCGCTGTGCGTGCCGGCCTCGTAGCGCACCGCACGATAGTCGGCGTATGCCCGCTCGGCCCATGCCAGCGCCTGCGCATGCCGGCCCTGGCCGCCGGCCCCCAACCCCAGGCCCAGCAGAGCACCAGCCGAAAAGACCTTTTCACCCGCACGGCTGCAGGTTTCCAGTTGCCGCGCCCGCAGCAACTCGGCCGCCGGGTACTGCCCGGCGCGCTCTTCCACCATGGCGAACACGGCCAGCGCCCGACACAACACCGCCGGCGACGCCTCGTTTTCGGCCAGATGCAAGGCATGCCTCCCGAGTTTTCGCGCCCTGTCCAGATCATCCACCAGCGCGTACAGGTAGGCGGCGGCGCTGAACAACACCGCCGATTCCGGCGTCTGCACCAGGTGCTCCCGCTGGCTTTGCTCGAGCAGGCCGAACGCACGTGGCCAGTCTTCCAGATTGGCCGCCATGTTGGCGGCGGTGGCGTAGGTCAGGGTGCGCAAGCCCGGCGACAGTTTCTGCCCGAGCAGTGCCACCATTCCCTGCACGGCCGCCGCCTGCTCGCCCAACAGGCCGAGGTTGCGAAGGCGTACGTATTCGATGCGTTGACGCTGCTCCGTCGTCAGCGTTGCGCCACGGGCTTCAAGCTGGCGGATCAGCGCGTTCGACGCATCGGGCGAGGCGGACGTGGCGAGCTGTTCGATCTGCACAACCTGGGCTTCCAGGCCGTCTCCATCGCCCGCCACGACTGCCGCGACAGGCGACGCCAGTGCGAGCAGCATCGGGAGAAACGCACTGGGCAGGCGCGGGCAGCGAGCCATGTCGGCGGCGCTAGTCGCTATAGGCAAGGATGATGTGGTTAGTGGCGAACTGACCGTCCACCAGCCCGGTCAGGCGCTTGATCGACTCGTAATCCTTGTCGTGCAGGGCGGCGCGCTCCTCGTCGGAAAGCCCGGAGCGCCGCATCACCGCGTCCGGATCGCGCCGATATTCCTCCGCCAACGCAGCGTCGCTTCCGAGTTTCCGCATCAAATCGAGCAGCTTGGACACGTTGCCCCCCCGGCAACCCGCGGGGAAAGGGTTCGTATCCTGCGCCGCCCCCGATCGGCGCAGAACCAGCGGCCTGCAAACACACCCGGACACTAACACAAGACCGTGGCGTCTACCCGCGTGCGCACTGCGGCAGCCACCATCCTTCCGTTATCCTCGGCGCACCCGCAAAAAGGGATTCGCATGTCCGGCCACAGCCAGTTCGACCTGCTCCGGCAGCGCCGCTTCCTGCCCTATTTCGTGGTGCAGTCGCTGGGCGCGTTCAACGACAACGTGTACCGGCAGGCGATCATCGGCCTGCTGGCCTACATGGCGGTGGGAAGCGCGGAGATGGGGCTGTACGCGAACCTGGCGCCGGCGATCTTCATCCTGCCCTATTTCCTGTTTTCGGCCACCGCCGGGCAGATCGCGGAGCGGCTGGAGAAACAGAAACTCATCGTCATCACCACCACCATGGAGATCGTGGTGATGTCGCTGGCGGCGCTGGGCTTCCTGCTGCAGAGCATGCCGATCCTGCTGGTGGCGCTGTTCGGCACCGGCATGCAGTCCACCCTGTTCGGGCCGGTGAAGTATTCGATCCTGCCGTCGGTGCTAAAGCCGGAGGAACTCACCGGCGGCAACGGGCTGGTGGAGATGGGCACCTCGCTGTCCATCCTGGTCGGCATGATCTTCGGCGGGCTGATCTTCCAGCTGGCCGGTGAGCGCGGGCCGCAGGTGGCGGCGGTGTCGGTGATCCTGATGGCGATCGCCGGCAACCTGGTCGCGCGGCGCATCCCGAAGGTGGACGCGGGCGATCCGTCGCTTGCGGTGGACTGGAACATCCTGCGCGAGTCCTGGCGCATCTGGCAGCTGACCCGCCGGCAGCTGGCGGTGCGCAACGCGGTGCTGGGGGTGAGCTGGTTCTGGTTCGTCGGCACGGTGCTGACCGCGCAGCTGCCGGTCTACGCGCAGGCCAACCTCGGCGGCACCCAGAACCTCTACATCTTCGCGCTGGCGCTGTTCTCGGTGGGCGTGGGCGTGGGCTCGATGTCCTGCGAGAAGCTGTCCGGGCGGACGGTGGAAATCGGCCTGGTGCCGCTGGGTGCGTTCGGCGTCAGCGCCTTCCTGCTCGACCTGTATTTCGCGCGGCCGGGGCAGGCGCTGGCGCATGGACTGTCGCTGCAGCAGTTCATCGAGGCACCGGGCAGCTGGCGGATCATGCTGGACCTGACCGGCATCGGGTTGTTCACCGGCTTCTTCGTGGTGCCGCTGTTCGCGCTGATCCAGAGCCGCACGCCGCGTAACGAACTGGCGCGGGTGATCTCCGGCATGAACATCCAGAACGCAATGTTCATCGTCGCCGCCGCACTGATCGGGCTGGCGCTGCAGCGCTACCTCGGCTGGACCATCCCGCAGGTGTTCCTGGCGCTGGCGATCGCCAACACGCTGGTGGCGGTCTGGATCTTCAGCATCGTCCCCGAGTTCTCCATGCGCTTCCTCAGCTGGCTGATGGTGCGCACGCTGTACCGGCTGAAGCTGCACGGCATCGAAAAGCACGTGCCGGACGAGGGCGCGGCGCTGCTGGTCTGCAACCACGTCAGCTACATGGACGCGCTGATCCTGTCGGCCTGCATCCCGCGGCCGGCGCGCTTCGTGATGTATTACAAGATCTTCAACATCCCGGTGATGCGCTGGATCTTCCGCACCGCCAAGGCGATCCCGATCGCCGGCGCGCGCGAAAACCCCGAGATCATGCAGCGCGCGTTCGACGCCGTGGACGCCGCGCTGGCCGAGGGCGAGCTGGTCTGCATCTTCCCGGAGGGCGCGTTGACCAGGGACGGCCGGATAGCGCCGTTCAAGTCCGGCGTCGAGAAGATCCTCGCGCGCGCCGCTGCGCGCGGCCAGAGCGTGCCGGTGGTGCCGCTGGCGCTGAAGAACATGTGGGGCAGCATGTGGAGCCGGCGCGACGGCAGCATGCACCGCATGCGCATCCCGCGGCGGCTGCGCGCCCATGTCGAAGTAATGGCGGGTGCCCCGGTGGACGGCGGCGTTGCCAGCGCCGGACTGCTGGAAACGCAGGTGCGCGCCCTGCGCGGCGACGCGGCGTAAGGCGCTAGCCCGCCCACCCCGCCACCACCACCAGCGCCAGCACCGCCAGCCACAGCACCAGCACGCGCCAGGCCAGGCTCATCGCATCGCGCAGTTCCGGCAGCTCGCCGAAGGCCTCCACCAGCGCGGTGGAGGCGGGAATGCCGGCGTCGGTGAAGTCGGCCACTTCCTCGGCGATCTCGCAGCGCACGCTGGCACGCGCTGCGCTGGCCAGCAGCCGGCCTTGCAGGCCGAATGCGCCCGGTTCTCGCCACGCAGCGGCCACGCTGTCGAAGTTGCCCACCAGCGCCAGCGCCAGCGTCATCAGCTGCACTACCGGCCACTCCAGCAGCGCCAGCCAGGCGCGCGCGCCGTCCAGCGTGCCGGGCGGCATCGCATCGGCGTCCTGCGTGGCGGCCTGGGCACTCAACCGGTAGAGCAGTGCGCCGAACGGGCCCAGCAGGCAGAACCAGAACAGCACTGCGAACCAGCGCCGCAGCGCATTGGTGAACACCGCCTCGACCAGCGAGCCGCCATCCAGCCGCGGCGACACCCCGGCAGGCCACAGCGGCGCCGCGGCGGCGCGGCGGGCGGCCGGATCGGCGGCATCCACGATCGCCTCGACATCCACGTCCAGGTCACGCGGGCCCCAGCACCAAAACAGCACCGCGATGCCCAGCAACAGCCCCGGCAGGCCCCACAACGGGTGATGCAAGCCGAACTGCAGCAGCGCCATCGGCAGCAGCGGCACCAGCAGCGCCAGCGCGATGCCGTAAGGCCCGCGCCAGAAACTGCCGGCCGGGAACTGCGCGTTCAGCCACTGCAGCCAGCCGCGGAACCAGCCGAACCGCCGCAGCCCGGCCGCAAGCGCCGGGGCCAGGTGCCCGACGGCAAGCGCGATGACGACGGCGAGCAGGGTGGCGGTCATGGCGGCAGTGTAGAGCGTGCGGGGCCGGCCGAGCGCGCGCCGGGTCAGCGCGGGGCGCGCGCCGCGTCGTGTTCGTCCAGCCAGCAGCGGATGACGTGGCGGGAGATGGACACCGGCGAAGACAGCACGATCCCCTCGCCTTCGCCGTCGGCCTCGCGCCAGTCGCGCTCCAGGCCGGCGCGCACCTCGTCGGCGCTGAACCAGCGCGCGTCCTCCAGTTC
>JAANMV010003002.1_pt1 | contig 15376 bp, 7 predicted proteins | sample 7279661 | NCBI WGS metagenome assembly JAANMV01 (sample SAMN14094540, study PRJNA606508) | bioreactor metagenome | isolation source: A lab-scale SPAN reactor treating ammonium-rich wastewater day 121 | place: Ireland: Galway | collected 2017-05-16 | reverse complement strand
GACATTGCAAGCGGTATTTATATTTATGAATTAAGAGCGAACAAATTTATTTCTTCAAAGAAAATGATATTTTTAAAATAAATGTTGTTTAAAATGATTTATTTATTTGCATGACTATGAGAACACATTACATATACATTTGGATTTTAATAACTGCATATGTAATAAACGCCCAATGGTCCACTGACCCAAACAACAATCTTGTTGTTGCTGTTGGCTGGGATCCGCATATTGTTAGTGATAGTGCGGGTGGATGCTATATAACTTACAACTATGGAAGTTTTTATCCGCAAAAGCTAGCTGTCGAAAGACTGGATAAATATGGATACAAACCTTGGGGCGATAAAAAACAAATACTTGGTGAACTACCTGAACAATGGCAGGCGCAAATAATTGAGGATGGTGAAGGCGGAGTAATTGTAAGCTATGATGATAACCAAGTTGTTGGAACAGATTTTACCAGCAGAGTTAGAGTACAGAAAGTTGATAGCGCTGGCAATTTTTTATGGGGGCAAACAGGTGTAAGAGTAACAACAGAAGAAACTAATCACGGACAAGGTGGATTAGTCAGCGATGGAGATGGAGGCTGCGTAATTGTATGGCAAAACTACGATGAGCGAATCTTAATGAATAGAATTGATAGGTTTGGTCGGAGAGTTTGGAGTGAAACAGGTATATTTCTAATCAATACGGGTACCAGTATAAAAGTAGTAAGAGCAAGCGATGGTAACTACTATGCACAGGTTAACAGAAATTTATACAGGATAAGGAATAATGGAGAGATAGCAAGAAGTGATAGCATCACGCTTGGAAATATGGTACCTGATCAGGCAGGAGGGTTAGTATTAAGCGGAAAAACAGGCAGTATAAACAATATAAAGCTTGTAGCACAGAGAAAAGACTCACTCGGTAACAACCTCTGGCAGGAACCTTATGTTGAGATTGCGGATAGTCTCTATATAAATACAGAATTAAGAATACAATTTAATAGTGGTTATTACTATTATGGGTGGAGCGGTACAAAAAATGGAATAAACCGAATTGCTCAATTTCAAGCGTTGAGATTTGATGGGAGCAAATTATTTTCGAATGGCAGCATTGAGATTAGTGGAAATACTCCGATAGGCAGTCCGTATATTATTCCATCAGATTCTGGCAGAACAATTTTAATATGGAATGATGCAACAATTGCGTCTTCCACAATGAGCCAAATGTACGATACTCTTGGTAATATCCTGTGGGATGACAATGGCATTGTAGTTTCTTATCCTGCAATAGCATATGAGAATACAACCGATGGGCAAGGTGGTTTTATAACCATTGGTCCGATAAATCAATTTACAATAATTGCGCAGCAAGTTAATAAGTATGGATACTTGGGCGAGATTATTACTTCAATTCCTCAAGAAGATCAAGAGATATTTCCAACAGAAATAATTCTATACCAAAACTACCCCAATCCCTTTAATTCAATCACGAATATTAGTTATTCAATTCCCAAAGAAGGAAAGATTTCTATAAAAATTTATAATTCTTTAGGTGAGCTAATTAAAACAATTGCAGATGATTTCGTTAGCGCAGGATTTCACGAAGTTAATCTATCATCTGACAATTTACCATCAGGAATCTATCTCTACAAATTGCAAACAGAAACAAAATTCATAACTAAAAAATTATTAATAATCAAATAACAGGAGGAGAAAAATGAAAAAGTTGTTATACATTCTGTTTGTAGTATTACTGATTTTATTGAACTACACAACTCTAAAGTCTGCCCCGTTTGACACAGGAATGAATGAGCTACAACAACCGGATGAAAAAACATTCATTGGAAGAATTTGGGGTGATGAATTCTTCTACTGGATGGAAACAGAGAATGGCTACCGTTTTGTTCAGTCAGGTGATGGATGGTATTATTATGCAACACTTGATCGATATGGTGAATTCGCAACTACCATTTATAAAGTAGGTATTGATTCGCCTGAAGCATCGGAAGTAACTTTGACAATTTACAACACATTGGGACAGAAGGTAGATGAAATAGTGAACACAACATTGGAAGCAGGAAGATACAGCTACCAATGGAACGCCACCGACATTGATAGCGGTATTTATATTTATGAATTAAGAGCGAACAAATTTATTTCTTCAAAGAAAATGATATTTTTAAAATGATAATCCATATAAAAAATATCCTGCTTTGCACTATGGTTTTCTTATTTGTTATTTTCTTCAGCAGCATTGCTTATTGTCAAGCTGAGGCGCAAGTGTCTATTCCTTTCGAGATTTATGATAATACCGGCGGTCAAAAAATTCTGTATTTCGGACTGGATCAAACAGCAACGAATGGAATAGATTTTCTTCTTGGTGAAAGTGATCTTCCTCCGTATCCGCCAACCGGTGCATTCGATGTAAGATGGATTCTTCCTGAAAATGGATTTAATGGTTCATTCAGTTCCTGGCTTGATTACAGAAATGCGCCGGGATTTCCCTACTCAGGAACCGTTGAACACAGATTCAGATATCAGAGTATGCTGGGTACGACGGAAATGTATTTCAAATGGAATTTACCAGACGAAATTACAGGGCTCGTGCAGGATTTAATTAACGGCACTTTTATTAATGTCCCGATTGCAGGTAGTGGAACTTATCAAATAAATAATTTCGAAGTTTTCAATCAACTGAAATTATTTGTTTACTATAATAATATTGTAGCAGATGCGGCAAATGAAGGTGTGTTACCATCAGAATTTAAATTAGAACAGAACTACCCTAATCCTTTCAATCCAACTACAATAATCAGTTTTCAGTTACCAGTAAGCTGTGTTGTAACACTTACTGTTTATGATGTACTTGGAAATGAAGTTGCTATACTAATTAATGGAGAAAAACCTGCTGGCATTTACGAAGTTGAATTCAGCAGTCATTCCAACGAATCCGCCAATGGCGGACAGAACCTGCCTGCAGGTAGGCAAGGTCTTTCAAACCATCAAGGCTCAGCTTTGACGAGTGGAATATATTTCTATCAACTTAGAGTTAACAATTCTTCAAAACTTTCAGGACAATCATTTGTTCAATCTAAAAAAATGATCCTTCTCAAATAATTATGCGGTACCCCATGCGAAAATTTCTAAAAATATTTCTCCCATTTTTACTATTTACTAATATTGTACTTAGTCAAAATCAGCATACAATTATGTCTTACAATATGCTGAATTTTGTGTTAACCGATACACTTGTAAGAAATCCATATTTCAGAACAATATTTTCAAACGTTCAGCCAGATATTCTTGTATGCCAGGAAATGACTTCGGTGACTGGTGTAAACGGTTTCCTTGTTCGGGTACTGAACAGAGTTTCTTCCGGATATGCAGCAGGAACATTTATTAATGGAATGGATACTGATAATGCAATTTTTTATAAGAGCAGTATATTTACTTTTCTGAGTAACATACCAATCTCGACCACGCTTCGTGATATAAATGAATTCAGACTCAGACATAATGCAACAGGTGATACAATTATTATTTATTCGGTTCATTTAAAAGCAGGTGATTCCGGAGCGGACAGTATCCAGCGAATGGCTGAAGTTGATAGTCTTAGAAAACGAACTAATTCGCTTCCGCCAAATTCTAACTTTATTGTGGTCGGTGATTTCAATATATATAATTCGAATGAAATGGCTTTTCAGAAATTGCTTAACCAGACTCAAGATGGTTATTTTATTGACCCTCTAAATCTTGTTGGGCAATGGAATAATAATGGGGCATTCGATTCTTACCACACACAATCAACCCGAATAAGAAATTTTGGTGGTGGCTCAACAGGAGGATTGGATGATAGATTTGATATGATTTTAATGTCACAAGAAATTCTTAATAGCGGAGGAATTACTTTTTATCCGGGTTCATTCGTAACGTATGGAAATGATGGTAATCATTTTAATGATTCAATCAACAAACCGCCAAATGCTGTTGTAAGTCAGCAGGTTGCAGATGCATTACATTATGCATCCGACCATCTGCCGGTTTATGCAACATTCGGCTTTGATAATGAGTATCTTGAAATAACTTCTTTCACAGCATTGATTGAAGGATTTTACAATGGTTCGACAATGAAACCGGATACAGTAACAGTAGAACTTCGCAGCACATCTGCACCTTTTGCAATCGTTGATCAGGCTAAAATATTTTTGAGCAGTACTGGAGTAGGTTCTGCCCGATTCTATAATGCAGTTAACGGAGTTCCATATTACATAGTTTTAAAACATCGCAATTCGATTGAAACATGGAGCGCTGTACCTCAGTCATTTTCATCAAATACAATGATTTATGATTTTACAACAGGACAGAACAAAGCGTACGGAAATAATTTAAAACTTATCGGAACTAAATGGTGTATCTATGGCGGTGATATTAATCAGGATGGCTTTGTTAATGCAACAGATTTGAATTCAATTTATACACAGAATATTTTCGGGGCAGTAGGATATATTCCGACAGATTTAAATGGTGATTCACTTACCGAGATTGAAGATCTGAATATTGTGTTCAGAAATAATGTTTTGGGAATTCACAGAATAAAACCGTAAAAGATTTTTGATTGCTTAAACAAAATCGAGTTATGAAAAATATTTTCATTTTGCTGTTTCTTTTAATATTTGCTCAGACTCTATCTGCGCAGAATTATAAACAGGTTCAAATTTATTTGAATAGTTCTTCTGATATCGAAAAACTTTTAAATTCAGGATTAGAATTCGATCATCTGAACTTTTCAAGAGATAATTCAATCATCGTCTTTCTGAATGATAATGAATTTGGTTTATTGCAGACTACCGGTTTCAGATATGAAATCCTTATTGATGACTGGTATGGATATTACAGCAAAATTCCAAAATTAACTGATGAACAAAAATCTGCGTTCATTAATCAAAGCAAAACAGAAATGAATGTTGGAGGATTTGGATTTGGTTCTATGGGTGGGTTTTATACTCTTGCTGAAGTAGTTGCAGAACTTGATAGTATGAAATCTCTCTTTCCTAATCTGATAACATCAAAAGTTTCAATCGGAAATACAATTGAGGGCAAACCTACTTATATGGTTAAGATTTCTGATAACCCCGGAGTAGATGAAAATGAGCCAGAGGTTCTGTACACCGCTCTTCATCATGCAAGAGAACCTGAAAGTATGATGCAGATGATTTACTTTATGTACTATTTGCTGGAAAATTATAACACCGATCCCGCAGTGCAATATCTTGTGAATAATCGTGAATTATATTTTATTCCAGTTGTAAATCCTGATGGCTACGAATATAATCGGAGTACATATCCTTCAGGTGGTGGTATGTGGCGGAAGAACAGGAGAAATAATGGTGGAAGTTATGGTGTGGACTTAAACAGAAATTATGGACCCTATTCTTACTGGAATGCACCAAATGGTGGTTCGAGTACAACTCCATCAAGTGATACTTACAGAGGAACAGCACCATTCTCAGAACCTGAAACAAATAATATTAAGAATTTTCTTGCATCAAGGAAAATTAAGAATGCACTCAACTACCACACTTATGGCAACTACCTCATCTATCCTTATGGTGCTTTAGACCATGAAACACCTGATTCATTAACATTCAGGGAATATGCTTCTGATATGACTTTCTATAATAATTATACTTATGGTACTGATTTGCAAACTGTAAACTATAGCACACGCGGAAACAGTGATGATTATTTTTATGATGGAGATACGGTTTTAAATAGCGGGAAAATATTTACAATGACACCTGAAGTTGGAACAACAGGATTTTGGCCATCTCAATCAGAAATATTTCCGCTCGCAATTGAAAACGTTTTTCCCAATTTATATTATGCGTGGATTGCCGGCGGTTATGTTGAAATGATAAATCCGAATTTCAGCAAACAATATTTTATGCCAGGCGATAATATTATTATGTATCCGACTTTCAGGAATAAAGGATTATCAACTGCAGCGAATGTAACTATTGAGCTGACTTCTTTAAATACTAATGCAACCATTTCAGTGAGCAATGCATCATTTGATTCAATTAGTGCGAGACACACATCAACTGTTTTATCACCGCTTTCATTTACGATATCATCAAACGCTCAGGCAGAATCGCAAATTCAATTGCTAATAAAAGCTAACACAAACGGTGTAACAATGAGTGAGGATACATTATTTCTAATTGTTGGTAAACCAGAATACATTTTTGCTGATACAACAAATAATCCAAATAACTTGTGGACGATAATCGGAACACCTGCTTCAGCACCTAAATGGGCGATAACAACAGCAACATATAATTCACCACCAAATTCTTATACCGATAGTCCATCAGGAAATTATGCTGCAAGTTCTACAATAACTATGACTCTTACTAACGCGATAAACTTGACTGGTTATTCAAATCCTCGTTTATCATTTTACACAAAATTTGATATTGAAAATAACTGGGATTACGGTCAGGTTGAAATAAGTACAAATAACGGAGCAACCTGGATTCCTTTGCATGGTCAGTACACAAATCCGGGAACCGGTTCTTTTCAACCGAATGGAGAACCTCTTTATGACGGAACACAAACTGTATGGGTTAAAGAAGAGATATCTCTCTCATCTTATATCAGTAATCAATTTAAAATTAGGTTTGAATTAAAAACGGATGGTTATGTTGAGAAAGATGGATGGTATGTTGACGATATAAAAATATTTTATTACACAGCTAATTCTATTGAACTGACATCACTTACAGCATTGATTGAAGGTTTTTATAATGGTACTTCATCAGTTGAAGATACAGTTAACATTGAGTTAAGAAATATTTCTGTTCCGTATGAATTAATAGATCAAACAAAAATCTTTTTGAATTCCAGTGGACAAGGTTCAGGCAGATTCTATAATGCAGATAACGGGATTCCATATTATATCGTTTTAAAACATCGCAATGCGATTGAAACCTGGAGCACGCTTCCTCAAACATTCATTGCTAACAATTTAACCTATGATTTCACAACCGGACAGAACAAAGCATTCGGAAATAATTTAAAACTTGTTGGAACTAAATGGTGTATTTACGGTGGTGATGTAAACCAGGATGGTTTTGTTAATTCGATAGACGTCAATCAGGTTTTCTCAGACAATGTAAACGGATTATCTGGTTATGTAAATACAGATCTGAATGGCGATAACTTAGAGGAGATTGAGGATTTAAATATTGTTTTTATAAACAATGCTCTGGGGATACAAAAAATATCTCCATAATTTTAATGTAGAATAATTTTTAATTTTCAAAAAAATTATGTTGTGCAAAATGCTGAGGGTAAAATGAAATCTTTTCTTCTGTTTTTATTATTGAATATATCATTATCATCACTTCTCTACAGCCAGGTAGAAGTGAGTTCGAGACTTCAAAACGCAATGTCTGAAGCAAATCCTGAAGATTATATTAAAGTAATAGTTCTCTTACGGGATCAGGTAGATGTTATATCTATGGATGAACAATTTTACAGGGAATCAGTCTCTATTCAGCAAAGAGCTTATCTACTGATTAATGCACTACAAGAAAAAGCAAGAAACACACAAACAAATCTTATATCTTATTTAAATGAAAAATCAGCACAGGGAAGAGTTTTTAAATACGAATCATTTTGGATAAGTAATCTTATAGCGGTGGAAGCAAAACTTGATGTAATTAATGAATTAATGTTTCGTATGGATGTAAGTCAAATTGATCTCGATGCAATACTTGAATTGGATAAACCGGTCGAAGTTTTTGAAAATGCACCAGAAGGTATTGAATCAGTTGAACCGGGTGTGAAAATAATTAATGCACATTTGTTATGGGCAATGGGAATCACAGGACAGGGAAGATTGGTCATGGGAATTGATACTGGTGTTCAGCTTCTACATCCTGCACTTCAATACAAGTGGCGAGGAAATCACGTTCCATACAATCAGGCTTGGTTTGATCCGTCAGGTGGAACAACAACACCAAATGATTGTGATTATCATGGTTCACATACAATGGGAACAATGGTCGGAAGATCAATAACAACCGCAGATACAGTGGGTGTCGCAATAAATGCAGAATGGATTGCAGCGAAAACTATTTGCTCGAGTCCGCATACTTCAAATTCTATTGCTGCATTTCAATGGGCAATAAATCCGGATGGAAATCCAGCCACAACAGACGATATGCCAGATGTTATCAGCAACAGTTGGTATGATCCTGATGTCACAAATGAGTGTTCAGGAATTTACAAAACCACTCTCGATGCAGTTGAAGCTGCAGGAATAGCAGTTGTATTTTCAGCGGGAAACAACGGATCTGGTGCTTCGACAATCACAAAGCCAAAAAATATTAATACGAATTCTGTAAATGTATTTTGTGTTGCAAATATTAATGGTGCGTCGTGGCTTGCAGGATCAAACGACCCGATAACAAGTTCATCAAGCCGAGGTCCTTCACTTTGCGGAGGAACAGGCTCGTTGTTAATTAAACCTGAGGTATCAGCTCCGGGAACGTCTGTTCGTTCTTGTAATAGTTCTGGTGGATATACATCAGCAACCGGAACCTCAATGGCAGCTCCGCATGTTGCTGGTGCAGTTGCTTTGTTAAAACAAGCTTTTCCAAATCTTACCGGAAGACAAATTCTTGAAGCGTTATACAATACTGCCAGAGATCTCGGAACAGCAGGTGAGGACAATACTTATGGAACAGGTTTGATAGATGTTTATGCTGCTTTTTTATCTTTGGGTACTCCAGATACAACACCGCCTGATCCGATTTCAAATCTATTAGTCATTAATCCAACTTCAAATTCACTTACTCTTCAATGGACAGTTCCTTATGATTCCACCATAAATGGAATTACTGATTATGATATCAGGTATTCACTGAATCCAATTACCAATGAAACAACTTTCAATAATGCAACTCCATTAAACTTTGCAGGAACACCGGATACAATAGGTGCTACTGAAACTTTCAATGTAACGGGATTAAATTTTTCAACTACATATCACTTTTCAATTAAGTCAAGTGATATGTGGGGTAATTGGTCAAATATTTCAAATCCAATTTCAGGAACAACCTGGATTGCTCCGCAAATATCTGCAGTTCCATTATCAATTAATAAAATAATTTCACCGCAATCCACTGAAACAGACACGCTAACTATTTCGAACGTAACAGTGTTACCTTCTACTCTTGATTTTACTGTTTCATTGGAGAATAATACATTCCCAGATGGATTGGTTAATGTAAAACTACTCCCAAAAATTTATGATTTTAACTCGGAAGAAAATATTAGTGATAAAGAAAATAATTCTGGAAATAATGGAGTTAGCATTGACGGACAAGGAGGGCCTGATTTATTTGGTTATGAGTGGATCGACAGCAATGATCCGAACGGTCCACAATATACGTGGTACAATATCACAGCAAATCCTTCGGCAGTTCAAGTATCTTTTCCAAACGGATCGCTCGATGATGGATGGACAAACGCAATTCAAATCGGTTTCCCGTTTGAATTTTACGGAAATCAATACAACAATCTTTTTTTAAGTACAAACGGATTTATAAGTTTCAATGCTTTAACATCTTCGTATATAACTAATGCACAGATACCGGCAACAGGATTACCAAATAATTTAATCGCTCCGTTCTGGGATGATCTTGATGGAAGAACACAAGGCACTGTTCACTATTTACCGGATGGTGATAAATTTTATATTCAATTCACAAACTGGCAAAAGTATAACGCAACCGGCTCACTTACATTCCAGGTAGTTCTTTATCAAAACGGCAGGATAATGTTATACTATAATAATATGAATGCTACTCTTACCTCTGCAACTGTTGGAATTGAAAATTCAAATGGAACAGATGGTTTACAGGTCACGTACAATTCTGCTTACGTTTCAAATAATCTTGCAGTGAAAATATCATCTGATCCTGATTGGCTATCAAACAATATTAGCAGTGGAAGAATATACAACAGCAATTCAATTGAAGTGGTTTTGACTTTCATCTCCGAAGATTATCCGCTCGGTTTATACACGATGGATGTTTTGATTACGAGTAACGATCCTGTTAATTCATCAATAACAATTCCAGTTAGTATGCAGATTGCAAATATTTTTGAGATCACATCTTTTACTGCTTTGCTGGAAGGATTTTATGATGGGTCAGTTATGGTTGCTGATTCAGTAGCAATTGAACTTAGAAATACATCCTCTCCTTATTCATTAGTTGATCAGACTAAAATATTATTGAACAGCAGTGGTCAGGGAACAGCAAGATTCACAAATACATCAAATGGGATTCCATATTATATAATACTCAAACATAGAAACGCGATTGAAACGTGGAGTGCTCTCCCTCAAACATTTTCTGCAAATACACTTAATTATGATTTTACAACCGGGCAGAACAAAGCATTCGGAAATAATTTAAAACTTGTTGGAAGTAAGTGGTGTATTTTCGGTGGAGATGTAAACCAGGATGGTTACATTAATACACCCGATTTGAATTTAGTCTATTCGCAGAATATTTCCGGAGTAACTGGATATATTCCGACAGATTTGAATGGTGATTCATTCACGGAGATAGAAGATCTGAATATAGTGTTCAGAAATAGTATCCTGAATATTCAGAAACAAACTCCGCCATAATATTATGTATGATTTTTATAAAACAATTAATCAAATATTATTTTCACAGTATAACCAATTGTGCAATAAAGTAAATGCAAACTTATTATTCATAAACATGAGGAGTTATAATGAGGCATCTTTATGCAACAATTGTATATTGTATTTTGTCAAGCCTGGTTTTTGCACAAACACCGTATCATTGGACGCAAAAAAGAAGTGGAAGCAGTCTTGGTGGACCGATTGATTACAATATCAACAACACAAATATTGTTTACTATGGTTCTGACAATAAAATTTATAAAAGCACGGATAGAGGTGAAACTTTTGCTATGACAGGTGTATTAGTGCCGGGTTCATCGGAAATCAAAAGTATAATTCTTAATGATGCAGTTCCGGGAACATTTATCATCGCAATTGAATCATCACCGAATGATAAAATTTATAAAACAACTAATGACGGATCTAACTGGATTTTGACTCTTGATGAAGGACAAATGTCATATTTCGGAATTCCAATGACACAGGATCCATCAAACCCAAATACAATTTTTACTATGATTGGTACGAATTTTAAAAAGTCAACGGATTTTGGAAGCACCTGGACAACAATATCAAGTGATTTTGGTCTTGGTGCAGCTCCTTGTGATATTGAAGTTTTTCCGGGAACAAACATTATTCTTATCGGAGATAACGGAACAGGAATTTTTAAAAGTACTGATTATGGATTGACATGGGTGCAGAAATATTTTACCAGCGGTGAAATCCCAACCATCTCAGTTGATTACACAAACCCGGGAATTGCATGGGCAACAAAATGGGGTGGTGGTGGTGGATTGTTGAAATCCACCGATTACGGAGAAACCTGGAGCTTACAATCTGGTTTTACAGGAATATTTATGTGGGGAGTTCATATTCAACCAACTGACGGAAATATTATTTTAGTTAACAGTTATTCAACAGCACCGGGAAGCTGGCGTTCAATAGATGGTGGTGTTTCCTGGACTCCAATCTCAATTCCATCATCGGGTTATCAGGTTGTGTCTGTGGATTCAACAACACAGTATGCTGCACAAAGCTCTGGTTTTTACAAACTCGAATCCGAATATTTTAATGCGATGGTCTTAACTTCGTTCACTGTATTAATCGAGGGATTTTACAACGGTTCAGTTATGAATTCAGATACGGTATCAGTTCAACTTCGCAACACTTCATTCCCTTTTAATCTTGTTGATCAAACTAAAATAGTTGTGAATAATTCTGGCATTGGAAGTGGCAGCTTTTTGAATGCCAGTAATGGAACACCTTATTATCTGGTAGTAAAGCATAGAAATGCAGTTGAAACCTGGAGTGCACTCCCGCAAACATTTTCTGCTAACACTTTGACTTATGATTTTACAACCGGACAGAACAAAGCATTTGGTAACAATTTAAAACTTGTTGGAAGTAAATGGTGTATTTACGGTGGTGATGTAAACCAGAACGGTACAGTTGATAATGCTGATTTGAATTCAGTCTTTAATAACAATACAATTGGAACGACCGGATATACAAATACAGATTTGAACGGAGATATGTTTACTGAAATTGAAGATTTAAATATTGTATTCACCAATAGTGTTATGGGTGTGACTAAAGAAACCCCCGCCGGCGATTCATCTATAAGCGGCGAAAATATATCAAACAAAAATGGTGAATAATATCAGTTGAGTTAAATATAAGTTTATTATGAAAGTTCAGTTATTGTTTAAGATATTTTTCATTCTTTGTTAATGTTGATGAAAATTATTTTATCAGATTTATTAAAATTCATTAATCAAAAACAATCTAATCGGAGGGCAAAATGCCTAAACATATTCTTTATATTTTTCTAATGGTAATATTCTTTGCAGTGAGCGGAATTCTCTTTGCTCAACAGTGCGAAGTAAGTGTTGCCAATATAAGTTTTGAGTCAACAAATTCACTAACATTTGATGTCTTTGTTAAAAACACAAGTCTCTCAGGTATTAATTATAGTCACGGCAGTTATGCCTGGAATTATGATCCTGCTTTTTTAAATGGAGGAACAGCAGCATTTTCACTTGTTCCCGGATTTAGTGATTTTGCAGCCGGTGCATATCCACCTTCTGCTTTAATTACAAGTCCGAATATCTTGAGAACATCATCTAATCTTCCGGGATCTAACGGAACAATTCTACCGGATCAAACCTTACGGCTTTATAGATTCAGATTACAAACTTCGGCAGCTTCATTTGCTTCTGAAAATTTTAGTATAAGTTGGAAGAGTTCAACAGTTCCTTATACAAGAGTTTTCAGTTGGGATAGCGGGACTGGTCTCCCTATCGAAATAACCAATCTTGAATATTCAGTGATGACTTTATTCTGGGAAGAAAATTTTGATTATGCGGTTGGTGGATTGGTCTCTGGTAGCGGAGGTAATTGGGTTAGTTATTCAGGCTCAACCGGTTCATTAGTTCAGGTATCGAGCGGTAGTCTATCATATTCTGGCTATCAGTCATCAGGACTATTTAATAAAATAGATATATTATATCTAACCACATCCGGTGAAGATGTTTACAGACAATTTCCTGCTCAAGGAGAAGGTACCGTTACTTATTCTGCGTTTTTATTAAATCTTGCGAATACGACTGGACTGGCTGCAAATTCAAGTACAACTGGTGATTATTTTATCTCTTATTTACCGGGTACAAGTACGAGCGCACTAAATTCGAGAATTTCCATCAAAACTGGAACCGTAGCTAATACTTTTCAAATTGGCTTGCGAACCAGCTCATCAAATGCAGCCGCAGTCTGGCATCCGGTTGATTTGAATCCTGGAACTACATATTTAATCGCTATGAGTTATGAAGTAATTACTGGAACCGCGAATGATGTGGCTTCTGTTTGGATAAATCCTCCAGTGGATGGAACACAACCAACTCCTGATTTGACACAGATTGCTGGTGTTGATTTAGCAGAAGTTGCGCGATTCGTTGTACGGCAAGGATCGAGCGGAACACCAAATGCATCCATTGATGGTATTAGAGTAGCAACCACTTGGACTGAAATATTTCCACCTTCAGGAACCCCATTTATAAGTGTAACTCCATCTTCGTTATCAGGCTTTTCATATTCTCAGGGCGGTGGACCATCAACATCTCAAAGTTATAGTTTAAGCGGAAGTAATCTTACTCCTGCATCAGGTAATATTTCAGTAACTGGTTCAACGAATTATGAAGTATCATTAAATAATACAACATTCTCCGGAAGTGTCAATGTGCCTTATTCCGGCGGATCTCTTTCATCAACTCCTGTTTATGTAAGATTGAAAGCTGGATTAACAGGTGGAACTTATAATGGTGAAGAAATAACAAATACAGGTGGCGGTGCGACTTCGCAGGTTGTTACTTGTAATGGTTTTGTTATAAAACCGGAACCAACAAACCACGTTACAAATTTTGCAGGAGTAAATGGCACACCTTCATATTATTATATTATTTTAAATTGGATTGATGCAACCGGTGGAACGACTCCGGATGGATATTTAATTAAAGGAAGTTCTTTTGCATTTGATTCAATTGCTGCACCGGTGGATGGTGTACCGGAGACGAATTCTCTTTTTATTCAAAATGTCGTACAGGGAATTCAAACTAAAACATTCGGGTTTAACTCTGCAACAACATATTATTTCAAAATTTTTCCTTATACAAATTCTGATGCAATCATTAACTACAAAACCAATGGTGTTGTACCTCAATTCAGTATAGCAACAACAAATGCGCCTTCATTACCATTGACTGAAAATTTTGAATATGTAACCGGATCATTTCTTACTGATAACGGATGGCTTGCACACAGTGGTAGCGGTACTAACCCGATTTCAATTCAAGCAACTCCATTGACTTATTCTGGTTATGTTAATTCAGGATTAGGTAAATCAATCTCTATGAATTCAACCGGTGAAGATGATAACAGAGCTTTTAATTCTGTTACTGCTGGAAGTTTATATGCTTCATTTATGGTGAACTTCAGTTCAGCTCAAACCGCTGGCGATTATTTCTTTCATCTTGGACCTGAAAATACAACCTCATTATACTTTGCGAAAATTTTTGTAAAAAAGAATGCAGGTGATAGCCTTGCAATTGGAGTAGCAAAAAGAAATAATGGTGATGTTGTTTACACATCTTTTAGCTATGCTTTAAATACGACTTATTTAATTGCAGTTAAGTACTCATTTAATTCCGCTACCAACACAGACGATGAAGTCAAATTATGGATCAATCCGGTTTTGGATGGAATTGAACCAAGTGCTACAATATCTCAGATAGATTTAGGTGAGGATGCTCTTAGTTTAGGAATGATGGCTTTACGACAAGGAAGTTCAAGCAATGCTGCAACTTTAACACTTGGGGGAATACGTGTTGCAAATTCTTGGATACCTTCCTCTGGCTCCTCAACCTTCCAGCTATCAATAAACTTATTAAATGGTTGGAATATGGTATCCGTACCGGGAACAAATCCTGATGGAATGGGAGTAGCAAATTGGTGGCCAGGAAGAGTTGGAGACGTTTATAAATATAATGCTGGCTATCAAACAATAACTACAGCAACACCTGGAGTAGGATACTGGATGAAAAATAACGGAGCTCAGACTTATAATACAGGAGATGAATGGCCAGCAGGTGGATTGCAAGTAGTTGCA
>JAANMV010003001.1_pt1 | contig 15377 bp, 15 predicted proteins | sample 7279661 | NCBI WGS metagenome assembly JAANMV01 (sample SAMN14094540, study PRJNA606508) | bioreactor metagenome | isolation source: A lab-scale SPAN reactor treating ammonium-rich wastewater day 121 | place: Ireland: Galway | collected 2017-05-16 | reverse complement strand
TTCGTCTTCAACTCGGAGCTGGCCGAAGCACGTCTGCCGCGTCCGGGGGGCGGCATTGGGATAGGATTTGCCGGCCCCACACTGATCGTTCATGGTACGGAAGAGCAGAAGAAGAAGTACCTGCCGGAGATGCTGGCGGGCGAAGTGACGTGGTGCCAGGGGTATAGCGAGCCGGGCGCAGGCTCGGACCTGGCGGCCATCCAGACCCGTGCCGTGCGCGACGGCGACGACTACGTGATCAACGGCCAGAAGATCTGGACCTCGGGCGGGCACAACGCGAAGTGGATGATCCTGCTCGCGCGGACGGACCCGGACGCGCCAAAGCACCGGGGCATCACGTACTTCATTGCCGATATGAAGGCGCCGGGCGTGACCGTCCGGCCGCTGATCAACGCCGCCTACACCCACGAGTTCAATGAGGTGTTTTTCGAGGATGTACGCATCCCGAAGGAGAACATCATCGGCGAAGAGAACCGGGGCTGGTACCTGGCGCAGACAACGCTGAGCTTCGAACGCTCGAACATCGGCGGCGCCGTCGGAGCGCGGCAGACAGTGGAAGACCTGATCAAGTTCGCGCGGGACAATAAGGACCAGGGTTTGAGCACCCTTGGCCACAACGACGCGGTGCGGAACGAACTGGTGGAGCGTTACATCGAGGCCGGCGTGGCCCAGATGATGAGTTTCAAGATCGTCTCCATCCAGGCAAAGGAGGGCGTTGCCCCTGGCCACGAGGCAAGCGTCGCCAAGCTATACGGCACCGAGCTGAACCAGCGCATCCAGCGGACAGGCATGAAGGTGCTTGGTCTGTACGGGCAGCTCGATGCGAAGACCGACGGACCAACCCCGCCGATGAAGGGCCGGGTGAAGTACATGTACCTCCGCTCCATCGCGAACACGATCGAGGGTGGGACGAGCGAAATCCAGCGGAACATCATCGCAACCCGGGGCCTCGGCCTGCCGCGGGCCTAAACCGGGACAGGCAACAGCGCATTCAGGGGCCGCCCTCCGGGGGCGGCCTTTGCGCGTTACCGGCGCCCGGGGACCGCGTTGAGCCTGGGCAATACAGGAGGGCACGAACATGGCAGAGGGCATCCCGCCGGACTTTTCGAAGGAGGAGCTCCTCCGCCGCATCGAGGTTCGCTGGCAGAAGCTGCAAGACCTGCTCGCAGCTCTCGTCCCGGCTGACTGGGAGCACCCGCTGGGCGACGGTTGGCCCGTGAAGGTGCACGTGGCGCACCTGGCCGACTGGGAGGAATCGCTGCTGGGATTGCTGGAGAAGGGATCGCGGCCGGGAGCGATGGGGATTCCCGAGGAGTTGTGGGAACGCCACGACACCGACGCGATAAACCAGTTCATGGCGGAACGTGCGATGGGCGTGACGGCAGCAGCGAGCAGGGAGCGGATGGAACAGACGCATGCGCGCGTCGTCGGCGTGCTCATGGGGATGACCGAGGCCGACTTGCTGCTGCCCTATTCGCACTACCAGCCCGGCGATGCGCCACACAACGCAAACCCGGTCGTGGGATGGGTGGTTGGCAATACCTTCGGCCACTTCGACGAGCACATCGAATGGATCGAGGGGGGCTTGACCGGCTGAGCACAGGCCAGGCAAACGGAAGGGCCGGCGCGTTGGCCGGCCCTTCCAGAGGGGGAACCTGATCGGTGGAGCGGGACGGGCCCGCCTGGTGCGTGGGTGGCTAACCGCCGTTGCCGCCGAGGACTACCTTGTCGGGCGGAGTCATGAAGGCGTGGATGAATCCTGCCACGGAGAGGATGATGAGCAGGCCGCCGATGATGTAGCAGACGGTGGCGGCCAGGGCGGCCTTCTCGCCGAAGATGCTGAAGCCGTAGCTGGTGAGGAGGAGGCCACGGAGGGTCTCGCCGGTCTGGAAGGTACTGCGAAGCGAGGTCGCCGCGTCGACTTTCTTCTGGGCGAGAGCTTCAGCTTCTTTGTCGCCCTTTTCCTTGGCGGCGGCCAGTTCAGCCTGAGCTGCGCTGCGGATGCCGCCCATCGTCGCGTAGGTCTCGTCGTCCCAGCCCATCTTTTCGCCATCGACCGCCGCGTTGGCCGCTGAGCGGCGCATGTGCATGGCGATGTAGAAGTTGCCGTAGCACTCCGCCTGTTTGCCGGTGGTCATGAGCTTGCCGGCGTATTCAGTCAGGCACTTCGAGCCTTCCTTCCAGCTCGTCTCTTCCTCGGTGAGCTTGTCGGCTTCGGCGAAGGTGATCCGCTGTTCGCTGAGCTGTTCCTTGACGTAGTCCTCTGCGAATGAGGCCTGGTCGGCCATGACGAAGCCAAGGATGAGAAGCAGGATCGCCAGCAGGAGACCGCCTCCCGAGAAGATGAAATCAAGAGTTCTGCGTTTCATGTACTTCCTCCGAAAGTGTTCTGTGGTTCGTGTCCACCGCGGGGTGCTTCCTGGTGGTGGCGGGGTGCGGGCGATTATCCAGTCTTGTCACCGTTGCTCTCGATATGGTTTCCCCCACAACTGCTTTGGTGAGCTAACCCTACCTCCTGCCTTTGGTGCGCCATGCGGCCATTCGCCCCAACATGACGGGACCGTTTGACCCGATCGAACACCGTGCGGCGACAACCGGATCCAGCGAATCTGATATGGGCTAGAACGCGGCCCGGGGCGAGACTCGCGTATCACAAAGTGTTTTGAATTGCGGTATAGACCAGACCCGCGCTTTGCGTACCGGGGCCCTGGCCGGCCGGCTGCCGATTGCCGTGATCCGGCGGCACAGGAGCACCCCATCGAGGACTCCAGCGGCACCGTTGTGCTGGACGGTCCCATACGTGGCGCCGGGGAGTTGTCCGTGGCGGCTGCCGGCACAGTCGTATGGGGCGGTAGGGAGAGGGCGATACAATTGGTGTACGCCCCCGTAGCTCAGGGGATAGAGCAGGCGCCTTCTAAGCGTCTGGCCGCAGGTTCGAATCCTGCCGGGGGCGCCAAATTCCCCGCCCTGACACCGCACCGGTCCCGGGGTAGACTCCGGGCATGCGTATTTCCCCGTCTGTCCGCGCGGCCATGGTGCCTGATGAGAACCCGATGCACCCCGACTTCACCTCCATCTACCTGGTGGGGGCCGAGGGCCAGCAGTCGCTCACGATCGACTCCGGCGAGGCGATCGACCGCTACCAGTGGTTCCTGCGCGGCTACCTGGCGGCGGTGGAGATAGCCGAGATCGCGATCGCGACGATCACGCACCACCACTCCGACCACTCGGGCAACCTGAAGTGGGCCAAGGAGTTCCTGAAGGCCGACATCGCGATCCCCTGGAACGGGCGGGCGCTGCTGAAAGGGCGCATCCCGGCAAAGGTCGACACGCTGAACGACGGGGACGTGATCGAGTTGGACGGGGGCGTGCGGGTGCAGGTGCTGGGCACACCGGGCCACAGCGTCGATTCGCTCTGCTTCTACATCGAGGAGGAGGGCGTGCTGTTCACGGGTGACACGTTGCTGGGTTCGTCGACGACGACGGTGTCGGACCTGGCGCCCTACCGGCGGTCGTTGAAGCGGCTGCTGGAGTTGCCGAATCTGAAGGTGATTTGTCCGGGGCATGGGACAATCGTGAACGACCCGCGCGAGCGCCTGGAGATGTATGTGAAGCACCGTGACATGCGGGAGCGGCAGATCCTCGGCGTGCTCGAAGGCGGCGGGGCCGTTAGCAGTTGGGACATCATGCTGCAGCTTTACCCGGAGATTGATACGCGGCTGCGCCGGGCGGCCGACAACAACGTGCGGTCGCATTTGAAACAACTGACCGACGAAGGACGCATCAAGGTCTATCCGGGGAAGCCGCGGCGGCCGCGGAGCGCCAGTGCGGTCCAGCGGGACGTGGAACACGTCCGCCAGCGGGACCTCGTCATCAAGCAGGCGAAGAAGTTCGAGTCGGAGAGGCGCCGCGCGGAGATACGCATGCAGGAGAATCCCCCGACAGCCGAGTGGGCGGAGCCGCCGCGCTTCGAGCTTATAGGCACGGCCAGGGACGCTGCCCGCTAATCGCGGGGCGAGTTGCCGACGGCGGGCGGTATCGAGGTAGGCGACGGGGTTGGCGTTGGCGACGGGGTCAGCGTGGCTGGCGGCGACGGCGTGGGGGTTGGGGTCTGGGTCGGTATTTGGGTGGAGCCGGGCGTGGTCGCGCGGGTCGGAATCGCGACCGTGACATCCCGGGCGGGCGGGCGCGCCGGGTCGAGGACGATTGCGGGGATGCTCACGAGGACCAGCGCGACCTTCTTCTGGCGGCGCTGGCCGATGAGTGCCTGGATGGCCTCGGCGTCAGCGAGAGTCGGCTCGATCTCCGTGCGGACAGTGAGGTGGAGGTTCACGGCGCCATCCGGACCGTTGGACCGTTTCAGGTCGGTGAGCTCGCTTCCGGGAAGGACCTGGGCAAGGGCCGCCTCCGAGGCAGCCCAGAGCGAATCGGACTCGCGCGCTTCGCCGATGGCGCGAGCGCTCAACCCGAAGAGTGTGAACCCGAGGAAGAAGATGGGCAGGAGCCCGACCGCGATCTGTTGGACGGGGAAGCCGTTGCGGCGGCGGGGGCCCAGGCCGAGTGCCCAGAAGACCATGCCGGCAGTGAAGACGATGGCGGCAAGGTTGGTGGCGAAGAGCAAGAGGGCGCCCCCCCAGACGCCGCGGTCCTCGATGGCGAGTCCGATTCCGACGGTGCAGAGGGGTGGCATGAGGGCGGTGGCGATGGCGACACCGGGGAGGGCGGCTGAATCGCGCATCCGGGCAACGGCGTAGGCGCCGATCGCGCCGCCGGCGAGCGCGATGCCGAGGTCGAGCGGGTTTGGGCGGGTACGGGCCTGGACCTCGGCCGGGAGCGCCTGGAGTACGTCGAACGACGAGAGCATCGTCACTTCAGCGAGCACAAATGAGATGACGATGGCGGTGACGACCCCTTCAGCGAGGGCCCGGACGGCGATGAGCCCCTGCCGGTTGCGGCCGCCAAGGCTCGCTTCGCCGATGGCCATCAGGGGCCCGAGGAGGGGAGCCACGAGCATGGCGCCGATGACCACAGCCGTGGAATCAGCAATGAGGCCAAACGTGGCAATCATCGCCGAGAACCAAAGGAGAAGGCGAAAGCGGAGGTCGGGCCGTCCTTCCCGGAAGATATCGGCGCGGAGCCTTCCAGCGGAGAGGGCGGAGTGGGCGGGCATCGGCGGATATCGTAACGCGGCCGGCGCTTTCGGACTGGCGGACGGACACGGAGCGGCCGACAACTCATACTGGGGCCACGGGCGGTGACTGCAGTGGTACCGGGGGGACAGGCTGATGCTCAAGGGCGACAACGTGATCCTGCGGCCGATGCGCCGTGAGTACCTGGAGAAGTACTTCGAGTACCGGAACGAGGTGGAACTCGAACTGCTTTCGAGCGGGGAAGCGCCGATGCCGATGGAGTACGAGCGCCTGGTGGCGATGTTCGAGGCGCACCTGGCGCGGCCGCGGAGCGAGATCAGCTGGTTCGGGATCGAAGTGCAGGGCGGCAAGTTCATCGGCCAGTGCCTGTTGCACAACTTCGATTACGCGGCGCGCACGTGTGAGCTTGGAGTCACGATCGGCGACCGGGACCACCTGGGCCGGGGTTACGGGCGGGATGTGGTGCAACTGCTGGTGAAGTACGCGTTCCGGTTGCGCAACATGCAGAAGGTGTGGCTGACCACGAACGGGAGCAATGAGCGGGCGCAGAAAGCGTTTGCCGCGGCAGGGTTCGTGGAGGAGGGGCGGCTGAAGAGGCACGTGTGGCTGGATGGCAGGTACGATGACCTGGTCTACATGGGCATCCTGCGCGATCCCCCGGCGGAGGGAAGAGAGGACCCTGGCGCCATGGAGACCGACCCTGCCATGGAGATTGCCGATGCCGAGGATGAAGCCTGACGTCCTGGAGGAGTTCCTTCAGCTGCCGACCGTTGGGGTGATCGCAACGTTACGCCGCGACGGGATGCCGTACACCGTTCCGGTGTGGTGGCTATGGAAACCGGATGGCATCTGGATCACGGGCACGTACAACCGGGTGTGGTGCAAGCAGTTGATGCACGACCCACGCGCGTCGCTCTGCATCGAATCGGGGCCTCCGCTGGTGGGGCATGTGGAGTTCGACGGGCGCTGTACCGCGTTCGAGCGGCCGGATTTCGACATCTGGCCCACCTCGCGTGAGCTGGCCGAGAAGTACGTCGGGCGGGGCGACCCGGCGAACGCAGCGGCGGTCGACGCGTTCTTCGCGAACATGCAGACCGAACCACGACTGCTGTTCCGTCTCGAACCAGAGGTCACGCGCGCGATCGACATGCGCGTCTACCGCGGGAAGCGCGAAGACCGGGAGTTCCAGGCATGGCAGCGAGACGAGTGAGTCCCCGGTCCCGCCAGTTAGCCGCAGATGCGGTTCAGGGCGGCGGCGATGTACTCAACGTCTTCGGGGCCGAGCGATGGATGAACCGGCAGGGAGAGCACGTGCCCGGCGGCGGCTTCGGCCACGGGAAATGAGCCTTCGCCGAAGCCCATCTGGCGTATGATCGGCTGCTGGTGGATCGGGATCGGATAGTGCACGGCACTGCCGATCCCGGCGTCCTGCAGTTGCTTCTGGACGCCGTCACGGTCGCGGGGGACGCGGACGGTGAACTGGTGGAAGACATGCCGGTCGCCGTCACGCACGCGGGGCGTCTCGACCGTTCGGATGAGGCTTGCCAGCTTCTCCGCGTTCGCGATGCGGGCCGTGTTCCAGTCCTCGATGTAGTCCATCTGGACGAGGCCGATAGCGGCGTTCATGTCCTGCATGCGCCAGTTGAGGCCAAAGTAGTCGTGCTTGTAGCGCACTTCCTGGCCATGGCTGCGGATAATGCGGCAGAGGCGGGCGACCTCGTCGTCGTTGGTGGTGATGATGCCGCCTTCTCCGGTGGTCATGTTTTTCGTTGGGTAGAAGCTGAAGCAGCCGGTGCCGAACGTGCCGACCCGGCGGCCGGCGTGCTCGGCGCCGTGTGCCTGGGCGGCATCCTCGACCAGTGCCAGGCCGTTGTCCTCGCAGAGTTCCTGGATCTCGTCGATGCGTGCGGGGTGGCCGTAGAGGTGGACCGGCATGACCGCCTTTGTCTGGTCCGTGATCGCGTCCTCAACCTGATTGGGGTCGAGGTTCAGGTCGAACGGGTCGATATCGACGAAGACCGGGGTGGCGCCACAGGCAATGATGCTGGTGGCGGTCGCGATGAAGCTGAAGGGCGTGGTGATGACCTCATCACCGGGGCCGACCCCATGGGCCTGGAGGGCAACGATCAGGGCGGCAGTCCCGCTGTTCACGCCGATGGCGTGCTTCGCGCCGACGTATTCGGCGAAGGCCTTCTCGAACGCTTCGGTACGGCTGCCCATGGCCAGTTGGCCGCTATCAAGCACATCCATGACGGCGCGCTTTTCGGCGTCTCCAACGAGTGGTTTCGCTACCGGGATGAACTGGCGGTCGACGGTGGTCATGGGTGCTCCTTAGCGGGGGCGCTACCGTTCGAGCGTATCAAGGCCGGCGCCTTTGCGCTGGTAACGGCGGCCGCACTCGGGGCAAGTGAGATCCTCGGAGAGCGGGTGGGCGCACATGCAGACCCAGCCGCGCTGGCGGGCCGGGTTCCCGGCGACCAGGGCGTGGTCGGGCACATCTTTCGTGACGACGGAGCCCGCGGCGACCAGCGCCCAGCGCCCAATGGTGAGCCCGGGGAGGATGACCGAACGCGACCCGATGGCGGCGCCGAACTTCGCGACGGAGCCCTGGAGTTCCCAGTCGCTCGCAACCTTCAGGGTGCCGTCGGGGTTGATGGCGCGGGGGTAGCGGTCGTTGGTAAACACAACTTCGGGGCCAACGAAGACGCCGTCTTCGAGGGTGTTGCCTTCGTAGACGCAGGAGTAGTTCTGGACCTTGCAGTTGGCGCCGAGGGAGACATCAGCGCCGATGTAGACGCCCTTGCCGATGATGCAGCCGGGACCGATGGTGGCGCGCTCGCGCACCTGGGCCTGGTGCCAGATGCTGGCGCCGTCGCCGATAGAGGCCTGGCCACTGACCTCGGCTGTGGGGTGGACGCGAAAGTCGCTCATGTGCTCGCGGGCTCCCCGGCGGGATCAGCTTCCATCTCCCCGGCGGGGACACCTTCGGCATTGTTCGAGTACTTGCGCGCGACCAGGTGGATGCGGCGGCGCAACTCTTCCGGGTCCTGGCGAAGGACGGTTTCGACCTCGGCGATGAGACGGAGAATCTCGGCCTCGCTGACTTCGGCCGAGGCGTTGAGGCGCATGACCTTCGGGTGTTCAGTCGGCTCGACCATTTCGAAGTCGGCCACGAGTTCCTCTCGCAGTTTTTCACCGGGTCGCGTCCCGGTGAAAATGACCTCGATGTCATCGCCAGGCCGGAGGCCACGCAGGCGGATCATGCGCTCGGCGAGCTCGAGCATATTGATTTCCTGGCCCATGTCGAGCATATAGATGTTGCCCCGGCCGCCGAAGGTGCCAGCCTGGATGACGAGGCTGACGGCCTCGGGGATGCTGATGAAGTAGCGCATCATGTCGGGGTGAGTAATCGTGACAGGGCCCCCGCGCTCGATCTGCTTCAGGAAGGTGAGCGGGGCTGAGCCGCGGCTACCCATGACGTTGCCGAAGCGGACGGCCACGAACCTGGTGCGCTCGCTGTGGCGGGAAAGCGCGAGCACGAGCAGTTCGGCGATCCGCTTGGTCGCACCCATGATGCTGGTGGGGCGCACCGCTTTGTCAGTCGAGATGAGGACGAAGGTGCCGGTTTGGAACTTGCGGGCGGCAGAGGCCACGTTGAGGGTGCCGAGCACGTTGGCGCGGAAGGCTTCGTCCGGGTTGGACTCGAGCATCGGAACGTGTTTGTAGGCGGCGGCGTGATAGACAAGGTGAGGACGGACCTGGTTGAAGACATCCTCGATCTTCCGGCCATCGGCGATGTTTGCAGGCCAGAGCTTGATGGTGGTCTGGTGCGAAACGCTACGGAGTTCGGCGGCAAGGTCGAACAGTCCGCTTTCGTTGTTGTCGAGGAGATGCAGCTCGAGGGGTTCGAAGGTGGCTACCTGGCGGGAGAGTTCGGAACCGATGGAGCCCGCCGCGCCGGTTACCAGCACGACGCGGTCTTTCACCGACTGGCTGCATGCCATGTAGTCGACTTCGACGGGCTCGCGGCCCAGGAGGTCGTCGAGGGTGACTTCGCGGAGGGCGTCGTTGGTGTGGCCACTGGAGATCCAGCGTTCGACCCCGGGGACGATGCGGACCGGGACTGCGTTCGACTGGCAGATGCCGACAATGGAACGGATGACCGGCCCAGAAGCCCGCGGGATGGCGATGGCGACAGCGCCGACGGCGTGCTCGCTGATCCGCAGTTCGAGTTCGCTGACGGGGCCGAAGACGCGCAGGCCGTGCATGCGGCGATTCTGCTTGCGGGGATCGTCGTCGAGGTACCCGATCGGCTGATAGTTGAGGCCCGGGCTGTTTTGGAGTTGGCGCGCGAGGGCCTGGCCGGTGTGCCCGGCGCCGATGATGAGAAGGCGCTGGGAGGCGACCGCCGCCCTGGGGAGCCGCGTGAGCAAGCGGCCGCGCATCTTGACGAAGGCCATGCCTGGGAAGATGAGCTCGCCAGCGATGAGGATGACGGAGAGCGGCAGATCGCGTTCCTTCACCCAGAAGTTCACGCCGAAGATGAGGGCCGTCGAGATGAGGACGGGCATGAAGAGGTTCAGGATGTCGCCGAGGCTGCCGTAGGTCCACACCGTCCGGTAGACGCCGAAAACGACGTTGGCGGTGATGTAGACGAGGGCGAGAAGTGGGAAGACCCTGAGGACGAATTCAAGGTTTCGGTGGGGGACCTCAGCGTCGAAGCGAAGCATCAATGCTGCCGCGTAGGCGAGCGCGATGACCAGGACGTCCAGGACCATGGCGCCGGCGGTGCGCGCGTTGTCTCCGCTGAAGAGCCGGCCGGCGAGGGAGGGGTGCCGGGCAGTCATCGGGCGCCACTACCCATCGCGACCCGGAAGATCGTGCGGAGGAGAATGCTGAGGTCGGTCAGCACCGAATGGTTATCCACGTAGCGAAGATCGTAGGTAGCGGTTTCGTCATAGGTCAAATCCGAACGGCCGTTGACCTGGGCCAGGCCAGCGATACCAGGGCGGACATCGTGCCGCCGATGGTACGCGGGCGGGTATTGGACGACGATCTCCGGGATCTCCGGGCGGGGGCCGACGAGCGACATGTCGCCCCTCAGGACATTGAAAAGGTTCGGTAGCTCGTCGAGGGAAGTCTTGCGGGCAAAGGCACCGATGCGGGTGATACGGGGGTTGGGCTCGTCCGGCGGGGCGAAGACGAACGTTTTGAAGTCCTCGACATGGTAGTGATCTTCCTCGCCCGGGAGCGGGTGGCGCATCGGCCGGAGCTTGACCATGGTGAACGGCCGGCCGTGGAGCCCAATGCGTCGCTGGAGAAAGAACGGGTTACCCCGCAGTTCGGCTGCGAGCACGGCGGCGGTGACCAGCATCAGGGCCAGCCAAATCGGGGCGGTTACGAGCGTCAGTGCGACGTCCATGATGCGCTTGGACACGGAACGAGGGTAGCGGGCCGGGGCGCTATGGCGAAGATGGCTGAACGTTTTTCGAGGGCGCTGCGGCAACTTTCGGGGGCCCCGGATGGGCTGGCGCCGTGGTAGGTTTCAGGGGTGGAAAGATTGTGGGCCGGGCTCGTTATCGGCATTGCCGTGTTCTTCTGGGCGATGGCCGTTATGTCGCTGGCGGTGTTCGTTGTACCGGAGCGGGGTGGCGGACCGATCCTGAGCGCGCTGGCGGTCGCCGGCGGCTTCGTGGCGCCAGCCATGTTGCTGGTCTTGCTCCTGGGTGGGCCTGGCTGGCGCCGCATCGGGGAGACCACGGCGCGGCGCCGGGAGCGCGAGCTCTTCCTGGCCCTCCGATCGCAGGGGGTGCTGACGGCCGAGACGCTGGCCTTGCGCTCGTCCTTGACGGTGGAGGAGGCCGGGGCGCTGCTGGAGCACCTGGCCGAATCAGGGCACCTTGAGGTGGCCGGAGCCGGGGAGGCCCGGATCTACCGGACTCCGGAGCTGTAGTGCCTCAGGCTTCGAGGAGGACGACGGCGATGGCAGCCATCGCCTCTCCCCGGCCGACAGCATCGAGACCCTCGGCGGTCTTGGCTTTCACGCTCACGTGCCCTGGTTCGAGGGCGGCGATTTCGGCGATGCGCTCGCGGATGTGGGCGATGTAGGGGGCGAGCTTCGGGCGCTCGGTCTTCACGGTGGCGTCGATGTTCGCGACCTCCCAACCTCCGGCTCTTGCGAGTTCGAGCGCCTTGCGCAGGAAGTCCGCGCTATCGGCGTGGGCGTAGCGAGGATCGTTCGGGGGAAAGTAGTGGCCAATGTCTCCGAGCGCAGCCGCACCGAGGACCGCGTCGGTGATGGCGTGGAGCAGCACGTCAGCGTCGCTGTGGCCGCTCAGGCCGGGGCCTTCCTCGATGATGACGCCGCCAAGGACGAGCGGGCGGGCGTCATCGACGCGGTGGAGGTCTTCGCCGATGCCGACGCGCATCATAAGGCGACCCCACGGACCCGGAGGATCGCCGCGGCGACCTCCAGGTCATGCGTGCGGGTGATCTTCATGTTTTCGGGGCTGCCTTCGGCTACGGCGCACTCGAGCCCGAGGCGGCTGAGCATGGCAGCGTCATCGGTCTCGTCGTTGTCGCTCATGCGGGCGGCATCGAGCCAGGCAGTCCGGAGCACGACCTGGGGCGTCTGGGCGGCCCAAAGACTGGCGCGGTCGGGGTGGCCGGCGACCACACCGTCGCGGACGACCTTGATAGTGTCGGTGACGGGGATGGCGGCGATGGCCCCGGGGCGCCCTTCGGCGGCGGCGAGGGTGCGCTGGACGAGATCGGTGGTGGTCAACGGGCGGGCACCATCGTGGATCGCGACGTAGCGAGCGGTGCACTGGCGGAGACCGGCCTCCACGCTATCGCGCCGGCGTTCGCCCCCGGGGACCACTCGAAAGCAAGTCTTTGAGCACCAGGCTTCCGCCATGGTGGTTACTTCGGCGACGCGTCCTGGTGCGGCGACGATAACCAGGCAGCCGAGACCGGGGAGGGACTCGAACAGCGCCAGCGACCAGGCAAGGACGGGACGGCCAAAGAGGTCGGCGGAGAGCTTGTCGGTTGCGCCGAAACGCGAGGACGAGCCGGCGGCGACGATGACAGCGTCGAAGTCCATGAAGGCACGCTACCACCAGGCGGAATTGCGCTGTAGTTCGATACTTCGGATTCGCCTGCTACGATGGATGTTCGCCCCGCCGGAGCTCTCACCCGCCGGCCAGGAGGAATCCCATGACGACCACTATCGACCAGCTGCTCACGCGCGTCTCGAAGCCCGCCCGCTACACCGGCGGCGAGTGGAACAGCATCACGAAGGACTGGCACGGCGCCAACGTTCGCATTGCGCTCGCGTACCCGGATGCCTACGACATCGGGATGTCGAATATGGGCCTGGGCATCCTCTACGACATCCTGAACAAGGTGGAGGATGTTGCCTGCGAGCGGGTGTTCGCGCCCTGGGAGGACATGGAGGCGGAGATGCGGTCGGCTGGCGTGCCGCTCTGGAGCCTCGAAACCCGGAACCCCATCCGTGACTTCGACGTGCTCGGATTCACGCTGCAGTACGAAATGACGTACACCAACGTGCTCAACATGCTCGACCTGGCCGGCATACCGGTCTGGGCCCGCGAGCGGACGGACGAACACCCACTGGTCATCTGCGGGGGCAGCGGGGCGTTCAACCCCGAGCCGCTCTCGCCGTTCGTGGACGCCTTCTTCCTCGGTGAAGGCGAGGATGCCGTGATTGAGCTGGCCGACCGTGTGCGCGAATGGAAACGCTGCGGGACGGTGCGCCAGGACCGGCTGCGGGAACTGCTCCAGATGCCCGGTGTCTACGTTCCGGCGTTCTATGAGGCGCAGTACGACGAAGCGGGCCACTTCGCTGCGCTCGAACCGACGGTACCGGACGCGCCGCGAGTCATTCGCCGGCGGATCATGGAGCAGTTGCCGCCAGCGCTCGTCAAACCGATTGTGCCGTTCCTCCAGACCATCCACGACCGGGCCGCGGTGGAGATCCAGCGCGGTTGCACCCAGGGTTGCCGCTTCTGCCAGGCGGGCATGATCTACCGGCCGACACGCGAACGGAGCCCCGAGGAGGTGGTGCAGGCGGCGCGCGAACTCATGGCGAACACCGGGTATGACGAGCTCTCGCTTCTTTCGCTGAGCACGACCGACCACAGCCAGATCGTGCCGATGGTGAACCAGCTGACGAGCACCTTCGAAACACTGAAGGTGGGCATTCCGAGCACGCGGGTCGACAGCTTCTCGGTGGAGGTTGCGAATGCGGTGGCGAAGGGTAAGAAGCACACACTGACACTGGCGCCGGAGGCCGGGAGTCAGCGGCTGCGCAACGCGATCAACAAGCTGGTGAGCGAAGAAGACCTGCTGGGGGCAGCCGAGAACGCATTCCAGCGCGGCTGGACCGGGGTCAAGCTGTACTTCATGGTCGGGCTACCCACTGAGACGATGGACGACGTGGCCGGGATCATCGAAATGGGCGCGAAGGTGAAGGCCATCGGGAGGAAGCATGCGGGTGGGCGGGCGAAGGTCCGCGTGAGCACGAGCAACCTGGTGCCGAAGCCGCACACGCCGTTCCAATGGGCGCGCCAGGACACAGCGGAAGAGCTCGCGGCGAAACACCTCCTCCTCAAGGATGGGTGCCGGACCGCCGGCGTCGAGTTTAGCTGGAACGACCCGCGCGATAGCTTCATCGAGGTGGTCCTGAGCCGGGGCGACCGTCGGGTTGGGCCCGCCATCCACGAAGCATGGCGGAGGGGCGCCAAGTTCGACGCCTGGGGGGAGTACTTCAAGGCCGAGCACTGGCACGAGGCGTTCGCGGCGAACGGGATCGACGCGGAGTGGTACGCGCACCGCGAGTGGGACACGCATGAGCCCCTGCCGTGGGACCACATCGACTGTGGCGTGACCAAGAGCTACCTGCGTGGCCAGTGGCGTGACGTTCAGTCGTTCGAGACCGTGGCCGACTGCCACCACGGCACGTGCAACGTGTGCGGCATGCAGAGCTTCGATGCGCTCAGCGGGACGCCGGGTGTGGCCGACTGCGTGGTGAAGCTTGGAAAGCTTGCAGAGATGCGCCGGGAGGCGCGGAAGTACGACGGCGAAGCGCTGGAGCTGGTGTAGGGAGCGGCCGGCTGGCCAAGTGGTGTGGTGTAGAATGGGCTGATGGCGATACGCAAGCCGAAGCCCGCCGCGCCCGACTCACGGAACCGGGACACCGGTGGCCGTGAAGAACAACTACCGGCACCGAGCAAGCTCGCTACCGCACGGATCGAAGCGGGCGGAAGGCTGGCACTACCTGCATGGGCCGTGGCCCTGATGGGACTTAGCGACGGCTCCGAAGTGCAGCTTGAACTGTCCATGGACGGCCTGACCGTGCGCCCGATTGTGGAGGGCCGCGATCCCGATCAATGGTGGTTCTGGACGGACTCCTGGCAAGAGGGCGAGCGTGACGCCGAGGGCGAACTCCAGGGGGATAGGCCGCAAGTTGCCCGAAGCAGCGCGGAGTTCATGCGGATCCTGAGCGAGCTCGAGGGTGGGGCCGTATAGGCGCTGCCCACCCACGAAGAACTCGCTCGTTTCATGCGTGAATACGCCACGCTGAGCCCGCGAGCACGGCATCTCTTCCTCTCTGCGCTGTCTCAGTTTGTGCAATACGTTGACACCGGCGCACTGCCGCCAGCGCTCCGCGTCAAACGCATTCAAGGAACAGACCGACTCTGGGAAATGACGTGGGACAAGGACGGGCGGGCGGTGTTTGAGTACAGGGAGCCTGTCCCGGGAAAGGGACGCCACACTATCTGGCGCCGGATCGGGACTCACGAGATCTTCCGGGATCCTTGAAGAGTAACTGCCTGGATTGAAACGGGCCTCCCTTGCGGGAGGCCCGTTTCACTATGTGCGTGGCGGGTGAGGCCCTACTCGTCATCCTCGTCGCCGCCGATGATCGGGTCGTCGTCATCGTCCTCTACGACACCCATCTCGTCGTCGTCGAGGAGACCAACGGCACCCGGGCGGCGGTAGCCGCCTGCTTCACGTTCGGCGAGCATGCGCTCGAGTTCGGACTCTTCCTCGAGGAGGAGCGATTCGGGCACGTCGAGCTCGGCGTAGTGCTCGCGCTTCGGAACCTCGATTTCGCTGCGGGCGGGGATGAGCTTGCCGATAATGACGTTCTCCTTGAGGCCAAGGAGCTTGTCGGTCGAGCCATCGATGGAGGCGTTCGTAAGG
>JAANMV010003000.1_pt1 | contig 15382 bp, 21 predicted proteins | sample 7279661 | NCBI WGS metagenome assembly JAANMV01 (sample SAMN14094540, study PRJNA606508) | bioreactor metagenome | isolation source: A lab-scale SPAN reactor treating ammonium-rich wastewater day 121 | place: Ireland: Galway | collected 2017-05-16 | reverse complement strand
TTCAAAACCCGGGTTGGCGAGAGCGGCCACGACCGGCGCGGCAATGAGCAGCGCAGGGACAGACCCAACAAGCGCAACAGGCAGGCGAAGGTATCTCATGCAATCAATGTAGATCATTTGTCTGGTAAAAGAGTCTCACAATGAGACTGTTCGGTATAGACCTGGTATATACTGGCTTTAATGAGCTCAGCACGTAAACATTTAGAGGGTGAGTCATGCAAGATGCGGTAACAGATAGAGCCGTTAGGATGGTGTTACATGCCATTCTGGAATTGGGGCAGCGTTCAGTCGGGTATACAGACATAGCAGAAGCGGCCAGCTACAGCCGGGCGCAAACGGCGCGCACTTTGCGCCTACTCTTGGCTCATGGCCTGATTGTCCGAGAGGGCAACGGCGGGCGCGGGGGTTATCGCTACCGGGTGAACGCGGCCCGGGCCGGCGATCTCATGTTCCACAACATCGATCTGGATCTGTTATGCCGCTGACATTCAGCAAATACTACCTTTATGCTGATGCTGTAGCAGGCCGGAATCTGGCTATCCTGGCTACGGCTGTGGTTGTTTGGGCGGTGCTGATGCTCGCCTACCTGGTCCGAGAGGTTAAACCCGGTGCAACTAGACTCTGCAATGCGGCGATTGTCGCGTTCTTTTATTTCTCACTACTGGGTCTGGCTGGTCAGTATCTCCGCTGGCTTGCGGGTACTTAGCGCGGCAACGGAGCGGGTCTGGTATGATGAGGCGTTTACCGCGTGGCTGGCCAGCCTCCCCCTCCCCCGTTTACTGGCGGCAACTGCCGGTGACGTTCACCCCCCGCTTTATTACCTGATTGCGTGGTGCTGCGCCTGGCTTGGCACCAGTGAGCTGTTGCTGAGGTTGCCCGCGCTGCTCTTCAGTGTTCTGGCCGCTTGGCAGCTTTACCGCCTGGTTGGTGAGCTAGGGGGTGAGCAGCGGGCCGCGCGGCTGGCCGGGATGCTCTATGCTGTGCTGCCAGGCCAGATTTATTACGGCGCTGAAGCGAGGATGTATAGCTTGCTGGTGTTACTGGTGCTGGTTGCCACGCGCGCGATTCACAACCGGCGCTGGCTGCTCTTGACCGGCGCTACCGGCCTGCTGCTCTATACTCACAACCTGGCTGTATTCTATATGCCGGTCCTGGCCAGCTACGCCCTGTTGACCAACTGGCGGCGCGCCCTGCCCGCGTTGGCCGCGGCTGGTGCGGCCTGGTTGCCGTGGCTGGTGGTGCTGTTCTCTCAGACCGGGCAAGTATCGGCGGCGTTTTGGATCGCGCCGAACGCCAATGCGGGCGGGGCGTTCTACTGGCTGTTGTGGGTTTCTTACAGACAGATCCCTCAGTGGCTTTCATTACATGGCTTCGCTCTGGTGTTTGCCTCTACTATCCTAGCTGACTGGTCATGCAGGGGTATTATGACGCGGATCTGGCCGCTGGTTGCCCTCAGCATCATTCCCCCAGCGTTGCTCTACGCTGCAAGTGAGCTGTGGCGCCCGATCATGCTCGAGCGGGCGTTACTGGCGTCCGGGGCGGCTTTAATCGGTTGTTGGGCTCTCGGGTTTGTGCGTCTGGCGCAGCACGACCGGCGCGCCTTGGCCGCGATCGCGCTGCCGATGCTGGCCGCGGTGTTGGGCTACTACTACGGCAGCGCGCTTTATGGCACGGGAAGAGCGAACACTCAGCACATAGAGCTGATCCAGGCGCAAGCTAGGCCCGGCGATTGCATCTACCACGGCAATATCGCGTCATTGATCAGCGCCGCGTACTACCTGAACGAGTGGGATCGCTATGTGTTACCCGGAGCTAATGACCTGGCACAGAGTCTAACAGAGAGCACTAAGGCCGCAATGGGCATTACTGAGCACGAAGTGGTATTTGATGAACTGCCTAGCCGGGGTTGTGAGCGTGTATGGCTCTTTGACACTGACTCGCCGGTGCGCTCTGACCAGCAACGCGCGGCGTTTGCTGCAATCGAGGCGCGCTATCCTGATTATGACGTGGCCTACCATCATCGTAACGCCTATGTAGATTTTCGGGTGTTGTTGGTGACTCCATGAACAGGAAAGAGGCCCGCGAGCGGGCGCGTTACCGAAAGGACCTGAGGCGTGAATTAAAGCGGGAGGCTAAGTATTACGTCCCCGTGGTGATCAACGCGGCGGCGCGGTTGGGGATTGACCACTACCTGCGCCGGTCCTCCCAGCCCGGGCTGGCAGAAGCCATGCTCACAGGGAAAGGACCGCGGGAAACGCTCAGGGTAATCGAGGTCAGGGCTAATGAAGATGCGCTCTACATCCGAATAGATCCAACCCGGTTGCCATACCGGATCAGCATTGCGGACCTGAGCAATCAAGAGGTAATAGACACGCTCTCTATGGCCTGCCAGCGTACTGTACAGTTTCACGCCGATCCGCGCTCTGGTGTCTGGTATGTGATCAACCGTGATGATGCGGTGCGGGCCATACCGCGCTTATTCCGCTACCAGGATGCCTGGCAGTACATAGTTGAGAGTGAAAAAGAGCGCAGAAAACCCTATCCCCCGCTGTTCTTCATTGCCGGTGTGAGTGAGAACGGGAAGATCGTAACCGGCGACCTCGAGAGAATGAGGCACATTCTAACCGCTGGCGTGACTGGCAGCGGTAAATCTGTGATGGTTAATACAATTCTCTGTACGCTGCTGCTGAGAAACAACCCGGAGAATTTGAGGATCTGGGCATTTGATATGAAGGGGGGAATCGAGCTACACGACTACCGGAACGTGCCGCACTTAGAGCGGCTGGTAGAAGAACCAGAAGAAATGGCTAAATCCCTGGCAGAGCTGCATGTAGAGGTAGAGCGCCGCCAACAGCAGATCAGGGGCGTGGCCAGGGACATAACCGGTTACAACTACCAGGCCCGCAAGCGCGGAAAGCCGCTCATGCCGTACCTGATTCTCATTATAGATGAGCTGGCCGACGTGATGTTACTGGAAAGTCTGCGGCGTGGCGCTCAGATCAGAACGTACCTATCGCGGATCCTCGCCAAAGGCCGTGCTTGCGGGGTGTTTGTCCTGTTGAGCACTCAGAGCCCTAACAAGAGTGTGGTTACACCGCTGATTAAGAACAACGTCCCTGCAAAAATCGCCTTCAGCTGCTCAACTATCACTCACTCACTGGTTGTGATTGATAGCAAACTGGCGCATGGCCTGACGCCCCGAGGCCGCGCTATCCTGAATGAAGGCGGGGTTAATGTTGAGATACAGGCGCCGCTGATTACCAGTCGAGAAATAAAGCGCGTGGTCAAGTGGGTGACTAAACGCTACAGCGAACCAGTCCCAGAACGAAAAGAGCGGAGCCTTGCAGATGAGATACTGCAATATGGCTTGGATAATCTCGGGGGCGCCCTGCCACGCCGCCAGCTCTGGGACTATTTCCGCAACCGGGATGTAAAGCATGATGAGCTATGGGAGACGGTTAAGGGGTTACATGGGCAAACAGTCATGGTAGACGGTAGTGAATACATGGTGGAGCCTGGTATTGGCGGCCGCCCCACTTCCCTTGTGCTGGTCACAGACCCGCAGGACGGGAACGGTAGGCGGGGGATGGAAGAGCAAGTTTTAGAAACCGGAGGGGTACACAGTGAATGATTTGAGCGCCTATCTGTTTATCTGCGGTTTAATCTGCATCTGGCCGATCGCGCTCTTTGGTTTTGGCTTCTATTTGGGCCGCCACGGATCGCCGCTTATGGTGCGCTGGCGTGGTGAGCGCACGGCGCCGGGCGCGGGCGCGCGGCGAGTGCCCAGCACGGCGCGCTATGGGCAGGGCGGGGCAAGCGCCCCGGACTAGTAGAGAAAGGATAGGAACATGAGTAACCCGGTAGATATGCGGCAAGTATCTGTCAGGCTCCCGGCCATTAACTGGCCGCGTGCGCTGCTGGTCGGACTCAGCGGCGGCGCAATCGTGGGAATCGGGATCCGGTTGGCTCTCTTCTTACTGGCCGCTCAGCCCGCATTGGAGAAAGTAACAAAGTATGCGCCCTGATTTGAAAATTGTCCCTTGACAAAAGGTACGCACCACGTCTATACTTAACGGTATGTACCCTGTATATACCAGTGGAGCGCACATTATGATCTTAGTTTCTGCCGACATCGGCAACGGGTTTGTGAAGGCCCGCTCTCGAGAGCGGGCGTGCACCTTTCCGAGCGTGGTAGCTCGGGAGGGCGGGGCGATTCGTTTTGACGCTGGCCTGGCTGATGATCAGCTGAAGAACATCGTTATCGAATTCGAAGGGGAAACCTTCGCAGTTGGGGAGGCCGCGTATCGCATGGCGCGGATCCAGGCGCTCGACATGGGGCGCGATCGTGTGACCCATGATATTTATCGCCGCCTGTTTGCGGCGGCGCTGGCTACCACGGTCCGGCGTAGTGACCAGCTGGCGGTTGTGGCCAGCCTGCCTGTCGAGTGGTACAACGGCGGTCGGGAAGAGGCGCGGCGCGCGCTTTCCGGTGTCTGGCAGGTGGGCTATGCTGGCCAGGTGCTCAATTACTATATAGATGAGAGCGATATGCATATCGTACCTGAGGGATTCGGGGCGCTGTGCTCTGTGCTGCTCTCCCCGACCGGCAAAGGTCAGTATGATGGCCTGGCTACTCAGACAGTTGGCGTGATAGACATTGGAACGCGGACAACTGACCTGCTCTTCTTTGACCACCTGGAATTACACCCCAATATGAGTGATGGCTTCGACCGCGTGGGCATGTCGATTTGTTGGGCAAGCCTGAAAGCCCAGATCAACCTGGAACACGGCCGGAGCTTGACGCCGCGCGAGCTCGATAACGCGCTGGCTAATGGCTACTTTGACCAGGGCAACCAGCGAGTATCAATCATGGCTGAAATCGAGCGCGCCCGCCAGGACCTGGCCGACGCGATCCGCGCGCACGTCGACTCTATGTGGGCGGCTGGCCAGGCGGTCAACACGCTACTGGTTACGGGCGGCGGGGCGTGGCTGGTCTATGACCTGCTGCCTTATGACCACAAGCTGAAGGTGGACAATGCCTACTTTGCTAACTGTGAAGGCGGTTTCCGCTTTGGTCTGCGCCGGGGGTTCGCTCATGATCAGGGATAGATTCAATATGAAGCTGGGCCAGAGTCAGCGCGATCAGGTCGTGGCCGCCCGCCTGTCTCAGATCCGAGAGCGGGGAGACAACATCTCCGAGTATGTGAAGGACCTCATCTATCAGGATGCCACCAGCCAGGGGAAGCAAGCGCGCCTCGAGCGCCTGCTAGCTGAAATCAGAGATATGATGACAAGCGGCGCTTTCGTCAGGGCCGACACCGGAGAGCCGGTCACTGAAGCTAATGACATCTTTGCGGGTCTGGACAATTTCGGAACATAGGAGGCCACAATGCCTAACTGCGGACGTTGCCATACATGCGGTGCTGAGGTCCGCATGGTCTTAGATGGTGAGGAATACTGCCCGATCTGTGAAGCCTACCAGCGCCCGCGCGCCCACGGATGGGGCGGGGATGACAGAAGCCCCTGCATTGAAGAGCGGATCGCGCTGACTGAGAAGGGGCGGGAAATCGCGGCGCGGTTACTGCTGCAAAGCGAAACTTAGAGCCTGCATGATCGCCGCAATGACCGCGCCGCCGAACAGCAGACTACCGATACTGATCAGGCAGATGAGCGCCGTACCGATGACTCCCCACCAGAAGGCGATCGCGATCATAAAGTGAATCCGCCTTAGCAGCTTTTCTATAGCTGCTAGGCGGCTTTCAATGTCGGGCCAATTCGGGAGTTGTGACATTTGTCTATTATTTAATAGGACGTTGCTCATGTTTCGGGGTAGGGGGGGGCGGGAGTGTCTAAGAGGCGCAAGAATCATGTATAATGAGTGCGGTAGGTCTTACCCTGGCGATTGACAGGGAGGCGCCCCCCGTGTTACACTTCCTTATGTACCTTTCTACGCAGCCCCCCTTGGGGGGCGCCCCCCGGTCGGGCCACAACCCGAACCGGGAGGCTGACCCGAAGGCGGTACGCGCCGCCCGCGGGCTGGGTGAATTCTACCACAACCCAGCTTTGAGGTGTAACCAGGCGCCCCGCTAATAAATAGCTGCGGGGCGTGTGCTGTTGCTCTCAGGATCAGCACACGCCCCCCAACGAAATACATAGACATGAACAGTATAGCAAACCTCTTGAGCTCTGGCAAGAGCCAGGCGCAAAAAACCAAAACCCCTCTATTCCTAGTAATCGATTGTCCATACTGTGGCCGCGTTCTGCGCCGGGTTGGTGTCTGGCTGTATTGCCCCAACCCGCGCTGCCGTTTTACAGACGATCCACGGCGGGAGGCGGCATAGATGCAGCACATCGGGCAGCTGCTACCAGAGAGCGTGGGGCATGTTCAATTAGAGCGCGCCCGACGTGACCCTGATCAGCTGCGCGTGTTGCCCGTAGCGGGCCGCAAAGCGCGGGCGCTGGGGTTAGGGCCGGCTTTCCGGTTGTGGACCTGCCTACAGCATATCGCGCGGGTAGAGTATGGGTCAGGCCGCTGGCCGCTAGAGAGTAGCTTTGTTGATCGTGTGGCTGAGGAGCTAGGCTGCTCTACGCGATCGGTGTGGAGAGCCATTGCCGCGGCCAGCGGCCTAATGTGGTTTATAGATGAGAAAGAAGGGCGGCGCTGGATCCGTTTGCAGGGTCAGGCTAGGTTATCAGTCGAGTTGAGCGCGCGCTGTGAGGTTGCGGGGATAAGGGATCCACATGAGCCAGAGCGTAGGCCCTGCGTTCTGCCGCGCCGCCTGTTAGGCTCTGAAGGTCTTAGCGCCTTTTGGGCCGGAGTGTTCGCTTGCTGGGTAGCTGTTCACACAAACAGCAGCCTCACAGCGCGCTACCAGGATTTAGAAGAGTGGTGGGGAGTGAGCGGTCGTCAGCTCCGCACCTGGTGTAAGCTGGCCGGAGTGAGGCGCATTGCCAATATCGGTCAGCTTGATCTAGGCCCTAGCCGCGCCGATGTGGAGGCGGTCAACCAGGCGGCCAGGGACCACGGCGACCACAGCTATACATACAACGCGCGCGGGCGCGCTGTCAGGCATTGGCAGCGCGCTAACACATTCGCAGCGCACCAGGGTTTACAGTCCAGCACGGCGGGGCGTCGGCGTCGGATAAACGAGGCCATGCAGCAGCGCGCCCGTGTGAATCGGGGGAGGGGGGCGATTCCTGATCGCCAGTCTCCCCCGGCGCACGCGGGCCAACCGATCTGCAACCAAACGACCTCCCCCAGCACGCCTGCCGGTGACGGTCTGAGCGCCCTTCAGCGCCGCGTAGCACAGATAGACGCACGGTTGCGCGCATTGTATAGGGAACAAGCCGGGAGAACGAACTACAGGGATGCAGGGCGGGCGCGCGCTACTCAACGCAAACACCCATACCTGGATCTCTACATTCTCTCAGAGACTCGAGTGAGCGCGGGTTACACGCGGCGCGTGTGGGATTTTTCCCCGTCGCTGGGCGTGTGACAAAAATTTCCACCATATAACGGGGGTATGCAAACATGAGGGAAGATTGCAGGCGACAAGCAGGGCCACCGGACCACCAGAAGGGGGGGTGCGGGGGGGAAACAGCCGCCGGAACCATCGGCGGGCGGCGAATCATAGCGGGCCCGGGTGGGTTACGCCTTCCAAACAATGCGGAAGGCCGCGCTCTCGCCCGGTTGATCCTTGGCAGGAATCCCATGGCAGGCAGCGCGGCCCACATACAACTAGAGTATAGCACACAACTCCGCTTTCAGCTTTCTGACCTGGCCAACCTGGTTGCTGCAATGCTAGATCTCTCCCACGACGATGATCCGGCGTATATGGAGCTCCGCAGCTGCGGAATCAAGGATCCAACCGCGCGCAAGCTGGCAGCTGATCCGAGTATCAGCGCCGATGTGGTCCGGCGTGAATATCTGGACATAGTGAAAGCCGGCAATGCTCACAATGTGAGCGGTGTTCTGGTGGCCAGGTTGCGGAATCACAGCCACCTGGCCGGGGGAGGGGGCTACGATGGCTGAGAACGTACAACTCGACCTGATCCGCCTGGATGGTGGCACACAGCCGCGCGGAACCATGTCAGATTACGTTGTTGATGAGTATAAAGAAGCAATGTTGGAAGGCGCAGAGTTTCCACCAGTCGAGATCATCTATGATGGTCAGGATCACTGGCTGGTTGATGGCTTTCACCGCTTCTGGGCCGCGAAGCATGGCGGCCGCGCTGAGATTCTAGCAAACATCACGCCGGGAACCTACCGCGATGCGCTTCTGGCCAGCGTGGGCGCTAATGCCACGCACGGCTTACGCCGGACAAACCTAGACAAAGAGCGCGCGGTAAAGCGGCTCTTAGATGATACCGAATGGGGCAAGTGGGCAGACCGGGAGATAGCGCGGGTCTGCAATGTGTCTCATACATTTGTAGCCCGGCTCCGAAAGGAACGCGCTCCAACTGGCAACGTTGCCAGTAGCGAAGAGCGCACCTACAAGCGCGGCGGCCAGGTCCAGACCATGAAAACCGGGAACATCGGGAAGAGCCAGGAGGATGACGCGGCGGCCAGAGAAGCGTCAGACCAGGTACATCGGGCATGGTTTGAGAAGTACGTCCCCTCTGGCATTATGTCAACGTTGTTCGCAGTAGGGGAGAATCATCAGGTGCTCTGCACGTTCGGGCCGCACGCCAACCGGCTTAGCGAAGCTCTGAGAATAAGTTACTCTACTTGTAAGACGCCTTTAGCGAATTTCACCGCCTATATCAAACTGAGCCGGCTTCATGCCCCGACCATGCAGCGGCTATCTGAGTTGAGCAATGTAGAGATTGTAGAGACAGATGATCCGTTTCTCAAAGGCCTGGTTGATCAACTGACCACGAAAGAGGTCAAAGGAACGCCAGAACCATCCCCAGAAACCGATCCAGATTCCACCCCCGACGAGCAAGAGCCCGACGACGATAGCGGCCTCCCCGACTGGTTAAATGACGATCCGCGCGGACCGGGCATAATCGAAGCGGCGCGCGCTCTTCTGTTTGATCTCAAGCTCTGGCAGGATAAGCTAGCGTTTCACTGTGAGAAGCTAGATAGCTACTCGGAACGCTACATTCTGAGCAAGGTCGGGCGGTTTTCAGAGCACAACCTGAAGGGCATGTTAGACGCGCTCTCTTTGATCGTGGGCAACCCCACGGCGGTTGAATCTCTAGTTGAAACCCTAGCCGACTGTGAGCAGAACACATGGGATAAAGTGGTTAGTGACTGGCTTTGGGATAACAGGCCAGGCCGACCTGATCCAGATCCAGCGCCGGAGGAACAGACACCGGAGGGGCAGCTGATATGATAGATAACCTGGCTGTCACCATTGCGATCTCGCTCATATTGTGGGCCAGTGGTTGGATACTGGCGAATTGCAGGCAGGCGTAAAAAACGCATACAAAAAAAGACGAGAGGGCCGGGATAAACCCGGCCCTTTATTATTGTTAGGCAGCCGGTAGAGAGCGTCCCCGGGCCGCCCTGGTTTTACTGGTCGTGTGGTGGCTCATAGACGCGGTAGCGTTTCTCTGGCCACTTGGGAGGCTTCTTGCCGAAGAGCCGGCGCTTTGCCCTGCCCCACCATTGCCGGATCAGACGTTGCGCGGATACGAGTATTAGCGTTATGCCCAGCCCTACCAGGACCAACCCGGTTACAGTTGCGATCAGACCGATGTTTATACTCATGGCGTGCTCTCTAGTGTTGCTGTTGCGGTTGCGGTGCTCTCTGGCCGCGGTGTGGCGGTTACGGTTGGTGCGGGGGTGTGTGTGGCTTCTGGTGGCGGCGCGGGCGGCTCTTCCTCGCTCTCTGGCGTCGGAGTCTGGGTCGGGGTAGGGGTATAGGTTGGGGTTGCGGTGACGATCACCAGCCGCGTGACCTCAATCGGTATCAGTTGAGTGACCAGGATCTCATGCGGCACCAACTGAGTGACCACGACCTCATACGGCACCGGGTAGGGGACCTCTACCTCTACCTCTCTGATAACCTCTACTTCTTTGATTACCTCTACCGGCACCTCTCTCACTCCCCCGCCAACATGCCGCACCACCTCGACCGGAACCTCTACTATCTGAGTGATCACAAGCGGCTCTTGTGGCTCTTCTAGCGGCGCTTCTGTTGCCAGTATATAGGGCGGTGTTGGCGTGGTTTCTGGGTCGGTTTCGTCGCTCTCTCTGCCTAGCGCAAAGGCCGGCGCGGTTGGCGTGATGGGGAGAGCCGGCTCTACCTGATCCTGCGCGCGCCCGGCCATGACGCGGGGTACAACCAGGCCCAGACAGGCGCCCAGACTGGCCAGGGCCAGGCCAGCGACAATGATCCACGTCCAGCGCGGGCGGGGTAGGGGGTTATGTTCTTTGCGTGGATCCTGCCCTGGCTCTAATAGCTCGAATCGATAACCCATCATTCACCCCTGGAAAATGCAAAGAGTAGGGCGATCGCCCAGACTGAGATCATGCCGCCAACTAGGATCCCCAGCAGACCGTGAGTCCCATCATTTACGAGCGCCCACCATTGAGGGAGGGCGTCTGCCCACTCTTTGACTAACGCCTGGATGGTTGCAGCGTCCAGCTCTCCCATCATGCACCGCCTACCTACGTGAAAGGTCCAGTCAGAACATTAACCACTGATGCTAACTTATCCATCAAACTTGTGAAGAAATCGAAAATGCGGATCGCAAAGATAGCCACGTTTACCACGACGATCCAGCCAACATTCAGCAGGACCAGCGTATACAGAGTGGCCGACGATCCCACGTTGACAGAGATTACAGCGCGTCCCCAGCTCCACGCGGTACCTAGGCTACCACCGATCGCGGCGGCGTAATCGTAGGCGCTCATGGCCTCTCCGGTCGGGCTGGTAGTGGTGCTCCAATCACCGGTGTCTCCGGCGGTCATACCTGGGAGCGGACCTTCGGCGCCAACAAAGCTGGTCAGAACATCGGCCAGCCGGTCAAACTCTGCTTCTGCGCTACCTAGGAGGGAGGTCAGGCTACTGGCGGTAGAGCTGTAGCCCGCTGTGTGCTGCATTTCCGCAAATTCTACAGAGATGGTGGGGGTTTCCAGTGTGTAGGACGGGAAGATAGGCAGGTTGAACGGCAGCGGACCATCGGGGACAGTAAACCACTCGCTGGCCGGTAGAGTCGGTGGGGAAATGGGCAGCATAATCAACAGTGTGAGTATTGGCAACCAGTGAAGCATGTTAGTTATCTCCCAGAGCTTTGCCTACCCGATTCATGGTCCAGTGGATGGTAAACCAGGAAATGACGCCCGCCACAATGTAGCCCGCGGCGAGTAGCGGGGGAGTCTGATCTATAATGTAGTTGACCGCGGACAACCCCCAGCAAAACGGCGCCAGCGGCGCGGTATCCGAAATCCCCGCGCAAACTGGTAAACCGATGCTCTCAGCGTCCTGAGCGTTGAGCGCAGTACGCGCCGACTCCCACATGATGAGTATCACGCGCCCCAGCGCCCCGACCGTGCGGATTCCGGCTGCCAACAGATCTAAGAATGATTGCAACACAGCGAAGCCCCACGCGCGGAATAGATCAACCAGGGCTAGCAGGTCAAACAGTCGCCGGAGCAAGTCGAGCCCCACCAGCGCGGCCCACCACTGGACTAAGAGCGTGCCAAGAATGTAGGTCAGGACTCTTAGTAGGCTGCTCAGGACATGGTATAGCCAGCCTACCAGCATAGCAAACAGCGCCCCTATGTATTTACCTAACCAGCCGATCCCCTGAATGATAGCGGCTAGGCGGTTATAAATGCCCTGCAAGATTGGCGTAATGAAGCAATCTACAAAGTATCTCATAAGCTGCCCAATCCAGTTGAGCCAGTCGGCGGGGTTTAGGCTGTTGGGCAGCGGCGGCGGTCTGAGACAGGCCAGAGTGAATTCTGTTGGCGCTGCCTTGCTGTCTTTATAGTCTGGGTCCTCGAATCCTGGCCATGTTCCCTCTGTGGGCGTGATACAAACAGCAAAGATGCCGATACTGCGGGTATCCCCTGCGTGCAGCATAGTGAAGGTGCCGGTATACGTGGTGTCGGCGGGGACCTGGAACGTATCTCTGTATTTTTTGTAGACAACATAGTTATTCACCGTGAAATCTGCTAGCTCTATGTCGGGATCTGACACCCGGTCAATCGTTATTTCGAGTTGTTCTGTGGCAGATCCCTGTAGCCAGGAGTTGGGGGCGTCTAGCGCGAGCTCGAGGCGCGCCATGACCCAGATGTCATAGTCAACCGCTTCTGTTTCATAACTAGTGAGGCTGATAGAGTGCGTGGCATAACCCTCAGGGGGGATCTGTAGCTCCCCCCCGAGAGGGTTTACTAAATCCCAGCCGCTCAGGTAGCTTGCGCCACCATGCAGCCCCCAGCCAGCCGCGTTGTCTGAGAAATCCCAGTTTGGAAAGTAACACCTCGCGGCTTCTAGGACGACCTCCCCGGTGTGGATGCACACAAAATCAATCTGGACCGGCGTAGAGCCGGTGCCTTTCCAGATGTTGGAGAGTGTGAGCCGGTAAACATTGCTAGTACCTGGCAGCGGGTTTGTGGGCGTGATCGGGCCCACCTCCCACGCCTGTAGATCGCCCGGTTGAGTCGGACTGATCACTACCTGGTTTTCAGGAAAGCTGCCAGGCTCGATTACTCCCCCGAGCTGCACGCCTAGCGTGGCCTTAGAGCCGATCGTCGTGGTGGCAACGATGGTTATGTAGTAATCCCCCGCCCCGAGCTGCACGTCCTGGTATAAGCCTAGCCAGGCGTCCCCGGCTACCAGGGTGACACTCGAATCATGGCGGGTTACGTAGTTGGGGAACGCTGACCAGCCAGTAGCGTAGTTGGTCAGGTTGGGGTTGTTATTGATGCAATTGTCTGTGCGCCATGAGCGCCCGCACATTCGATTGCCTTCGGGATAATCGAGTAATCGCCAGTCCAGGTAGCCGGTAGAGTCTTGCAAGCCATACAGGATTTGCCCATAGCCGGAGGGGTATTCAACAATCTTGGTTTCTTTATCCGGGTCCTCAGGTATGGGCGTAAAGTTGGGCCCGGCGGTGCCGATCAGACAGTCTGCCTCTACTTCATCCCCGGGACTAACGTAGACCGTGGCAAGGTTGGCAAACACCGCTTGTGCCCAGGGCGTCAATAGCTCGACTCTCATTCCATATCCGCTGGCGTCGGCTACCACGCTGGTAACTGTGCCGGGGATGGTTGCGTAAACATCCGCATTTGGAGTCGTCCAGATGTAAGAGGCGGTTTCCGGACCCTCTTCCCCCTCTGGCGTGAATTCAGCTAGCTGCTGTTCTTCTCTTACGGGCTGAAATGCATCTGGCATAGGGGGAAGCATAGATGAGCCATCAAAGTTTAGAAAAGCCGCATAGTCCCAGCGCAGCGTTCCATTGTAGGTGTTGTTTCTCAGCTGTACGTAGAGAACGCGCCGATTGCTGAATTCTGCGCTGCTACCATTGAAAGCAAAATTGCATGTTCCTGGCGATGAGGAACAGGGATTTTCTTTCCAATCGGTATATCCTGCCCGGTACTCAAAATGAACTCTTATTTGCCAGGAGGAATTACCTGTTGAAATGTAGCTTACGTTTGCGCGGATGGTTGCCGTTTCCCCCGCGGGAATAATCATTTCGTCAGGGGTGAAGCGGTAGTGACAATATCGCCAGCCGCCAGTGGAGGTTGTCTGCAACGTCCCCGCGTACCATGAGAATGTGCATCCAGTCGCGCTTTCAGCTTCCCAGCCTTCTGCATCTTCGTCAAAATTAAACCACTTATCAAAAGCTGCGCTAGATAATGCAAAGTCGTAAAACAGAGCAAAGAAGATTGCTATTACCAACTGCCAGCCCGCTAGCCGTGCGGCTGTGCGGCGCACAACGGAGAGTATGTGCCGCACAGTCAGCGCCAGCCCTGTAATGCTGTAGCTGATTGCAAACCAGAGCATCTTTAGTTTCATGGATCCTCCCAACAGACAGACCGCGCTGGGTGAGTCAGTGAGCGCGGTCTGTCTGTTACCCGCCGGGCCGCGCCCGGTCCGGTTAGCGGAAGCGCAGAGAGCGCACCAACTGAAGCACGCCGACGATGAGCGTCATTCCCAGACCAATACCGCCGATCACAACGATGATCGGGGACAGGGAATTGAAGAATGAGGCGGCATATCCGATCAAGCCAGTGAGGTCGAGAGAGAATTCTTCCACTTGCATCACCCCCTTTCTGTATCGCTAATGCGCTGCTGACTGTGACCTGGCCTCTAGCGAAACTTGAGAGACTGGACGAGCTTCAGCACGCCGACGATAAGCGTCATTCCGAGGCCCAGGCCGCCGATGATCACGATGATCGGGCTCAGGCTGTTGAAAAACGAGGCCGCGTAGCCGATCAGGCCGGACAGATCAAGGCTAAACTCTTCCATCGTTTACCCCCTTTCCCTCACTTTCACCCCACGGATGTAGTGAGCATGATGTAAACCGCCAGTACTCCGCTAGCCCCGAGCAGCGCCACCAGGACCAGCACAACCAGCGGGCCGTACACGATTAGGAAGAACTGCTGAAACGCGGCAACCCAGTCCATTAAAACGGCCACCTGATACGGATCATGTCCCCCACGAAATCGGCAAACGAAATTGCCAGGAACGCCAGCCCGGTAATGACCAGGCAGGCGGCTAGCATCTGGCCCGCCCATTCAGTGAAGGGAATATCAGCTACTCCCAGCAACTAACCGCCTCCTGATTGATACCAGAATCGCCATCAATAACACCTGGATAGCGACCAGCCCCGCGGCTGGCAGAAACAGCGCCAGCTCTCCGAATGTTGCTGACCGGTAGACCGCGAACGAGTCCCCGCCCTCTAGCTCTCCGATGTAGGCCAGATCGGGTAGTGCCTCTCCCGCGTCTGGGCTGGCTGCGTAACCAACACAGCCGGTAGTAACCGCGTCTATGTCTGTGCTGCCATCCCCGGCAAAGATGACGATCAACTGATCGTCATCCGGGCAGGCCGGTATTTGCAGGTTGTAAAGCGCCCACTCTTCCCCCGGCACGTAATCAGCGCCCGCCAGCCCGCAGAGCACAAACCCGGCGCTGATCGTGTGGCTTCCCGCGGCGGCTTCCCGCGCGGCGAATGTCAGACCATAGGTAGAGCACTCTGGCGCGATCTCCACCTGCGATAGCTGGCTCTCACTCCCCCGGGTGGCGTAGTAGCTGCCCTCATACGCGCCTTCGCTCTCAACTGTGCAGGTGCCAACGCACGACCAGCTGGTGAGGTCCCCGCTTTCAAAACCCGGGTTGGCGAGAGCGGCCACGACCGGCGCGGCAATGAGCAGCGCAGGGACAGACCCAACAAGCGCAACAGGCAGGCGAAGGTATCTCAT
>JAANMV010002996.1_pt1 | contig 15389 bp, 17 predicted proteins | sample 7279661 | NCBI WGS metagenome assembly JAANMV01 (sample SAMN14094540, study PRJNA606508) | bioreactor metagenome | isolation source: A lab-scale SPAN reactor treating ammonium-rich wastewater day 121 | place: Ireland: Galway | collected 2017-05-16 | reverse complement strand
GCTCAAGTCATGAGCTCAGATCAAACCGCTGCCTGAGTGCAGCAGGCCATCCCTCCAGGCTGGATGGTCTAGGAATCATCCAGTTTGGCAGACTGTCGGTGTTCCCGGCGCCTTCATGGCCTGTGGGGCGACCTGATGCGGAGCGTGCAGAGCAAGAAGCGGTCATTGTGTCCACCACAACCATCAGTGCACCGGCTCGGACGTTCCAGGCGGCGGAGTGGGACGTGCACGGTGCCAGGTCCTGCCACTGACGGCAGGAGCGGGCCAGGCCCCCCCAGCACGTACGACGATTGGCCAGACGGCGCCCACCAGGAATCTGGTGGTGTGTCTGGCCTCGTTGAGGTCCCGCTGCTCTGCTGCTGGCCATGTTCAGCCGCCAGGCCGCCCGTTGACCTCCTCCTCCATGGGCTTGACTTTCTGGTGTTGTTGCTGCTCAGCACCTGCTGGTCCTGACGCTGTGCGGGATCAATCGCCCGGGGTCTCGGGTCCCACTGCTGATCGGTGCCTCGGGCCTGACCACGTTGTCGTCAGTCGGGAAGATTGGTGGTGAGCCTGCCGTGCACCCGCGTCTGGTTGCCGGCGTCGTCGGTGGCAACGACTGTCACGTCCACCGGTCCGAATGGCGCGTCGGGCCACCCCAGGCTCCAGGTGCCGTCCGCGGTGACCGTGGCCTCGCCGAGGTTTACGCTTCCGGTGAACACCGTGACCCGCACTGCACCCCGGTCGTCGCTCACGCGGCCCCGCAGCGTGCGGTCCGCGCCCAGCACGCCCGTCTCCAGGGTCAGGTGCGGCGCCGTGACGTCCACGTTCAGCCCCGGCTGCGCCGCCTGGGGCCGGAACGTGACCTCCGTCCCCGCCGTACTCCCCGCCCGGACCGTCACCGGTGCGCCCGTGACCTCCGGCATGTACGTCCATCCCCCAGCCGTGAATGGCCGGGCAGTCACGTCGTACGTCCCTGGCGTCAGGTCGTCGAGGGTCGTCGTCTCCTGCACGTCCTGGTTCCCGGTGATCACGACGGTGCCCGCCGGGACGGGCACCGGGCTGTTCACGGCCACGCGCAAGCGCCCCGTCACGGCCGCGTACGTCACGTCCACGCTCGCCACGTCCGCGCCCACCACCGGCACCACGCTGGCGGGCGCGCGGTAGGTCATCCCACCCGCCTTCACGTCGGCTGGGGTGACCTGCGCGTCTCCCTGGGCGAGGTCCGTCAGGATGCCCGAAAGCTTCAGCTCTCGGGTCGATCCCCCCGCATCGGTGACCTTGACGTCCCCCGGGGTGCCTTCCGGCAACCCCAGCACGCGCACGGCCAGGTGTCCGAAGCGCGGATCCCTCGCGAAGGCGACGTTCACCACTCCGGTCCGCCCCCTCTGGACCACCACGGGGCTGCCCTGGATGGCCGCTGGGTACGTGAAATTCTCGAAACGCAGCGGACTGGCGGTGACGTTGTACTCCCCAGGTGCGAGGTTCTCGAGGGTCTGGGTGGCCACGCCGCTGAGATCCCGTTTGAATCCGTTCGGACCCGTGATCTGGAGGGCGGTGGCTTCGCCGGCCGGGACCCCAGCGACGTTCAGCGTAAGTTTCCCGGTCAGGGGCAGGTCGTACGTCACCTTCACGGTGGCCCGCAGGTCCTGTTCGGTGAAGGTGACGCGCCCCCGCTCCACCACGGGGTGGTACGGCGCGCCGTCAGCCATCACGGTGCGGGCGGTTACGTCGTACGCTCCCAGAGGCAGGTCCTGCAGCACGCGCGTGCCGGTCAGCGTGAACGTCCGGTCGCGGTGCGACACGCTGACATCGGCCGATTCACCGACAGGGAGGCCACGGACGTCCACGGTGAGTTCCGCGCGGGGTTCCACGCCGATGATGCTCACGCTCCCCGTTCCGTTCCCGCACGCACTCAGGGCCAGGGTGAGGCCGACGAGGGAAAGAGTCCCTTTGATCGCGTTCATGGGCGGCCTCCGAGGTCGAAGCGGTAAGTCAGGCCCATGGCCGCCGAGGCGCGCGGACCGCTCTCAGTGAAGACCATGACACCCTCGACCCGGGCGCCGACGCGGCCCCAGGTGGACTCGAGGCCCATCAGGGCGTACGGCCGGACGTGCACGCTGCCCACCGAGGAGACGGTGGTGGCGCCGAAGCCCAGGGTGGGGAAGAACGCGTCCGCGCGGTTCAGGGGGGTGAGCAGCACGCCGAGCCCGGCGGCGGGCGTGAGTGTGCTGCCCAGGGCGAAGGTGACGTCGCCGCGCGCCCAGACCTGCAGGTCACGGGCGGTGGTCAGCGGCGTGGTGAGCGTGAATGTGGCAGGCACCAGCCCCCCGCGGGGCACGCCGACGCTGCCGCCCAAGACGACCTGAGTGGCGAGCGCAGGAGTCAGCAGGAAAGGGACGAGGGAGAAGAACAATCGAGGCATGGGGAACTCCAGGGAAACAAACGAGGAAGCCGGTGGATCACCGGACTTCCTCAGGGCGTGCCGGTGATGTGGTCTCAGGGCAGGCGGTACGGACCGGCGGGGGCCGTGATCCGCCCGTCGCTGTTGGAACCCCACCCGACGATGCTGCCGTCGGCTTTCAACGCCACGCTGTGCAGATACCCGGCGGCAATCGCCACGACGTCGGTCAGGCCGGCAGGGGCGCTTGCCTGTCCCTCACCGTTGTAGCCCCACGCGACGACCGTGCCGTCGGCTTTCAGGGCGAGGCTGTGGAAGATGCCGGCCGAGACGGCCACGACGTCCGTCAGGTCGGCGGGGATGGTGATCTGTCCGTTGCCGTTGTCACCCCAGCCGACGACCGTGCCGTCTTTTCTCAGGGCGAGGCTGTGCATGTACCCGGCGGAGACGGCCACGATGTCCGTCAGTCCGGCCGGCAGTGAAGTCTGGGCGCTGTAGCCCCAGGCGACGACGGTGCCGTCTTTTTTCAGGGCGAGGCTGTGATTGGCGCCTGCGGAGACAGCCACCACGTCCGTCAGCCCTGCGGGGACGTCGGTCTGACCGTTACCGCTGTAGCCCCAGGCAACAACGGTGCCGTCGGCTTTCAGGGCGAGGTTGTGATTGGCGCTCGCAGAAACGGCCACAACGTCGGTGAGGCCAGCCGGCACGGAAGTCTCACCGTTGCTGTCAAATCCCCAGGCGACGACGGTGCCGTCCCGTTTCAGAGCCAGACTGTGGTTCCAGCCGGCGGCCGCCGCCACGACGTCCGTCAGGCCGGCAGGGACGTCGGTCTGCCCGTCGTAGTTGGCGCCCCAGGCGGCGACCGTGCCGTCTGCCTTCACCGCGACGTTGTGCTGAAAGCTGGTGGCAGTGAATGATTTCAGGAATTGAAGGCCCTTCTGCGCCTCGGCGCGGCCTTCGTTGCCTGCCTTGTCGGCGGCGATGACCAGCAGGTCCGCGGCCCCGCTCGTGGCGGGCGTCCAGGGCAGCGTCCAGGCGTCACCTGCCAGATTGATCTCTCCGACGCCGTTCATGCCGAATTCGGTGGAGTCGGTGCTGCCGATCAGGAGGCTGCCGTCATAGACGCGGACGCTGGCGACGTTGCCGGAATCGTCACTGACCCCGCCGGTGAGGGTTATGGCCTGGCCGGCGGTGATGGTGCCCACGGCGTTCATGGTCACCTGGGGGGCGAGGGTGTCGACGACCAGGCCGGTCTTGTCGAACGCGATGCGGAAGGTCTTGCTCAGGGCGGTGGGGGCAGCCGTCTCGGGGCCGGTGGCCTGCCAGGCCTGCAGGGACGCCTTGACGAACAGCTCGCTGGTGCCTGTGGTGCCGATCACCTTGACGCGGGCCCCGAGTTTGCTGCTGCCGGGCAGCACGTCGGCCACGCCCGGGAGCGCGTCACCCTGTTCGTTGACGACCTGGTAGGTGACGGGGGTGTAGTCGACGGTGGGAACGACCGTGCCGTCGGCGTTCAGGACGTTCAGGCGCAGGTCGAGGAGGTCCTGGGTGGCGACGCTCTTCCAGCCGAGCTTGTCGGTGAAGAGGGTGGCGTCCTGGCTGGCGAGGGCGTGCAACTGGAGATTGACGTTCGTGCTGCCCTGGGTGAGGTCGACGGTGTCGTTGGTGCCGTAGGCGAGGAAGGCGCCTTCGACGTTGGCGCGGCCGATGTTCTCGAAGGTGTAGGTGCCGCGCGGAAGGACGACCGTGGCGGTGGGCTGGGCACTGTCCAGCGTGATGAAGGCCTGCGAGCCGCCCTGCTGGTAGACGTTTTCACCGTTGAAGGTGACCAGGTCGCCCTGGGCATTCTTGACTTTGACCTTGAGGTACGTGACGGTGCTGCGGCCGTCCGGGCCGGTGGGGAGGCCCTGGGGTTTGAGGGCGCTGAGGGGGGAGGTCAGCGTGAGGCGGACGAGGTCGCCGGTCGGGGCGGGCACCTGGGTCTGCTGGCCGCAGGAAGCGAGGACGAGACCGAGGGTGGTGAAGGCGAGCAGGTGGGGCGTGCGGCGCATGGGGACTCCTGTCCAGAGGGAATTCTGGCGTAAATGGGGGTGGAGGTGGCAGCGAGGGCGCAGGGTAAGCTGGCCCACGACCGTGGCGATGTGCAACTTGTATTGTGAGAATTTCAAAGAGATGATCACAAAAACCTCACATCCCTCAGAGGTGCAGGGGGGCGACCGCACTTCATGAACAGCCCGCTTCAGGACTCGCTGCTCCATGGGCCTCCGGTATTCCGGGAGTGAACGCTGTCAACCTCCCAGGAACCAGAAGTTTTCTTCAAACCTTGCTTCATGACTCAGCTGAAGGGCGACCAGATGGTCGAACCCCTTGGCCTCGCCCACCTCAGGCCCACGACCCCGCCACTTCGCCCCACCATTTCCAGGCGCACAGGCGGCGGGCAATATGCCTGCCCACGTGCCACGCTCGCCGGGCGCACCTCCGTCCTCAAGGAGGGCATCCATTGCAGGGCCCTCCCCCAGGGTCTTGGCTTCCCCCATGGCGTCCCCTGCTGACGAAGGCTGCGCGACTGGCAGGTGGTCGGGGTGTGGCAGGCGCTGCATCACCGCCTGCTCAACGAGTTGCATGCCCTTGGCCTCGTCGACTGGAGTCGAACGGTTCTCGATTCTGTCAGCGTCCGTGCGCTTAAAGGGGCGCCGTCACTGGTCGCCATCCGAGTGACCGAGGCAAACTCGGCACCTCGTCGTAGACCGTCAAGGTCTACGCCTTGCCGTGCTGCTGTCCGGCGCCAACACGCATGACCGTCGGATGTTCGCCCCGCTTCTCGACGCCGTTCCCCCGCTGCGGACTGGCCGTGGCGACCGCGCCGGCGGCCCGACAAGGCACACACCGACACGGCCGATGACGCCACGCGCTGCCGACAAGAGTGTCGGGTGCGAAGTGACACGCCCCGCAGTGCTCGTCGCAGTGCGGAATCCAGCTCGACCCTCGGGCTACCTGGTGGAGCGCACGTCGAGCTGATCCAAAGGGTTTCGACGGTCCGGAGGGGGGCACCCCCACAATCAGGCGCGCTGCACCACGCACTGGATGCCGTAATGTGATGAACTCGTCTCTTCAACGCGCCAGGTCCCAGACGCGGTAATCAGAAGATCGGCAGGTTGAATCGATCGGGACAGGTGCTGCATCACATCAGCATTGAGCGTGAGGAGCATCGCGCTGCCCAGGTGCGGCACGATTCTCAGGACGTAGTGATCGCTGATGTAAAACTCCATGCCCTAGCTTACGGCGATCTTCCCGTTTCGACTGGACATCGGCAGGTCAGGTGGTCTCCGCAGGCCCCTTGAAGCTTCGCTCACCCCTCCCGAGGCGCCAACGCTCACCCCTCCCGAGGCGACAACGCTCCCCCCGGCTCGAGCGTTCACCATACTGGCCCTATGCTCAACTGCCTCACTGATCCCTGGATTCCGACCGTGACAGGGACGGCCGGCCTCCTTGACCTCCTGATGCCTGACGCCCCGGACCTTCAGACGGGCGATGCGCTTCAGGACCTGGCCCTGCGCCGCCTCCTGATTGCCTTGACGGCCTGTCCGGTTCAGGAACTGGACCCTGACGATTTCGAGCTGTTCGGGGTGCGCCGCCCCTTTCTTCAGGTGCCCCTCGCTGCCACCGAGGGGCTGAAGTGGCAGCCGGTCTCGGTCCTTCAGGTGCACCGCGGCAGTGGCCGCTCACCCACCCCACTGTTCGGGCTGGGCCGCTCCCCCAGTCTGGACCGACAGCCCAGTCCCCTCACGGTGCAGGATGCGGCGCGTCACCTGGTCACCTTTCAGGCGTGTGCGCCCAGCAACGGCCGGTCCGCGTGGGGCCACACGTTCGATGCCCCACTTGCCCGAACCGCCGCCTTGCTCGTTGAAGGAGCCACGCTGCACGAGACGCTCGAACTCAACCGGCCCACGCAAGCGGTGCCCAGTCCGTTCTGGGCGCGAGACCTGCCATGGGATGCCTGGCGCGGCGGCGGCGGGCAGGCCTTCACGCCCTGGACGGCCCTGGCCTATCCCTGGCTCACCGTGTCGCTTCAACCTGGCGAGACTGTGAGCGCCGTTCGCCTGGCCGGGGGTCCGCGCGCCGAAACGGTCAGTGAAATGAGCCCGGACCCGCACGCTGTGCACGAAGTCACCCGGCAGACCCGGACCCGGGCACCCCTCACGACGCTGAAGAACCCGGCCGATCTGTGCGCGGAGCGGCTGCTGGTCACCGCGCTCCACCTGGCCGTGAGTGGCGCACCTGACGCTCAACTGCCCGTGGGCCTCATCCGGGCCCGGGCGGGGCAAGGTCCCCGACCCCGCCGGATCCGGCTCACTGTTCCCGCCACCCGGACCGGTCAACCGGTGCTGCTGGACGTCCTGGAAGCCAGCCTGCCCTGGCCAGCCGTGGGGGCAGCGGCTGAGCCCGTGCTGCGCGAGGCGCTGCATGCCGCGCAGCGGCTCGGTGCCGCCGTGCACCGGAGCTTCACAGGGACGCACGGCGCAAAGCGAGCTGCGGAGCTTACACACGCGAGCAATGCCAGCCGGACGTACTGGCAGCGTCTCTGGCCCGACCTGGCCCTCGCTCTCACCGGGGAGGACGCGCCGGTGGATCCCGTGGGTACCGCGCAGCTTGTTCTGGAACAGCACCTGGCCGGGCGCAGCGCCCGTGCCGGTGTGGACGTCGCCCTGCATCGCGGTCCGCCCATCAGGAGCGGGTAGACCGCGGCGAGGATGCCCGCCTCCAGGTACACTGCGTGCACCTGGAGGCCCGTCAGGACCAAGCCGATGGCAGATGATGAATTCCTAATCGAGGTCATGACGTACCGTCCCCCGGTGCTGACGCAGGCCCTGCGCTCCGCCCCGCCGCGCTACGCATTGAAAGCCAGGTGGGTGCTGCTCAGCGGCGCGACCGGGGGCAGCGTTCAGGCCAGGCGCGTGATCGTTCACCTCCGGGCCCGGCAGGTTCCCCATGAGCCCGGCCGCGGTGGACTGGGCGACGGCATGCGCAGGCTTCTTGACCAGGGGGCCGGTCCCCACCACGCGGTCACGTTGACGCACAGCACGCGCGTGAACCTGGAAGACCGGGTCGGTGCGCTGGCGTCCCTGCTGGCGCAGCACGGCATCGGCCTCGACTACGCCACCGTGTTTCACGAAGTGAAATACTACGGCCCGGACGTGACGCGGCGTTGGCTGGACGCCCTCCATGACGGGCCCAGCCGCTCGCGCGCTTTGGCGACAGCACCGTAATTCGCGCATGCACTGGAGGCACTTCCCTTGATTCTCGAACTGCACATTCTGCAGACGTATCCCACCAACCGCCTGAACCGCGGCGAAGACGGCGCGCCGAAAAGCATGGTGTTTGGCGGTGTGCCCCGCGTCCGGGTCAGCAGCCAGGCGCAGAAGCGTGCGGAACGGACGCATCCTTTTCTTGGATTTCCGGTCAAGGCCGTCCGCAGCAAGCACATTGAGCAGGCCCTGCACACGCTGCTGGAGCACGAATCGTCCGACCTGGCCCACCCACGCATCCAGGAGGCGGTCCGCACCGCCGTGCAGGAGGTCTTCGGTGCCTTCGATGCCAAAGGCCGCCTGAAAGTGTCCGTTGTCGCCGGTGAGGACGAACTGGAACGGCTCCGGGATCTCCTGGCGCCGGGGTTGCCGGCCGTGCTGGCCGCCGGGACGGAGGTGGAACGCACCGAGATCATCCGCACGCTCGTGCAGCCGTTCCGGGCGGGGACCGTCAGTCCCGACGTCGCCCTGTACGGCCGGCTGCTGATCGACGCCGACCACTGGGACGTGGACGGCGCGGCGTACTACAGCCACGCGTTCAGCACGCACCGCAGCAACCAGCTCACGGATTTCTTCAGCGCGATCGACGACGTGACCGGGGACACGGTCCACATCGGCAACATGGAACTCACCGCTCCGACCCTGTACCGCACGGCCATCCTGGACCTGAACCAGTTGCGCACCAACCTGCCCCTGGCCTCGGACGCCGAACGGCTCAGCGTGGCCCGGACGTGGGCGCAGCGGGCCGTCCAGAGCGTCCCCGGCGGCGGACGGACCGGGGCTTTCGCGGCCACCTTGCCCGACTACGTGCTGGTGGTCTCCCGGACTGGTCAGCCGCTCAGTCTCGCCGCGGCGTTCGAAACCCCTGTGCGCCGGCAGGACGACCAGAGCATCGGGATGCGCAGCGCGCTCGAACTGGAACAGCACCTGCAGCACCTGCACGAGATGTACGGTGACCGGGGACTGCGCGCCGCCGGGACGGTGTCCATCCACACCCTGCCGCCCGGGGAGCCCCTGGCCATCACGCGCCACCGTGCCCTGGACGCGGCCCTCACGGCCGCCCTCACCCCCTGAGCGTATGCCGGTTCTCCTGTTTCCCCTCATGGGCCCCCTGCAGGGGTGGACGTTGAGCGCCCCTCACCGGGACCGGACCGCCCAGCTCATCCCCACCAAGTCCGGGGTGACCGGCCTGCTCGCCGCGTGCCTCGGCCGCCGGAGGGACGCCGACCTGCGGGACCTCTCGGCGCTTGCCTTTCATGTCCGGGTGGACCGGGCCGGCGTGAAGGTGCGCGACTACCAGACGGCGCAGCGACCCCTGCGGGCAAATGAAGCGCCCATGGACGGGAAGGTCATCGCCCGGCGTGAATTCCTCTCGGATGCAGCCTTCCTGGGCGCTCTCGAGGGAAGCGACGCGCAGCGGCCCCTCCTGACAAGGATTCACGCGGCGTTCGAACGGCCGGTCTTCGTGCCGTACCTGGGCAGGCGCGACTGTCTGCCCAGCCTTCCGCTCCACGAGGGAACCGGGGTGCTGGATCAACCGGTTCTGGCGGCCTTCGCGTCACATCCTCCACTGGTGACGGGTGCAGGCCCGCGCTTCCGGGTGTTTCTGGAGTCGCGTGATGGCGCGCTCCTGATCCGGGACCAGCCGGGCCGCCGGGCGGCGCCACTGGAACGGGAGGTCCACCGGACATGGTATGACCGGGCCGTCCAGCCTGCCTGGGTGACCATCCCGCCAGGAGGGGAGATGCCGAAGTGACCACGCCCGTCATCACGCAACTGCACTACCACCACGCCGTCGACCTCAGTCAGGCCCATGAGGACATGGTCCGGATGCTGGACGGGCACCCCAGCCGCGCCCCCTTCCGCCTCGACGAGGCCGGGGGCCGCATGACCATGGTCAGTGCCGTTCCACCGAATGTCCGGCGGCTTGGCGCACGGGTGGCCGACGCGCGCACCAAGCCGTACGCCCCCCGTGTGAAAGGCGGGGAAGAGCTGCTGTTCCAGGTTCGCGTCTGGCCTGGCAAGCGGCACAACGGCCGGTTTCTCCGTGCCCTGAGCCAAGAGGAGGAACCATCATTTATTGAGCGCACCCTCGGGAATGCCGGCGCCCACGGGGTCGATGTGACCTTCACCTGGGAACCGGCACTCCGCGCAGTCCACCATGGCCGACCCATCACCCTGGTCAGCGCCGACCTTGCAGGCCGCCTCCGCGTCACGGACGCGACAAGATTCCGGCAGGCCCTGCTGGAAGGAACAGGGCGGCACCGCACTTTCGGTTTCGGGCTGATCCTCATCCAGCGAACAGACTGAAGCCTTATGTTGGCGGTGCCCTAGGCTAGCCGTCACGTCGGACAGCTGGGGAAGCACACGCCCGTTCGATACCGGACCAGCCACTTGGTCACTGGGCGCGCCATTCCCACGTTTGGGAGTTCACCACAACTATGGACGCAATCACATCAGTCCCCAGATCTCCCCACGTCCGTGGGGTTTTTCCTTCTTGCTGCTCCTCACGCCAGCAGTGCCGTGGGTATCCGGACATCAAATTGTGGACCAGTCACCTCCTTGCACTGCGCCTTGCCTGACGAGATACACCCTCTGCTCACCGGGCAGTGAACCAGAGTGGGCACCCCCCTAATCGTGGGTAGCCGCAGCTCCCTCGTTTCTGCATGCTATGTGGGTGAGAACTTACGGATTCACCCTATTGGAGGTGCTGGTGGTGATCGCCATCACCGGCATATTGGCCTCATTGGGATTGGTCGGTATCAGGTCACTCAACCGCAGCGCAGAGGTAACTGGCTACGCCAACCAGTTCGCTGCGGCAATTCAACAGGCCACGTCACGGGCCAACACCACGAACCAATTGTTCGTCATTCAATACGACGCAAGCGGGATCCGGTGGGGTCCCGCCGCACTGACGGTCACGGTTGACGACTGCGAAGCGGCTGCTGGCGCCCCTGGCCTCACGACAACGCACGGTTCGGTCGTCCAACCGGTAGGATCGGTGGCACTGTCCGCCGGTTGGTTGTGCGTATCGGCTCCGGGACTTGTCACCCGCCTCAGTTCACTGACCACGTGCACGTACCAGAGCACCACCGTGCCGTGCTTTGAAATTCGCCGCGGGACGACCGTACGTAGAGTCGTGGTATCTGCCAGTGGCCAGACCGAGGTGATCTGATGCGGCAGACAACTGAAGGCCTAACCATCGTGGAGTTGATGGTCGCGCTGTCCATCCTGGCCGTCGTCACGGCCACAGCCATGACCGCCTACCTCTCCACGCTTCAGGGCAACCAGGCCGCTGGTCTGAGAACACGGTCCAGTCAGGTGCTGTCGGCTGTAAGTGCTCGGGTGACGCAGCACGCGATCAGCCTTGACGACGGAGCGTCAGAGATCTTCATTTACGACGCGAACAACACATCGGCACCGCTCAATCTGTCATCTCCTCCCACCAGTTGCAGTGGCTACTTGTCTGACAATTCCACGCATTACTGCGTCACAGTACGCAATGGGGCAAGTTTCAATCCTATCGTTGGATCCAATGCTCTCCTCAGTACGCCGGCAGATCTATACACAATCCGCGCCTGCTGGCAAGAAAAAGGGAGCGTGAACTGTGCAGAAGCCAAGACCATCTACTGAAGGATTCACGCTCATTGAATTGCTGGTAGCCATGGTAATTCTCGCTGTGGTGCTCGGCCTGGTTTTCAATGCGACGATGCAAGCCCTGAGTATGCAACAGGACACTGAACGCCGAGTCAGTATCGAGGCAGGTCTACGCCGCACCGTTCAAATCATGACTCAGGACCTGCGAAATGCTGCATACGGCATGTTGACCGCGACCCCATACGCAAGCGGCAGTACGAGCGTGTCCGTAACCCGAATGATGGACACAGCAGTCCACACGGTTCTCGGTCCCACAGTGAGTTTCTCAAGTTCATTCTCAGTCAGCGCGTTGGTTCCCACAGGCTTCGCTTGGCCGACCAACTCTTATTTTCTGTTGATCAACCCCAGCAGTACACAGAAAAATGCCACCGTTCTCCAGACCACGGCCGCAGCTTCCGGCGCGAACACTGTCGGGATCGTCCACGCAGGTGTCGGGAACACCCTGTGTTACAGCAACGATAACCTGATACAGCGGGTCAACTTGATCGGGTACACGTTTAATTCCTCGCGCAAAATCCTATACCGTGAGGTTCGGAGCGCCCAGGGCATCGAGTCCTCACCTGTGGCGTTCGGCGTATCACAATTTCAGCTGACATATATCGCCGACAACGGCACAACGTACGCCACCCTCGCGGCAATCCCCACCACGGCGCAGCTGGCACGTGTGGGCATCAGCATCACCATGGAACGGCGGGGACTCGGCCTTCCTATGAGCCGAACTCTCACGTCTACTGTGGAGATTCCCAAGGTGGCGACGATGACGTTGACCAATACACCCTTGAAATATATCGCTCCTGGCACCAATCTGACCTGCTCGTGAGAGGCATTCTATGAAACAGCATAAAGATGACGGGCTGGCAATTATCACAACTCTTTTTCTCATTCTGTTGTTGTTGGGTGTCTTTACCGTCATGACTCGACTGACGCTCATGAACCTGCAACAGACAGGGGATGCCATGCAAATCACGCGAACACTATCCGTGGCTCAGGGTGGTCGAAATTTCGGACAGAGCGTGTTACAGGGGCCAGTTGGGACAAAGCTCGGGGATACTGTGGTGTACCTGGCGCAGCGAAACGACATCGGCAACGCCGAAACCTGGGTGTTCGCCTCTGGGTACACAACTGCCAGGCCTCCAGCCGATGTGGTCGCACAAAAACTGACGATGATGGCCAATGACCTTCAGCCTCGCCTTAACGCGAACGGATGCTACGGGCCCTTCACCGTAGATGGGAATCAGCAACTGAGCCTGAGGATCACTTTTACTGGAGCCCTGCCAGCCTGCGATGGCCAAGCGGCCTCCACTGTACCTATTGGCCGAGGCCGTTTTATTACGGGGGCTCGTAACAGCACGCAGCAGTATAGCCTCCCGTATGTGATGGTTGTGGCGGCCAGCGAAGGCGGAGCACGGCGAACGTTGACGGTCAACGGCGAATACCGCTTTAACGTAGGGAATGGGAGCTTCGCCCGATACGCTCTCCTGACTGATTACCACCAGCAGAGTGGTTCCGATCCCAGAATTTATTTCACCTCCCGCACTCTATTTAACGGGCCAGTCCATACCAACGGAAACTTCGCCTTCCGTGACAATCCATGGTTTGGTGGGGCTGTGTCGAGCAGTGGTGTGACGGACCGTGGTACGACAGGAGGCTACTTTGCCAACACCACCTGCGGTTGGCGGGGATGCTCGACCAGTACTGCTTTTCGAACTCCAACTCAGCTGACGCCCCCAGCCTATGGCACCACGGTGCCTGACTTTAACAATGGAGTCAGCTGGGCCGCTCCGACCGTTCCTTTCCCCAATAACTCCAATGATCAAAAAGCGGCCGCTCAGGCCTCAGGGCTTTATCTCGCTTCGACCGCAAATGTAATGGAAATGCGAGTCGGGACCGGTGAGGCCAACACTCCCATGGCCGGTCAGAAATATCAGGGGATCACTGTCGGTACAACCCAATACCGAGCCACAGAGGACGGACCGCTGTATCGCCTGGTCAACGGAACGTGGCAGGTGGCGACCAACACAGCGGGTCAGTCCATCACCAAGTTTAATGGGGTCATCTATGCTGACGGTGGAATCACCAGCTTGAAAGGACCAGCCAGGACCGTTTCCAATAACCCCGATACCGCACCGCCGGCCCTCGCTTCTTTTTCGCAAATCACGATCGCGGGCGACGAGAATATTCGCATCACGGGCGATCTGAAGTACGAAGATAACCCCTGTGATGGAGCGCTTACGCGTGACAACGACGGAACAGTAAATGTTCCCAACTGCTCCTCCGACCCGCTTATTCAGAAGAATGTGCTGGGGATGTACGTGAGCAACGGAAAAGATATTCTGATCGGTGCCGGGAATTCAAATAATAGTCTGAACGTTCCGTCAAACGTTCAGATTCATGCGACGATGATGGCAGACGACGAGGTACGAGTAGAAAATCACGATTCAGCGAGCTGTGCTTACGGAACCGCTTTCATCCTTGGTGGAGTTATTGAGCGAAAGTACGGTGCATTCGGCACATTCGACAGCGCATCCGGCAACTGTACTGCTGGTCTCGGCAGAAGTTTCACATACGACCAGCGCATGCTCAACGGCCTGGCCCCGCCATTTTTCCCCACTACGACAATGACGAACTTGCTGGTTGATCGTCAGATCATCCAATTTGGTCAAACTGAACAGGATCGCAGATAGTGCACGTCAGAGCCGCCTTGCAAGGTGGTCTTGCAGGGCGTTAACCGATACTAGACTCCACCCTCTCAGCACCTGACACTTCGAGAAGTTGACGTGTGGGCGAGTGGAAAAGGCGTACTGAGTAGTTCAAAGCAGTCCCAGAAGGCCTCCCCGCCCCACCGCACGGCCTGAGCCAGGATCTGACACACGATGACCACCACCCGTCCCCGGTTGTCCTGCCGGGGTGGGCGCTCCTGCATGGTTTGTGCGCCCACCCGGGCCATCGACGCCAGCGCCACACACAGCAGCCCGAAGAGGCGGGAAGTCCGGTCAGGGGCGGTCATGTGTGGCCTCCAGGTTCAGCACATAGACCTTGAGCGACGAGAACGTGGACTCGATCCCCCGGCGGAGACGATAGGTGTTCAACAAGTCCAGAACGGACAAATCCGAGGCGACGATCACCCTGTCCCCCGCGGGGGACAGGGTGACCACCACGTGCATCCATCCGCCGTACACCCAAGTGCGCTCGAACAGAGTGCGCACTTCCCCGGGCTGCAGGGTGGTGAACAGATCCCGTGCGGGGTCATCCTCGATGCGGGTGTTCTCCCGATGCGCAGACACTGCCAGGTGCGTTTCCAGCGCAGGAAACTGCACCACCCCTGACCCACGAACTCGCGGTCGGCGATCAAGACGGCCCACCGGCTGGCTGGCAGGACCTTGAGGAGTCGGGCGACCAGGAGGATGCGGGCCGCAGTGCTGCTGTTCCCCTGGCGCGGGAGGGTCGACCACATCAGCTGGATGACGGCGTCCCCGAGGATGGCCCCCAGAACGAGAATGTTCAGCGGGGTCTGGCCGTCGTGCCAGGTGGTGCGGTCCATGATCAGGGTGAGCTTGCCCTCAGGGAGCAGGGGAAGCAGGACGTCTGCGACGTCATGTGGGGTGAGCAGAGCGTCGTGGAAGACCAGGGCGACCGTCCGGGTGTTGGATTCGAGACTGGCGTTCCGGGGCGGATGGAGGGCGACTTTGCGGTGCAGGGTGGATTCGGCCTGGAGCAGTGCCAGGAGCACTTCGGCCAGACGCCGCAGGGCATCGGTTCGGCGGTGAGTCAAGCAGCTTTTCAGGCGGGAGGCCAGCGTGTCAGCATGCAGTCGGGCGGCATCTGAGCTCGTCACAGACCCAGATACCGCCCCTTGTCATGCCGCACTGCGTTCAGGACGGCACTTTTCGCGAAGTGTCAGGTGCTGAGATTCGAAGGACTCACTTCCAATGGATACTATATTATTTCTGACTACTATTCAAAACGTGGCATGAGGGTCAGCAGGGTGCGCCAAGACGACGGGGACGGGTGGAGCAGGAGATCCTGGAGATGGTCCAGGCCGAGTC
>JAANMV010002990.1_pt1 | contig 15422 bp, 14 predicted proteins | sample 7279661 | NCBI WGS metagenome assembly JAANMV01 (sample SAMN14094540, study PRJNA606508) | bioreactor metagenome | isolation source: A lab-scale SPAN reactor treating ammonium-rich wastewater day 121 | place: Ireland: Galway | collected 2017-05-16 | reverse complement strand
GTTTACGTTCTGTACAAGTCACTGGCGGATCCCGAGGGCGGGCCTCCTGTTCAGATTGAGCTGTCGCGGGTGTACAACGACCCGGACCCGGTCCTCCTTCGAGACGCGAGCGTTGCGAGTGCCGCCGACTTCCTGCCTGCTCCGGGCATCGCCCTCCGCGACGATCCGGTCCTGCGCGTCGCGGCGTGGCATGAGGCTGCCGGCAGTTATCACCTCATCATCGACCCCGGGAAGACCACGCTTACCCTGGAGGAGGTCGCGGCGCTGCTCGAGCCATTTGCGCCGGAGCCGCCAAATACCGGTGATGGTCCGATTGCACCCGGGAGCGACGGCATGGCGTGGGGAGCCGTTTCCCTCGCCGGCGCAGTGCTGGCAGGGACGGCTGGCGCCCTGTCGTTCCTTGTGGCGCGGAGGCGCCCGAGGATCGAGCCCTGAGGCGGAGAGACGGTTGATGGGTGTTGAATGAACAACGAGATGTTGTGTCGCTTTGCGGCGGGGATGATGGGGCACATATACTGGTTGTGCCGTTAACGTCACCCAGCAGGAGGGCGACCAGGGTTTGAATCCCGACAGCGATAACCCGCGCGAGGCATGTGGCGTCTTTGGGGTGTACAGCCCCGGGGATGACGTCGCAAGGCTGACGTTCTACGGGCTGTATGCCCTCCAGCACCGGGGCCAGGAAAGCGCCGGGATCGCGACGAGCAACGGGACGGACTTCAGCCTCCGGACAGGGATGGGACTGGTTTCGCAGGTCTTCGATGAGGAAGACCTCGCCTACCTCCGTGGACACATTTCGATTGGGCACACGCGCTACAGCACGTCGGGCGGATCGATGGCGTGCAACGCGCAGCCGATCGTGGTGAACGATCGGCACAACGGCGAGCCGATCGCGCTCGCGCACAATGGGAACCTGACAAACGCCGAAGTAATCCGGGAGGACCTGGAGGCGCAGGGCATCCAGTTCGAATCGACCGCGGATAGCGAGGTCATCGCGCACCTGCTTTCGATGGCCCCCGCGGGCACGTGGGAAGAGCGCTTCCATTACGTGATGCGGCGGATCGAGGGCGCGTACAGCGTGGTGATCATGACGCGCGACCGGCTGTTCGCGATGCGCGACCCGATGGGCGTGCGTCCGCTGTGCATCGGAAAGATGGAGAACGGCTGGGTGGTGGCATCGGAGTCGTGCGCGCTCGAGCACCTGGGCGTACCGATGGAGCGCGAGGTGCAGCCAGGCGAGGTTGTCATGGTCGATGCCCAGGGAATGACGAGCTTCTTCCCGGTGGCGCCGGCCCGGAAGCGGGCCATCTGCACATTTGAATACACCTACTTCGCCCGCCCCGACAGCCGTCTTGGCGGGCAACTTGTCTACCTCGCGCGGGAAGCGATGGGCGCCCGGCTGGCGATGGAGCATCCCGTGGAGGCAGACATCGTGGTCGGGGTGCCCGATTCGGCCATCCCGGCGGCGATCGGGTACGCACGGGCAGCGGGGATCCCGTACCGCGAAGGGCTGGTGAAGAACCGCTACGTGGGACGGACGTTCATCCAGCCGGACCAGCGCATCCGCGAAGCAGGCGTGAGCCTGAAGTTCAACGCGCTCTCGGAAGTTCTGCGGGGCAAACGGGTGGTGCTGGTCGACGACAGCATCGTCCGGGGGACGACGACACCACGGGTGGTGAGCCTGGTGCGAAACGCGGGAGCGGCGGAGGTGCACATGCGCATCACGACGCCGCCGATCGTCTCGCCGTGCTTCCTTGGGGTGGATATGGCGACGAAAGCCGAGCTCATTGCGGCCAACGAGAGCATCGAGGAGATCCGCGCGCACATCGGGGCGGACTCGCTCGGGTTCCTGAGTCTCGACGGGCTGAACGCCTCAACGGGGCAGGCGCCAGAGGACCTCTGCAACGCGTGCTTCACCGGGGTATACCCGCTGAACGTGCAGATGCAGATGGACCGGCTGGAGGCGCCCCGGGTGCGCGAGCCGGAACTCGTGGCAGCGGAAAGCCTGAACCGGGCCGGGCGGCCGTAGGCTAAATGGGGCAGCCGGCCGGCGGCGAGAGCACGGTCAACCTGATCCTGTACGTGCGCGACCAGGCGGCCGCGACGGCGTTCTACCGGCGAGTGCTGGGCGAGCCATCGCTCGATGTCCCGGGCATGACCGAGTTTCCACTTGGGCCGGGCACGGTGCTGGGACTGATGCCTGAGGCCGGGATCCGGCAACTCCTGGGCGACGCAATCCCAGACCCGGCCGGCGGGGCCGGTATCCCGCGCGCTGAACTATATCTGCGGGTGGATGACCCCGGCACATACCACGCGCGTGCGCTCCAGGCGGGCGCCCGCGAACTGAGCCCGCTGACCGCGCGGGATTGGGGCGACGAGGCTGCCTATTCGCAGGACCCCGACGGGCACGTGCTGGCGTTCGCGCGGAAGCTCGAAGCCTGACCGTTACTGCATGAACTCGGCGGAATCGAGGTCGAAGACGGCTTCGGCGTAGCGGCTGAACATCCGGTCCATCAACTCGCGGCCACGGTCATTCAGCGTCTCGGGGTCGACATCGGCCGCGCCGGTGACCATGTAGCCGATGAGCACGAGGGCGGCCTTGCGGTAGTCGCGCCAGGCGTCGTCGAAGGAGTAGCCGGTTACGCCGTTCTTGCAGAGCGCTTCGTGGTAGGCGCGCATGAGGTCGACCTGGTTGGCGCGGCGGACCTCCGGATCGAAGTTGCCGGCGAGGAAGTAGGCAATGTCCCACTGGGGGATGGAGCGGAAGGGGAGCTGCCAGTCGATGACCGCGAGCGGCGGGTCCTGGGGATCCTGGCCGAACAGCATGTTATCGAGCCGGTAGTCGCCGTGGACCATCGTGACGGCATCCGCGGCAAGGCCTTCGACGAGGCGCTGGTAGTCATCGGCGAACCGGTCGACGAGCTGGCGGACCTCGGGAGCAATGAGGTGGCCGTAGATAGCGTCAAAGGCAGGAATGGCCTGGCGGAAGGCCATTTCGAGGAAGAGGAAGTAGGGGTCGCCGGCGCCCGGGAGCCATGCGGCGAAGTCCTGGAGGCGCGGGCTGTTCCACCAGCGGGCGTGGAGGCCGGCGGCTGCCTCCATGGCGAGGCGGGCTTCATCGATGGAACACGAAGCGAGCTGGTTGCCGGGGCGCATCGTGGCGAAGTCCTCCAGGAGGAGGGCGAAGGTCTCGGTGGAGGGGTCGCCGTGGAGGTAGTAGCAGCGGGGGATGCGCATCGGCGTTTCAGCGGCGGCGAAGGTGAAGAAGGCGTTCTCGCGCTGGTAGAGGCCGAGGGTGGTGCCGAGGTGGCGGAAGCCATCGTTGGCAGTCGGCACTTTTGAGATGACGCTGGCGGGAGCGGCCGCGGCGGGCCGGTCGTAGGTGAGGCTCAGGCGGGCGACTTCGCCAAGGAAGCCAACGCCCTCGCCGATGATCTGGATGCCGGCATGGACGATGGAGGCCCCATCACGGACGTCCTCCGGGAGCACTTCATTCAGCCAGGCGGATGTGATTTCGGTGGCGGTTCGCGGGACAGGCAGCGGCATCGATCAAACCCTCTGGCGCGAGAGGGTGCCCGGCGCGGGGGGGCGGGGGTGATGCGCGGCATCATATCCGGCCGGGGCCTGACTTGTTAGCCGCGATTCCGGCGGGCAGGTTCGCGCCAGCGCCCGGGGCGGCGGGCGGTACGGGCGGTCAACGCCGGCGCGCCGTTGGTAGTGGACTCGGGGAGCATCGCGTAAGGTGGTTCGCATGGGAGTCTTGCAGGAGATCCGGGCGGACCTTAGGGCGGCGATGGAGCATGACCCGGCGGCACGGAACGCAGCGGAAGTGGCCCTGTTCTATCCGGGGTTCCACGCTCGAATGGCGCACCGGCTGGCGAACGCTTTGCATCGCCGGGGCGTGCCATTGCTGCCTCGCGGGATCATGCACCTGGCGCGATTCCTCACAGGGATCGAGATCCACCCCGGGGCGACCATTGGGAGGCGGTTCTTCATCGACCACGGCATGGGCGTCGTCATCGGCGAGACCACGGAGATTGGCGACGATGTCATGATCTACCAGGGCGTAACGCTCGGGGGGACGAGCACCCGCCGGGTAAAACGGCATCCAACACTGCGAGACCGGGTGGTCGTGGGCGCGGGAGCGAAAGTAATCGGCGCTATCGAGGTGGGGGAGAACGCGCGCATCGGGGCGGGGAGCGTGGTGGTGACGAACGTGCCGGCGAACGCGACGGTGGTGGGCGTACCCGGGCATATCGTGGCCTTTCACGATGATTCGAACGGGGCGATCCAGCGGTTGCCGGACCCGGAGTGGGAGCGGCTGAACGAGCTGGACCGGCGGATGGAGGAGCTGCACGAACTGGTCGCCCACCTCGAAGAGCACATTGGCGGGTTGCATTCGAGCGAGCACGGCGAGCCCTCGCGCATGCGGGCCGACTGAGAGCGGATGATGGAACGGTGGGAGCGGCGCGCTCAGAAGCTGGATGCGAAGCGGCGGCGGATGCGGGTGACTGGCCGGGGGCTGGTCACCACGGAACCGCTGGCAGTACAGAAGCGGCTCAAGAAGATGCAGGAAGCGGCGCAGTCGCGCCGGGGGAAGAAGCGGAAGTAGGCCGGGCAAGAACGCACTCACCCGGCCTTTTGGGATCCTATGGAAGCGGAACGTCCAGTCCGCGCGTGGCGATGATCCAGTAGCGCTGGCCGGGCCTGAGTTCGGGGAGGGTCTGGAGCTTGGGATCGAGGGCAGGGCTCCAGCGGAGCCAGGCGCCAGTCGCCTCGTCGTACGCATAGATGACAGACACCCAGTGGGCGACGGAGCGGAAAGCGGACCCCGGGCTCGTCGCGGCGCCCCGCCAGGTGATGAGGTTGGAACCCGGTGAGACAGCCAGGCTGGCGGTGGACACCGGCGCCGGGGGCGGCGCTGCGGGCCGTGGCGGGGCGGCAGGGGGTGGGGGCGGCGGCGGGGTTGGTGCCGGGGGCAGCGGGGTTGGCGCGGCGGGTGCGGCATCGCCGCCCGCGTACCCGAAGTCGGTCACCCAGTACCAGCCGTAGCGGGAGCCTTCGACGTAGACGCGGGCGATACCGATGGTGGCGAAGTCTTTTGCGAGCATGACATCGCGGTGGGAGGAAGAGGCGATCCAGGCATCGAGGGCCCACTGGGCGCCGGAGCGGTTCGTGCCGGCCGCGAGGTTTTCGCCGCCGGGGATGGCGTAGCCACAGTCGGGCATGCGCTGCCACGGCGAACGGCCGAGCGAGTCGCTATGGGCCAGGCCGGAGCGGGTAGAGAGGTCGTAGGCCATCCAGGTGGCGGCCCTCGTCAATGCTGGCGAGATCGTGAGCGCCGGGGCGTTGTTCCGGGCGCGGTAGTCGTTGATCAGGCGAAGGAAAGCCTGCTCTTCGTCATCGACCGTGAGGTCGTCAACGGCACAGTTGGACAGGGCGTGGGCGGCGGTGGGGCGGTCCGCAGTCCACGAGACGGCGCTCACGGCAATGAATGCGACGAGCGCCCATGAGAGTTTCCGCAACACAACATCCTCCCGGGGGCCACCAAACCGACCCTAGGAGGCGAACCGGGTTGGAACGACCGGGATAACCCCTATTTGCTGTAAACGGAGTGCAAAAAGTTAGAGCCACGTATGAATGTGGAGCAGCTGATCGCGCCTACGACCCGGGCGGGTTCGGACTGCCGAGGTGTTCGAAGGCGACGGCGGCGGCGCCGAGAAGGCCCGCATCGTCACCGAGTTCGCTCAGGCGGATGAGGGTGCCGGCGGCGGGGCCGTAGGCGAGCGAGTACATGGCCTCGCGGGCCGGGCCGAGCAGCATCTCGCCCATGGAGAGCAGTCCGCCGCTGAGCGTAACGCAGTCGGGGTTGAGGACGTTGACGAGGCTGCCGAGGGCGAGGCCGAGAATGTGGCCGCCATGGCGAATCTCTGCTTCGCAGACGGTGTCGCCCCTCGTGGCGGCGGCGGAGAGGTGGGCGGCGGTGGGTGGCTCACCGGCGGCGATTTCCTCGAGGATGGCGGATTTGCCCTGCTGGATGATGCGGCGGGCGCGCTCCGCGAAGGCGACGCCGCTGACCATGGCCTCGAGGCAGCCGCGAGAGCCGCAGTTACAGCGGGGGCCGGCGGGGTCGACGATGATATGGCCAATTTCGCCGGCGAGGCCTTTTGCGCCGCGGTAGAGGCGCCGATCGATGACGATGCCGCCACCGATGCCGGTGCCGAGGGTGGCGTGGAGGAGGTGGCGCGTGCCGCGGCCCGCGCCGAAACGGAATTCGCCGAGGGCGGCGGCACTGGCGTCGTTCTCGATGTAGGCGGGGATGCCAAGCCGCTCAGCGGCCGGAGTGGTCAGGACCAGGTTGCGGAAGCCGGGGATATTGGGGGCGAGGATGACCTTGCCCTCTTCGGCGTTGATGAGCCCGGCGGTGGCAATGCAGGCAGCGACCGGTGCTTCGCCCGATGCCTCAACTGCCCCGGCGAGGAGTTCGACGACCTGGACGATGACTCCCTCGGGGGTGGCCTCGGCGGGGGTCGGGTGGTCATAGCGGTAAAGGATGGCGCCTTCCTCGGAGACGATGGCGGCGCGGAGGTTGGTGCCGCCGAAGTCGGCCGCGAGAACGGTACGATTCATGGCATCACTTTAGCGAAGGCGGGCGGGATAGACGAAACGGGACGGTTGCGAAGGCCGTGCGGGTAGGGCAGGCTCGCGAGGTGTTCGAACGATGGCAGGTGGCGTTGCTGCAGGAGTGCCGGGTGGCGCGGCTGGGGACGATCGCTCCCGACGGCCGGCCGCGGCTCGTGCCGGTGTGTTACGCGGTTTCGGGCGGGGCAATGGTTGTCGCGGTGGATGAGAAGCCGAAACGGGGTGGCCGGCTGGCGCGGCTACGCGACATCGCCCGCGACCCGCGGGTGACCCTGCTGGTGGACCGGTACGAGGACGACTGGACGCGGCTCGCGTGGGTACGAATCGAGGGGCGGGCGGCCGTGCTGGAGCGGGGCGCCGGGCACCCGGCAGGGCTCGAAGCGTTGCGCGCGAGGTACTCGCAGTATGGGGAGATGGGGCTCGAAGCGTTGCCGCTGATCGTGGTTACCCCGGAGAGGGTGGTGGGCTGGCGATGGGGCGGAGATGCGGGGACTTAACGGGCGGGCCTGGAGCGCCCGCGACTGGTCCGATGCCAGAGGCCAGCCAGCAGGACGCTGACGGCGACGATGAGGGCAATCTCCACTGACCCGAGCGCCCCAAAGACCATGCCGGCGAGCGTGAGTAGCACGACGAGCACAGCCGCCCGCCAGGCAATGCCGAGCACCATGATTGTGTCCTCCCGCACCCGAACGGATGCACGGACGGTGCACGAGAACCGGGGGGCCTGTCAATTGGTTCGTGGGTCCTGGATCGCGAGTTGGCCGTGCGTCGATGCTGGTCGGCCCAGGCCAGGCGAAATCGTCCGCCCGGACCTTCAGGATAGAGCGGCGCGGTAGCGTTCGAGGATGCGCTGGAGTTCGGCTTCGGGGTCGCGGTACCAGGCGGGGGCGTGGACGCGGTGGACCTGCCAGCCCATGCGCTTGAGGACGCCCGTGTGGCCGAGGTCGCGGTCACGGCAGGCGGGGGCGGTGAAGTAGGTGGGGCCGTCGCATTCGACGGCGAGGACGAAGCGTTCGGGGTCCTGGGGGTGGCGGACGGCAATGTCGACGCGGTAGCCACCAACGCCGACCTGGGGGACGCACTGGAGGCCCTGCGCTTCGAGGGCGGTACGGACGACCTGTTCGAAGGGGCGCGGAGGGGACGCGGCGGTGACGGCAGTGGCGGGCAGGGCGGCCGGGCCGCGTTCGGCGTAATCGAGGTAGTCGCGGAGGCGGAGTGTGCCGGTGGAGGAGGTGCGGGCGGGGTCGATGTCGGTTGAGCGGATGGAGGAGACGACCACGGTCTTCCACTTGGCGCGGGTGACCGCGACGTTGAGGCGGCGCTCGCCCTTTTCCTGGCCGAGCGGGCCGAAGTTGAGGATCATGCGGCCATCGGCGTCCTTGCCGTAACCGACGCTGAGGATCATGACGTCGGACTCGTCGCCCTGGACGGTTTCGAGGTTGCGGACGAGGCCGCCGGAATCGAGCCAGCGGCGGATGGCCTCGTCGGAGGAGGCGGCCTGATCGAGCTGCTGGACGATCTCCTGCTGCTGCGCGAGGGACATGGCCGTGATGGCCACCTGCTTCTGGAAGTCGGAGGCCTGGAGCTCGGCGCGGAGGACCTCGATGGCGCGGAGGGCCTCGGCGGGGTTGGCGCGGGTGCCGCCGCGGCCGTAGATCGCGTCGGCGACGAGTTCGAAGCGGACACCGGACTCGGGACGGTCACCCCAGGCGTCGGGGAAGGCGATCAGGCGGCCGTCGTAGAAGAAGACGTTGGAGAAGGCGATGAGCGACTCATCGCGGGAGCGGTAATGGGCGCGGAGCATGGTGGAGGGCATGATCGGCGCCGCCTCGTCGAGGATGCTTTCGAAGGTGACGTCTTCTTCTTCGGGGCCGTTTTCGGAGAGAGGGGCAATTTCCTTGTTGAAGAAGTTGGTCGGGGGCATCTGGCGGGAGTCGCCGACGATGATGGCCTGGGGGGCGAGACTGAGGGCGACGACCATGTCGGGCGTTGGGATCATGCTGGCTTCATCGACGATGACGGCGTCGAACTGGTAGGTGCGGCCATCTTCGTGGCAGAGGTACTGGGCGGCGGCGAGGGGGCTCATGAAGAGGGCTGGTTTGAGGAGCTGGATGGCCTCGCGGGCGTTTCCGAGCATGGTGCGGAGGGCGGGGCGGCGTTTGGCGCGGGCGTACTTCACCAGTGGAGCCATCGCTGCCCCGTTGACGCTCCGCGGGCGGCGGGAGCGGACCTCGGCGAGGACCGCGGAACGCGCCCAGCCGATCATCTCGGCATCGATGCGGGCGAAGGAGTCGACGAGGCGCTGGTGCTGGTCGGGGGTGATGGCGAGGTCGCCCTGCATGGCGTGGCCGGCCCAGGCGGCATAGACCGAGGCTCGCAGGGCGGACTCCATCGCGCCATGGGCAGACGTGTCGGCCAGGAGCGCGACTACGGCCGGGCGCAGGCCGAGGGCCTCGAGGCGGGCGAGGACCGCGGCGATCTCGGTAGCGACCGGGAGCGCATCGATATTGACCAGGAGCGCGGATGCCCATGCCGAGAGTTCGCTTACAGGCGCCGAAGCGGGGGTTGCGGAGCCGAAGGCGCCGGTGGCGACGGCGAGCGCGGATTGCAGGCCCGACTCCAGCTCGCGGAGTGCGCTCGCGGTTGCTCCTTCGTCGCGCGTTTCGAGGTAGCCGGCGGCCAGGTAGTGCTTCAGGTGGCTGCGGGCGCTGTAGAAGCCGGGGTTGAGGAAGCGGAGGAACGAGGCTGACTTTCTGCGGTAGACCGCAACCTGTTCGAGCCGGGCGGCCAGTTCGCCGATGGCCGCCAGCGAGAGCGCGGGCGCGGCGGGGACAGTTGGCCCGAGGACGGATGTGGCGGCCCGGGTGGCACCGGGTTCCGCGCCAGCCAGGATTTCCAGGGCTGCGCGAAGCTGGCCGTGCCGGGTGGCGTCGTATGCCGTCCAGCGAAGGGCAGACCAGGGGCCGGCCATGACGGCCAGCTCGTGGGGTTTGAAGGCGTCGAGCGACTTCGCCTCATCGAGCACGTCATCGAGCCAGAAGCGGCTGCAGCCATCGATGGAGGGGACATCAGCGAGGTCGCGGCGGGCGGAGGCAAGGAGCGCAGCCGTGCCGATGATGTCGTAGGCGGAAGTCCAGCCGCCTTCGCCGAGCGGGCGTGCGAGCGCGGCGGCGTAGGCGTTCAGGCGCTGGCGGATTTCGCCGTAGCGCCGGGGGAGGGCGGCATCGGGCGGCGGGAGGGGCGAGCCGGCGTCGAGGGTATCGATGATCTCCTTGATGACCTGGGCCTTGGCGTCGGCGCGGCTCTTTGCGCCAGCGTTGGCAGCCAGGTGGAGGCATGCCTCGGCGAGGCCGGCCTTTGCCAGGTTCTCGAGGACGACTTCGCGGGCGACACGCTTTTCGGCGACGAAGAGGACGCGGCGGCCCTGGGCCATGAGCTCGGCCATGATATTGGTGATGGTCTGGCTCTTGCCGGTGCCGGGCGGGCCCTCGATGACGAAGCTCTGGCCCGCGGCGGCCATGCCGACAGCCTCAAGCTGGTAGGCATCGGCGTCGACGACAGGGCGGAGGGAGCCGGGCGGGTAATCCGAATCGACATCGCTCGCGCCGGGCTCTTCCGGGCGGGGAAGGGGCTCCTCTCCGGCGATGGCGCGGAGGATGGGGTGGGCCGCCAGGCGGTGGAGGGAGCGGTCGATCTCCTCGACCATGGCGAGCTTGGCGAAAGAAAAGACATCGACGACGGGCTCCTCCTCTTCGACAAACCAGCCATCCTGTTTGGCGACCACCTGGCGAGCGGCATCGAGGAACGCGGCGAGGGAGGCGTGGAGAGGCTCGCCCTCATCGTCCTCGAGCCCGGGGAGGCGGATGCCGTACTGGGCATGAAGGAGGTAGGCCAGGGAAGGGTTGACCTCGGGCGGGTCGCCGGCAGCGGCATGGAGGACGAGTTCGCGCTCCTGGCGGTTGTACGAGAGGGCGACCGGGATGAGCACGAGGGGCGAGCGCAGCTGGTGGTTGTCGCTGTCCTTCCAGGTCAGCCAGCCGAGGGCGGCGAAGACGACCTGGATTCCCTGCTCGCGGTCGGCCAGGCGGGCGCGCTCAATCAGACGGGTGGCGCAGGCGAACGCCTCGGCGGCGCGCTCATCGGAAAGAGGTTGGGGTGCATCGGGTGCGAAATTGCGGGCAGTGAGGGAGATGCCGCCTTCGGCGACGAGGAGGGTCTCCCAGAGGCCGGCGGGGAGTGCGGGGATGGGGAGGGTGGTCCGGGTTGGCCGGAAGTTGATGCCGCGGTTGCGGCGGGTGACGTCGAGAAGCTCGCGTTTCCAGCGGTCGGCGCGCTCGCGGAAGGCATCGGAGACAGGCGGAAGCGCGTCGCGAGCGGGGGCGGGCGTCCTGCGCCCGCCAAAATCGACAATGGGATCATCGGCCACGAGGAGTGATTATAGGCGCGGTCCGGGCCTGGGCAGGTTCAGCCTCCGCCGGGTGGCGGAACGTAGGCCTCTTCGGAGGGAACCGGCGCGGCGGATGTGCGCTCCTGCCACCAGAGGAGCATGCCGAGCGTGAACGCGCCGAGGGTGTCGGAGACAAGGTCGTTGAAGGTATCCCAGCGGCCCTGGGTGCGGGTGGTATGGAAGACGCGGTCGCCGAGGTACTCGTAGACCTCCCAGGCGATGCCGGCGGCGATACCGATGGCGACGGCCAGGTAGAGGCGTTCGACGGCGGGGCGGGTGGAACCACGGCGGATGGAGAGTGCGTGCAGGATGTCGTAGATGCCGGCGGTGATGGCGGCGGTGCCCATGAAGTGGGTGATCTTGTCGTATTCGTCGATGCGGGCGTAGAGGTTGCCGTCGGTGCCGAGGACATCGGCGAAGCTACAGACGATTGCGATGATGTGGGTGAGGCCGGAGAGGCCGCCTTCGCGAGAGAAGACGAACTCGCCGGCCACGAGGAGGAAGACGGTGGCGCCGACCTGGAAGAAGAGGTAGCCCCAGAAATCGGTGAAGCCGGGACGAACGAACTGGGCAACGCCAAGGTAGAGGAAGAGACCGCCCAGGGTGAGGACGGTGAGTTGGACGCGCCGAGCGCCGGCGGGGCCGGGGCGGTGGCTGGCGAGCCAGGATTGCGCGCGGCGCGGCAGGGCGGAGAGTGGCCGCCAGTGGCGCAGAGCGAGCGCGGGGCCCACGGAGATGAGCGTCCCGATCACGCCGTCGATCCAGTAGTGGTTGCCGGTGACGATGACGGTGGTCTGCATGGCGAGGCCGGGGAGGAGGGCGATCGCCCAGAACCGCCAGCGGCTGTAGGGCAGCGCGAGCACGTAGCCGGTGAGTGAGAGCCAGCCGACGTGAAGGCTGGGGATGGCGGCGTATTCGTTCGCGAAGGAGTGTTCGTGGCCGAGCTGGACCACGGTGTCTTCGATACCGAGCGCGGGGAAGAGGCGGGGTGGCGCGGTGGGGAAGAACGCGATGAGGACGATGGCGAGCACTGTGGAGAGCCCGAGGGCGTTGCGATAGAGACGATAGCGCTCGGGGCTGGCGAAGTAGAGCCAGAGGATGGCGCCCGCAACCACGGCGAGGAACCCGTGGGAGTAGAAGGCGTTGAAGGTGTGCGTCAGCCAGCCGGTGGAGGTGAGGACGCGCTGGAGGTCGGGTTCGAAGAAGCTCCCGAGGGCCTTCTCGAAATCGACCACGCGGGTCGCGTTGCGGACAGCCGGGGCACGTTCGGCAACGACGTTGAACCGGGCGATTTCGTAAAGGATGAAGCCGGCGAAGACGGCCGCGAGCTGGCGGGCGAAGGGCAACCAGGAGTGCGTCCGGCCGGTAGTGGGGGCACTCCGGGCGAGCAGGAGGCCCGCGAGAGCGATAGCCATGGGGATGGATGGGTGGCCGATCTGGACGAAGGCGCCCAGCCCAATGCCGGCAGCCATGACGCCCGTGGCGAGACCGGCCACGCGCCGGAACGCGAGGAACGCAATAAGGAGCACGGCGGCAAGCAGCACCGCCTCGAACGCGTTTCCGGGCGTGTGGACCCGGATGGCGTCGACAAATTCGCCCACAGGCGACCTCCAGCCCGGGAGCTCACCCCCCTCCGCGGCACCCTGGATTCGCACAGCATATCCGCTGAAACAGGGTTTGCCATCCCCCGCAGGGCTGAGCAGCGAAGAGGGGCGGCCCGGCCGCGAATGCGCGAGCTCGGTCCGCGAGCATGCTCAGCGCGTATACTGCAACGTTGCGAGGCGCCGGGAAACCGGGCGGAAAGGGGCAAAGATGGCCGGACTGATCATCCTGGGCGTGGTGGCGGTGCTGGTGCTGATCGTGCTGTTTTCATCGTTCTTCACGGTGGAGCAACAGACGGCGGCAGTGGTCGAACGGTTCGGGAAGTTCCAGCGGGTGGCCCGGTCGGGCCTGAACTTCAAGGTGCCGATCATCGACCGTGTGGCAGGGCGGATAAACCTCCGCGTGCAGCAGCTGGACGTAAACGTGGAGACGAAGACGCTGGATAACGTGTTCGTGCACACGATCGTGGCGGTGCAGTACATGGTGATCCCGGAGCAGGTGTACGACGCGTTCTACCGGCTGGACCAGCCGACGGTGCAGATTACGGCGTACGTGTTCGACACGGTGCGGGCGCGCGTGCCGAAGATGGAGCTGGACGACGTGTTCGAGCGCAAGGATGAGGTAGCCATCGCGGTGAAGCAGGAGCTGCTGGGCGAGATGGGCGAATTCGGCTACCAGATCGTGCAGGCGCTGGTGACGGACATCGACCCGGACAAGAAGGTGAAAGAGTCGATGAACGAGATCAACGCGGCGAAGCGGCTGCGGGAGGCGGCACAGGAGCGGGGCGAGGCCGACAAGATCCTGAAGGTGAAGGCGGCCGAGGCCGAAGCGGAAAGCAAGGCGCTCCAGGGCCAGGGCATCGCGAACCAGCGGCGGGCGATCATCGATGGGTTGCGGGAGTCGGTGGACCAGTTCGCGCAGAGCATTTCGGGGACGACTCCGGAGAGCATCATGCAGCTGGTGCTGATGACGCAGCACTACGACACGGTGAAGGAGATCGGGGCCTCGTCGCGGGCGAACACCATCTTCGTGCCGTATTCGCCGGGCGGAATGGCGGACCTGGCGGCGCAAATGCGGGATGCGCTCATCGGGGCGAACGCGGCGACGCAAAACGCGGACCTGGACGCGATGCGGGATTCGTAGCTACCGGCGATCGCGCTCGGCGCTGGGGACTTCGCCCTCCCAGCCGGCATCGCGGAGGATGCGCTCGATGAGGGCGGTCTTGCCCTCCTGGTAGGCGGCCCGGTCCTGTCCGTGGGCGGCTGCGAGTCTGAGCTTCAGCTCGCCGTAGGCGTCGCGGTCGGCCGGGTGGGCGCGGAGGTGGTCGCGGAAGAGGCGGTGCTTGCGCGCTTCGAGGCTGGCGTCCTCGAGGGTGTGGAGGTGATGGGTAACGTTGCCCGCATCATCTTCCTTGATGAAGTAGTGGCGGCGGGGGATGCCATTTTCGCCACAGTACCAGTAGCCCAGCTCCTCGATGCGGTGGACCAGCGGGCGGGCGGCATCGAAGTCCTCGACGGCGAGCATCATGTCGATGATGGGCTTGGCGGAGAGGCCGGGGACAGCGGTGCTGCCGACGTGCTCGATGCCGATGGCGCTTTCGCCAACGGCCTCCCGGAGGCGGGCGGCCTCGCGCTCGAACTCCAGGGGCCACTCCGCGCTGTAGGGCACGACCTCGACGGGAGCCGGGGGCAGCCCCGCAATGGCGCGATAGGCCCGGCGGATGAAGGCCGTCTTTCCGCCGATGTAGAGGAGGATGTCGCTGGGATAGCGGGCGACGAGATCGCGCTTGAGCGCGGCGTAGGCCTCGCGCTCGGCGGGGTGGGTGCGGAGGTGGTCGCGAAAGGCAAGGAGGCGGGCGGCATCGGCGTGACCGGCCGGGTACATGTGGAGGTGGAAGAGGTCGAGTTCGCCCGCGACGGGGTTGGGGAGGTCGAAGTAGCGGCGCCCGGGAACGCCGGCGACACCGTGGTAGTCGTAGCCGAGCGAGCGGATGGGGTCGATGTAGGCTTCGCCGGCTTCGAAGGTAGGCACGAAGAGGGCCATATCGACGATGGGCTTAGCGGGAAGACCGGGAACGGCCGTACTGCCGACATGCTCGATGACGAGGTTGGGATCCTGGCAGACAGCGCGGATCCGGGCGGCCTCGGCATCGAAGAAGGAGGGCCAGCGGGGATCGGACTCTACAACGCGGAGCGTCTTGGGCATGGAGTTCCCCGGGAGGCGGCGGGAGGGGCTTAGTGGGCGGGGGCGTGCCCGGCGCCGTGAGCATCGTGGGGGCTGCCGTGGCCGTTGGCAGCGTCGTCGCCGGGGAGGTCGCGGGAGCGCATGATGCTGATGGGGGCGGTCCAGGCGGGGTCTTCGGGGAAGCCGCCGACCCGGCGCTTGAAGAGGTAGAGGGTGCCCATGACGACGGCGCCCACGGCAACCCCGGCGAGCGACCAGAGGGTTCCGGGGAGGATGTCGGTGCCGTTGTCGCTGGCCTGGAAGACGGAGCGAACCCCTTCGTTGTCAGCGGCGGCGGGCGCGATGGCGCCGAGTGCCGCGAACGCGAGGGCGGAGACGAGGGCCAGGCGGAGGAGGAGCGTCTTCATACCGGGTGCAAGTGTACGGATTCAGGTGGGTTGGAACCACCCGGGGGGTGCGGTTCAAAGTTTTGCGCAGGCGAGTAAGCAGCGAGATGATTAAGCGGGTGCGGGAGAAGGTCGTGTCTGAATGATAGACCAGGAGATTCAGG
>JAANMV010002988.1_pt1 | contig 15423 bp, 15 predicted proteins | sample 7279661 | NCBI WGS metagenome assembly JAANMV01 (sample SAMN14094540, study PRJNA606508) | bioreactor metagenome | isolation source: A lab-scale SPAN reactor treating ammonium-rich wastewater day 121 | place: Ireland: Galway | collected 2017-05-16 | reverse complement strand
ACCGCCGAATTCGTAATTAGTAATTCAGAAGTAGACAAATGTCCAAAAGACCGCTTACCTGAATACGCATTCATTGGTCGTTCCAATGTAGGAAAATCATCATTGATTAATATGTTGACGAACCATAAAAATTTGGCAAAAACCTCATCAAAACCAGGAAAAACGCAGTTAATCAATCACTTTAAAATCAATAACAATTGGTTTTTAGTGGATTTACCAGGTTATGGTTATGCCCGAGTTTCTAAGAAAACTAAAGCCGTTTTCCAACAATTTATTATGGATTATTTTGAGCGAAGAGAGCAACTAGTTTGTGCTTTTGTTTTAATTGACATTCGTTTAGAAGCTCAAAAAATCGATTTAGAATTCATGGAATATTTAGGAGAAAACGAAATTCCGTTTGCGATTATTTTTACCAAATCAGATAAATTAGGAAGAAACAAAGTCAACAATCACGTGGAAGCTTACAAGAAACAATTATTAGCGGGTGATTGGGCGGAAATGCCTCCTTATTTTGTTACCTCATCATTGGAAGCTACAGGAAGAGATTCTATTTTAGAATATATTGATCAGATAAATGAAGACATTTTTAAAGATAATGGCTTTATTAAAAAATAAACATAACAAAAAAGCCGCTATTTCTAGCGACTTTTTTTATGCTTTTAAATCCATTTTTTCAGCGAAGTAATCACAGAAATCGCGCATCGTATCTGACATTTTCTCATCAGCAGTAGCACGTTGAAATGTATCTGCCATTGCCACTAGAGTTTGATGAAAGAATTGTTTCATCTCATCTACTGGCATGTCTTTTGTCCATAAATCAATTCGAAGTGTTTCCTTTGCTTTGCTATCCCAAACTGACAATAACATTGCTTTTGCCTCTTCTTGTTCCACTCCACCATCTTGTGCTGTCCATAATAATTTCTCAGGAACATTATTCTCGTCTAATCCTACTGTAATTTTTATATCTGATTTTTTCATACATTTATGGCTTCTTTGGTTTGTATTTTGAGTTATCGAAAATAGTTTTAGCATCCATTGCTAATAATTGTTCTAAAGTTACATCTTCATGATTTTCCATATAACTTCTAACGATTTGCCAACCTAGCCATTGCCCTACTCTTCCTGGGGTTTGGTTATCAATTTCTAAATAGAATTTCGAAAAAGGAGCCGGTTTTATAAATCGTAATTCGTTCTTTGGATTAGAATCGAACAATAATTTGTTTTCGACTAAATTACTCCACATGAAATATTCATTTTCTTGACAGAATTTGATTTGCATATCGGTATAACCAATTTTATCCGCATCTGAGTAAAACGGAATCAATTTGTCTTTTACATACAATTCTTTTCCGTAATAAATCATTGCAGACAACAAAGTTCTATCGGTTGGAGGCGCAATTTTCCCATAACAGAAAGTCGAGACTAAGTCGGGTAAAATTTGATTAGGTTCTAAACTTTGCTTTTTATATTCTGGAAAATCCACATAAAAGCGGTGTTCTTTTCCCAAGTAACAATCTAAAGAAACTAAAGCCAAAGTATCCACATAAAAAGATTTTGCTTCCGTATCTACTTCATTAATTAAGGTAATTACTCTTGGTGTTTTGAATTTAGGAAAATAATATTGTACGTAAGCAAACATTTTTTCCATATCGGTTTCTATTGGACCAAGTGTTGGATATTTTATTTGCACTTCTTTATACAACTCTTTCAACAATGGTTGCTTTAACTTATTTACCCAAACAGAATCTGGGTTTCCTTCCGGAAAAAAGAAAGGGTATTGGGCTTTAATTTTTTGTAAATCTTCTGGTTTGGATTGATAAAAAATCTGATCAAATCGCTCCACTTTAAATTCAACTGGAATTTTTGCCACAGCTTCCTCAACTTTACTTTCTTCCTTGCAAGAAAATAAAGCAACAGCAACAAGAGCAAATAATAATTTCTTCATATAGTGTATTTTTTATACTTTTATGGAACCAAAATTAGTTTGCAAATATACAGTTATCGACTTATAAATTTTCATAAAAAAATGACAAATTCTAACAGCTTTCAAGCCGAAAAAATCAACCAACATATTGTACAATGGTTACACGATTATGCTATTAACGCAAAAGTTAAAGGTTTTGTTGTGGGAATCTCAGGCGGAATTGACAGCGCATTAACTTCTACCTTATGTGCCCAAACAGGATTGCCAACTTTATGCGTTGAAATGCCAATCCATCAAGCAGAAAGTCACGTAAATAGAGCCAACGAACACATTGATCAGTTAAAAAATCGTTTTCCGAATGTTTTTAACGAAAGAGCTGATTTAACTCCCGTTTTTGAAACGTTTAAAAATCAAGTTCCATCGAGTGAAAATGAAGCTGTTTTGAATTTATCTTTAGCCAATACTCGTGCACGTTTACGAATGACTACTTTATACTATTTTGCTGGATTACATGGATTTTTAGTAGCAGGAACTGGCAACAAAGTAGAAGATTTTGGTGTTGGATTTTTTACAAAATACGGTGATGGCGGAGTTGATGTTAGTCCGATTGCGGATTTAGTAAAAAGCGAAGTTCGCTTACTTGCTGAATTTTTGAAAGTTCCTGAAAGCATCTTAAAAGCCAAGCCGACAGATGGTTTATTCGGCGATGATAGAAGCGATGAAGATCAAATTGGAGCAAATTATGATGAATTAGAATGGGCGATGAGCCAAATGGAAAAAGGAAAAACTATTGAAGATTTTAATGGCAGAGAAGCAGAAGTGTTCAAAATCTACAATAGACTTAACACGATTAACCAACACAAAATGATCCCTATTCCAATATGCAAAATTCCTAAAAGTCTTAAACAATTATCTTCGTAATTAACAAGTAATTACATTTTTTTTTAGTAACTTTGATAATGTATTATGAATAATATAATTTTTTAGTTATGATTAAAATAGGTATAGCAGACAGTTTACCAGTTGTAGTCCACGGATTACAATCTTATTTTCATGGTAATACTAGAATGGAAGTTATTGGATCGGCTAAAAATTTAGAATCTTTACTTTCACTTTTAGAGGCAAAACGTTGTGACATTCTTCTTTTGGATGTAGAATTAGATGGTTTGTCAAGCATCAGAGACATTAAAAGTCTTTTAAAAGATTTTCCTGAAACTAAAATTGTTTTGTTTACAAATGTTTCCGAACAGATGTATGCCCCAACAGCAATTAAAGCAGGAGTTTCGGCTTATGTTTCTAAGAAAAGTGATTTGAAAGATCTAGAAGCCACAATAACAAAAGTAACAGAAGGCAAAGTTGTTTTTAGCGAGACTGTTAAAAGAAGCATCGAAATGCTTAGCAAAGGCAAAAAATCGGAGCGATTGTTTAAAAAATTATCTACTAGAGAAATCGAAGTTCTTCGTTACCTAAATGACGGTAAGAAAAACAAAGAAGTAGCCCAAATTCTAGGTTTAGATGAAAAAACAATCAGTACGTATAAACTGCGCTTGTTGGCAAAATTAAATGTAACCAACTTAGTAGATTTATTGAAAAAAGCAAAAGATTTAGATGTAATTTAATTGTATCTTGAAAGAACTCTACCCAAGTTTTTAGAAAAGATATGTGTTAACCCCAAATAAGCCATTACCATTTCCAGAGTTTCTGAGTTATCAGAGTCTTCGTCGGTTGAAATTGAATTTTTCAAATCGTCGATAATGTTATTGACTAAATACCATCGCAATGTGATAATCGTCTCGGTTACGTATTGGCTTATGGTTTCTTCCTTTTGTTTAACATAGATTTGTTGCACTTCCCAGTTATGTAAAACCTCACGTTCTTCACTCATAAGAATCGTGGTTACTTCTTGCGCTAATTCTTCAGGCAATTGCATCAAGTACTTATCCAATTCAAACACTTCATTTTCATTGAAATACGCAATTAAGTGATTGTAAATCGCTTTAAAAATTGGATTCGCTAATTCCACTTCATCCTCTTGCAAACTCAGATAAATACGTTGGAAAACTTTATACGTATTTTGCTCTTTTACCTCAACAGTTTCACCTTCTTCATTTTGAGCTAAAATGGTGTCTTCAAATTCTGCTTCTTTATCTCCATACAACAATAAAATCTGAATAATTTTATGTTCCAATTCGTATTGAATATCAACTTTTGTTGTGGGTTGAGCAATATCATTCCTTACAACTTCAAAGGCCTTTTGTTCCTCTTTAAATTGCTTATTAGCTTCCGATAAATCTTTCTTAACTAATTGCGCTAGCGTATTGAAAAGTACATCTTCGGAAATATCCATGATTCGGGAACATTCCTTAATATAGACTTCTCTTTTAATTCGGTCTGGAATTTTAGAAATACTAATAACCATATCGCGAATTAAATCGGCTTTTTTAATTGGATCATTTTTAGCTTCTTGCATCAATAAAGACGCTTTGAACTGAATGAAATCTTTGGCGTTATCTTCGAAATATTGCAACAAATCTTCATACGATGTTTTTCTCGCAAAACTATCCGGGTCATCACCATCAGGAAACGTACAAACTTTTACGTTCATCCCAGCTTCCAAAATCAAATCAATACCACGAATTGAAGCTCGAAGTCCAGCCGCATCACCATCAAAAAGCACCGTAATATTTGGCGTTAAACGATTAATTAAACGAATTTGATCAGGTGTTAAAGCTGTTCCAGATGAAGCAACTACGTTTTCAATTCCGGCTTGATGCATTTGGATAACATCGGTATAACCTTCCACTAAATAACAATTATTTAGTTTGGCGATAGCTTGCTTTGCATGGAAAATTCCGTACAAAACTTTACTCTTGTGGTAAATATCACTTTCAGGTGAATTGAGGTATTTAGCTGCTTTTTTATCATTGGTCAGAATACGACCACCAAAACCCAAAACACGCCCACTCATGCTCTGAATCGGAAACATCACGCGACCTTTGAATCGGTCGAATTGCTTGTCCTCTTTCACAATCGAAAGTCCGGTTTTCTCTAAATATTCTAATTTATATCCTTTTCCGAGAGCTTCTTTTGTAAAAGCATCCCAAGCTTCTGGCGAATATCCTAATCCGAATTTTTTAATCGTATCAGAAGTAAAACCACGTTCTTTAAAATAAGACAATCCGATAGCTTTTCCTTCTTCGGTTTCTAACAAAGTATGATGAAAATATTTCTGTGCGAATTCAGAAACCAAATACATACTTTCCTTTTCATTGGCTTGCGCTACATCTTCATCGGTCTGAACCGTTTCTTCGATCTCAATATTGTACTTATTCGCTAAATATTTAATTGCTTCGGGATAGGTAAAATGTTCGTGCTCCATCAAGAATGTCACGGCATTTCCGCCTTTTCCAGAAGAAAAATCCTTCCAAATTTGCTTCACAGGAGAAACCATAAACGAAGGCGATTTCTCGTTCACAAATGGCGACAATCCTTTCAAATTACTTCCGGCGCGTTTGAGTTGAACAAAATCACCAATCACCTCCTCAACTCGGGCGGTTTCAAATACTTTTTCTATGGTGTCTTTTGATATCAAATTTTCGGATTTATTTTGGTAGGTTTCAAAGATACAAAGTTGTAAAGGTAAACAACAAAAAAAGTTTAAAAACAAAAAAGCACCTCAATAAAATCGAAGTGCTTTCTTTAACAGAGAACTTAACTTAACCCCAAATTTTAATTAAAATCAAAGCGTATACCTAGTGAAACGTTGTTTTGATCTATATTATTGTTTTTAAACATCGGATTTAAGTCATATTTAACATATAGACTGGTAGATTTGTGTCCAACATAGGCACTAAGCCCATAAGTAAAATCGTTTACATTAAAATCCGCTTTTGTTCTTTCTCTCACTTTTCTTCCTTCAGTTTCATATCTAATAAATTGCTTAGAATTTGTGTTAACTCCAGCAAATCCGCCTAAACCAAATCTAAAACCTTGATGCGATTTGAATATTTTTTTTCCGTCTTTTTCTTCTGTTTTTGAAAAATCAAACTCTAAATGAACAGGTACAACAAAATATACGTTTTTAAAATAAGTATGATTGTCTTTTAAATCAATTGGATATGTTTCTAAAACAGTTTCACTTCCCGTATCTACAAAAATTCTATTATCTGTTGCATGTAAAATATTGTATTGAAACCCTAGACCATATTTTAAATGTAATAAATTAGAGTTTTGACTTAATCTGGTGTTATATGTTAAACCCCATTCGTAAAATGTAGAACGTAAATAACCAAAATCGGAATTTGCTATAGCACCATTAGTAACTAAATTATTAAAACCTGTAGCAAAAACGAATTGCGAAGTAGTTCTTTTTTCCTCTCTATGGAATTTCTTTTTACCATTTTTATAACCATTAGAAAATGATATAGTGTATTTTTCTTTAACGGTATCAGTATCAATAATTTTACCTTCTACTTTATCATTTACTAATTGTGCTAATTTAACTTCCTCAATAGCTACTTTAGTTTCGATATTTTTTGCGCGTTCTTCTGCAATTTTTAGTTTTAACTCTTGTCCTTTTTCAGCAGATATTTTCCCTTCTTTTACTTGTAAATCGATTGCTTCGATTTCCTTTTTTAATGCATTTTTTTCTTCAGTAGTAATTGTTTTGATATTTGAAGCAATTTCTTTAGCTTGTTGTTCAAAATTTTTCTCTTGCGCAACTGCTTTTGTTACTAAACTAAAAGCAATAATGATGGTGTACAAAATAATTTTTTGCATGACTGTTTGATTTTTAATTAATGATGATTTTTGTTTATTCGTAATTTCTATTGGCTAATGCCGACTTTGCATCATGAAACTTTCGCGTTAATTTTTCTAAAGTAGTTTCTTTGTGTGTTTCGTCTAATTCTTTTTCAACCGTAGTGAGTAAAGAATTTGGATCTACTTTCATTTTAGGTTTTGAAATAATTTTATTCTCCGATATAATTACCTTTTCACCTGTTTGAACTTCGGCTAATAAATTTTCTGGAGAAACGTATTTATAAGTGCTTGGTGATGGGTGTTGGGTAATGGGTGCTGGGTTTTCTTGAATTATATTTTTCTCATTTATCAAATCCAGAGTTTCAACTGGTTTTATATTTCTTTTTTCTTTTTTTGAAATATTTTCTTCATTTTGAACTAAAACAGATTTCACATTTTCAACTGAAATCACATTGATTTTATTGGTTTCAACTGAATCGATTGCTTTGCTGCTTGTTGTTACAACTGGAACTGAATTATTAATTTCTGTTGTTTCGTTTGAATTGAAAAGGAAAAACCCCAATCCGAAAAAAAGTATCGTAGAAGCGGCTACAAAAAACCATCCGTAACCTTTCTTTGGCTTTTTTTCTTCTGAAACCGTAAGCATAGCATCTAAGCGATCCCAAGCTTGAGCTGATGGCTGAATTTCTCTAGCATTCAGTTTTTCTCTTATTTGATTATCTAATTTATTTGGTTCCATTGAGTTTCTTTTTTAATTCGGTGATTTGTTGTTGCAATAGCTTTCGAGCGTGTGATAATTGCGATTTTGATGTTCCTTCACTTATTTTGAGCATTTCGGCTATTTCCTGATGTTTGTAGCCTTCAATCGCATATAAGTTAAACACCATTTTATAACCATCAGGCAAATTGTCAATCATGTTTTGAATGTCGTCTACCGAAAAATCTTCCATTTCATAAACCGATTCATTTTCGCTTACCGTAACATCATCTATATCTTGATGATTGAAATTGTTCTTTTTCACCCGAAGAAAATCGATACATTCATACAGCATTATTCTTCTAATCCAACCTTCAAAACTACCTTTGTGTTCAAAATTTTTCAGATTGGTAAACACTTTCATAAATCCAGTAATCATTACATCTTCTGCGTGGTGAATGTCTTTTATGTATTGGCGACACACACTTAACATTTTAGAAGAAAACTTGGCATAAATCTGCTGTTGTGCTTGTCGATTGTTTTCGACAGCCAACATAATGAGTTGTTTTTCTTCTTGATGTAACTGGATAACTTTCATAAAAAAGTGTTCAGTGTTCCGTTTTTAATGTTCAGTAAAATACTCTTCTATAAACATAGACGAGAATGATTTTAAAATGGTTGTATGAATATTAAAAAAAATGTGTCAATTTTCAATTTGCCAATGTGCCTAATGCCAAAAAAGCCACATTGACTAATTGTCTCATTGGCTTATTTCTTCCTTTCAATAACGTAATTTACCATTAAAGTAAGGGAGTCTTTGTAGGGAGATGTTGGAAAATCACTAATTAATTGTAGGGCTTCTTGTTGAAACTGCACCATTTTTTCTTCGGCGTAACTCAATCCGTTTTTGGCTTTTACAAATTGGATTACTTCTTTTACGCGTTTTTTATCTTTGTTGTAGTTTTTAACCGAATTGATTACCCAACTTTTTTCTTTAGGCGAACAATTGTTCAAAGCGTAAATCAACGGTAAAGTCATTTTTTGTTCTTTGATGTCAATTCCGGTTGGTTTTCCGATGGCGTCATCAGTATAATCGAATAAATCATCTTTGATTTGAAACGCCATTCCAATAAGTTCTCCGAATTTACGCATTTTTTCTACTAAAACAGCGTCATCAGGAGCCACAGAACAAGCGCCAAGCGAACAACATGCCGCGATTAAAGTAGCTGTTTTTTGTCGGATGATTTCGTAGTAAATGTCTTCAGTGATGTCTAATCTGCGGGCTTTTTCAATTTGAAGTAATTCGCCTTCACTCATTTCGCGAACGGCTACTGAAATGATTTTTAATAAATCGAAATCGTTATTATCGATAGAAAGCAATAATCCTTTTGACAACAAATAATCACCTACTAAAACGGCAATTTTATTTTTCCAAAGGGCGTTTAAAGAGAAAAATCCACGACGTTTATTGCTGTCATCAACCACATCATCATGAACTAAAGTTGCGGTATGAATCAATTCAATAACCGAAGCACCACGATAGGTTCGTTCATTAATTGCACCACCCGAAACCATTTTGGCGGTTAAGAAAACAAACATCGGGCGCATTTGTTTTCCTTTTCGATTTACAATATAATGTGTGATTCTGTTTAATAAAGCCACTTTTGAAGACATGGAATCGCGAAACTTCTCTTCAAAGAGTTCCATTTCGGAGGCGATGGGTAGCTTTATTTGTTCGGTTATTTTCATTTGGATAACAAAAGTAGTGAAAAATAAAATCATAAAAAAAACTCCCGAAGGAGTTCTTTTTTTAATTAATCATTAAATATCCTAACTGATCATCAGCATTCAATAAAATTTCACCCGGACTAACTTCTTTACTTGAAAGAACTCTAGGTTTAATTTTACTCTCTTTATAATCATAAATAATTTCTTTTTTGAATTTCCCATCTGACTCAATAGACATTAAATATAGAGCATTTTTAGAATCTGAAGAGAATAATGTTTTAGTACTTCTTTTTGTTTTCTTATCGTTTTCTGCAGATAAATTCTTAGTTAAATCTTCATAAATTATAAAAGTTTTATCATTTTTGAATGTAGAAATAATTGATGGATTAGCAGCATTCATCTGGAATTTAGGCATTCTCGTTACTGATTCAACATTAATTTTATTATCCGTTTGAATACATGCAATATCACAATAGTAATATCTATAATGATGTGTAACTCCTCCATTTGGAGTATGATGAGTTGTAATAATCAATTTATATTGCTCAGCAACAATTGAATATCCACCATTTTTTTTATGATAAATATTTCTGATTTTATACGGTACAAAATCTTCATTCTTCTTAATCTCTTCTGGATATAAACCATCCACTTTAATCATTTTAGACGCATCAAGTTTAAGAGTTGCGCAATCTAATTTTGCAAAAAACATTTCATCAGAAACTAATCTTTTTTTACCACCTTTTAGGTTAGTCAAAAATCCTGTACAGAAAAAGGTATTGTTATTTCCAGGAATCATGTCTATATATGAAATATCATTTTCAGGATAATCAAAATCAAACTCTTTTACAGATTTGTCTTTAGCAAAAACAACTAATTTATAATAAAAATCACTTTGCCCTTTTACTCTTTCACTTTTCTCTTTTACAATTCTTGATAAAAGATATACATTACCTAAATTATCTACTTTAATATCATCAGTAGTATAATTTTTTGATTTTATTGGTAAAGAAACCATACCTTCATTAATTACATCCGTAATTGCAGAGTTGTATACTTTATACACTAAAATATTAGGCTCCTTTCTTTTTCCTTGTTTTTCATGATAGGTCAAAATTTTAGTTGAATCTGGAGAAATACTTCTTAATCCAAAATTTATAACTTTATCATCATCATGAGCTTCATTTACAATATTTAATTTATTTAAAGTATTTAAATTAAAATCACTGAAACCAGTATATAAAAAAGACTTATCTTCTTTTCTTTTATTTTCATATATGAAATGCAAAATTCCATTATTTAAAAAGTAAGCTCCTCTGTAACCATACTTTTTATCTTCTAAATTAAAAACAATAGGTTTTTCACCCACTAAATTCATGTTTTTATCATACGATCTAGCAATGATTTGATCATTTTTGTCAACATGTGAAGTGTAGTAGGTTCCGTTTTTTCCTCCCAAGATTGAGATATAGCCCTTTGTTGGAATTTTTTCTGCCCATTTTAGTGTTACCTCCTGAGCCTGCAGTGCATTGTTTAATAAAAACAATACAATTAAAAGTTTTTTCATGTTTGAGATTTTTTGTAAAAAATAATGCACAAATATACATATATTTGCAGCTCATTAACTAAAATTTAACATGAAAAAAATTATTATTTTAGCGTTGTTCAGTTTCTCATTTTTAAATGCCCAAAACAATGGTACTACTAACGAACAAACGTCAAGCAAAATTAAAGTTTACACTCCAACTTCAAGCGTTAGTTCATCTTCTGATGCTTATAAATGGACAGTTAAAACGGATTTATTTAGTTTTGTTTCTGGTGAATTCCCAATAATTGCAGAATATCGTTTCGCAAAAAAATTAAGTGCTGAAGTTTCGGCAGGTTTAACTTACGGTCTTTATGAAAATTTTGGAATCTTTAATGAAGATTATGAAGGAGATGGAATAACTTTTGAAACTAAACCAGCCATGGGTTCTTCTTTCAGAGGTGGAATTAAATTTTACCCATCATCTGATTACGACGCGATAGAAGGTTGGGCTTTTGGATTACAAGTATTTTCAAGAAAAAACAATAGAGAATATGCAGATGACAACTATGGTTATTCAGGAACTTTAGACTTTTCTGGAGAAAAAGACTCAAGAACTAAAACAGGTATTGCTTTAACCATTTCAAAACAAATCTTTTGGGATTCAAACATTAGTTTTGAATATCTAATTGGAATTGGAATGGCTTCTGTTAATCATGAATATATGACTGAGAATGGAATTTATGATCCTAACACAGGTAATACAAACTATTCATTAGTTAAAAACTCAAATAAAGAAACTGTTCCAAATATTCAACTTGGTTGTAGAATTGGTTTTGGAAACTAATTAAAAAGGGAGAAGCATTAAACTTCTCCCTTTTCTTTTACGATTTATTAGCTAATTGTCCACAAGCGGCATCAATGTCTTTACCTCTACTTCGTCGTACTTTTGCCACGATATTATTTTTTTCTAAAGCAGCTATATAAGCGTTTGTTGCTTCTTCTGATGCTTGTTGAAACATGCCATCATCAATTGGATTGTATTCAATCAAGTTTACTTTACATGGTACATATTTACAGAATTTTACCAAAGCATCAATCGATTTTTTATCGTCGTTAATTCCTTTCCAAACTACATATTCGTAAGTGATTTTGCTTTTCGTTTTTCTGTACCAATATTCCAAACTTTCACGTAAATCGGTCAAAGGAAAGTTTTTAGTAAATGGCATGATTTCGTTTCGAATTTCCTCAACAGCGGAATGCAATGAAACGGCTAGTTTGAATTTCACCTCATCATCTGCCATTTTTTTTATCATTTTCGGAATTCCAGAAGTGGAAACTGTGATGCGTTTTGGTGACATTCCTAAACCTTCATTCGAAGTAATCATATCAATCGCTTTCATCACGTTTGGATAATTCATCAAAGGTTCACCCATTCCCATAAAAACAATGTTGGATAAAGGTCGGTCGTAATACAGACGGCTTTCGTTATCAATGGCAGCGACTTGATCATAGATTTCTCCTGGTTCCAAGTTTCGCATACGTTTTAATCGAGCTGTCGCACAAAAATTACAATCTAAACTACAACCCACTTGCGAAGAAACACATGCGGTAGTTCGAGTTTCTGTAGGAATTAAAACCGATTCTACAATTAAGTCATCGTGCAAACGAACGGCATTTTTAACGGTTCCATCTTCGCTTCGTTGTAAAGTATCTACTTTAATGTGATTGATTACAAAATTAGCTTCTAACATGGCGCGAGTTTCTTTAGACACATTGGTCATATCCTCAAAAGTATGAGCTCGTTTTTGCCATAACCATTCATACACTTGATTACCACGAAATGCTTTGTCTCCGTTAGCAACAAAGAAATTACGCAATTGTTCTTTGGTAAGTGCTCGTATGTCTTTTTTCTCGATTTGCATGGTGCAAAAGTAATGAATTTAGAAATTAGAATTCAGAAATTAGAAATTAGAAGAGTTGGAATTTGTATTTTTGTTGAAAATTTGATTTTATCATGCATTTCATATCTGAAGATTTAGAAGATTACGTTGCCAATCATTCACAAGCGGAACCTGAATTATTAGCGAAATTAAACAAAGAAACCTACCAAAAAATTATGCAACCGCGAATGTTGAGCGGTCATTTTCAAGGTAGAGTTTTGAGTATGCTTTCGAAAATTATTCGGCCGAAACATATCTTAGAAATTGGAACATATACGGGTTATGCTGCTTTGTGTTTAGCTGAAGGATTAGCTGAAAACGGAACTTTAGACACGATTGATATTGAAGAAGAATTAGTAGATTTCCAAAGAAAATATTTCGATGCTTCGCCATGGAAAGATCAAATTTTTCAACACTTAGGTGATGCAGTAGATATTATCCCAACTTTGAATAAAAAATTCGATTTGGTTTTTATTGATGCTGATAAAGAAAATTACGTGAATTACTTCCACTTGATCGTTCCCATGATGAACAAAGGCGGAATTATCTTATCCGACAATGTATTGTGGAGCGGAAAAGTATTAGAGGAAGTAAAACCAAATGATAAAAGCACACCCGTTTTATTAGAATACAATCAACTATTGAATACTGATCCAAGAGTTGAAACGGTTTTATTGCCTATTCGTGATGGTTTGACGGTTAGTCGTATTTTGTAATGAAATTGTATTTTTTACCTAAAAACAAATACAATTTATAAAAACCAAAACCAAAAATTCCACCAGCAACATAACCAGCCAGTATATCTCCAGGATAGTGCAATCCTAAGTAAATTCTACTATAAGCAAAGATTAACGGAAACAAATACAACAAATACGTGTGTTTGTAGAAATTACGAATAATCAATACAACAAAAGTTGTTGTTGCGAAAGAGTTAGAAGCATGGCCAGAAAAGAAACTGAATGATTTTCTAGTAATTACTTCGCGCATAATACCATCGAATTCTGGATTGTTACAAGGGCGTAAACGCTCGAAAGAATATTTGAATAAATTGGTGATTTGATCTGTAAAGGTAATTAAAGCAGCTACGAAAAGAATGATAATTCCTAAACCTTTCCATCCTACTTTCTTTTGAATTAAATAAAACACACCAATAAAAAATGGCGACCAATAGATTTGCTTTGTGATTATTTCCCAGAAACCGTCAAATGGTTCTGAACCCAATCCGTTTAAGAAAAGGAATAATTCTTTATCTAAGTTAATTAACTGCTCCAAAATCACATTTGTCTTTTAATAGGTCCCGTAATGTTTTCGATATCTTCTTTTACTTTTTCGATTGGATTTTGAACATCTAAATTGATATTTTCCATAGGATTTACCATTTTTGTAATTCCTTCTTTAGCTTTTGCGATTTCTTCAGAAACACCACCTGTTAAGGTATTCATATCCAAACCTGCATCTTGAGTTCCTTTTTGAATTTCACTTTTGATCTCGTTTGTGGCATTTTTCAATTGCGCCATACCTTTACCTAAAGCACGAGCAATATCTGGTATCTTATCTGATCCAAACAACATTAAAACTACTAGAATAATGAAAAATAACTCACCTCCTCCTATTCCAAACATAACGTATTGTCTTGAAAATTAACTTCGCAAAGTTACAAAGTTTTACCCCTAAATTCTCTTAAAGTAATCAAAAAAAAGACTATCCGAAGATAGTCTTGATTCTTATTTTTTTTCTAAAGCATCAAATTTAGAAACCGTTTCACCTTTAGGCCAATAGTTGTTTTCAACATCAACGTCAGCAGTTTCTAATTTTGGATCCAATTGAATTTTTACCACTTTTTTCTCTGTAGCGAAAACTCTTTTGGCAACATCATTGTTCTTTCTCCAAATTTGAGCTGGAAATTTGTGAGTTTCACTAGTACCATCTTCGTATTGTAACTCAACAATGATTGGCATGATTAATCCTCCTGGTTTTTCAAATTCTACTTCGTAGAAATACTTAGGCGATTTTAATGCATTCTTTTCTTCAACAGTATAATTTTTATCTAAATAATCAGCAAGAGCTTGAACGTTTTTAGCATCAAATCCTTTCTTTAATTCAGGTTTAAAATCTGGATTATCCTCAGCAACTAAATATAACATTGGCTCACCATCACTGATCTTTCTTCCTCTTCTATTGAACATCGCTTGTGTTTCTTTTGAAGCTTCTGTTGAAACAAAATATTGTTTTACTGATTTCACTCCGATATCGGTATAATCAGTAGAATAGAACCAACCTCTCCAAAACCAATCTAAATCAACAGCAGAAGCATCTTCCATTGTTCTGAAGAAATCCTCTGGAGTTGGGTGTTTAAATTTCCAACGATTCGCATATGTTTTGAAAGCGTGGTCAAATAATTCTCTTCCCATAATGGTTTCTCTTAAAATATTCAATCCAGTAGCTGGTTTTCCGTAAGCATTAGCTCCAAATTGGTAAATATTTTCAGAATTCGACATAATCGGTTCTAAATATTTTTGATTACCTTTCATGTAAGGTACAATATTTTTAGCTGGACCTCTTGTCGCTGGAAAGTTTGGATCAAAAGTAGTTTCTGTTAAATACTCTAAGAAGGTATTTAAACCTTCGTCCATCCAAGTCCATTGTCTTTCATCAGAGTTAACAATCATTGGAAAGAAGTTATGTCCAACTTCATGGATGATAACTCCTAACATTCCATATTTAGTTCTATCACTCACAAATCCTTTTTCGTCCGGACGTCCATAGTTCCAGCAAATCATTGGATATTCCATTCCTTGATCTTCTGCTGAAACAGAAACTGCTTTTGGATAAGGATAATCAAATG
>JAANMV010002980.1_pt1 | contig 15441 bp, 13 predicted proteins | sample 7279661 | NCBI WGS metagenome assembly JAANMV01 (sample SAMN14094540, study PRJNA606508) | bioreactor metagenome | isolation source: A lab-scale SPAN reactor treating ammonium-rich wastewater day 121 | place: Ireland: Galway | collected 2017-05-16 | reverse complement strand
GCGCTGGAGGCGCAGCGCGCCGAGTTCGCGCTGTGGGAGCGCGCACTGCAGGGACTCGGGACGCCGCCCCTGGCGCTCGACCGGCTGGTGGGCGACGGCTCGACGCTGCGCGCGCGGCTGCTCGCGCTGCCGCGGGGCGCACCGCTGCCCCCCGCTCCGCCGCGCACGCTGCTGCGCCCGCTCGCGGTCGGCGAGACGTCGCTCGCGCTCGCGGTCGGCCCGCAGCGCGAGATCGACGCGCTGGCCCAGGACGCCGTGGCGGCGAGCGGGCGCGTGCACCCGCTGCCGCCGTGGCTGCGCGGAAGCGCGCAACGGACGCTCGAGGACATCGCCGCCCAGGCGCCCGCCGTCGCGGCGCGCGAGCGCGGGCTCCGCGACGCGCTCGACGCGCTGGCGCGCCGCCACGGGCTGCACGAGGCGCTCGGCGACGCGCAGCGGCTCGACTGGCTGCTCGCCAACGTGCGTGCGCTGGAGGCCGGCGAGCACTTCTGCTTCGTCACGGGCTGGACGAGCGCCGAGGACCCTTCCACGCTCGCCGCCGCGCTCGAGCGCTGCGGCGCACGCGCGCTGCTGCACTACCCGCCGCCGCCGGCAGACGCGCACGCGCCGCTGCTGTTCGCCAACCCGTCGTGGGCGCGGCCGTTCGAGGTGTTCGCGCGCGCGCTGGGGATGCCGGCCGGCGACGAGGTCGATCCCAGCGTGCTGCTCGCGATCATGGTGCCGCTGCTGTTCGGCTACATGTTCGGCGACGTCGGCCAGGGGCTGGTCATCGCCGCGCTCGGCTTCGCGCTGCGGCGCCGCTTTCCGATCGCGCGGCTGTTCGTGGCCGGCGGCGTGTCGGCGGCGCTCTTCGGCCTCGCCTTCGGCAGCGTGTTCAGCCTGCACGCGCTCCCGGCATTGTGGGTCGCGCCGCTGGAGCGTCCGCTCGACGTGCTGGTCGCCCCGATCGTCGCCGGCGCCCTGCTGCTGGCGCTGGGCCTCGCGCTTTCCGGCCTGGAGGCCTGGTGGCGGGGCACGCTGCCGCGCTGGCTCGCCACGGACGCGATGCTGCTCGTCGTGTACGCGGGGCTGCTCGGCGCGTGGGTCGACGCGCGCATGCTCGCGCTCGCGGCCGCCGGGGCGCTCGCCTTCGCGGCGGGACACGCCGCGCTCGAGCGACGCGCGCTCGCCGCGGCCGCCGCGCTCGCCGAGCTCGTCGAGCGCGCATTGCAGCTCCTCATCAACACGCTGTCGTTCGCGCGCGTCGGAGCCTTCGCGCTCGCGCACGCGGGGCTGTCGTCGGCGATCGTCGCGCTCATGGCGGCGAGCGACAGCCTCGCGGTGAAGGGCCTCGTGCTCGTCGCGGGCAACGTCGTGGTCATCGTGCTGGAGACGCTGGTCGTGTCGATCCAGACGACGCGGCTCGTGCTCTTCGAGTTCTTCACCCGCTTCCTCACCGCCGGCGGCCGCGCCTTCCGCGCGCTGCCGCTGCCGCCTTCGATCACGACCGGGAGTGCCGGATGAGACCCGTTCCCCGCTTCGTCGCCGCGCTCGTCGCGCTGACGCTCGTCCTCGCCACCGCCGCCACGCTGCTGGCCGCGCTCGCGCCGGAAGCCGCGGCGGCCACCCCCGCCGCCGGCGGGCTGGCCGCCGACGCATGGAGCCTCGGCCTGCTCGCCGCCAGCGTGTCCACCGCGCTGGCGGCGCTGGGCGCCGGCTACGCCGTGGCGAAGGTGGGCACGGCGGCGATCGGCGCGCTGGCCGAGAAGCCCGAACTGTTCGGCCGGTTGCTGATCTTCGTCGGCCTCGCGGAGGGCATCGCGATCTACGGCCTGATCGTGTCGATCCTGATCCTGAACAAGCTCGTGTGATCCGATGCCCGCGCCCTGCTACGTCGGCGACGAGGTGACGGCGGCCGGCTTCCGCCTGGCCGGCCTCGCCACGATCGTGCCTGCGGCGGGAGGCGAGCGGGCCGCGCTCGACGCGGCGCGCTCGCAGTCTTCGCTGGTGCTGCTGTGCGCCGGCGTCGCCGCTCGCATCGACGTGGCGGCGCTGCGCGACGCCGTGGCCGCGGGCGATCCGCCGATCGCGATCCTGCCGGACACGCAGGGCGACGCGCGCATGCCGGACATCGGCGCGCGGATCGCCCGCACGCTGGGACTGGAGGGCTGACATGAGCGGCGCCGGGCCGCACCGCTCCGATCGCCTCGTCGCCACCGGTGCGGGCGCGAACGCGGCGGCACAGGAAGTCGCACGCAACGCCGGAGCGCTGATCCACCTGGTCGACGACGACGCCGCAGCGCGCGTCGCCACCGTGCTCCAGGCCGCACACGACGAGGCCGCCCGCATCCGGCGCGAGGCACATGCGCGGGCGCGCTCGACGGTGAAGGCCGCGTACGAGGACGAGCGCCGGCGGCACCGCGATCGCGTCGCTGCCGCACAGGCGGCGCTCGACACGCGCCGTCGGCTCGCGCTGCAGCAGCGCAATGCCGCCCTCGTGGACGCCGGACTCGCCGCGCTGCCCGGCGCGCTGCGCGCGCGCTGGGCCGACGCCGACGGACGCGCCGCGTGGGTCGCGCAGGCGCTCGCGCAGGCGCGCGCCGTGCTGCCGCGGACGACGTGGGAGGTCGTCCATCCCGTGGCGTGGGCAGGCGCCGAGCGTGCGGCGCTCGCCGACGCGATCGAGCGCGCGACCGGTCACGCACCGTCGCTGGCCGGCGACGCGACGCTGCAGGCCGGGCTCGCCATCGGCGCGCAGGGCACGCGCGTCGACGCGCGGCTGGCCGGCCTGCTCGCCGATCGCGCGCGCATCGGCGCGCGGCTGCTGCACCACGCGGACGCCGCGGCACGGGAGGACGAAGCGTGATCCGGACGCATCGTTCCGAGGACGCGCGAGCGCCGCAGCGCGTCGCGCGGAGCGAGGACGCGTGAGCCGCGCCGAGATCGTCGCGGTGGGCGGGCCGGTGCTGCGCGCGCGGGCGGGCGGGCCGTTCGCGCTCCGCGAGGCGGTCGAGGTCGGCGAGCGCGCGCTGCTCGGCGAGGTCGTGAAGCTCGACGGCGACACGATCGTCGTGCAGGTCTACGAGGACACGACCGGCCTGCGTCCGGGCGTGACCGTCACCGGACGCGGCCTGCCGCTGTCGATCCCGCTCGGCCCCGCGCTGCTCGGCCGCATGTTCGACGGGCTGCTGCGCCCGCTCGAGCACACCGGCTCCGCCTTCGTGCGGCCCGGACTGCGTCACGCCGCCGGCGAGCGCTTCGCGTTCGTGCCGGCGATCGCCGCCGGCGACGCGCTTCGCCCCGGCGCGATCCTCGGCGAGGCCTCGCGCGAGGGCAGCCGCGCGCAGGCGTGCCTGCTGCCGCCCACGCTCGCCGGCACCGTGCTGTCCGTCGTGGAGGGCGGCGAGCGGCTCGACACGGAGACGATCTGCACGCTGCGCACCGCCGACGGCCGGATCGAGGACGTGGCGATGACGCACGCGTGGCCGGTGCGCACGCCGCGTCCCGTGCTCGCGCGCCGCCCGCCGGGCGTGCCGCTGGTCACCGGCCAGCGCATCCTCGACACGCTGTTCCCGGTCGCCCAGGGCGGCAAGGCCGCGATCCCGGGCGGCTTCGGCACCGGCAAGACCGTGCTGCTCGAGGCGCTGGCGAAGGGCTGCAGCGCCGACGTCATCGTCTACCTGGGTTGCGGCGAGCGCGGCAACGAGATGGCCGGCGTGCTCGCGGAGTTCCCCGAGCTCACCGACCCGCGGAGCGGCCGGCCGCTGATGGAGCGCACGGTGATCGTCGCGAACACGTCGAACATGCCGGTCGCGGCGCGCGAGGCCTCGATCTACTCGGCGATCACCGTCGCCGAGTACTTCCGCGACCAGGGGCTGCACGTCGCGCTGATGGCGGACTCGACGTCGCGCTGGGCCGAGGCGCTGCGCGAGGTGTCGGGCCGCTTCGGCGAGCTTCCCGGCGAGGGCGGGTACCCGGCCTACCTCGCCACGCGCATCGCCGAGTTCTACGAGCGGGCGGCGACCGTCGACACGCTGTGCGGGCGTGTGGGCAGCGTCACGGTGATCGGCGCGATCAGCCCGCCGTCCGGCGACTTCTCGGAACCGGTGACCAGCCACACCAAGCGCTACGTCAAGGCGTTCTGGGCGCTGGACGTCAAGCGCGCGCAGGCGCGCTTCTACCCCGCCGTCGACCCGCTGCACTCCTACGCCGAGGACGCGGCGCTCTTCGCGCCGTGGTGGACGGCGCAGGGCAACAGCCGCTGGCTCGAGCTGCGCCGGCGCTTCCTGACGCTGCTGGACGAGCAGGCGCGCCTCGAGCGGATGGCGCGCATCATCGGCAAGGACGCGCTGCCGGCGCGCCAGCAGCTCGCACTGCTGTGCGCCGACGTCGTCAACGAGGCGTTCCTGCGGCAGTCCGCGTTCTCGCCGGTCGACCGCCGCTGCGGGCCGGCGCGGCAGGGCGCGATGATGCGCGTGGTCGCGCGCTTCCTCGACCTCGCCGGCGACGCGCTGGCGGCCGGCGTCGCGCCGTCCCGCGTCGCGGGCATCCCGTCGATGCGCCGGCTGCTGCGCATGGGCGAGGAGATCGGCGACGACGAGCTCGCGCGCTTCGGCGAGCTCGAGAGCGCCCTGGAGCGCGACTTCGCGGCGCTGGGCACCGCGGACGCCGCGCCGGGAGGCTGACGGTGCGCCTCACCGTCGAGCACGCGGCCACGCGGCTGGAGGGACCGCTGCTGTTCCTGCGCCGCACGATCGACGCCGGGCTCGGGGACGCGGTCGAGGTCCTCGGCGACGGTGCGCCGCGGCTGGGACGCGTCGCCGCGCTCGACCGCGAGCTCATGACGATCGAGGTGCTGGAGTCCACGTCGGGGCTGCGCCTCGACGGCACGGTCGTGCGCTTCTTCGGCGAGCCGCTGTCGTTCGCGCTGTCGCCCGGCGTGCTCGGCCGCGTGTTCAACGGCGTGGGCGAGGTGGCCGACGGCGGGCCGCCGGTGGCGGCGACGCGGCACCTGGCGATCGAGGGGCTGGCGCTCAATCCGGTCGAGCGGGCGAACCCGCGCGACTTCATCGAGACCGGCGTGACCGCGATCGACCTGCTGAACAGCCTCGTGCGCGGGCAGAAGCTCCCGCTGTTCTCGGGCGGCGGGCTGCCGCACGACCGGCTCGCGGTGGCGATCGCGACGCACGCGCGGCTGCGCGGCGGCGAGCAGGGCGACTTCGCGATCGTGTTCGCCGGCATCGGCGTGCCGTGGGAGAGCGCGGAGTACTTCCGCGCGAGCCTCGCGCAGTCCGGCGCGCTCGCGCGCACCGCGCTGTTCCTGAACCTCGCGTCGGACTCGTCGACGCAGCGGCTGCTCACGCCGCGCTTCGCGCTCACGGCGGCCGAGTACCTCGCCTACGTCGAGGGCAAGCACGTGCTGGCGATCCTCACCGACATGACGAACTACTGCGAGGCGCTGCGCGAGGTGTCGTCGTCGAAGGGCGAGATCCCCAGCCGCAAGGGATTTCCCGGCACGATGTACTCGGACCTCGCCACGCTCTACGAGCGCGCCGGCATCGTGCGCGGGGGCGCGGGGTCGCTCACGCAGCTGCCGATCCTGACGATGCCGGCGGACGACATCGGGCACCCGATCCCGGACCTGACCGGCTACATCACCGAGGGCCAGATCGTGCTGTCCCGCGACCTCGACCGGCGCGGCCTGGACCCGCCGGTCAACGTGCTGCCGTCGCTGTCGCGGCTGATGAAGGACGGGATCGGCGCGCGCTACACGCACCCGGACCACCCGGCGCTCGCATCGCAGCTCTACGCGGCCTACGCCCGCGCGGTCCAGGCGCGCGTGCTGGCGAGCGTGGTCGGCGAGGACGGGCTCGCGCCGACCGACCGGCGCTACCTCGCCTTCGGCGACGCCTTCGAACGGGAGCTGGTGCACCAGCAGGCGCCGCGCACGCTCGAGGAGAGCATGGACGCGGGCTGGGCGCTGCTGCGGGACCTGCCCCGCACCGAGCTGTCGCGCCTGTCGGACGCGCAGATCGACGCCCACCTGGGCGCCGCGCCGCAGGCGTAGGCGATGGCCGACGTCACCCCCACGCGCGGCGCGCTGCTCGAGCTCGCCGACGAGCGGCGCGCCATGCGCGAGGGCCACGGCTTCCTCGACGAGAAGTGCCTGCTGCTCGCCGGCGCGATGCTGCAGGAGCTCGCCCGGCATCGCGGGCACCTGCGCGCGGTCGAGGACCTGCACGCCGCGGCGCTGGCAGCGCTCGCGGCGGCGGTCGCGCGCCACGGCCTCGACGCGCTGCAGGCCTACCCGGCGACGGCAGCGCACGACGCGAGGGTGGCCGTCACCGCGCGCGGGTTGATGGGGGTGACGCTCCGGGAGGCCGCACTCGCGCTGCCCGTGGCCGCGCGGCCGGACGTTCCGTTCGACCGCTCGCCGGAAATCGACGCCTGCCGCGAGGCGTTCCGCGCGCTCGCCGAGGCCGGCGCAGCACTGGCGGCGTCGCACGGCAACCTCGAGCGCCTCGACCGCGAGTACCACCGGGCTTCCCGGCGCGCGCGCGCGCTCGCGGACGTGCTGCTGCCGGAGGCCGACCGGCGCATCGCGGAGCTCGACACGCGCCTCGCCGAGCTCGAGCAGGAGGATGCGATCTGGCGCCGGCCGCGCGGCTGAAGCGCCTCGCTCCCGCGGTCGAGCGTCCAGCGCGCGGGACGCGGAGGTTCTGCGATACTTGCCCCATGCACGTCCGCCGCACGCTGCTCGTCGCGCACCCCGCCGAGCGCATGTACGACCTGATCGAGGGCGCCGAGCACTACCCCGCGTTCCTGCCCTGGTGCGCGGCGGCGACCATCCTCGAGCGCACCGACGAGGTCGTCGCCGCGCGCGTCACCGTCGAGGTGCGCGGCGTGCGCTTCCAGTTCGTCACGCGCAACCGCAAGCGGCGCCCCGAGTGGATGGGGCTGGCGCTCGACGAGGGCCCGTTCAGCCGCTTCGACGGCGAGTGGCACCTGCGGCCGCTGGGCGACGCGGGCTGCCGCATCGACTTCGCGCTGGACTACGATTTCGAGCGCGCGCTGCTGCGCACGGTCGCCGGCGCCGTGTTCGACCGCATCACCAACACGCTTGTCGACGCCTTCGTCGCCCGCGCGGACGCGCTCGGCGACCGCATCCCGCGGGTCGGTGGCGTCACCGCCGTCGACGGCGCCGCCACGAGGCCGGTCGCGGCAGCGCCCGCTGCGCCACCCGCGGCCCCGCCCGTCGTTTCCCCGCCCGACCCAGGAGACCTCCGATGACCGACCCCGTGGCCACCGCACTGCGCCAGACGCGGCTGGCGAGCGAGCTCGACGACGGCGAGCTCGCCGTCCTCGCCCGCCTCATGACCGTCCGCGACCTGCGCTCCGGCGAGACCCTCGTCGCCGAAGGCGGCACCGACAGCCACCTCTACGTCGTCACGCGCGGCGTGCTCGGCGTCGTCAAGGGCGCCGGGACGCCCGACGCCGTCACGCTGCACACCCTGTCCTCCGGCGACTTCGTCGACGAGCTCGGCTTCATGGACGGCACGCCGAACTATGCCGCCAAGGTCGCGCTCTCGGACGCGCAGGTGGTCGGGCTCGCCCGCGAGAAGCTCGAGTCGATCCTCGAGACGCACCCGCGCATCGTCTACCGCGTGATGCGCGCGATCGTCCGCGTCGCCCACCAGATCCAGCGGCGGCTGTCGATGCAGCAGAACGAGCTGTCGAACTACATCTACAAGCAGCACGGCCGCTACTGACCGCCGATCGGGGTCAGAGCCGATCGGAAGATGACGGCCCGGACCCCGAAGAAAGAAAAGGCCGCGCCCGTGCGGGCGCGGCCTTCGCGGATGCAGCGACGGTCGGCTAGAAGCGGTACGTGCCCAGCAGGTAGACGATGTTCGCCTTGTAGTTGGTGAACGCCGAGAAGCCGTTGAAGTAGCTCTGCGACGTCGTCGTCGTGTTCCCCGGGAAGGGAATCGTGTACTGGAACCCGTTGTACTGGTCGTCGCTGTACGTGTACTTCTCGTACGCGTAGCCCAGCGTGAACTGCCAGTGCTTGTCGTACGTGTAGATGCCCTTGACGTTGAACGACTGCGTCTTCGTGTCGTCGTAGGCCGTGATCGGCAGCGGATTGCCGAAGTTGTTCTGCGACTGGATGTCCGCCGAGCCGTCGGTCTTGACGTACAGGTACGACGCCTTGACCAGCAGGTTCGCCATCGCCGGCCAGTCGACGCCCAGGCCGAACGCCCAGTTCTCGTCCTCGTTGCGCGCGGACCAGTTGTAGGCGATCGAGTTCTGCGGCGTGCCGGGGTCGAAGCAGTTGGTCGCGGTGACGCCGCCGCTGGTCGTCGGGCACGAGCCCGCGTTGACGTTGCGGTGGTAGCTGTCGTACTTGACCTTCTCGTAGTCGCCGAACAGCGTCGCGCGGACCTTCGACGGATCGCCGTACGACAGGCTGCCGTAGATCTCCCAACGCTTGTCCTTGGTGCGGCCGAGGAACTCGTCGTACGGCGGCAGCGACGCCGCGGCGTACTCGATCGACTGCCCGCTGCGCTTGTACTTGTTCTCCTTCCACAGCGCTTCGACCGACACGTCCATCAGCGGCATCGGCGACCAGTCGCCGGTGAGCTTGAGCTCGTGGCGCTCGAGCGGCTGCGCGTCGTAGCGGCCGATGTAGCGCTCCATGTAGAGCACGTCGTTCGTGTTCGCGCCCTCCTCGGACAGCAGGAAGTTGGAATCGCGGTCGAGATAGGTGTACTTGATGCGGCCGGTGAGGTTCGGCAGCATCGTGTTGCGGTACTCGACGAAGAACTTCGTGTTCTGCACCTCGTCGTAGTCCGGCCGCTCCTGGTCGACGTCCTGGTACTCGATGCCGCCGCCGACGCGCTGCCCCTGCGAGAACCGCCAGAACGCGTCGAACCCGACGTTCCACTTCGTGTAGCTGTACAGCTCGTTGTCGCACGGGCCCGGACGGCTGACGCCGCCCACGACCACGGTGCCGCAGGCGAGGCCCGACACCGGGTTGTACTCGACGTGCGTCGACTGGTCGTCGCGGTCCGCGTAGTTGTACCAGACGCGCGTGTCCACGCCCTTCATCGGCGCCGACGCCAGCGAGACCGAGAACGTGGTGTTCTCGACGTCGCCGTTGAACGTGCCGACGTTGGGATTGGTCGCGCCGATCGCGCTCGCGCCGGTCCCGTTGAGCGCGGAGGTGGCGAGGTTGACGTTGCTCTCGAGCCGGTCCCACGTGGCGCGGGCGGCCAGCGTCGAGTTCATCGGCAGCTGGCGCACGGACCCGGAGAGCGCGAGCCGCTGGTAGTCGTTGTCCGGCGCGAGGTACGACGAGTCGATGCCGTTCGCCCAGAACGGGTTGTTCCAGGTGACGGTCTCGTTCGCGTTGTCGAACTCCGACAGCGTGTAGCTGACCGCGAACTGGTACTTGGTCGTGCTGTAGCCGCCCTCGACCGACACGTTGGTGGTGCGGTAGTCGACCGGGATCGCGAGGTCGACGAACCCGTTGCCCGGGCTGGTGCCGTTCGACGAGGCACCGATCTTCGTGCCCTCGCTCTCGACCTGGTTCGCGTCCACGCGGAAGTACCACGGCGAGTTCTGCTGCCACTCGAAGAAGCCGCCGGTGTCCTTGCGCTGGTAGCTGATGTCCGTGGTCTCCCACGTGGCCGGGTTCGGGCGCGGGAACGTCGCCCGCAGCTGGTTCGTCCCCGAGCCGCCGAACGGCGTGCGCGCCGCGAACGCGCGGTGCTGCGGCAGCCAGTCGGTGTACAGGCGGAACTTCCAGGCGTCGTACTGCCCGCCGCGCAGGCCGACGTACATGTCGTCGCGGCCGAAGTTCTCGCCGAACAGGTCGAGCCACAGCCCGGTGCCGCTGCGCGCGCGCAGGTCGATGTTGGAGATCACGCCGTCGCGCAGGTCGCGGTACTGCTCGGCCTTCGCGGTGTCCTGCCCGTCGAGGTCGGTCCAGATGCCGCCGAGCGTCACCGAACCCTGCTGGACCCACTGCGCGCCGAGGTTCTGCGCCGCGGCGGGCGCGGCCAGGAACAGGCCCGCGATGAGGATGGAAAGGGGCTTGCGTGTCATGGTCTCTCCTCGCCTCAGCGGGTCAGGAACTTGCCGCGGTTGCCGGGCGCGTTCGAGCCGTGGATCGCGTTGTGGCAGTTGAGGCAGTTGCGTGCGACGAAGCGGGTGCTGGCGCCGGGGTTGTAGGCGCCGGGCGTGCCGGTCATGCCCTCGCGGATCGTCCAGCCGTGCTGGCCGCCGTAGAACGTGCCGGGGTGCCGCGACCAGTCGTGGCAGTCCTGGCAGAGGTTGGGCGTCTTCTCGTTCAGCAGGAAGGTGTGCGACGAGCCGTGCGGGTTGTGGCACGACAGGCAGTTGTCCTCGACCGCCGGGTGCGCGAACACGTACGGGCCGCGCTTGTCGGCGTGGCACGAGAAGCACTGCTGGTTGACCGTCTCCTGCTTCACCATCGCGTGCGTCAGCGCGCCGTGCGGATTGTGGCAGTCGCTGCACTTCACCTTGCCTTCCTGGATCGGGTGGTGCGACGGCTTGAGCGTCGCCGCCCGGATCTGCTGGTGGCAGCTGCCGCACATGTCGGCCTCGTTCTCGCGGAACGTCGTCGTGAACTTCGCGACGCGCGGGTCCTTCGAGCCGCCGTGGATGCTGTGGCAGTTGGAGCACGCCACGTCGTTCTTCGCGTGCTTGCCGGATTCCCAGAACGTCAGCTGGCGGTTGCCGGCGTGGCAGGTCATGCAGACCGCGGTCTTCTCCTCGGCCAGCGCGCCCTTGGCGAGCCGGTTCGTCGGCTTGACCTTCTGCGGGTCCTTGGCGTGGGCGGCCGCGTCGCCGTGGCAGGCCATGCACATCGTGCCGGCGGCGTCGTTCTTGGCGCCGTGCGGCCCGAGCGCGATGGACTCGTGCGCCTCGGCGTGGCAGTTGGCGCACACCGGCGTCGCCGGCTGCTGCGCGAGCGCCGGGAGCGCGAGGCATGCCGCCGCGAGCGCGGCCGTTCGCGCCGCGGCAAGCAGGATTCGATTCAACATGTGAGGTTCCTTTCGTCGCACCGTCCGGCCGGGACGCCGTGGCCGGCTGTCGTCCCACTGCACCAGGCGCCGCCGGGCCGTCCCGGCCTGCACCTTCGGCCCGCGCCCTCGAAGTCGGGGGGCCATCGCAACTCCAGCTTCGGATGCTCGCGCGCCCGCGCAGGGGCGCCGCCGGTCTTGTTCGACCCGGCCCACGGACGTCGGGCCGCCAGCCGGCTGCACTTGGAGTCGACTCTACGAGCGGGCACGCATATGCGCCGCACGACGTGACGGAGTTTTGACCTGACGCAGCCCCGGCGATGCACGGATACAACAGCGCGCGGCGCTTTCGGCTGTGCTTTCGGCAAGGCGTGGCGGCGATGCGACACCCGGGCTTCGCGATCACGTTCCTTGATCTGGTGCAACGAATCCGGGGAACCTCGCCGTTTTCGCAGCGGCGCGGACCCCTCGGGACGCCACGGTGCAGGCAGCGCCGCAGCGACCGCCGCCCCCCGGTTGTCCAGCGTGCGTCCCGGACGATCGCTTGCACGCGCCCCGAGGCGCACCAATACTGGGCGCCTTTTCGCCGTCGGGTCGCCCCGTGAAGCTCTTCCAGCGCGAGTCCCTCGATCCGCTGTTCCATGGATCGCCGCTGCGGCGGCCGTCCGTCGCGCGCCTCGTCGTCGCGGTGCTGGCGCTGCTGCTCGCCGCGGCGGCCGCGATGTCGCTGGTCACGATGGCCGGGCTGGGTCGCGACGGCACCGGCGTCTTCCTCCGCGCGCTCGCGGCCGCGACGGTGCTGTCGGCCGCGCCGGTCGCGATCGTCGCCTGGCTCGACCGGCGCGAGCGCGAGTCGCCGTGGCTGTACGCGATCGCGTTCCTGTGGGGCGGCGTCATCGCGGCGTGGCTCTCGATGCCCCTCAACACGCTGCTGCTGCTGCGCGTCGAGCACTGGGTCGCCGGCCGGCCGGCGGTCACCGACCTCCTCGGCGACGGCGCGGCGCTGCTGCTCGGCGCCCCGCTCGCGGCCCCGCTGGTCGAGGAGACGATCAAGGGGCTGGGCATCCTGCTGCTCTTCTTCCTGCTGCGCGCGGAGTTCGACAACGTGCGCGACGGCTTCGTCTACGGCGCGCTGGTCGGCGCGGGCTTCACCTGGGCCGAGGCCGCGCTGTACGTGGCGCAGGGCTACGCCGAGCACGGCCGGGCGCCGTACGGACTGCAGCTCGGCGCCCGCTACGCGCTCTTCGGCATGGCCGGGCACGTGCTCTTCTCCGGCCTCTTCGGCGCCTTCGTCGGGCTGGCGCGCGAGACCGCGCGCCGCGGCCTCGCGTGGCTCGCGCCGCTGTTCGGGCTGCTCTTTGCGATGGCCGCGCACCTCGCGAACAACGCCCTGCCGCTGGTCGGCGCGCTGATGCTGCGCGCCGCCGGCGAGCCCCCGCCGGCCGCGGACCGCGCCCCGCCGCCGGCGGGATTCGTCGCGACGTGGATCCAGGCCAGCGTGCTCGACCTGATCGTGTTCCTGCCGTTCGTGGCGCTGCTCGGGTGGCTGCTCGTGCGCAGCGGCCGCCGCGAGCGCCTGGTCATCCGCGCCGAGCTCGCCGCCGAGGCCGCCCCGATCGTGCTCGACGAGGAGCGCGACGCGATCGCGCGCGACGGCGCGTTCCGCACGCGGCGCATCGACCGGCTCCACCGGCGGACGTCGGCAGCGCTCGTCCGGCTGCAGCACGAGCTCGCGTTCCGCAAGGCGCGCGTGCGCGACCGCGGCGGCGACCCGGAGGCCGATCCGCTGGTCGCCCGCTGGCGCGGCGAGATCCGAAGGCTGCGCGCGCGGGCGTGAGCCGCGCGGCGCGCGACGCGGCCGTCCGCGTCCCGCCCGGCTACCGGTCGGGCGCGCGCGTGCCGGCGCGGTCGAGCAGCGACGCCAGCGTGTCCAGCGGCACCGGGAACACGATCGTCGACGAGCGGTCGCCGGCGATCGACGTCAGCGTCTGCAGGTAGCGCAGCTGCATCGCCTGCGGCGTCTCGGCCAGCACGCGCGAGGCCTGCAGCAGCTTCTCCGAGGCCTGCAGCTCGCCTTCCGCGTGGATCACCTTGGCGCGCCGCTCGCGCTCGGCCTCGGCCTGGCGCGCGATCGCCCGCACCATCGTGCCATCTCGCGCTGCGCGCGGCGGCGCGGCCGCAGGTGCTGCTGTGGGCGCGCGCTCCGCAGGCCGCCGCCGCGCTGCTCGCCGCGCGGGAGAACGCCCGCTACCTGCCCGGCGTCCGGCTGCCGGACGCGCTCCGCGTGACCTCGGCGCTCGCCGAGGCCGCCGCCGCGGACCTGCTCGTGCTCGCCACCCCGGTGGCAGCGCTGCCGGACGCCTTCGCGCGGCTCGCCGCCGCCGGCGCGCGCGCGCCCGCCGTCTGGCTGTCGAAGGGCTTCCTCGCCGACGCGCAGGGCGTCGCGCTCGCGCACGAGCGCATCGCGCCGCGCTGGCCGGCACCGGTCGGCGTGGTCTCGGGGCCGAGCTTCGCCGACGAGGTGGCGCGGGGGCTGCCGACGGCGCTCGCGGTGGCCGCGACCGGCGGAACGCTCGCCGAGGACGTGGCCGCGCTGCTGCGCGGCGACACGCTGCGCGCGTACGCGACCGACGACATCGCCGGCGTGGAGACGGGCGGCGCGGTCAAGAACGTGCTCGCGATCGCCGCGGGCGCGTCGGACGCGCTGGGCTTCGGGCACAACGCGCGCGCCGCGCTGATCACGCGCGGCCTCGCGGAGACGGCGCGGCTCGCCGCGGTGCTCGGCGGCCGCCGCGAGACGCTGATGGGGCTCGCCGGCCTGGGCGACCTCGTGCTCACCTGCACCGGCGACGCTTCGCGCAACCGGCGCGTCGGGGTCGCGCTCGCGCAGGGACAGCCGCTGCCCGCGATCCTCGCCGGCCTGGGGCACGTCGCGGAGGGCGTCGGCGCGGCGCGGGCGGTGCGCGCGCTCGCCGGAGGTCACGGCGTCGAGATGCCGATCTGCGAGGCCGTCGACCGCGCGCTGCACGAGGGGCTTCCCGTGCGCGAGGCCGTCGCCGGCCTGCTGCGCCGCGAGCCGCGACCCGAGACGCATTGAGGACTCCATGCGCACATCCGTCCGCTGCTGCCTGCTGGCGCTGCTGCCGGCGCTCGCCTTGACCGTGCGTGCCGAGGTGCCGTTCGCGCCCCCCGCGACGCCGGCGCGCCCGGTCGTCGAGACGCTGCACGGCGTCACGCTCACCGACCGCTTCCGCTGGCTCGAGAGCGGCAAGGACGACGACGTGGTCCGCTGGACGCGGGCGCAGCACGACGCCACGCTCGCGTGGATCGACCGGCACGCGCCGCCGGTGCCGGGGCTGCGCGACGAGCTGACGCGGCTGATCGACCGCGACAACACGCGCCCGCCGTTCTTCCGCAAGGGACGCGAGTTCTTCCTGCGCACGGCCAAGGGTGAATCGCAGGCCAGGCTCTACGCGCGGCGGCCCGACGGCGAGCGGCTGCTGTTCGATCCCACGGCGCTCGACCCGTCCGGCCGCACCGCGCTGGGCGACGTGGTGCCGAATCGCGACGGCTCGCGGCTCGCGGTGGCGACCTTCGCCCGCGGCTCGGAGATCAACGATTTCCGCATTCTCGACGCCACGACCGGCGCGCAGATCGGGCCCGTGATCACCGGCGTGCGCTCGTTCTCGTGGGCGCGCGACGAGCGCTACGCGTACATCTCGCCGCGCACCGCGGAGTCCGACGCGCGCCAGGAGCCGATGCGCTGCCACCGCCACCGGCTGGGCGCCGACCGCGCGACCGACGAGCTGCTGATCGCGGTCGCGGATGCGAAGGAGTGGTGCGCCGTCTACGAGCCGTTCGAGGCCGACGTCACCGTCTTCGAGACCGGCGACTTCTGGTCGAACACGGTGCGCATCCGACCGCTGGGATCGCGCGAGGCGCCGCGCACGATCTGGTCGTCGGCGAAGGAGCGGGCGCAGATCGCCTTCCGCCGCGACCGCTTCTACGTGCGCACGAACGCCGGCGCGCCCAACTGGAAGCTGATGGCCGGGTCCTACGAGCGTCCCGAGTCGAAGGACTGGGAGCTCCTCGTGCCCGAGCAGGAGACGGTGATCGAGGGCTTCGAGGTCACGAGCGAGTGGCTGCTCGTGCTGGACAAGAAGGACACGCTGTCGCGCGCGTTCGTGCACGAGCGCACGGGGGCGCGCCTGCGCGAGCTGCGGCTTCCCGTCCTCGGCAACGTCTCCGGGCTGACCTACGACGTCGACGCGGACCGCGTCTACGCTGGCGTGGTCGCGTTCACCGCGCCCGGGCGCATGTACGCGATCGGCGGACGCAGCCTCGACTGGCGGCTGCTGTGGGAGGACAACCCGCCGCTCGACACCTCGCGCATCGTCGCGAAGCAGGCGTTCGT
>JAANMV010002977.1_pt1 | contig 15454 bp, 13 predicted proteins | sample 7279661 | NCBI WGS metagenome assembly JAANMV01 (sample SAMN14094540, study PRJNA606508) | bioreactor metagenome | isolation source: A lab-scale SPAN reactor treating ammonium-rich wastewater day 121 | place: Ireland: Galway | collected 2017-05-16 | reverse complement strand
ACGGGTATACTTAACTCTTACAGGGGGTTAAGTAGACCCTATTTCGACGGCTGTGGTACACTCGAAATGGGTTCGGAGCTTGTATAGCAAGGACGACCAATTCATACAACCCGAGCGCTCCGCAAGGAGCGCATAGGGATTACCCCAGTCCCAGAGCAATTTCCGCGAAGGGAGTGGAATACAGGCGAATTGGATACAATGTGAGTTGAAATAATGGATATCCGCATCTACGACGTAGAACACGGCGACTGCGCATTGGTTCTCAGCCGTGACAACGAAGCCGTCCTGGTGGACTGCGGATATAACGCGACTACGAACTGGCGTCCGGCGAAAGGACTTGCCGAACAGGGCTTCGGTACACGCCGGAAACTCCACCATCTCATTCTCACGCACCCCGACCAAGACCACTTGGCGGATTTGCCGAACGTTCTCGAACTGCTCAAACCAGTCAATGTCTGGCAACATCCGCAGTTGTCTTTGCGCTCGCTTGCCGATCTCAAAGCTACTTTGAGTAAAGCACAGGAGGCGTACATCGCAAGTAAGACCAAACCGCCAAGCGAACTGCAACCGATAGTAGCAACCAGCAAAGTCCGTTCAATGGAACTTCGCCAGTTTTACCTGCCCATCGGGAGCGTCAGGGACGCCAACGACCTATCGCTTGTAAGTTTCCTTACCGAAGACGGCTTTACCGTTTGCTTTCCCGGCGACCTCACCGCCCGCGGCTGGAAACTTTTCCTGGATAACAAAGCGTTCCAGTACTTGCTTCGGGAAACTAACTTGTTTATCGCTTCCCACCACGGACGGCCAACCGGCTACTACGCTCCGGTTTTTGAGTGTCTTTCACCCAAGCTCATCGTCCTGTCGGACAAAGAACAGGCAAAAGGCAAGACCGTTACTCAACGAGCGCCATATCGTGAGCACGCCAAGGGAGTGAAGATGCCGGACGGTTCTTTCCGTCGTGTTCTTACCACCCGTGGAGATGGGAGAATCCGGGTAGTATTCCGAGATGGGATGTGGGAAGTGTCCACGACCAAGACGGATCGGCAGGTTGCGAGCCATACCAGATAACCGTTTGAAGTGAGCCAATATGAAACAAGAAACCGCACCGAAGCCTAAGTACTTCATTTACGCCCGCAAGTCCACCGAGAGGGACGAGCGCCAGGCGCACAGTATTCCCGACCAGTTGGACACGATTCGCCGCCTGGCCGAACAGCAAAGCCTCGTAGTCGTGGACGAATTCACCGAGAGCCGCACCGCCCGCAAACCCGGACGCAAGGTGTTCTCCGAAATGCTCGAACGCATAAAAGAGGGAGAAGCAAACGCCATCCTTGCCTGGACTCCCGACCGCTTGGCCAGGAACGCGCTCGACGCCGGAACCATCCTGCAACTCTTGGACTCCGGTATCCTGCAAACGCTCACTTTCGCCAACTTCGGTTTTGAGAACACCAGTAGCGGCAAGCTCACCTTGGGAATGGCCTTTGTCCAAAGCAAGTACTACACCGACAGCTTGAGCGATGTTGTCCGGCGTGGACTGCAAAGCAAAGCCAACCGGGGGATGTATCCCAACGGGGCCAAGATCGGTTATGCGCTCGACTCAAGCACCAAAGAACTACTACCCGCCCCCAAGACGCACGGTCTGGTTACGCGGATGTTCGAGCTTTACGCCACCGGCGACTACTCGCTTGCCCGGCTTGCCGACGAGATGTTCCGGCGAGGACTTTTCAACCGTTCGGGAGGCCCATTCGTCCGGGCGCAGATGGTCAAGATGCTGACCGACCCGTTCTACTACGGGGCTTTCCGATGGAGCGGCGAGCTATATACCGGCATCCATAAACCGGCAGTCAGCAAGTCCCTTTGGGACAAGGCGCAGGAAGTATACCGCCAGCGTAGCCGCCCGCACTCCCGCAAGACCGAAAGGTATCCGTTCAACAACTTTATCCGGTGCGGCGAGTGCGGCTACTCGGTTACGGGGGAGGAACATACCCGTACCCAGAAGAACGGACACTTCAACCGGTGGGTCTACTACCGGTGCACGAAGAAAGGAAAGGGCCGCAGGTGCGCTCAGCCGGGCATAAGGGAAGAAGACCTGCTTGCCCAGTTTGAGGCCGTGCTTCGGCAAATCGCTTTGCCGGACGACTGGGCAGTCCCGATGTTGGAGCAGATAGACGCTTGGGCAGTATCCGAGGAATCGCACGAAAGGGCGCGCTTGTTGGCCATAGATGGTGAATTGAAGAAGATCGAAGCGAAGCTTCGCAGGCTTACGGACTTGGTGATCGAAGGCGACCTGGACAGGGCGGAGTATCGCAGAAGGAAGGAAGTTTTGATCGGCGAAAAGGCCGCCAAGTTTGAAGCTCGGAAGCTTATCGCCCGCAAGGGGGCCAAGTACTGGCTCGAACCTCTCCGTGAGTTGGTGAACGCCGTCTGGGAGCGGAATCTCCCGACAGCGGGAGGTGATCTGTCTGAACTTCGCAGATTGGTTGCGAAGGTTGGCTCGAACCTGTGCCTGAATTCGCGGAACTTGCTCTGGGACTGGGGTAATCCCTATGCGCTCCTTGCGGAGCGCTCGGGTTGTATGAATTGGTCGGGGCGGCGAGATTCGAACTCGCGACCTCTTGCTCCCAAAGCAAGCGCGCTGGACCGGGCTGCGCTACGCCCCGATAACGGACACTTTAGTATAACATCGCACGAATCGAGTCCGAATGGCGCTGCAGGCGTTGCTGATATAATTGCTTCGAGCTTTGAAGGCAGTAAAAGGTTGGAGGCGGATGTTATGAGGTTTATTGCGCTATTTGTTGTTTTGGTCTTGATGACCGCGTCTACTTGCGCCAAGAATGATGGCGAATCCGCAGCCGTCGGCGTATCGCCTGGACCAAGTTCCAGTTTGCCGGATGGTTCAAAAGGCCAACAAACATCGCCATTGACAAAGGAGTCAGATCGAATTGAAATATTAAGCCCAAAGCTCCCCGCCGTCGAATCCGAAATTGCCACTTTATGGCCGGAATACCTGCCCCCTGTCGAAGCAAGCGAAAAATGGGAATTCGCCACCGCGGCAAAGTCGGAGGATGGAAAGCATGCAGGGAAGGCGTATTACACTTCGGATTCAACTCACAAAATCATGGAAGTATTCAGAACGACTTTGGTTGCCCGAGGATTTGGCGCACAGCAGGTAGAAGATCCGAATTATTTTGGCCGTATGGATTTTTCGGATGGCGAAACCATCATTGTGGTTTGTGTTAGGCACAACAACGATAAAGGCAAAAACGCCGTCGAGATTACGATTCATAAAGCATAAACGTTTGCTTTTTTATTTTTCAATAGCGGCGATCAATTCTCGAAGCTTTTCGCGCTTAACCGATTTGAAACTGAAGTTTTCGATTACGGTCTTGCCCAATTTCTCTGCCAATTCACGAAGCAAACTCGATTTAAGCTTCAAAAGTACCTCTTTGGCAATCCGGTCCTCAATCCAAATTTCGCAAACCGCTTCCGGCAAGTTCTCGCCTTGCCCTCGGTAAATTCTTGAAGGCGCCGCCAATTTGTTAATGCTCTCGGGGAATAGTTTCCAAAGCTCGCGCATAGCTTCGCAATCGCGAAATTTCTGCCGGGCGCCTTCCGGCAATCCGGCGAACATCTTACCGAGCGCGCCTTGCATGTTGTCCAAAGAATCCTTCCCAGGCATTATCTTAGTTCCTTAGGTATTGAAATCCCTACCAAATCGGGTTATTATACATTCGACTCTCAATTAATATCCTCGGAGGACCATCTGATGACTTTGCGCTTAATCTCGATGGCGGTTTTGCTGATTGTGCTAGCGTCTGCTCCCTGCTTTGCGCAGGGCGGGGAGAACAAGCTCGGCGGACGTATTGCGCCGTTTATCTACGTCCCGACGGGCGGAGATTTCAGCGGCGGAAACAGCTTTAATTTTCAGCCGTTTATCCTTTTTGAAGACGATTACAACCTATATGGTGCAAATCTCGTGTTTGCCGGGGCCGGAAACGGATTTTACTTTCCGGTAGCTGCCATCGATTTCGACGGCGGTGATACGGGAGTGCTCTTCGGGGCCGGATTCAATCGTTTTTTTGAAAGCGGGGCACCGAATGGCCGCTGGCTAGGCGATTTGAGCGTAACCCATGCAACAGAGGTTGACACTACGTCTATAAATGGCGCATTTACGCACGTGTGGTATACGGGCGGCGCTGTTACTTACCTTGGCGCTCGAATAAACGCCGGATTCGGAGATAGTGAAGGATTCGGTTACGGTGCGCATGGCGGCGTAAAATTTCCGGTTTCGAAAACTATCGTGCTTGAACTCCAAGGCGCATTCCGAAACTTCGATGGCTCGGATGCAGGTTCGGTGGGCGCAAGTATCGGGATAGGCTTCTAGCCTTCGTGGCCCGCTTGCTTTTCGCGAGGATAGTAATCCTCGTGGCGATAAACCAAGGGCTTTTCTGGCGAGAATTTTTCGGCGGCCAGTACTTTGCCGACAAAGCAGGTATGGTCGCCGATTTCTATTTCTTGCACAAGTTCGCAGTCCAGAAAAGCACAGGCATCCTTTAAAATTGGGGCTCCGCTCTGACCTTTGGTAAACGACACGCCGGCATATTTGTCAACGTTCGCCGAAGTCCTGAGTCCAAACTCCTTTGCCGTTTCCAAATGGCGTTCCCCGATAATGTTCACGCAAAAATGCCTTGCGCGTTTGATTATGTCATGCGTAACTCGTCTTGGGGCAATGAATACGGCAACCATCGCGGGTTCGAAGCTACAGCGTGACACCCAAACAACGGTACAACCGCCCAACTTGCTTCCGTCGTCGGCGGTAATTACGTATACGCCGGTCTTCATCAAATCGAATACGTCATCGAATTCGGTTTCAGTCATTTCTCACCCCAGCTATGGACTTCACGCTTGCATGGAAGGAAAGTTATTCCGCAATGAACTGTCTGAATTCCACGGGATTTGATGCCTTTGCGAGGGCCTCTTCTTTGGATATTACGTTTTTCTTGTAAAGGTCTTTCAGAGTTTGGTCCATCGTAATCATTCCTTGCTTCATCGACATCTGAATTGTTGTGTGAATTTGGTGGCTCTTCCCTTCGCGAATCAGCGAACGTATAGCGCTCGTGCCAATCATGAGCTCGACTGCAGGCACTCTCCCGCCGGTAATCTTTTTGCACAACGTTTGGCAGAGCACTGCTTGAAGAGAGTTGGAAAGCTGCAGCCGAACCTGCTCCTGCTGACTGGGCGGGAAGACGTCAATCATACGATCTACTGTTTGTGCGGCGTCAATGGTATGAAGAGTGGCAAAAACCATGTGTCCGGTTTCAGCGGCCGTTATAGCGGTAGAAATAGTTTCCAAGTCGCGCATTTCACCTAGGAGTATCACGTCCGGGTCTTGCCTTAAAACCCGCTTCAAGGCTTCGACGAATCCGTGCGTGTCGCTTCCGACTTCACGTTGATTCACAACGCAATTCTTATGCTTATGAAGATACTCGATCGGATCTTCGATGGTTATTATGTGCGACTTGCGGCTATTGTTAACGTGATCCACGAGCGCTGCTAGCGTTGTCGATTTGCCGCTTCCGGTAGGACCGGTGACAAGGAAAAGGCCGCGAGGCAATAGTGCAAGTTCCCTTGTCACCGTTGGGATACCCAGTTGCTCGACGGATAGAATCTCCGCATTGATTGCTCTAAGGACTGCTGCCGCGCTGTCGCGCTGATAAAACACGTTAACACGAAACCGACCCAAACCCGATACGCTGTAAGCGCAATCGAGCTCTTTTTCATTTTCGAATTTTCGGATTTGCTGCTCGCTTAGAAATGTGTAAATCAGGCTTTTTAGCTCCTTTGGGCCGAAAGGTTTTTCCCCTACGCGCTGCAACTCGCCGGATATGCGCATTACGGGAGGCACGCCAACGGTAAGGTGCAGGTCGCTTGCCCCAGCCTTCAACATGCCGTGAAGCAAATCGTCAATATAAATTTCGTCAGCCATCAATTACTCCTGTAAGAAGTGAAGCGAATGTTAGTCTGATCTTGTGACACGGAACACCTCTTCGATGGTTGTCATGCCGCTTAACACTTTTAGCATTCCGCTATCGTAAAGCCTTTTCATACCCTGCGCTATAGCGATTTCGCGAATTTTGTCGGTATTAGCCCTCTCCACTATCGCTTCACGCAATTCGGGCGTAATCATCATGATTTCGTAAAGGCCCATTCTGCCCTTATAGCCGGTATCATGGCAAATTTTGCAGCCGTTACCTTTGTAAATCTGAGGGCGCTTGCTGCCGGTGATATAAGGTTCCAAAAGTTTCTGCTCATCCGAGGACATTTCAACCTGAACTTTACAGTCCTCGCAAATTCTGCGTACTAATCGTTGTGCGATAACCCCGATAAGCGCGGCGCTAACTGCGAACGGTTCCAAGCCCATATGGTAAAGCCTGCTTACGGTAGCCGGGGCGTCGTTTGTGTGGAGGGTGCTTATAACCAGGTGACCGGTAAGAGATGCCTGAACGGCTATTTCGGCGGTTTCTTTGTCGCGAATTTCGCCGACCATAATAACGTCCGGATCCTGACGAAGAAGACTCCTCAATACGCCTGCAAACGTCATTCCAGCCTTTGGATTGGTGTTCACTTGATTGATGCCCTGCATTTGGTATTCGACAGGATCTTCAACCGTCGTGATGTTGATTTCGGGAGCATTGATTTTGGATAGCACACTGTAAAGAGTGGTGGATTTGCCGCTTCCGGTCGGACCTGTAACGAGAATAATGCCGTTGGGCCTTTCAATCAGGCTCATAATTGATGTCTTTTCGTCTTCTCTAAAGCCAAGTTTTTCGAGCGGTACCAGGGCTGCTTGCTGGTCTAGGATACGCATTACAAGCTTTTCGCCCCACACGGTTGGAAGCGTATTGACACGTATATCAATAGGCCTACTGTCAAGCTTCGTCTTGATTTTGCCGTCTTGCGGAATGCGTTTTTCGGCGATGTCCATTCGCCCCATAATTTTCAGGCGGCTTATTACGGCGTTCTGAATCTGGCGGGGTATAGTCATCGCCTTATGCAATCTTCCGTCGATCCTTAACCTAACAATCGTTTGCTTTTCTTCGGGTTCGATATGAATGTCGGATGCTTTTTCCCGTATTGCGTTTTCCAAAATCGAATTGACCAGCCTGACCACAGGAGCATCGTTGACATCGGCTTCTTCTTCTTCTTTAGATTTGGTATCGACTTCTTCCATGTCGGCAATCAACTGCTGTGCCGTTTGCTTTGCGCCGAAGTGCTCGTATATAACCTTTTTAATGTCTTCTTCTACACCGATGAGCGGTTTGATAATTGCATCGGAGGCAAGTTCAAGACTTTGAATCACGGTGTAATCAAGCGGATCCGCCATTACCACGTACAAAATGTTACCGGTACGCTTGTATGGTAAAACGTTATGGGTCGTAATGAATTTGTTTGACATTAATCCAAGCTGTTCTTCCGCGAACTCGATTGAGCGAACGTCCACGAAATCTACGCCAAGCTGAATGGCCAAGGCTCTTTGCACTTGCTCGGCATTTGTGTAGCCAAGATCTATTAAGAGCTGGCCAAGTTTCTTCCTTTTGACCTTTTGCTGCTGGATTGCCTCTTCAAGCTGTGCTTCGGTAATAATGCCTTGTGCGATCAGGATTTCGCCGAAGCGTTCTCTGACCTTCCTAAGTGACCGGGTATGGGCAGGAAGATTGCCGCCCCCGGGCGCAGATGGTGCTTGATCGTTCATTTTTCGAGTTACCCGCCGGGGAAGGGAAGCCTGCTCTCCGGCGCGGCTATTTTACCATAGCCAAATGTCAGCCGGTCGGCAAGTGCTTAATCCACTTCGCAACCGAATTTGCCGTTTTGGAATCGGACCACCTTGTGGCAAGTTCGGTAAAGCCGGAGTACATTCTTGCTAGCGCCATCAGAATGATGTAAGCCGCTACAAGATATCCGATATTTCTGCTAAGTAAGGTCGGCAGTTGGCTAGATATGCCCGTGCCCAAGAATAGCGAAAGAAAAAAGAGCGAAAAGGCTATCCACCATTCAATCCAATATCCATGCTTGTGCGGTCTAAAGTTTTTCCTTGCACTTTTGAACCGCCAAATCAGCTGGCTGTTAGAAAGCAGCCGCATTTCGATTAGCGGCCAGTCCCTAAGCTTTTGCGACTTGGGCGGCAAAAGAAAAATTGCAGGCTCGGAATGGCGTCCATGCGGCCTTATTGCAAGCAGCTCGAAGTCGGGATCCGTAAACCAAATGGGATTGCAGTTCGACCACGTGGTTTCGAACCGCCACACCCTATTCGAAATGGTATTGTAGTTTGCCGCGTTTGCAATCGTAAGAGGCAGCATAACAAAAAGGGATAGTCCTAGTATTATTCCGTGAAATACGCTTACTTCGCCGGGCAATTCCCGAAAAAACGGATGGTACTGACGAATGTAAAATGACAAAACTCCTATGGACCATGCGACCGAAATCGCCAACGGTACAAAAGCGCGCAAGTATCCGAATGCCGGTTGAAAATGCCTAAAACCTCTTGAATCGGATTCTATAACCAGTTTGTCGCCCCATAGGGCAAGAGAAACGGGCATAACTATGCCATTTGGAGCGGCACCGCCCTTGGGTTGAAGTGCCTTGTAGCCGTGCAAAAGCTCGGCAAAAATCGTGGTTGGCCGTCTAACTTTTTGGGCCGGCTGATGAACCGTCCAACCCTCTCCCAAATTCGAAAGATCGTTCATTCATGCCACCGGGATTGCATCGTTTCCAGAAGGCAGATTATATCTTGCCGCAACCGTCGAAAAATTGGCTTACCGCCCGAGCCAAAACATCTTGATATTCAGCGAAGGTTAAAAGATTCGCTGCCGTGGAAACGGAAAAAAAGCCTGACTGAATTATTCCTTCGCCGGCTTCTGCACTCAGGGTATTCGAATCTTGTTTTAAGATGCCGTATAGGAAAAAGTAAACCTTTTTATGCAGAGCTAGCTTTTGGCCCTCATCGCCGAGTTGAAAGAAGGAGTATTCAATTGGACCCAAATCGTCCAGCAAACTTAAACTAGCCGGCGAAATACCTGTTTCTTCAAAGATTTCGCGCCTAGCGGCATCTTCTAGCAATTCGCCAATTTCAACGTGACCCTTGGGCAATAACCATTCCTTTCGGCCGTTTACTCTCGAGACTTGAATGAGCAAGACTTCGGGCTCTAGCAAGCCCGATTTCATTACTACGCCTCCGGCGCAAATATGTTCACAACTCTCGGTCTTCGTCACATCGAAATAATAAGGCATCACCTTGGATTTTGTAAATCAGCCGCCGTTTCCGAGCCTCGCCTATGCTTCAGTGGCAAAACCGCCACCCGTGCGATTCTCATATCTCTTGCAGGCTGCCATTTGGTGCCGGAAAAGGTAACCACGCGCGTGTTTAACCACGAATCTGTCAAGCTTACACCTGGAGCCGGTCCGAGCGCGTAATCCAAAATCGCAAGCAACCCCAGCGACAGCACCCCTGGAATCGCCAAAAGCGACTTAAAAAAGCCGCTTACAAACGAAATCCAACGACCCGAAGCGTCAACCAGCGCCAAATTACAAAGCTGCTGCCCCGGACTCCTCATAAAAATCGGGGAAGTAAGCCCGATAAAAATCCAGGTAATCAAAGGCCAACAAACTGCCCACCAGACGAAACCGCTCGACAAGCCGGCATCGAATAGCCCGCCGAATCCCAGTGTTCGGCCAAGCGCTTCTGCGTTCGAGTATATCTGAAGCATAGCCGGGCCGTCAGCATTAAGCAACGTAACTACCCATTCGCTTAACCGCTCAAAAAAGCCGCTTAGTGGAAATGAAAACAAAAATTGACTTATTCCCGCGATAATCGCGGCAAGCAATCCGTCAATTGCGTGAGCGCAAAACCGATGAAGGCTTGTAGCTGGAGCGCCCTCCGAGTCAATTTTGATAATCCCGAAACCTTTCATTCTGTCGGGAAGTTCGTCCGGTTCCAAATTGATGCTTTTCCGAGACTCCCAGTCATTCGGTATTGAGTACATCCTTCTAATCTTATGGTCGCCGAAGCAATCCCGGCATGCATATACGCCTTCGACAAAAGCCATACAATACGAGCACACGGACCTGTGGCAAAACGGACAACTTCGATCGGAGTTTTTACCTGGATGGTTAGGGCAACGAGAAACTCCTTCAAGTAATGGATCTGGATCATCTTCGAATGATATTTCAACTTCAAGAGCTTCTGTGCTTCGTTCTTCGCTTTTTTCGAATGAAGTTGCAGGTTCGATTCTAAAATACTCGTCGCCAAGTTCCACCTCTCCTTCTGAGATTTCGGTTTCCGAAACTTGGTTTGGAAAATTTACTCCATAATCTGAGCCAAAAATCCATTCGGGCCTTTGCGGATAAACTGGCTTCATCGCCGGCGAATCAACTCTCTTGGAGGATTTTTCAGCCGTGTTCAGACCGTGTGCGCTTATTTCAATAAATTCAGCCAAGGAAGTGTCAATCCCGGCTCGTTTTTTTAAAACTTCAGATATTCTCCGGCTTCTATCCTTGGGGCAGTCCCTTTCGGATTCGAGCTTATCTCGCAGTCGTTCGATCTGTTCTGCCTTCATGGCCCTTTCAGGCGAAATTTCTTCAGGCGGCGGCGGTTTCCCTGGATGCCATCCTATGGCGCCGAAACAAAAGGGGCAATTGGCAAAACTAGCCAAATGCAATTGATGGTTGAAGCCAACATCTACATCGCGGTAGCCGCTGGCGTTCAACAGGTGAATGAGGGCGTGATGGAGTGAAAGTTTGTTTCCGCAACTCGTACATATGCGATCATAGATTTCAAGAGGCGGAATTTCATCGGTGTCCGCGCGCCCCTTTTTTTCCCAATACAACCACATATACGGGCATCTTCCGGCGGCTCGGCGATCCTCGCAATCGAGGCAGTATCGCCAAGTTTTTTTTATTGCCGTGTCTCGAGGACACCATCGAGTATGGTCAATCGGGTCCACGCATATATTATACGCCGTTGCAGGGGAATTTACCGCGGCCAGTGCTTTCCCGAAATTGCGGGCGGATTTCAGAATGTTCGGAAAACTTTAAAGCGTTCCTTTACGGAAAAAGCTGAAAGCGTCAGAAACTAGAATTGAATAAAATTTGGGCACTAGGCCGATTTTGCGCAAACTTGGTAAAATCAGCAACCGCGCAGGCGGAAGCATATGACGTTGCTATATCCACAAGCGCTTTTGCTTTTGATTCTTGCAGTACCAATCGTTTTTTGGTCTGCCAGAACCTTTTCGCACCTTTCAACTCCGCAAAAATTTTTGTCGCTTGTTGTTCGCTTGGTCATTCTTCTCCTACTCGTTTTATCGCTCGCAGATGCAAGATGGCGGCGGACAGTAGACAAATTGGGAGTAATGTTCGTAGTGGACGTTTCGGACAGCATTCCCGCCGACGCTAGGGATGAAATCTTCGCCGATATAGCGAAGGCGATAGAGTCGAAACCAAAAGACGATATGGCGGGAATCGTATTGGTTGGCAGGGAAGCCGCGATTGAGGTATTTCCGAGTTCGGCGCTTTCTCCAAGACAAGCGTTTAACAGAGATTCGGTGGTTAGCGGAAACTTCACGAATCTATCGGAAGGATTGAAGTTGGCATCGGCAAGCCTTCCCGCCGGAATACAAAAGCGTGTTGTTCTATACACCGACGGAGCGGAAAATATCGGCGACGTTTTAAGCGAGGCCGAAAACGCAAAATCGGGCGGAGTGGAACTTCTGACGGTACCAGTATCGCCTGATTATGGAGATGAAGCCGAATTGCAATCACTTTTTGCTCCGGCTGCCGTCGGCGAGGGCGAAACTGTCGGACTTCGAATGGTGATTTCCTCGACGAGAAAGCAAAAAACGCGAGTTATGCTTTCTGCGAATGGAATTTACATTGGGGAAACGTCGGTAGAGCTATCGGAAGGGAAAAATGCATTTGCATATCCGGTGCCAGGTCTTGAGCCCGGATTCCACAGTTTCGCTGTCTCGATTGAACCTGAAGCAGACACAACCCCCGAAAACAATACGGGTTTCGCTTTTACGCGTGTTGCCGGCCGAGCGGGTGTACTAATCGCAAGCGACGACGCGTCGGATTCCGGCACTCTGGACACAGTTCTTAACGCGCACAGGCTTAGCGCGTCAAGACTAGGTTCGCGTTCGCTTCCGATTACGCTTCCGGAATGGCTAAGCTTTGACAGCGTTATTTTTTCGGCAATGCCCGCGCATAAATTGAGCGAAGCCCAGATGGAGCAAGTCGCCACCGCTACTCGCGATTTCGGACACGGATTCGTTATGCTGGGAGGGGAGGACAGCTTCGGCCCCGGAGGGTATTACAAAACGGTTATTGAAGACGTGCTGCCTGTAACAATGGACTTCAAGCGGCATGCGATGTCTCCGAACGTTGCAATCATCCTTCTCGTTGATAGAAGCGGATCGATGGCAGTGTCGTATGGTGGTTACGAAAAGCTTGCACTGGCAAGAGAAGCCTGCATAAGTGTCGTCGAACTTGTCGAGCCTAACGACTATGTTGGCGTAATGACTTTCGACAGCTTACCGAAATGGGTCGTTCACCCTGAAAAGAATTTGAACCGGGAGGCGGCAATTACCAGGATTCGTTCAATCGTGGCCGGGGGAGGCACCGAGATTTATCCTTCGCTTGTCGAAGCGGAGAAGGCGCTTGCAGGGATTGACGCAAAAATTAAGCACGTAATTTTGTTATCGGACGGTATGAGCGCTCCGGGTGATTTCAGCGGTATAGTTTCGAAGATTGTCGCCGGCGGTGCGACCGTGACAACCGTCGGTATCGGAGAAGATGCCGATCTTCAATTCATGGCGCAAATTGCCGAAATGGGAGGTGGAAATAATTATTTTACAAACGATCCTTACGATTTGCCGCGCATTTTTACCAGGGAGACCTTTCTTGCAAACAAGGGTACGATTGTCGAGCAAGAATTCGCCGCGATTCCGGCGAGCCCTAATCCGTTAATCGAAGGAATTTCGTGGGAAACGGCGCCGCCGCTTTTGGGTTACGTTGCCACGAGCGAAAAACCGACTGCGGACACCCCTCTTCTTACACCTATGGGCGATCCGCTCTTTTCAATTTGGCGATATGGACTCGGTTTGAGCGCGGCATTTACGAGCGACGCAAAAAACCGGTGGGCATCGCATTGGCTGGGATGGCAAGGTTATTCCGAATTCTGGTCAGCCCTTGCCAGGAGCACCAGCGCGTCAGCTGCAACTCAAGGGTATCGTGCACGAACTGATTTGGACGGCGATAGAGGCATCGTTTCTTTCGAGGTATTGGAGGGAAGCCAAATTGCGGGATCAGTTTCATCCGCGGATGCGAGGATAGTTGCGCCGGATATGTCTCAATCCACGATTCAATTGCAGCAAGTGGCTTCGGGTAAATTTATCGGCGAGTTTCCAATCGCGGAAAATGGCACGTATCTTGTCAATATAATTGCCTCGAGTTCCGAAGGCACCAAAACCGCTGCGGCCGGTTTGGCCGTCAGTTATTCGCCGGAGTATAAAAGGCTGGGAGCAGATTCGTTCATTCTTGAGAAGCTATCCGAGATGAGTTTGGGGCTGCCGGCTGTCGGAGAATCAATTTTCGGCTCCGGCAGAACACCTCAAATTCAGCATCATCCGGCATGGGAACTGCTTCTATTAATCGCCCTGTACTTATGGATTTTGGATGTAGCGATTAGAAGAGTAATGTGGAATAAGGAATACCTGAATATGGCGAGCGAAGCATGGAATGAATATGGCGAAAGGGTTAAAGCGGCGAGAATCAAGCGAGGACAACTTCGGGAAAACGTGTCCGCATCCAAGCTGCTTGAAAGGAGTAGAGAATTAAGGATGAAACAAGCAAAACCCGATAATGCCGATAAAGCCGCGAAAGCGATTCCGCAAAGAAAGGCAGGTAGCATTTCCCCAACTTTAGAGCGGCAGCCGAAAGCGAATCAGGATCAATCCGAAGTTTCGTGGCACAAGCCGGTTGACGAAACCGATTTCAAGTCGGCAAGAGAAAGCTATTCCTCCAAAGCCAAAGGCAAATTTTCCGGTTTCGGCAAAAGAGACGATGAAGAAAAGGAAAAACGGTAATTAGTCAATGAATAGCAGAAAAGACTTATTGACCAAGCTTGTTACAGTCCTTTCAAAGCTGAATTTCGACGTAACCCATGCAAAAGAGTCTCTCGATATATGCCTTCCGCTTACGCGCGAGTTTAACGGCATCCTCCCGGATTTTGCGCTTGTCAGCCCCTCGGGGGAACGCGCTTATGCATCGTTGTTGATGGACTTAGATATGGATTCGACTAGCTTGGAAGAATATGTAAAAACAACCTCGTCCGTTTACGATTCGAAAAATATGAAACCTGTCAAGTTTTTTGCCTGTGTTGTTGAGGCATCCGAAACCGATACGCGTCTTAGCATTATCTTGAAAAAAAACCGAAGCATATTGCCGAGCAATCATGTTATTATTCTCAGGCTTGCATAGCGTGGATTGACCATAAGTTTTTAAAGGTTTTATTGGTGACTCCGGAGGGGAACATGAACTGCGAGTCGCTAAAGGCGAGACTTTCGTTGGAAGAAATTCGGGAGTGCCTGAGCGGAGATTTCTCAGGTATATTGGGAAAGGTCGGACGTCACGTAACGACCTGTACCCCGTCGGCTCTGCGCGTACCTCCGTTCGACGAGGCGAAATCAAGGCTTGAAAAACTTGTAGCCGACTGCAAGGATACCGACGAATTTTGGGTGTTTTGCACGCCAAGAGACACATGGCAGCACTTGTTCGGAAGAGCCGGAATTGCGCTCGTTAGAGACGGCAAAGTCGTGGAAGCAATTATCACGGCGCTGAATTAGTTATTTGGAAGAAATTTGTGTGCAAACATATCAGGCCGGATAACCGCCGCGACCTAACTCGACTTCACCTAGTTTAACAGCGGGTCTGAATACTCGGATAGCCGAAGCGCCGTCTAGCGGACAAACGAACTCGCAAATCCCGCAACCGGTACATTTATCCTGTAACACTCGAGGTCTCTTTGAAAGCTTAACGGAGTTTCTGTTTCGGTCCAATAAAACATCGTCAAGCTCTATAGCTTTCGGAGATACTGGACAATGCTCTTCGCAGACAATACATTCCGTTTCGGTAACGAACGGGATGCACCTGTCCGAATTGATATCTGCAGTACCCAGAACTTCGGCCTTTTTATTGTCGATGCTTAGCGGCGGGATTGCACCTGTTGGGCATACTTGACCGCACATGTTGCATTCGAATTCGCAACATCCGATTCGCGAAACCAATCTAGGAGTCCAAAGCCCATCGAGCCCCGCTTCGAACAAGGCGGGTTGCAGTCCGTTTGTCAGGCACACTTTTAGGCACTGACCGCACTTGATGCAAAGCTCGGAGAAAATAAACTCGTCCG
>JAANMV010002973.1_pt1 | contig 15465 bp, 11 predicted proteins | sample 7279661 | NCBI WGS metagenome assembly JAANMV01 (sample SAMN14094540, study PRJNA606508) | bioreactor metagenome | isolation source: A lab-scale SPAN reactor treating ammonium-rich wastewater day 121 | place: Ireland: Galway | collected 2017-05-16 | reverse complement strand
ACCCTGATCAAGCCGATCGCCATGGAAGAAGGCCTGCGCTTCGCGATTCGCGAAGGTGGTCGTACCGTTGGTGCTGGCGTGGTTGCCAAGATCGTCGAATAACGATTGATCTGTCTGTAGCAGGTCGGCATAATAGTCGGCCTGACTCTTTCTAGGCCAGTAGCTCAATTGGCAGAGCGGCGGTCTCCAAAACCGCAGGTTGGGGGTTCGATTCCCTCCTGGCCTGCCAAATTCGGTGTCGGATTTGGCAATCTTTTGCAAGGTTCTAGCAGATGAATATCAAAGCTGAAGCCAAAGACACGCGCTTCGATCTGGTGAAGTGGCTTGTTGTGGCTGCTTTGGTGGTCGTTGCCGTCGTTGGTAATCAATATTATTCCGCTGAGCCGATTCTTTACCGGGTATTGGCATTGCTGGTCGTTGCTGTGATCGCGGGCTTGCTCGCGTTGCAGACGGTCAAGGGGCAGGCTTTCTTCGTTCTGTTGAAGGAGGCTCGTGTCGAAATTCGGAAAGTTGTTTGGCCGACTCGCCAGGAAACAACGCAGACCACTTTGATTGTGGTTGCGGTTGTTCTGGTTATGGCGTTGCTGTTGTGGGGTTTGGATTCCTTGCTCGGCTGGCTGGTTTCCATGATCGTAGGTTAAAGGATTTCTCGTGGCTAAGCGTTGGTATGTTGTGCATGCTTACTCGGGTTACGAGAAGCATGTGATGCGCTCCCTGGTTGAGCGTGTGAAGCTTGCTGGCATGGAAGAGGACTTTGGCGAGATCCTGGTTCCGACCGAGGAAGTGGTCGAAATGCGAAACGGCCAGAAGCGCAAGAGTGAGCGCAAGTTCTTTCCGGGTTACGTGCTGGTTCAGATGGAGATGAACGAGGGTACTTGGCACTTGGTCAAGGATACTCCTCGGGTCATGGGCTTTATCGGTGGTACGGCTGATAAGCCGGCGCCCATTACCGACAAAGAGGCTGAGGCTATTCTGCGTCGGGTCGCCGATAGCGGTGACAAGCCGAAGCCGAAGACGCTGTTCGAGCCGGGCGAGGTCGTGCGTGTTGCGGACGGTCCTTTTGCTGATTTCAATGGCGTGGTCGAAGAAGTTAATTACGAAAAGAGCCGCATTCAAGTTGCTGTGCTTATTTTTGGTCGCTCTACTCCCGTAGAGCTGGAGTTCAGTCAGGTCGAGAAGGTCTAGCTGAAAGAATCCCATACCCCGCAGCTGTCGGCTGCGGGGTTTTGTCGTCACTGGGATAAACAAGTCGCATGGGGGAGCCGCAAGGCGCTATCACCCGTAACGGAGTATTTATGGCTAAGAAAATTCAAGCTTATATCAAGCTTCAGGTAAAGGCCGGTCAGGCCAATCCGTCGCCGCCGGTAGGTCCTGCGCTGGGCCAGCATGGCGTGAACATTATGGAGTTCTGCAAGGCGTTCAACGCTCGTACCCAGGGCCAAGAGCCCGGTCTGCCGACTCCGGTGATCATCACTGTATACAGTGATCGCAGCTTTACGTTCGAAACCAAGAGCACTCCGGCTGCTGTGCTGCTGAAGAAGGCCGCCGGCGTGACTAGCGGCTCTGCGCGTCCTAACACTCAGAAGGTCGGTACCGTGACTCGTGCGCAGCTGGAAGAGATCGCGAAAACCAAGAACGCCGATCTGACCGCTGCTGATCTTGAAGCGGCCGTGCGTACCATCGCTGGCTCTGCCCGCAGCATGGGCCTGAATGTGGAGGGTGTGTAATGGCTAAGTTGACTAAGCGCCAGAAGGCCATTGCCGAGAAGATCGAGGCCGGCAAGCAGTACGCTTTCGAAGATGCTGCCAAGCTGTTGTCCGAGCTGTCCGCGGTGAAATTCATCGAGTCCTTCGATATCGCCATCAACCTCGGTGTTGACCCACGCAAATCCGATCAGGTTGTGCGCGGTGCTACCGTCCTGCCGAACGGCACTGGTAAGACCGTTCGCGTGGCCGTATTCACCCAAGGTCCCGGCGCTGAAGCCGCACTTGCTGCCGGTGCCGATCGCGTTGGTATGGACGAGCTTGCTGCCGAAATGAAAGGTGGCGATCTGAACTATGACGTCGTCATCGCTTCGCCCGATGCCATGCGTGTCGTTGGTCAGTTGGGTCAGGTGCTCGGTCCGCGTGGCCTGATGCCGAACCCGAAAGTCGGCACCGTTACTGCTGATGTCGCCACGGCGGTCAAAAATGCCAAGGCTGGTCAGGTGCGCTTCCGTACCGACAAGAACGGCATCATCCATACCTCCGTTGGCAAGGTTGGGTTTGAAGCTGGCCACCTGAAGCAGAACGTCGAGGCGTTGCTCTCGGACCTTAAGCGTCTGAAGCCCTCTACTTCCAAAGGTATCTACGTCAAGCGCGTGACCCTGAGCACCACCATGGGTCCGGGTCTGGTCATCGATCAGGCTTCCCTCGAGGCGTGAGGCAATACGACCCTGCTGCGGCGGGGTCGGCAAGATTGGGGTCCCTGCCTGGCGGGGGCTATCCAAGACCGTAGGCGGCGTAAGCCTTAAACCGAAGGAGTGATCCTTCAGCCTACGCAGAGGTGCTCCCGATTCGTACCGAATCAGACACCAAAACCCGTCCGGTTTCGACCGGATGAACCGGTAACATCCAGGAGTAAACCCGTGGCAATCAAACTCGAAGACAAGAAGGCCATCGTCGCTGAAGTCAACGAGGCTGCCAATGCTGCCCTGTCCGCTGTCGTGGCTGATGCCCGTGGCGTGACCGTGGGGGCCATGACCGGACTCCGTAAAGAGGCCCGCGAAGCTGGCGTTTATGTGCGTGTCGTACGTAATACCCTGCTCAAGCGCGCTGTTGAAGGCACTCAATTCGACGTGCTCAACGACGTGTTCAAAGGCCCGACCCTGATTGCATTCTCCAACGAACATCCGGGCGCTGCCGCTCGTATCTTCAAAGAGTTTGCCAAGGGTCAGGACAAGTTCGAGATCAAGGCCGCTGCGTTCGAGGGTCAGTTCCTCGCAGCCAATCAGATCGACGTACTGGCAACCCTGCCGACCTACGACGAAGCCATTTCGCAGCTGATGAGCGTGATCCAAGGCGCTACCAGCAAGCTGGCTCGTACTCTGGCGGCCGTTCGCGACCAGAAGGAAGCCGCCGCTGCCTAAGGCAAGCTGCGCTTTCGACTTCTTAATGAATTAGATGGCCGCAGGCCGTCACCTCAATACAGGAATTAGAGTCATGGCTCTGACCAACGAAGACATCATCAACGCCGTTTCCGAAATGTCCGTGATGCAGGTTGTTGAACTGATCAAGGCAATGGAAGAGAAGTTCGGCGTTACCGCTGCTGCCGCTACCGTTGCTGCTGCTGGCCCGGCTGCTGCCGCTGTTGAAGAGCAGACCGAGTTCACCATCGTCCTGGCCGAAGCTGGTGACAAGAAAGTGAACGTGATCAAGGCAGTTCGCGAGCTGACCGGCCTGGGTCTGAAAGAAGCCAAGGCTGTTGTTGACGGCGCGCCGGGCGTGGTCAAGGAAGGCGTTTCGAAAGAGGAAGCCGAAGCTGCCAAGAAGGCTCTGGAAGAAGCTGGCGCGAAAGTCGAGCTTAAGTAAGCGACGACCTTGCGTCTACAGCCGAAGCGCTCCGCGCAAGGCTGACGGCTGGTGGCTCTTGCCACCGGCCTTTTTCCGTTCTGAAAGACTGGCGATGAGCTGCCTTTCGCGGAAAGAGCCACCCCGCCGGGTGGAGCGAATCAAGGGTTCGCAAGATTTTCTGGCAGCTCCCGTCGGGAGAGGCCACAAGCAGGTGACCAAGCTGGGGAACGCTGATGGCTTACTCATACACTGAGAAAAAACGTATCCGCAAGGACTTTAGCAAGTTACCGCACGTGATGGACGTGCCGTATCTTTTGGCCATCCAGCTGGATTCGTATCGCGAATTCCTGCAGGCGGGAGCGACCAAAGATCAGTTCCGCGACATTGGCTTGCATGCAGCCTTCAAATCCGTTTTCCCGATTATCAGCTACTCCGGCAATGCAGCGCTGGAGTATGTCGGCTACCGCCTCGGCGAGCCGGCTTTCGACGTCAAGGAATGCGTGTTGCGCGGTGTTACCTTCGCGGTTCCGCTGCGGGTCAAGGTGCGCCTGATCATTTTCGACAAGGAGTCGTCGAACAAGGCCATCAAGGACATCAAGGAGCAGGAAGTCTACATGGGGGAAATCCCCCTGATGACCGAGAACGGTACCTTCATCATCAACGGTACCGAGCGCGTTATCGTTTCCCAGCTGCACCGCTCGCCGGGTGTGTTCTTCGATCACGATCGTGGCAAGACCCACAGCTCAGGCAAGCTGCTGTACTCCGCGCGGATCATTCCCTACCGCGGTTCCTGGCTGGACTTCGAGTTCGATCCGAAGGACGCCGTGTTCGTGCGTATCGACCGTCGCCGCAAGCTGCCGGCCTCCGTACTGCTGCGCGCGCTGAACTACAGCACCGAGGAAATCCTCGATGCGTTCTATGACACCAACGTCTTCCATGTGAAGGGCGAAACCCTGGCGCTCGAGCTGGTTCCGCAGCGTCTGCGCGGCGAGATCGCTGCCTTCGATATCAAGGATGAAGGCGGTAAGGTCATCGTCGAGCAGGGTCGTCGCATCACTGCGCGTCACATCAATCAGCTCGACAAGTCCGGCATCAAGGAACTCGAGATGCCGATGGACTATGTGCTGGGCCGTACGGTGGCCAAGGCCGTTGTGCATCCGGCCACCGGCGAGATCATCGCCGAGTGCAATACCGAGCTGACCGTCGATGTCATGGCGAAGATCGTCAAGGCTCAGGTGGTGCGTTTCGAAACGCTGTACACCAACGATATCGACTGTGGCCCGTTCATTTCCGACACGCTGAAGATTGATTCGACCACTAATCAGCTGGAAGCGCTGGTCGAGATCTACCGCATGATGCGTCCTGGCGAGCCGCCAACCAAGGATGCCGCCGAGACCCTGTTCAACAACCTGTTCTTCGCGTCCGAACGTTACGACCTGTCGGCAGTCGGTCGGATGAAGTTCAACCGTCGTATCGGTCGTACCGAGATCGAAGGCTCCGGCGTACTCAGTCGCGAAGATATCGTCGCGGTGCTCAAGACCCTGGTCGATATCCGTAACGGCAAGGGCATCGTCGATGACATCGACCACCTGGGTAACCGTCGCGTGCGTTGTGTCGGCGAAATGGCCGAGAACCAGTTCCGCGTCGGCCTTGTGCGCGTCGAGCGTGCGGTCAAGGAACGTCTGTCGATGGCCGAAAGCGAAGGCCTGATGCCGCAGGATCTGATCAATGCCAAGCCGGTCGCGGCGGCGGTGAAGGAGTTCTTCGGTTCCAGCCAGCTCTCGCAGTTCATGGACCAGAACAACCCGCTCTCGGAGATCACCCACAAGCGCCGCGTCTCCGCACTCGGCCCGGGCGGTCTGACCCGTGAGCGTGCCGGCTTCGAAGTGCGTGACGTGCACCCGACCCACTACGGTCGCGTTTGCCCGATCGAAACCCCTGAAGGTCCGAACATCGGTCTGATCAACTCGCTGGCCGCCTACGCCCGCACCAACCAGTACGGTTTCCTGGAAAGCCCGTACCGTGTGGTCAAGGAGGGCGAAGTCACCGACGAGATCGTGTTCCTCTCGGCCATCGAAGAGGCTGACCACGTAATCGCCCAGGCCAGCGCCAAGCTGGATGGCCGCAAGCTGGTCGACGAACTGGTTGCCGTGCGTCATCTGAACGAATTCACCGTCAAGGCGCCGGAAGACGTCACGCTGATGGACGTATCGCCGAAGCAGGTGGTTTCCGTCGCCGCATCGCTGATCCCGTTCCTTGAGCACGACGACGCCAACCGCGCCCTCATGGGCTCCAACATGCAGCGTCAGGCCGTACCGACTCTGCGCTCGGACAAGCCGTTGGTGGGTACCGGGATGGAGCGCAACGTGGCGCGCGACTCCGGCGTCTGCGTGGTCGCCCGCCGTGGTGGCGTGATCGATTCGGTCGACGCCAGCCGTATCGTCGTGCGTGTGCATGATGCAGAAGTCGAGACCGGCGAAGCCGGTGTCGACATCTACAACCTGACCAAGTACACCCGCTCCAACCAGAACACCTGCATCAACCAGCGTCCGCTGGTCAGCAAGGGTGATGTGGTCGAGCGTGGCGACATCATGGCCGACGGTCCGTCTACCGACATGGGCGAGCTGGCTCTGGGGCAGAACATGCGCGTCGCGTTCATGCCCTGGAACGGCTACAACTTCGAGGACTCCATCCTCCTGTCGGAGCGTGTGGTTCAGGAAGACCGGTTCACCACCATCCACATCCAGGAACTGACCTGCGTATCGCGCGATACCAAGCTCGGCCCAGAGGAAATCACCGCAGATATCCCCAACGTGGGTGAGGCTGCGCTGAACAAGCTGGACGAGGCGGGCATCGTCTATGTCGGTGCCGAAGTCGGCCCGGGTGACATTCTGGTGGGCAAGGTCACGCCGAAAGGCGAGACCCAACTGACCCCGGAAGAGAAACTGCTGCGCGCGATCTTCGGTGAGAAGGCCAGCGATGTTAAGGACACCTCCCTTCGCGTGCCGACCGGCACCAAGGGCACTGTCATCGACGTGCAAGTGTTCATCCGTGACGGCGTGGAGCGCGACTCCCGTGCCCTGGCCATCGAGAAGATGCAGCTTGACGAGATCCGCAAGGACCTCAACGAGGAGTTCCGCATCGTCGAAGGTGCGACCTTCGAGCGTCTTCGTTCGGCCCTGGTCGGCGCGACTGCCGAAGGCGGAGCCGGCCTGAAGAAAGGCACCGTCATCACCGACGAAGCACTGGATGGGCTCGAGCACGGTCAGTGGTTCAAGCTGCGCATGGCTGAAGACGCGCTGAACGAGCAGTTGGAGAAGGCGCAGGCCTACCTCTCCGATCGCCGTCAGCTGCTCGACGACAAGTTCGAAGACAAGAAGCGCAAGCTGCAGCAGGGCGACGACCTGGCGCCGGGCGTGCTGAAGATCGTCAAGGTCTACCTGGCCATCAAGCGCCGCATCCAGCCGGGTGACAAGATGGCCGGTCGCCACGGTAACAAGGGTGTGGTCTCGGTGATCATGCCGGTCGAGGACATGCCGCACGACGCCAACGGTACTCCGGTCGACATCGTCCTCAACCCGCTGGGTGTGCCGTCCCGTATGAACGTCGGCCAGATCCTCGAAACTCACCTGGGCCTCGCGGCCAAGGGGCTGGGCGAGAAGATCAACCTGATGCTGGAAGAGCAGCGCAAGGTTGCCGAGCTGCGCAAGTTCCTGCACGAGATCTACAACGAGATCGGCGGTCGTCAGGAGAGCCTGGATGAGCTGAACGATCAGGAAGTCCTGGATCTGGCAAACAACCTGCGCAAGGGCGTGCCGATGGCCACCCCAGTGTTCGACGGTGCCAAAGAGCGCGAGATCAAGGCCATGCTCAAGCTGGCCGATCTGCCGGAAAGCGGCCAGATGCAGCTGTTCGACGGACGCACGGGTAACAAGTTCGAGCGCACCACGACCGTCGGCTACATGTACATGCTCAAGCTGAACCACCTGGTCGACGACAAGATGCACGCGCGCTCCACCGGTTCCTACAGCCTGGTTACCCAGCAACCGCTGGGTGGTAAGGCGCAGTTCGGTGGCCAGCGTTTCGGGGAGATGGAGGTCTGGGCGCTGGAAGCGTACGGCGCCGCGTACACCCTGCAGGAAATGCTCACGGTCAAGTCGGACGACGTGAACGGGCGGACCAAGATGTACAAGAACATCGTGGACGGCGATCACCGCATGGAGGCCGGCATGCCGGAATCCTTCAACGTGCTGATCAAAGAAATCCGCTCGCTCGGTATCGATATCGATCTGGAAACCGAATAACCACGCACCGCCTACGCGGCACCGGCGAGAGCCGGCTGCCGCAGGTCCGTGAGGAGGAAAGGCCTTGAAAGACTTGCTGAATCTGTTGAAAAACCAGGGTCAAATCGAAGAGTTCGATGCCATCAAGATTGCCCTGGCATCGCCCGAGATGATCCGTTCCTGGTCCTTCGGTGAAGTGAAGAAGCCGGAGACCATCAACTACCGTACCTTCAAGCCGGAGCGCGATGGCCTGTTTTGCGCCAAGATTTTCGGCCCGGTGAAGGACTACGAGTGCCTGTGCGGCAAGTACAAGCGCCTCAAGCATCGTGGCGTGATCTGCGAGAAGTGCGGCGTGGAAGTCGCGCTGGCCAAGGTGCGCCGCGAGCGCATGGCGCACATCGAACTGGCCTCGCCGGTTGCCCACATTTGGTTCCTGAAGTCGCTGCCGTCCCGTATCGGCCTGCTGCTGGACATGACCCTGCGTGATATCGAGCGCGTGCTTTATTTCGAGAGCTACGTGGTCATCGATCCGGGCATGACCACTCTGGAAAAAGGTCAGCTGCTGAACGACGAACAGTACTTCGAAGCCCTCGAAGAGTTCGGTGACGACTTCGATGCCCGCATGGGCGCTGAGGCCGTGCGCGAGCTGCTGCACGAAATCGACCTGGAGCACGAGATTGGCCGCCTGCGCGAGGAAATCCCGCAGACCAACTCGGAAACCAAGATCAAGAAGCTGTCCAAGCGCCTCAAGCTGATGGAAGCTTTCCATGGCTCGGGCAACCTGCCTGAGTGGATGGTGCTGACCGTGCTGCCGGTACTGCCGCCGGACCTGCGTCCGCTGGTTCCGCTGGATGGTGGTCGTTTCGCGACCTCGGATCTGAACGATCTGTATCGCCGTGTCATCAACCGTAACAACCGCCTCAAGCGCCTGCTCGATCTGTCCGCGCCGGACATCATCGTGCGCAACGAGAAGCGCATGCTGCAGGAAGCGGTCGACGCGCTGCTGGACAACGGCCGTCGCGGTCGTGCCATCACCGGTTCCAACAAGCGCCCGCTGAAATCCCTGGCCGACATGATCAAGGGCAAGCAGGGGCGTTTCCGTCAGAACCTGCTGGGCAAGCGCGTAGACTACTCCGGTCGTTCGGTGATCACCGTCGGCCCGACCCTGCGTCTGCATCAGTGTGGTCTGCCGAAGAAGATGGCGCTGGAGCTGTTCAAGCCGTTCATTTTTGGCAAGCTGGAAATGCGCGGCATGGCGACCACCATCAAGGCCGCCAAGAAGATGGTCGAACGCGAGCTTCCCGAGGTTTGGGACGTGCTCGCCGAGGTCATCCGCGAGCATCCCGTGCTGCTCAACCGCGCGCCGACGCTGCACCGTCTGGGTATCCAGGCGTTCGAGCCAGTGCTGATCGAAGGCAAGGCGATCCAGCTGCACCCGCTAGTTTGTGCGGCGTATAACGCCGACTTCGACGGTGACCAGATGGCCGTGCACGTGCCGCTGACGCTGGAAGCTCAGTTGGAAGCTCGCGCGCTGATGATGTCGACCAACAACATCCTTTCGCCGGCCAACGGTGAGCCGATCATCGTGCCGTCGCAGGACGTGGTTCTGGGTCTGTACTACATGACCCGCGAAGCCATCAATGCCAAGGGCGAAGGTCGCGTGTTCGCTGACCTGCAGGAAGTCGACCGCGTGTTCCGTGCCGGTGAAGCCTCGCTGCACGCTCGGATCAAGGTGCGTATCCACGAGACCGTCAAGGAGCGCGATGGCAGCGTTGCCAACAATGTGCGCATCGTCGACACCACCGTGGGTCGTGCACTGCTGTTCCAGATCGTGCCGGCCGGCCTGTCGTTCGACGTGGTCAACCAGCCGATGAAGAAGAAGGCGATCTCCAAGCTGATCAACCTGTGCTATCGCACGGTAGGTCTGAAGGACACCGTTATCTTTGCCGACCAGCTGATGTACACCGGTTTCGCCTACTCGACGATTTCCGGCGTTTCCATTGGCGTGAACGACTTTGTCATTCCGGATGAGAAGGCGCGCATCATCGATGCCGCTACCGAGGAAGTGAAGGAGATCGAGAGCCAGTACGCCTCCGGCCTGGTAACCCAGGGCGAGAAGTACAACAAGGTGATCGACCTCTGGTCCAAGGCCAACGACGAAGTGTCCAAGGCGATGATGGCCAACCTCTCGAAAGAGAAGGTCATCGACCGCGAAGGCAAGGAAGTCGAGCAGGATTCGTTCAACTCGATGTACATGATGGCTGACTCCGGTGCGCGGGGTTCTGCTGCGCAAATTCGTCAGCTCGCCGGTATGCGCGGCCTGATGGCCAAGCCGGACGGCTCGATCATCGAGACGCCGATCACCGCGAACTTCCGCGAGGGTCTGAACGTACTGCAGTACTTCATCTCGACCCACGGTGCCCGTAAGGGTCTGGCGGATACTGCACTGAAGACCGCCAACTCCGGTTACCTGACCCGTCGTCTGGTCGACGTCGCGCAGGATCTGGTGGTGACCGAGATCGACTGCGGTACCGAGCAAGGCCTGCACATGACGCCGCACATCGAGGGTGGCGACGTGGTCGAGCCGCTGGGTGAGCGCGTGCTCGGTCGAGTGATCGCACGTGACGTACTCAAGCCGGGTACCGAAGAGATTCTGGTGCCGGCCGGTACCCTGATTGATGAGCAGTGGGTCGATTTCATCGAGCTGAACAGCATCGATGAAGTGATCGTGCGTTCGCCGATCAGCTGTGAGACACGTTATGGCATCTGCGCCAAGTGCTACGGTCGCGATCTGGCCCGCGGGCATCAGGTCAACATCGGCGAGGCGGTGGGTGTCATCGCCGCGCAGTCCATCGGTGAGCCGGGTACCCAGCTGACCATGCGTACGTTCCACATCGGTGGTGCGGCGAGCCGGACTTCGGCCGTCGACAACGTGCTGGTGAAGAACGGCGGTACTATCCGCCTGCACAACCTGAAGCATGTCGAGCGTACCGACGGTGCACTGGTGGCGGTTTCCCGCTCCGGCGAGCTGGCAGTGGCCGACGACTTCGGTCGCGAGCGCGAGCGCTACAAGCTGCCGTACGGCGCCGTCATCTCCATCAAGGAAGGTGACAAGGTCGATGCGGGCTCGGTAGTCGCCAAGTGGGATCCGCACACCCATCCGATCGTGACCGAAATGAAGGGTATCGTGACCTTCGTCGGCATGGAGGAGAACATCACCATCAAGCGTCAGACCGACGAACTCACCGGTCTGACCAACATTGAGGTGATGGATCCGAAGGACCGTCCGGCCGCTGGCAAGGATATCCGTCCGGCGGTCAAGCTGGTCGACGCGAATGGCAAGGACCTGCTGCTGCCGGGTACCGACGTTCCAGCGCAGTACTTCCTGCCGGCCAACGCCTTGGTCGGTGTGGCCGATGGCGCCGAAGTGAGTGTGGGCGACGTCATTGCACGTATCCCGCAGGAGACTTCCAAGACCCGCGACATCACCGGTGGTCTGCCGCGTGTGGCTGACCTGTTTGAAGCGCGTCGTCCGAAGGAGCCTTCGATCCTCGCGGAAATCAGCGGCACCATCAGCTTCGGCAAGGAGACCAAGGGCAAGCGTCGTCTGGTCATCACGCCGACCGATGGCAGCGATCCTTATGAGGAGTTGATTCCGAAGTGGCGTCACCTCAACGTCTTCGAAGGCGAACAGGTGAACAAGGGTGAGGTGATCTCCGACGGTCCGAGCAACCCGCACGATATCCTGCGCCTGCTGGGCGTCAGCGCGCTGGCCAAGTACATCGTCAACGAGATCCAGGACGTCTACCGCCTGCAGGGTGTGAAGATCAACGACAAGCACATCGAGACCATCCTGCGGCAGATGCTGCGCAAGGTCGAGATCACCGAGTCGGGCGATTCCAGTTTCATCAAGGGTGACCAGATGGAGCTGACTCAGGTGCTGGAAGAGAACGAGCGTCTGAGTGAAGAGGACAAATTCGTCGCCAAGTACGTGCGCGTCCTGCTGGGTATCACCAAGGCCTCGCTGTCGACCGAATCGTTCATCTCCGCAGCCTCCTTCCAGGAGACTACGCGGGTACTGACCGAGGCGGCCGTTACCGGCAAGCGCGATTACCTGCGCGGCCTGAAGGAAAACGTGGTCGTGGGTCGTCTGATCCCGGCCGGTACCGGTCTGGCCTATCACAGCGAGCGCAAGCGCAAGCGTGATGCCGACAAGCCGGTCCGCGTGAGTGCCGATGAGGTCGAAGCGGCGCTGACCGAGGCGCTGAACTCCAGCGGCAACTGAGTGCCAGGCCCCGACGCGAGTCGGGGGCTGCCTTGACGGTGTGCGAGAAGCTCTTTAGACTCTCGTACCCCTAATTTGGCGGGGCTTTGCGCCCTGCCATTTTTCGTTTGTGTCGAAAGACAACAGTGGAGCTAGTAGATGGCAACTATCAACCAGCTGGTACGTCAGCCGCGCAAGCGCGTCGTCGAAAAGAGCGACGTCCCTGCGCTGCAAAACTGCCCGCAACGCCGTGGCGTGTGCACCCGTGTGTACACCACCACGCCGAAGAAACCGAACTCCGCACTGCGTAAAGTGTGCCGTGTTCGTCTGACCAATGGCTTCGAAGTCGCCTCGTACATCGGCGGTGAAGGCCATAACCTGCAAGAGCACAGCGTTGTGCTGATCCGTGGCGGTCGCGTCAAGGACCTTCCGGGTGTGCGTTACCACACCGTGCGCGGTTCGCTGGATACCTCGGGTGTCAAAGACCGTAAGCAGGGTCGTTCCAAGTACGGCGCCAAGCGTCCGAAGTAAGCATATTTCTATTTATTTGAGTCGATAAGAGTAAGGTCGGGCGTGCTGTGTCACCGTCCCGAGCTAACCTGAAGACCGTTTTGAGGGCTTATCAATGCCAAGACGTCGTGTAGCGGCCAAGCGCGAGATTCTGGACGATCCGAAGTACGGAAGTCTGATCCTGGCCAAGTTCATGAACCACGTGATGGAAAGCGGCAAAAAAGCTGTTGCCGAGCGTATCGTTTATGGTGCTCTGGACAAGGTCAAAGAGCGCAAGAATGGCGACCCCCTGGAAATCTTCGAAAAAGCACTCGACGCCATCGCTCCGCTGGTCGAAGTGAAGTCCCGCCGCGTAGGTGGTGCGACTTACCAGGTTCCGGTCGAGGTTCGTCCGTCCCGTCGCAACGCGCTGGCCATGCGCTGGCTGGTAGATGCCGCCCGCAAGCGTGGCGAAAAATCCATGGCGCTGCGTCTCGCTGGTGAATTGCTGGATGCGTTCGAAGGCAAAGGCGCTGCCGTGAAGAAGCGTGAAGACGTGCACCGTATGGCTGAGGCTAACAAGGCCTTCTCGCACTACCGCTTCTAATTTCAGCGAAAACAACTTTGCGAGGGCTTTATGGCTCGTACAACACCGATCAATCTCTACCGTAACATCGGTATTTGTGCGCACGTGGATGCGGGTAAAACCACCACCACCGAGCGCGTGCTGTTCTATACCGGTGTCAACCACAAAATGGGTGAGACCCATGACGGCGCCTCGACCACCGACTGGATGGTTCAGGAGCAGGAGCGTGGTATTACCATTACCTCGGCGGCCGTTACTGCGTTTTGGCAGGGCTCCGAGAAGCAGTACAAGAGCCATCGCGTAAACGTTATCGACACCCCCGGTCACGTGGACTTCACCATTGAAGTAGAGCGTTCGCTGCGCGTGCTCGACGGCGCCGTCGTGGTGTTCTGTGGTACTTCCGGTGTGGAGCCGCAGTCCGAAACCGTATGGCGTCAGGCCAACAAGTACGGTGTGCCGCGTATCGTCTACGTGAACAAGATGGACCGCCAGGGCGCAAACTTCATTCGTGTCGTCGAGCAGATCAAGAAGCGTCTGGGGCATACCCCGGTACCGCTGCAGCTGCAGATCGGTTCCGAGGAGAACTTCGTCGGGCAGGTCGACCTGCTCAAGATGAAGGCGATCTACTGGAACGACGACGACAAGGGCATGACCTTCCGTGAGGAAGAGATCCCTGCGGAGCTGCAGGCCCAGGCTGAGGAATATCGCTCCAACCTGGTCGAGGCGGCTGCCGAGGCTAACGAAGAGCTGATGAACAAGTATCTGGAAGAGGGTGATCTGTCCCTCGAGGAGATCAAGGCTGGTCTGCGTCAGCGCACCATCGCCTGCGAGATCGTTCCGGCTGTTCTGGGTTCCTCGTTCAAGAACAAGGGCGTTCCCCTGGTTCTGGATGCGGTGATCGACTTCCTGCCGGCACCGACCGACATTCCGCCGATTCAGGGTGTCAACCCGGATGACGAGGAGAAGACCGACGAGCGTGAGGCTTCCGATGATGCTCCGTTCTCGGCGCTTGCATTCAAGATCGCCACTGATCCGTTCGTCGGTACCCTGACGTTCGCTCGGGTGTATTCGGGCGTGCTGAGTTCCGGTGACTCCGTCATCAACTCGGTGAAGGGTAAGAAGGAGCGCGTGGGTCGTATGGTGCAGATGCACGCCAACCAGCGCGAAGAGATCAAAGAAGTGCGTGCCGGTGATATCGCGGCGCTGATTGGCATGAAGGACGTCACCACGGGTGACACCCTGTGCGACATCGATAGGCCGATTATTCTCGAGCGTATGGATTTCCCGGAGCCGGTGATTCACGTCGCCGTAGAGCCTAAGACCAAGGCAGACCAGGAAAAGATGGGTGTTGCGCTGGGCCGCCTGGCTCAGGAGGATCCGTCCTTCCGTGTGCGGACTGATGAGGAAACTGGTCAGACCATCATTGGCGGTATGGGTGAATTGCACCTGGACATCATCGTTGACCGTATGCGTCGCGAGTTCAACGTCGAGGCCAACATCGGTAAGCCGCAGGTTGCCTATCGCGAGATGATTCGCAACAAGTGCGAGATCGAAGGTAAGTTCGTTCGTCAGTCCGGCGGTCGTGGTCAGTTCGGTCATTGCTGGATCCGCTTCGAACCCTCCGACGAAGGTCAGGAAGGTCTGGAGTTCAAGAACGAGGTCGTTGGTGGTGTGGTTCCGAAGGAATACATCCCGGCTATCCAGAAAGGCATCGAAGAGCAGATGAAGAACGGTGTTCTCGCCGGCTATCCGCTGCTCGGCCTGAAGGCGACCGTGTTCGATGGTTCCTACCACGATGTTGACTCCAACGAAATGGCGTTCAAGATCGCCGCTTCCATGGCGACCAAGCAGCTCTCTCAGAAGGGTGGCGCGGTACTGCTTGAGCCGATCATGAAGGTCGAGGTAGTGACTCCTGAAGACTACATGGGCGATGTGATGGGTGACCTGAACCGTCGTCGCGGTCTGATCCAGGGTATGGAAGATTCCGTATCGGGCAAGGTTATTCGTGCGGAAGTGCCGCTGGGCGAGATGTTCGGCTATGCAACTGACGTGCGTTCCATGTCTCAGGGGCGCGCGAGCTACTCCATGGAATTCTCCAAGTACTCCGAGGCTCCGTCGAACATCGTCGAAGCTATTGTCAAAAAACAAGGTTGATTCAGCCCTTTAAGTAAGAGGTTTACTGTCGTGGCTAAGGAAAAATTCGAACGTAACAAACCGCACGTCAACGTCGGCACCATTGGTCACGTTGACCATGGCAAGACCACTCTGACTGCTGCGCTGACCCGTGTGTGC
>JAANMV010002970.1_pt1 | contig 15477 bp, 13 predicted proteins | sample 7279661 | NCBI WGS metagenome assembly JAANMV01 (sample SAMN14094540, study PRJNA606508) | bioreactor metagenome | isolation source: A lab-scale SPAN reactor treating ammonium-rich wastewater day 121 | place: Ireland: Galway | collected 2017-05-16 | reverse complement strand
CCAGGGGCGGTTCGAGGCGATGATCGAGCGCGCGCTGGACGCTTCCTGAGCCACGCCGGGGTGCCGGATCCGGGCCGGTTGCACGGGGAGGGCGGACATCGCTATAATGCGCGGCTCTTTCTCCCGTTCCACTTCCCAGAGTTTCCATCATGAAAGCCGGCATCCATCCCGAATACCGCGACGTCGTCTTCCAGGACGTGACCTCGGACTTCAAGATCCTGACCCGCTCGACCCTCTCCAGCAAGGAGACGGTGAAGTGGGAAGACGGCAACGAGTATCCGCAGATCAAGGTGGAAGTCTCGTCGTCCTCGCACCCCTTCTACACCGGCCAGAACAAGGTGATCGACACCAGCGGCCGCGTCGACCGGTTCCGCAAGCGCTACCAGAAGTAAGCGCCCGCGCGAGTGCGTGCATCAGCGGCCGCCCCCAGGGCGGCCGTTTCGTTTTTGTTGATCCCGGTCAGGCGGCTGCGACTTTCGTCCGGGGTGCCGGCCTGGCCGCATATGCGATAATTCCGCTTTCCCATGCGCTGGCGCATGGCCCCGAGCGGCCGCGTGCCGGGCACCCCCAACGGAGTTGCGTCGTGTCCGAACTTGACCAGATCACCCTGACCGCAGGCGACAAATCGGTCGCCATGCCCGTGCTGAAGCCGACCCTGGGCCAGCCTTGCGTGGACATCGCGAAGCTGCCCAAGGAAACCGGCTGCTTCACATACGATCCGGGCTTCGGCGCCACCGCCAGCTGCAAGTCGGCCATCACCTACATCGACGGCGACGCCGGCGTGCTGCTGTACCGCGGCTACCCGATCGAGCAGCTGGCCGAGCACTCCACCTTCACCGAGGTGGCGTACCTGCTGATGCATGGCGAGCTGCCGAACGCGCAGCAGCTGGATGCCTTCGAGCACGAGGTCACCCACCACACGATGATGCACGAGGCGTTCCGTACGTTCCTGTACGGCTTCCGTCACGACGCGCATCCGATGGCGATGCTGACCGGCATGCTGGGCTCGCTGGCCAGCTTCTACCACAACGACCTCGACCTCGAGGACCCGGAGCAGCGTCGCCTGGCCGCGATCCGCCTGATCGCCAAGGTGCCGACCATCGCCGCGGCCTGCTACCGCTATTCGATCGGCTGGCCGATCCGCTACCCGCGCAACAACCTCGACTTCACCACCCGCTTCCTGCACATGATGAAGGAAGTGCCGAGCGAGCCGCTGGAGCTGAACCCGGTGGCCGCCAAGGCGATGGACCTGCTGTTCATCCTGCACGCCGACCACGAGCAGAACGCGTCGACTTCGACCGTCCGCCTGGTGGGTTCCACCGGTGCCAACCCGTACGTCAGCGTCGCCGCCGGCGTGGCCGCGCTGTGGGGTCCGGCGCACGGCGGCGCCAACGAGGCCGTGCTGAAGATGCTGGCCGAGATCGGCAAGCCGGAGAACGTGAAGTCCGCGGTCGACAAGGCCAAGGACAAGGAATCCGGCTTCCGCCTGATGGGCTTCGGCCACCGCGTCTACAAGAACTACGACCCGCGCGCGGCGCTGGTGCGCAAGATGACCCACGACGTGCTGGGTGCGCTCAACGTCAACGACCCGTTGCTGGAAGTGGCGGTGCGGCTGGAAGAGGCGGCGCTGAAGGACGACTACTTCGTGCAGCGCAAGCTCTACCCGAACGTCGACTTCTACAGCGGCATCATCTACAAGGCGCTGGGCATCCCGGTGGAGATGTTCACGGTGATGTTCGCTATCGCCCGCACCGCCGGCTGGGTCAGCCACTGGCTGGAGCAGCAGGAGGATCCGGAGAACCGCATCGGCCGTCCGCGCCAGATCTATACCGGTTCGGTCCAGCGCGACTACGTGGACATGGGCAAGCGCTGAGCCAGCGCCGCATGTCACGACGGAAGACGCCCCGCGAGGGGCGTTTTCTTTTGCACGGGGTTGCCGGGATCGGGCGGGCGGAAGCCGTGGTTACCGACCGGTGGGTCGGCCCTCGTGCCCGCGGATTTCCTCCTCGGCCAGCAGCGTGCGCAGCTGCGCCGCCGAGGCGCGCCGCATCGGCCGCTCGTCGACGCCAGACAGCGGCGCCTGCCGCAGGCCGTCCAGTGGCAACACGGTGGCCTCGAACGCCAGCTCCTCCGCGTTGAACAGCCAGCCCGGTGCGTCCAGCTCGCGTTCCCGGTCGAGCCGCAGGCGCCGGCTGCGCGGCTGCGCGGGGATGCCGTGCTCGACGAGCCAGCGCGGCACCGCGTCGGGGTCGTCGCTGTGCAGGTGCAGGTCGACCGGGGAACGTGCGTCGGCAGTACCTTCCAGTACCGGCCCGACCAGGCGCGGCTGGAAGCCGGCGAAGAACTCCAGTGCGCGCAGCGCGGCCTCGCGGCGACGGTGCACTTCCGCCGGCTGCCGGTCGCCCAGAAACAGGCGCTGGTACTGGCGCAGCGCCTCCTCGATCTCGTGGTTGCGCGGCAGCGAGGCATCGTCAAGGATCCCCAGCCGCTGCGCGGCCTTGCGCTTGGCCATCTGGAAATCGCGGATCCCGCCTTCGGCCATCAACCGGGCTGCTTCATGGGCCAGGCGCTGGCGGCGCTCGCGGGTGCGGCTCTGCGCGTGCAGGTGCGCATGGACGTGCTGGCGGCTGTCCGGCATCGCGGATCCTCACGGCGACCTGACCCGACTCTACCGGAGCCGGCGGTGCCCCGCGCGTGACGAAGGTTGGCGGCCTCAGAAGATGTCGAAGGACTCTTCGGCGGGCTGCTCCTCGAGCTCCGGCTCGGCCAGCGATTCCTCTTCCATCCGCTGCAGGTCTTCGGCCTTGACCCATTCCACGATGCCGCCGTCGCCGCCGGGCAGCAGCCGGCCACCGGGGCTGACGCTGACCTTGACCATGCCGGCGGGCGGATCGGGCAGCCGCTCGGGCTGGTCCTTCAGGGCCGCCTGCATGTAGTTGATCCAGATCGGCAGCGCGGCCTTGCCACCGTATTCGCGGTAGCCCAGCGAGCGGAAGTCGTCGCGACCCACCCAGACGGTGGTGACGAAGGGGCCGCCGAAGCCGGAGAACCAGGCATCGCGATGGTCGTTGGTGGACCCGGTCTTGCCGCCCACGTCCTCGCGGTTCAGCACCCGCGCGGCGGTGGCGGTGCCGCGCTTGACCACGTCGCGCATCATCGATTGCAGCTGCCAGGCCACGCGCGGATCGATCGCGCGCGGGGCAACCAGGATGTCAGGATCGACCGGCTGCGGCGCGGCGGAAGGCTGCGTCGCTGGCTTGCTGGTGGTTGCCGCAGGAGCGGCGGCGCCGGCCGGGCCCAGGTCGAAGCCGTCCACCCGTGCGCTGGCTGGTGCGGCAACGGCCTGGCCGGGCGCCGTCGCGACCGCGCAGGACGGGCAGGCGACCGGCGCGGCCTCCTTGAAGATCTCCTTGCCGTCGCGGTCACGCACGCTGTCGATCACCCAGGGGGTGACCAGGAAGCCGCCGTTGGCGAACGCGCCGTAGCCGCGCGCCACCGACAGTGGCGTCAGCGAGGCGGTGCCCAGCGACATCGACAGGTTGGGCGGCAGGCTGGCTTCATCGAAGCCGAAGTGGCTGATGTAGCGGCGCGCGTACTCCACGCCGATCGTGTCCAGCAGCCGCACCGACACCAGGTTGCGCGACTGCACCAACGCCTCGCGGACCCGCATCGGGCCGGCGAAGTTGCCGCTGTCGTTCTGCGGCCGCCATTCCTTGCCGCGGCGGTCCTTGAACACCACCGGCGCGTCCAGCACGATCGAGGCCGGGTTGAAGCCGCGCTCGAACGCCGCCGCGTAGAGGAAAGGCTTGAAGCTGGAGCCGGGCTGGCGGCGTGCCTGGGTGGCGCGGTTGAACTTGTTGCCGGCGAAGCTGTAACCGCCCACCAGCGCGCGCAGGGCGCCGTTGTCGGCGTCCAGCGACACCAGCGCCACCTGTGCCCGCGGGATCTGGTCGATTTCCCAGCGCGGCGGCGCCTCGGGCTTGTCGGCGGGGGCGGGCAGCCGGCGCACGCGCACCACGTCGCCGCGCTTGGCCAGCGCCGCGGCCGGCTTGCCGGTCCAGGAGATGGCGCTGCCGGCGAGTGTCAGTTCGCTGCCGTCGCGCAGTACCACGGACAGGTGGCCACCGGCGGTGTCGACCACCACCGCGGGCAATAGCTCGTTCTGGGCCGGGATCGCACGCAGCAGGCGGCCGATTGCGGCCGCGTCCGCGCCGTCCGGGATCTGCACGGTCTGTTCCGGCTTGCGCCAGCCGTGGCGGTGGTCGTAAACGCGCAGTCCATCCACCACCGCGCGGTCGGCGGCGGCCTGCAGCACCGGGTCGATGGTGGTGGTGACGTGGTAACCCTTGTTCAGCACGTCGCCGCCGAAACGCTCCACCATCTGCTGGCGCACCATCTCGGCGACGTAGGGCGCGTACACCTCGATCTCGCGCTCGTGCGGTTTGGCGTGCATGGGCGCGCGGCGCGCGGCGTCGGCTTCGGCGCGGCCGACGAAGCCCAGCTCGGCCATGCGCGGCAGGATGTAGTTGTCGCGGCGGATCCGGGCCCGCTCGGGGTTGCTGATCGGGTTGCCGCTGGAGGGGAACTTGGGGATGCCGGCCAAGGTGGCGGCTTCATCCAGGCTGAGCTGGTCCAAGGTCTTGCCGTAGTAGAACTCGGCGGCCGCGGCCACGCCGTAGGCGCGATTGCCGAAGAAGCTCTTGTTGAGGTACAGCTCGAAGATCTCGTCCTTGTCCAGCTCCCGCTCCATCTTCATTGCAAGCAGCATCTCGGCGAACTTGCGCCGGAAGCTGTACTCGGAGCTGAGGAAGAACTGCTTGGCCACCTGCTGGGTGATGGTGGAGCCGCCGGCGACCCGCTCCTGGCCGCCGGTCTTGGCCAGCAGCCAGACCGCGCGCAGCACGCCCTTCACGTCGATCCCGTGGTGGTCGTAGAAATTGGCGTCCTCGGCGGCCAGGAACGCCTGCTTGACCCGCGGCGGGACCTTGCCGATCTCCACCGGATAGCGGCGCATTTCGCCGAACAGCCCGATCAGGCGGCCGTCGCGGGCATATACGTACATCGGCTCCTGCAGTTCGATAGAACGCAGGCTCTGCACGTCCGGCAGCCGCGCGCTGACCGCGTAGACCATGATGCCGAGCGCCACGCCGCCGGCCAGGCAGGCGGCGGCCGCGCCGAGCAGGATCCAGCGCAACGGGCGGGGGATGCGGGGCATGGGCGCAGATTCCGATTGCAGCAAACGGGGCTGCGGAGTATAGAGTAGGCGCCGGCAACGACCGGCCCACGGGGGTGGCCGGTTTCCCTTCGCGCATGCGTAAATGGAGACCGGACAGGGCGAAATGGGGCATGCGCGGCCGGTGCGTCGGTGGAAACCGGTTGCCTTGTCGTGAAAAGTCCGTTATTCATGTAGCACAGCACCTGTTGCGCGTAAGCGCCTGTGGCAAGGGGAGATACCGTGGGTCTGGGGACGAAGACGCAGCCGCCGTTGATCGGCGTGGACATCAGTTCGACCGCGGTCAAGCTGTTGCAGCTTGCGCGCACCGGCGACCGTTACCGCGTGGAGCACTACGCGGTGGAGCCGCTGCCGCCGAATGCCGTGGTCGAGAAGAATCTGGTCGAGGTCGAGGCCGTGGGCGAGGCGATCCGCCGCGCCGTGGCGCGCTCGGGCACCCGGGTCAAGAACGCCGCCGCTGCGGTGTCCGGCTCCTCGGTGATCACCAAGGTGATACCGATGCCCGCTGCGCTCAGCGAGGACGAGCTCGAGTCGCAGATCGAGCTGGAAGCGGTCAACTACATCCCGTACCCGGTCGAGGAAGTGAATCTCGATTTCGAGGTGCTGGGGCCGATGCCCGGCAATGCCGAGATGGTGCAGGTGCTGTTGGCGGCCTCGCGCTCCGAGAACGTCGAAATCCGCGCCTCGGCGCTGGAACTGGGCGGTTTGGCCGCCAAGGTCATCGACGTCGAGGCCTTCTGCATCGAGAACGCCTTCGCGCTGATGGCACCTACGCTGAACGTGCCGCGTGATGGGCTGGTGGCGCTGGTCGACGTCGGTGCAACCATGACCACGCTCAACGTCCTGCGCGGTGGCCGCAGCATCTACACCCGCGAGAACGTGTTCGGCGGCAAGCAGCTGACCGATGAGGTCATGCGCCGCTACAGCCTGAGTTACGAGGAAGCTGGCCTGGCCAAGCGCCAGGGCGGGCTGCCGGAAAGCTACGAGATCGAGGTGCTCGATCCGTTCAAGGAAGCCATGGTCCAGCAGGTCAGCCGCCTGCTGCAGTTCTTCTACGCCGGCAGCGAGTTCAACCGCGTCGACCAGGTGGTGCTGGCGGGTGGCTGCGCCTCCATCCCCGGCATCGCCGCGATGGTGGAAGAGCAGCTCGGCATCCCGAGCGTGATGGCCAACCCCCTGGCGCAGATGACGCTGGGCCCGCGCGTGCAGGCGCATGCCCTGGCGCAGGACGCACCGGCGTTGATGATCGCCTGCGGCCTGGCACTGAGGAGTTTCGACTGATGGCACGGATCAACCTCCTCCCGTGGCGCGAGGAGCGCCGCAAGGCCCGGCAGAAGGAGTTCGCCGGCATGCTCGGGCTGGCGGTCCTCGCCGGCATCCTGCTGTCGTTCCTGATCGTCAGCTTCTATAGCGGCCGCATCTCCAGCCAGACCGCCCGCAACGAATACCTGCGCGGGGAGATCAGCAAGGTCGATGGCCAGATCAAGGAGATCGAGGCGCTCGACAAGAAGCAGGCGAAGCTGCTGGCACGCAAGGAAGTGATCGAGCAACTGCAGGCCAACCGGGCGCAGATGGTGCACCTGTTCGATTCGCTGGTCCGCACCATCCCCGACGGGGTGGCGCTGACCGCGATCAAGCAGGAAGGTGACATCCTCACCCTGAGCGGTCGTTCGCAGTCTAATGCGCGGGTTTCCACGTACATGCGCAACCTCGAGAGCTCGGGCTGGATGACCAACCCCGACCTCAACGTGATCGAGGCCAAGGAAGGCAATGCCGGCCTGCCCTACGAGTTCAACCTCAAGGTCAAGCTCGCCAACCCGAACGCGGCCAAGGACAGCGAGACCGCGCCGGTCGTGCCGGCGGCGTCTGCGCCTGCTGCTGGAGGAGCCGCGTCGTGAACAACAAGAAGAAGGTTAATCTTCGCGAACTGGAACTCAACAACATCGGCAACTGGCCGCGCGAAGCGCAGCTCGGTTTCTGCGGCCTGATCGTGCTGCTGCTGGTGGTGTTGGCGTGGTTCCTGGTGGTCAGTGGCAAGCGTGACGAGCTCAAGGGCCTCGAGGCCCAGGAAACCGAGCTGCGTACCGAGTTCGAAACCAAGCAGGGGCGCGCCGCCAACCTGGAGCCGCTCAAGCAGCAGCTGGCGCAGATGGAGCAGCAGTTGCAGCAGATGCTGCGGCAGCTGCCCAGCAAGACCGAAATGCCCGACCTGATCGTGGACATCTCGCAGACCGCACTGGCCACCGGCATCCAGAATGACCTGTTCCAGCCTGGTCCGGAGGCGAAGCAGGAGTTCTACGCCGAGGAGCCGATCATGCTGCGGATGGTGGGCAGCTACCACCAGTTCGGCGCCTTTGTCAGCGGCGTGGCGTCGCTGCCGCGCGTGGTCATCATGACCATGCACGACATCTCGCTGCAGCCCAAGAAGACCAAGGACAACCCGAACGCCCGCATCAGTGCCAACAGCGCCCTGGAGCTGGCCGGTACGGTCAAGACCTACCGCTACCTGGACGAGGACGAAGCGGCGCAATCCGAGCCGGCCGCTGACGCCGCCAAGAAGGAGGGCAAGTGACCATGCGCCTGACATCGCTTCGTCGCGTCTCCCGCCTTGCATTGGTGTTGTTGCTGTGCGGACTGCTGGCCGCATGTGGCAGTGGCCGCGGCGACCTGGAGAAATGGGTGGCCGAGGTGAAGGCCAAGCCGGCCCCGGCGTTGCCGCCGCTGCCGGTCATGCAGCAGTTCGAGACCTTTGAATACACCGCGCAGAACATGCGCGATCCGTTCGACCAGGCCTTCAGCGGAGACGGTGCCGGTAGCGGCCCGCGGCCGGATCCGGGCCGGCGCAAGCAGACGCTGGAAATGTTCGCCCTCGACAGCCTGAAAATGGTTGGCTCGCTGGGAGGCGGCAAGAACCTGGTGGCGCTGGTGATGGGCCCGGACAAGGTGACCTACCGGGTAAGCCCGGGGGCCTACCTGGGGCAAAGCGACGGCCGGGTGACCGGCGTCTACGAAGACCGGATCGAACTGGTCGAACTGGTTCCGGATGGCGCAGGCGGCTGGCTGGAACGTCCCGCCAAGCTGGCGCTCGAAGACAATTGATTTGGGGAATAGACCGATGACCGTCACCAACGCCAAGCAAACGCAGATCGTCCGGCGTCCCTTGCCCCTCCGGGCACTTGCGGCCGGCCTCGCGGCAGGCCTTTACGCAGCCGGCGCGGCCGCTTCGCCCGCCAGCCCCGTGCTGGTGGGGATGGGCCAGTCCGCGACCGGCGCCATGGCGGATCCCGCCAAGCGCACCGCGGAAGCAGTCACTGTCTCCGCGATCGATTTCAAGCGCGGCGACGGGGGAGCAGGCAAGCTGATCCTGCGCTTCTCCGGCGACGGCGCTGCGCCCGACCTGCGCAACATGGGCTCCAGCGTGGTCGTCGATATCGGCAATGCGCAGCTGCCGGCGGCACTGCAGCGCCCGATCAACGTGACCGATTTCGCCACCCCGGTGCAGCGGATCGATGCGCGTGCGACCAGCAATGGCGCCCAGCTGGTGCTGGGGACCACGGGCACGTTCGAGTCCATGGCCTACCAGCGCGGAAATGAATACATCGTGGAAATCCTGCCGCGTGCGGCCGCACCTGCGGTGGCGAAGGCGGAGAGCCGGATGCCCGCCGTCGGAGCCACCGCCAGCGGCGCTGCCGGCAGCGCCAGTGCAGTGCGCTATGGCGGCAAGCCGGTCACGTTCAACTTCCAGGACGTGCCTGTGCGCACCGTCCTGCAGTTGATCGCCGACGAGTCCAACCTCAACATCGTCGCCGCCGACACCGTGCAGGGCAACGTCACCCTGCGCCTGGTCAACGTGCCCTGGGACCAGGCGCTGGACCTGGTGCTGCAGGCCAAGTCGCTGGACAAGCGCCGCAGCGGCAACGTGGTGTGGGTGGCCCCGCAGAAGGAAATCGCAGATTTCGAGCAGGCCAAGGAAGACGCCCGCATCAACCTGGAGGAACGCGCCGAGAAGGTGACCGAGTACATCCCGGTCAACTACGCCAATGCCGAGGACATCGCCCGCCTGCTGACCGAAGAAAGCAAGGGCAACCAGCAGGGTGGTGGTTCGCAGGGTGGCCAAAGCGCCCAGGACCGTGGCTTCCTGTCCGGCCGTGGCAGCATCAGCTTCGACAAGCGCACCAATACCCTGCTGGTGATCGACATCCCGCAGCGGGTGGCCAACATCAAGGACCTGGTCCAGCAGCTCGACAAGCCGGTCGACCAGGTGGTGATCGAGGCCCGCATCGTGATCGCCAACGAGAACGTGGCGCGCGAGCTTGGGGCCAAGTTCGGCATCAGCGGGAACAAAGACAATGTGTCGTATGGCGGCGATCTGAGCGACACATTGACTAATCGCCAATCCGTGACCAGCACGGACAATGCCAACAACAAGCTCTACACGGACGCATTGAGGAGCTATCTGACCGGCGGTAGCGGTCGATCGCCCGCCGATCCCGATGCCCCGCAGGCGCCCGGCTCCGGTCGATGGAGTACCAATACGCCGACTTACGGCGTCAACACCATCACCCGCAGCCTGATGAGCAACCTGCCGGCCGCCATGACCGGGATGAACGCCGGTTCGCTGGCGCTGTCGATCCTCAATGCGGGCTATCTGCTCGACATCGAGCTGTCGGCGATCCAGACCCAGGGTCGTGGCGAAGTGATTTCCAACCCGCGCATCGTCACCAGCAACCAGAAGGAAGCGGTGATCCGGCAGGGCAAGGAGATCGGCTACCTCACCGTGACCGGCGCCGGCGGCCAGCTCACCCCGACCGTGGCGTTCAAGGAAGCGCTTCTGGAGCTGAAGGTCACGCCGACCATCACCAACGACGGCCGCGTGTTCCTCAACCTGGCGGTGAAGAAGGACGAGCTGGACGGCTTCGTGGACATGGGCACCTTCGGCGAGGTGCCGCAGATCGCCAAGCGCGAGGTCAACACGGCGGTGCTGGTCGAGGATGGCCAGACCGTGGTGATCGGTGGCGTCTACGAGTTCAGCGACACCTCCGAAATCACCAAGGTGCCGTTCCTCGGCGACATCCCGCTGCTCGGCAACCTGTTCCGCAACAAGAACCGCAGCAAGAGCAAGGCCGAGCTGCTGGTGTTCGTGACGCCGAAGGTCATGCGCGTCGCCCAGCACTGACGGGCGCCGACGGTAGTCATTGGAACGGGAGCCGAAAGGCTCCCGTTCCGTTTCCGGTGCCGGCAGTTTCGAGTGGCGTCCGTACGCCGGTTCGCCAGCACGCGCCGCGCATGCGAACCTTTGCCGTTGCGACAGGTCGAAGCTGCCTGCGATCGAGGGAAAGACATGGACAACGCCACACCCGAAGGCTCACGCCTGCACGCCGTCTTCCGCGGCCTGCGAGACGCGCTTGCGGAGGAAATCGTCGGCCAATCCGCGCTGATCGAACGCCTGCTCATCGCCCTGCTGGCGGATGGCCACCTGCTGGTGGAGGGCGCGCCGGGGCTGGCCAAGACCACCGCGATCCGCGCGCTGGCATCGCGGCTGGAGGCGGACTTCGCGCGCGTGCAGTTCACTCCCGACCTGTTGCCGGCCGACCTGACCGGCACCGAGGTGTGGCGGCCGCAGGATGGACGTTTCGAATTCCAGCCCGGGCCGATCTTCCATTCCATCCTGCTGGCCGACGAGATCAACCGCGCGCCGGCCAAGGTGCAGTCGGCGCTGCTGGAGGCGATGGGCGAGCGGCAGGTGACGGTGGGCCGGGCGACCTATCCGCTGCCATCGCTGTTCCTGGTGATGGCGACGCAGAACCCGATCGAGCAGGAGGGCACGTTCCCGTTGCCGGAAGCGCAGCTGGACCGGTTCCTGATGCATGTGCGGATCGGCTATCCGCAGGCCGATGCCGAAACCGAGATCCTGCGGCTGGCGCGGGACCGCGCCCGCGATGCGCTGCGTCCTGCCACCGCGCCGGCATCGCGCATCGCGCAGGCCGACGTGTTTGCCGCCCGTCGCGCCGTGCTCGACCTGCACATGGCGCCGCCGCTGGAGCGCTATCTGGTCGAGCTGGTATTGGCATCGCGCGACCCCGCCCGCTACGACGCCGCGCTGGGCAGGCGCATTGCTTGGGGCGCAAGTCCGCGCGGGTCGATCGCGCTGGAGCGCTGCGCGCGGGCCCGGGCGTGGCTGGACGGACGCGACTACGTCACCCCCGATGACGTGCGTGCGGTCGCACCCGACGTGCTGCGCCACCGCGTGCTGCCCAGCTTCGAGGCCACCGCCGAGGGCTGGGATGGCGAGCGGCTGGTGGGCGAGCTGCTGCGGCTGGTGCCGCTGCCGTAAGCGGGCCCGGAATCGGCACCTGCATGGCCCAGACACCGCTATCCGGAGAACAACCGACCATCGGGTCATCGGTGGGCGACGGCGTGGTGCCCAGCCTCGCCGAGCTGGTGGCGCTGCGCGCGCTGGCGCAGGGCCGGCGGCCTCCCCGGCGCGGCCAGCACGGCATACAGGGGCACGCGCTGTCCAACCTGCGCGGGCGTGGGATGGAATACGCGGAGTCGCGTGAATACGCGGCCGGCGACGACGCCCGCCACATCGACTGGCGGCTGACCGCGCGCAGCGGCAAGGCCCATACCAAGCTGTTCCAGGCCGAACGCGAGCGGCTCACGCTGGTGGTGGCGGATACCGCGCCGGCGTTGTACTTCGGCACGCGGGTGCGCTTCAAGTCGGTGCAGGCGGCACGCGTCGGTGCGCTTGCCGCATGGCTGGCCGCGCGCGATGGCGACCGCATCGCCGCGTTGCGCGGCGCATCGCAGGAAGCGCCGGTGGCGCCGGCTTCCGGCCAGCGCGGCGCACTGCGCGTGCTGGATGCGCTGGTGCGCTGGTATGCGCGGCCGCCGGAGGACGATGCCGGGCTGGCGAAAGCGCTCGAGCACGCGCGTCGCCTGCTGCGGCCGGGTTCGCGGGTGATCATGCTGGCCGACCCGGCCAGCGTGCTGGCGGTGCCTACTCCGCTGTGGGCGGGCGTCGGCCAGCATCACGACGCCGTGGTGCTGTTGCTCACCGACCCGCTGGAACGGCGTCCGCCGGTGGCGCGCCTGCCGTTTTCGCTGGGCGGCGAACGCCTGGAGCTGGCGTTGGATGCGGCCGCGGTCCGGCAGCGCTGGCAACAGGCCTTCGACGCGCCGATGCAGGCCGCGCTGGCGCTGCTGCAACGCCAGCGCATCCGCGCCCAGCCGCTGTCCAGCGATGATCCCGCCGATGCGTGGCTGGCGCTGCTGGATGGCCCGGCGAGGAGGACGGGGTGAAGCTGCAATCCGCGCCGACGCTGCAGCTGAAGGACGTGCATCCGGGCATCGCGCCGGACTGGTGGCCGCCTGCGCCTGGCTGGTGGCTGTTGCTCGGCATCGTGCTGTTGCTCGCGCTCTGGCTGGGGCGTTGGTGGCTGCGCCGGCAGCGTCATCGCCGTGAACTCGCCCGCTATTTCGATGAGGCGGTGGCGCGGGCGGCATCGCCGCCGGCGCAGGTCGCGGCGATGTCCGAACTGCTTCGGCGTGCGGCGCGGCGCATCGATCCGCGGGCGGACCGCTTGCAGGGCGAGGCGTGGCTGGCGTTCCTCGATGCCGGGATGAAGCCGCCGGCATTCCTGCACGGGCCGGGCGCGCTGCTGGTGGATGGCGCGTTCCGGCCCGCCGTCGATCCGGTGGCGGTGGAGGCCCTGCGGCTGGTTGCGCGCAAGCGCTACCTGCAGTGGATGCGCCGCGCATGACGGCCCTGCGCGAACTGCTGGCGATCGATGGCTTCGCCTGGCCGTGGATGCTGGTGGCAGCCGCACTGCCGTGGCTGCTGTCCCTGCTGCCACCTTTGCGTGCCGGCGACGGCGAGGCCGCGCTGCGGGTGCCCTGGCGTCGGCGCCTGCGCGACGTGGCCGAAGGCGGCAGTGGCCGCCCACAAGCGCGCGGGTTCCCGTGGCTGCGGTGGCTGGCGTGGTGCCTGCTGTGCGTGGCCGCCGCGCGGCCGCAGCAGCTGGGCCCGCCGGTGGCGCCACCGCAGGCCGGGCGCGAGCTGATGCTGGCGGTGGACCTGTCGGCCAGCATGGGCGAGGAGGACATGGAGCTGGGCGGACGCATCGTCGATCGCCTCACCGCGGCGAAAGCGGTGTTGGCCGACTTCCTCGACCGTCGCGCGGGTGATCGCGTCGGGCTGATCGTGTTCGGCGATCGCGCCTATGCGCTGACGCCGCTGACGCCGGATCGCCAGAGTGTGCGCCAGCAGCTCGACGGCACCGTGGTGGGCCTCGCCGGCCGCGCCACCGCGCTGGGCGATGCGATCGCGCTGGCCACCAAGCGGTTGCAGCAGCGCGATGCCAATGCGCCGGCACGCGATCGGGTGCTCATCCTGCTGACCGACGGGGTCAACACCGCCGGCCTGCTGGAACCGGAGCGGGCCGCGCAGATCGCCCGCGATGCCGGCGTGCGCATCCACGCCATCGCATTCGGCGGCGCTGGCGCCGCGGTATCGGTGTTCGGCTTCCAGCTGCCGCTGGGCGGTGGCGACGAGGTCGACGAAGCCGGCCTCGCAAAGATCGCCGAACTGACCGGCGGCCGGTTCTTCCGCGCCCGCGCGGTGGATGAACTGGCCGGCATCTACGCCGAGATCGACCGGCTGGAGCCGGTGCAGCGGGCCGGACAGGTGGTGCGGCCGCGCATCGAACGCTACCCGCTGCCGCTGGGCCTGGCGCTGGGCCTGGGCGGGCTGGTGTTGCTGGCGCGGAGGCGCACGGCATGAGCACGACTTGGGCCGAACTGGCGCAACTGCATTTCCTGCGGCCGTGGTGGCTGCTGGCGCTGCTGCTGGTGCCGCTGCTGGTCTGGCGGCTGCGCGCGCACGCGCGCAGGCGTTTCGGCTGGCGCGAGGCGGTGGACGCGCACCTGCTGCCGCATCTGCTCGAACCGGGTGCACCTGCGACGGGCCGCGCGTGGGCGCGGCGGCTGGTGTTGCTGGGGCTGGTGCTGGCGCTGCTGGCGCTGGCCGGGCCCAGCTTCCGCAAGCAGGCGCAGCCGCTGTGGCAGAGCCGGCAGCCGCTGGTGGTGGCGCTGGATCTCTCGCGCGCCGCGCTGGCCCGCGACCTGCCGCCGACCCGGCTGGCGCAGGCGCGCGCCAAGCTGGCCAGCCTGCTGCGCGAGCGCGCCGGCGGGCAGGTCGCGCTGGTGGTGTTCGCCGACGACGCCTATACCGTAGCGCCGCTCACCGACGATGCCGGCAACGTAGCCCTGTTCCTCGACGCGCTGGCGCCGGACGTGATGCCGGCCGACGGTCAGCGCATCGATCGCGCCATCGCGTGGTCGCAGCGCCTGCTGCAGCAGGCCGGCTTCCCGCGTGGCGACATCCTGCTGCTGACCGATCACGCCGATGCCGCCGCCATCGCGACGGCGGCCAAGGCCGCTGCAGCCGGCTATCGGGTGTCGGCGCTTGGACTGGGCACGGCGCAGGGCGGCGTGTTCGAGACCCCCGGCGGGCTGGCGCAGGCGCGGCTGGATGCGCCGTCGCTGCGCGCGCTGGCGACCAGCGGTGGCGGCGGCTACCGCGCGCTGGCGGCGGACGATGCGGACCTGCACGCGCTGGGCGTGTTGGAGCCGCGGCAGGCGGATGGCGCCGCGGCGCGCGGCGCCACCGTGGCGCAATGGCAGGACGATGGCGCATGGCTGCTGCCGTTGGCGCTGGCCTGCCTGCTGCCGCTGTTCCGTCGCGGCAACGTGCTGGTGCTGCTGCTGGCCGCTGCGCTGTGGCTGCCGCCACCGTCGGCACGTGCGCAGGACGCTGGCGAGCGCGGCGGCGCGCTGTGGCAGCGCGCCGACCAGCTGGCGTACGAGCGGCTGCAGGAAGGCATCGCCGCGTACCGGGCGAAGGATTACCCGCGCGCGATCGAGAAATTCTCCGGCCTCACCGGCGCCGACGCGCAGTACAACCTGGGCAATGCGCTGGCCCAGGCCGGCCGTTACGACGAAGCGCTGGCCGCCTACGACCGCGCGCTGCGCCAGCAGCCCGACATGCCCGATGCGCGCTACAACCGCGCCCAGGTGGAAGCGGCACGCCGGCAGCAACAGCAACAGCAAGATCAACAGCAACAGCAAGATCAAAAGCAACAGCAAGATCAAAAGCAACAGCAAGATCAAAAGCAACAGCAAGATCAAAAGCAACAGCAAGATCAAAAGCAACAGCAAGACCAGAAGCAGCAAGACCAGAAGCA
>JAANMV010002969.1_pt1 | contig 15479 bp, 10 predicted proteins | sample 7279661 | NCBI WGS metagenome assembly JAANMV01 (sample SAMN14094540, study PRJNA606508) | bioreactor metagenome | isolation source: A lab-scale SPAN reactor treating ammonium-rich wastewater day 121 | place: Ireland: Galway | collected 2017-05-16 | reverse complement strand
AGAATCGTTGGCAAATTCAATAGCCTGATTTTCATCCTTCACTTTTATTATTGCTGCAACAGGTCCGAATAATTCCTCATCGTAAGCAGGCATTCCTTTTTTTACATTTGAAAGAACAGTTGGAGGATACCATGCACCAACAGTTTCAGGAATTTCTCCGCCAAGTATTAACTTTGCACCAAGTTCAATACTTTTTACAACTTGCTGATGCAATTCATCTCTCAGCGAAACACTTGCCTGTGGTCCGATGTGATTGGATTCATCAAACGGATTACCCATTTTTTTTATTTTCATTTTTGCGACAAAAAGTTTTTCGAATTCATCATAGACTTTTTCGACAACGATAAACCGCTTTGCCGCAATGCAACTCTGTCCAGCATTAATTAATCTTGCATTGACACAAGTTTCTGAAGCCATTTCCAAATCTGCATCTTCGAGGATAATATACGGATCACTTCCTCCCAACTCCATAACTGTTTTCTTCAAAACTGATCCTGCGGTTTTACCAACAGCTTTACCGGCAGTAACACTTCCGGTTAAAGTAACTGCTTTGATCTTTTTATTTTTTATTACAGCTTCCATTTGAGATGAAGGGACTAAAATTGTTCTGAAAAGATTTTCAGGAAAGCCAGCTTCACGAAACACTTCTTCGATTGCAAGGGCACATCCGGAAACATTTGAAGCATGTTTTAAAATTCCTGCATTACCAGCCATTAAACCCGGTGCAGCAAATCTGAACACTTGCCAGAAAGGAAAATTCCATGGCATAACTGCAAGCACTGTTCCGAGAGGCTGATATGTTACAAAACTTTTTGATGCATCGGTTTGAATCAATTCATCCTTTAAAAACTTTTCAGCATTATCCGCATAATATTCACAGACCCAAGCACACTTTTCAACTTCAGCTTTTGATTGAGAAATTGGTTTGCCCATTTCAAGAGTCATTAATTCTGAATATTCTTCTCTTTTTGCTTTAAGAACCTGAGCAGCCTTCATCATAAGATTCGATCTGTGACCGAAAGAAGTTTCTTTCCACTTCTCAAATGCATCAGCAGTTAAATCTATAATATTATTTACTTCTGACGGAAGCATTGAATGATAAGTTTTAATCAATTGCAGGTTTGCAGGATTAATAGATTGAATCACGATCGCCCCGAATTTTTTAATTCAAATTTCATTTCATTTTTTTGATAACTACCAATGTCATATCGTCAGAGTATTTTCCATTCTTTGAATATTTAATTACATCTTCCAGGATTCCCAGAGCAATTTCTTTTGGTGAAGATTCGCTCAGCTCTTTTACTTTATTCAACAGGCGATCATCTCCGTATGCATCATAATTATTATCAGCTGATTCTGTAATTCCGTCTGAATAAAGAAGAAGAACATCATCCTTTGAAAAATTTATACTATCGACAAAATATTTTGCATCGGGTGCGGGACCCAGAACCGGACCAGTTGTTTTCAGATATTCAGCAACTTTTGTTTTTGCTTTAATAAAGATGGGCGGGTTATGACCAGCATTTGCATAAAGAAATAATCCACCACGATGTGTTGTTAATTCACCATAAAAAAGAGAAGTAAATTTATCATCTTCAAAAATCAGATTAACAAGCTGATTCATTCTCCGCATCAATGCTGCAATCTTTAATTCAAAACCACTCGCCATTCTCAGTGCACCTGAAATATACATAGCTTCAGCAGCAGCACCGACACCTTTACTTGCAGCATCTCCGACTGCTACTCCAAGTCTTTCACCATCGGATCCATGCAGAAGATAATCGAAGAAATCTCCACCGACAATCTCAGCAGGATTTGTTATTCCGTAGAGATCATAAACATTGAACTTGTATTCGTGCTCAGGAAGAATACTTTTTTGAAGTTGTCTGGCTCTGTCAATATCTGCTTTAAGGTGATCAACACTTGCCGATGTTCTTCTTTGTTTTATTTGTGCAGTTAAAGCTGTTGCAATAATGTTAAGATTAATTCTGAACTCTTCGTCTATTTTATCACTATTAAGAGCAAGCAAATACTCATAATAAAATTTTTCTTTAATTTTTTTTCTTCTGCCAACACCAGAAGCAGAATATTTAAATATGCCTTTTTTTCTTAATGTGCTGATTGTTTCCTGGCTTAAAATTGTTCTGTGCTTTGATATTGATTCAAGTATGGGGTAACGATTGATATCGATCTGAAAATCGGAATCAATTTTTTCAATATTGCCGGTCTGAAATAATATTTTATAGGTTTCAGATTGGTCATTTAGTTTCCAGATTCTTCCACCGGTAATTTCTATTTCTTCATTACCGATAATTTCGTTCATTGTGGCGATGAGCATTTCTTCTTCCGTTTTAAATTTCCCGGAAGCAATTGATTCAACAAGCCGATGTAATTTTTTCTGATCTATTGCCATATTTTATTCCGAATAAAAATCTATCATTTGCTGAATTGCACGTTTACAAACAGGACATAAACCATCTACTTTGATAGATCTCATCGTACAATCTTCCATTGGTCTGTAAATTCCTTTTTCCATATATCCACCGCCTTCGAATGCACCAACTTTATTTTTAAATTCATCCGTAGCCGGAGTTGGTATCGGTGTTCCCTCTTTTACAAGATCTTTCCACTTTGAATTAAAATCAACAAGTGTAGTAAGATTAGGATCAAGCGGTTCAACATCTTGCGGATAAAAATCCTGATATGCAACGTCCGATGTCCAATATTCATCTGCCAGAGAAGCAAATCCATGACCGAATTCATGCGTTACAATAAATTCAAAATTCTTGTCGTTCGTTACCGATAAAGAATAATGATTGTAAATTGCTCCACCTCCATATTTATCAGTATTAGCTAAAATATAAATCTGATCGTAAGGTGCATTTGAAGCAACGTTGCGCAGTGTCTTATTATCTGAGGTCATCAAATATCTTTCAGTATCAAACGTGTAAAAATTTGAATTGACTAAAGTTTTCTTCCAGATATTTTCTTTAGGAATATCAACTCCGGATTCGACAGAAGGGGCTGCTATTCCCCAGATGTTGAACTTATTTTTATTTTCTTTGAACGGAGAGGAGTTGAACAGATAACCAGCAAATTTTTCGCAATCGTTTTTGAATTTATCCATTTCATCTTTTGTATAACCTTCGGGAATTATGACAATATCAACTTTAACTGCCGGATCGCCTGAATGAATAACTTCAAAATTTTCATACTCAGCAGTTCTTTCCGGTTTGATAAAATAGTTTTCCGGATCAATTCTGAACTCAAATTTTTTCAGCAGTTCATTTTTCCTGTTATGACCGTAAAATTTTACAATAACAGGTTTCATTGGAAATGGAAATATGACCGTCTCGCTGAAAGTTTTGAAAGTCTGTTTTGCTTCTTCTGTTGTCTGCCATTCACTGAAAAGTGTTGCGTATCCTCTTGAGTAAATTAAAGTGTTAGAGTTTTCATCGTAAACTTCAAACCTGTATTTGCCGTAATTGAATTTATCAACAAGATTTACTTTTGATCCTCCCCAAAATGGTTCTTCGATCAATTCATCGAATGAATAAGAATCATTGTCCTTATTTCCTGTATGAAAATAATCGAGACGCAGTGTTTTGTCCTCGAAGTAATCTTCAAAATTTATTTGAGAGTAAGTAATAGAAGCAAATATCATCAGGGATAAAATTAATTTCATTATAAGACCTTATTAATCATTAGAAAATATTATTACAAAGATAGGAGTTTTGAGTGATAGTGGTAAAGTAAATATTGGATCCTGAATTTAGTTCAGGATCTGAATTTCTTTCGGAATTTCAAGCTATGCTCAAACTATTTTGGGAACCTGTCCAAAGGACTCCTTCGGAGAAACAAGTTCAGGTTTTTACTTTATTATTCTCGAGCCTGGTTTTACAAGTTCAATATCTTCTCTGCATAAAGGACATTCATCAGGCAGATAAGAAACAACTTCCATTTTTAAAGTTGAGAACTGAGGATAATTAAAATTCACGCTGCCATTACTTCTGTCCACAATGAACCCGACACCAACAACATTTGCATTGTTGTTTTTTACAATGTCAATTACTTCAAACACTGAACCACCAGTCGTTACAACATCTTCACAAACCAATACTTTTTCATTATCATCGAGAGCAAAACCTCTTCGGAGAGAAAGTTTTTTATCTTCTCTTTCTGCAAAGATGAACCTTTTGTTTAACTGACGTGCAACTTCCTGCCCAACGACAAGTCCGCCAATTGCAGGTGCAATCACAGTATCTATTTCATACTTTCTGAAATTATCTGCAATCATTTTACAAAGCACTTCATTGTATTCAGGATATTGTAAAACTTTTGCACACTGGAAATATCTGTCGCTGTGTCTTCCTGAAGTTAAAAGAAAATGTCCGGTTAAAAGTGCGCCTGATTTTTTGAAGATATTTAGAATTTCTGTTTCAGTCATAACTATCCGAGTCCTTCAATTTTTTCTGCAAGCTGAAAATCTTTTTTTGTAATTCCACCTTCACTGTGAGTTGAGATTGTGATTTTAACTTTATTCCAGGAATGAATAAAAATATCCGGATGATGATCCATTTTTTCTGCTTCTGCACCAACTTTGTTTACAAATGAAAGTGCCTCAGCAAAATCTTTAAACTGGAAAAGTTTTACGATCTGGTTTTCTTCCAGTTTCCAGCCGGATATTGAGGAAAGTTTTTTTGTTATTTCGTCTTGATTTAATAAAGCCACAAATCCTCCAAATTAGATTAGTTTTAAAATATAAAAAGCGTATTGATAAAATACGCTTTTCAAAAATAATTTTATTTAATATTTAGTTTTCTACTCGTCCGGGGGCTTTTGTTTCTTCGCCTGGTTTTGCAACTTCTAATGACTCATCGTAAAATACGAGGTCATCTGCACCTTCAACGTGCTTTGCAACTATCTTGGTTCCTTCTTTGAATGAACCACGAAGAATTTCTTCTGCCAATGGATCTTCAACATATTTCTGGATTGCTCTTCTTAAAGGTCTTGCACCAAACTTTTCGTCAAAACCTTTGTTGACAAGGAATTCTTTTGCAGTCTGATCAAGAATTAAATCCATCTTATTCTCTTCAAGATTCTTGTATAATCCTTTTATTTCAATGTCGATGATCTGCATTATATCTTCCTTGTCAAGATTACGGAAGACAATTGTATCATCAATCCTGTTAAGAAATTCAGGATTGAATAATTTCTTCATGGCATCTTCAACAGTATCCTTCATCTTATCATACTGATCTTTTGGTTTCGAATCGCTAAATCCAAACGAACTTATTGTTTTTATATCTCTCGTTCCAACGTTTGAAGTCATAATAATAATAGTATTCCTGAAATCTACTTTTCTTCCAAGACTGTCAGTTAAAATTCCGTCATCAAGTACTTGAAGCAGAATACTGAAAATATCCGGATGAGCTTTTTCAATTTCATCAAACAGAACAACCGAGTAAGGTTTTCTTCTAACTTTTTCTGTCAGTTGACCGCCTTCTTCATAGCCAACATATCCCGGAGGAGCGCCAACGAGCCGTGATAAGGAAAACTTTTCCATATACTCGCTCATATCAATTCTAACAAGTGAATCTTCAGAATCGAAAAGATATCTTGCAAGTGCTTTGCATAATTCAGTTTTACCAACACCTGTTGGTCCTAAGAAAATAAAACTTCCTATTGGTCTGTTAGGATTTTTTAATCCTGCTCTGGTTCTTCTGATTGCCTTTGTAAGTTTTTTAATAGCTTCATCCTGACCAACGATGAATTGCTTCAAAGCTTCATCCATTTTAAGAAGTTTTTCGGATTCAGTTTGTGCAATTCTGTTAACCGGGATTCCAGTCATCATTGCAACTACCGTAGCAATATCATCTTCGTTTACATCGTGAACTATATCTCTTGTCTTTGCATCCCATTCTCTTTTTGTTGATTCAAGATCAGCCTGGAGATTTCTTTCCTTGTCTCTGAGTCGTGCTGCTTCTTCATAATCCTGTCTCTTAACTACGGCAGCTTTCTCTCTTCTAACCTGTTCTATTTCTTCTTCAAGATCAAGAATTTCTTCCGGAACTTCAAAGTTACCCATATGAACTCTTGAGCCTGCTTCATCAAGAACATCAATAGCTTTATCCGGCAAATGGCGATCAGTAATATATCTGTTACTGAGTTTTACCGCAGAATCAATTGCAGCATCAGAATATTTTACGTGATGATGCTCTTCGTATTTGAATTTAATCTTTTCAAGAATTTGTCTTGTTTCATCATAAGATGGCGGATCAACCATGACTTTCTGGAAACGTCTGTCAAGTGCACCATCTGTTTCAATGTGTTTTCTGTACTCATCGAGAGTTGTAGCGCCAATACATTGAATATCACCGCGCGATAACGCGGGCTTAAACATATTGGAAGCGTCAAGGGAACCGGAAGCTCCGCCAGCACCAACTATTGTGTGTAATTCATCGATGAATAAAATAACATCCTTTGCTTTTTCAAGTTCATTCATCAGAGCTTTCATTCTCTCTTCAAACTGACCGCGGTATTTTGTTCCGGCAACGAGACCAGCAAGATCAAGAGTAACAACTCTTTTATCCTGTAAAATTCGCGGGACTTTCTTTTGAACTATCCGAAGAGCAAGTCCTTCTGCAATTGCTGTCTTTCCAACACCCGGTTCACCAATTAGTACAGGATTATTTTTCTTTCTTCTGCTCAAAATCTGAGCAACTCTTTCAATTTCTTTTTCTCTACCAACAACAGGATCAAGCTTATCGTCAATAGCAAGTTTTGTTAAGTCTCTTCCAAAATTATCGAGCACCGGAGTTTTAGTTTTTTCAGTTTTCCTATCAGGTGAAGTAACTTTGGCAGGACCAGCATCTTTGTTTCCTTTGCTGCTCAGCAACGCATTTAGTTCTGATCTTGCTGAATCATAGGTAACATTGAATTGATGCAATATCTGGGTTGCAATATTATCTTCATCTCTTAAAAGTGAAAGAAGCAAATGTTCGGTACCAATCACATCTGCTTTATAAATTTTTGATTCGATCTGAGTAATCTTTAAAACTTTTTCTGCTTGTTTTGTCAGTGGAATATTGCCAATCGTCAAAGTTCCACCAGAAGTTCTTACCGTATCTTCAATTGCTTTTTTCAGTTTCAATAAATCACAGTCAAGATTCCGTAATATTCTAACAGCAACACCCTGACCTTCCCTGATGATTCCGAGCAGAAGATGTTCTGTTCCGATATAATCGTGCCCCAGCCGAAGAGCTTCCTCCCGGCTCAATCTGATTACATCCTGTAATCTATCTGAGAAATTTCCGTCCATTTATCTTTTTCCTCTCTGTTTTATCGTATAAGTACTATTTTTTCCCTCTAAAAGTCCAACTAATATAAACATAAAATTTATTATTATTTCAACCAGTTTATTAAGTCACAGGCAATAATATCTTAGTCTAAAAATATCCGCAATGCATTATTTCAGTAAATAGTCCTTATTGACAAAATAAGTGCCAGTGGTTAACTATTAAATCTTTTGATTAAACTAAAAACCGAAGGCGATTTGATTCCAGTTTAAAACATCGGTTGAGACATTGAGGCAGATTATACTTCACAGATTGTAAAAGTGTGTCAGAAAGACCTGCTGAATTGATTTACAATAACGGAGAATTTGATTCTTGAAAGAACTATATTTCCCAATCAAAAGAATAAAAAAAATTGGAGAGTAAATGGAAGCAATAACAGGTCTATCTTTAGTAATAATCATAGCAATATTCTTATTTCTTATATTAATTCTTTATTTCGTTCCCGTCAGGTTATATATAGCAGCGATTTCATCCGGTGTGAAAATCAGGATATTTAAGGACCTTATCGGTATGAGACTAAGAAGAGTTCCACCAAGTATAATAGTTGATAGTTTGATAAATGCAACAAAAGCAGGAATTAATGTTCACCAGGGTTTACTCGAAGCGCACTACCTTGCAGGTGGTAATGTTAAGAAAGTTGTTGCTGCATTAATTTCCGCCGATAAAGCGAACATACATTTACCATTTGAGAGAGCTGCAGCAATTGATCTTGCAGGAAGAGATGTACTTGAAGCAGTAAGGATGTCGGTTATTCCAAAAGTAATTGAAACTCCCACAGTTGCTGCAGTAGCAAAGGACGGTATCCAGTTAAAAACTATTGCAAGAGTAACAGTAAGAGCAAATATTGACAGGTTGGTGGGCGGTGCAGGTGAAGCTACAGTACTTGCAAGAGTTGGCGAAGGCATTGTATCCACAATTGGCTCAAGTAATTCACATAAAGAAGTATTAGAACATCCTGACAGAATTTCTAAAAGTGTTCTTGCAAAAGGATTGGATTCAGGAACTGCATTTGAAATTCTTTCGATTGATATAGCCGATGTTGATATCGGACAAAATATTGGTGCTATGCTTCAGACAGATCAAGCAGAAGCTGATTTAAAAGTTGCAAGAGCAAAAGCTGAAGAGAGAAGAGCATCAGCAGTTGCGAGTGAACAGGAAAATATCGCTGAAGTTGCAAAGCAGAGAGCAAGAGTAGTTGAAGCTGAAGCTGAAGTTCCAAAAGCAATGGCAGAAGCATTCCGATCTGGCAGACTTGGTGTGATGGATTACTACCAGATGCGTAATATACAGGCTGATACTGAAATGCGCGATTCAATTGCAAAACCGCAGGAGCCGAAAAAGGGTAGTTAGTAAATGGACAACTTATTCGAAATACTAATCTATGTTATAATCATTATCAGCTTTCTGAGCAGCATCTTTAAAAAGAAACAGCAACCTCAGAAAAAACCGCCGGTGCAGCAACCGCATCAAGAGGATTATTATCAAGTTGATGAGTCAAAAGTATCTGTCCCTCAATCTCAGCGAAAAGAGGAATATGATATAATGAGAGAACTTGAAGATTTCTTTAAAGTCGGAGAGGAAACTACTGTTGGAAAATTGCCAATCCCAAAAGTTCCATCCGAAAATATTCCAAAAATAGAAGAACACACAAAAGTAGAACGTCAGGAAATTCCAACTGTTATAGAACAAACTGAAGATGATTGGGCACGGAAAAAAGACGAAGTTAGAAAACGAATGGCAAGAGTTGATTCGGGAGTTGAAAAACAAGCTGCGTTATTTGAAGAATCTTTAGAGAGGAAAGTTCAGTTCCAAAATGATTTAGTACTCTCTATCAGATCAAAATTCAGAAATCCATCAACACTGAAAGAATACATTATCTTTTCAGAAATATTAGGTAAGCCAAAAGCGTTTCGAAGATGAACCAAAAAAAATATATACTAACACGGGTTGGTAAAGCGGGATTCGAAAAAAAAGTTGACGAATCCTGCCTGCCGGCAAGGCAGGCCAGTTTTGCTATAAATTATCAGCAGGAATTAAATCCATCACAGTACGAAGCTGTATCGGCTGTAAATGGTGCTTACTTAATAATCGCCGGTGCAGGAACAGGGAAAACAAGAACTTTAGTTTATCGTGTTGCAAGATTAATTGAATCCGGTTACGATCCGAATTCGATTTTACTTTTAACATTTACCAGAAAAGCTGCTAACGAAATGATGAAACGTGCATCGGTTTTATTGGACGATCGATGTTCAAAAATTCGCGGGGGAACTTTTCATTCCTTTGCTAATTTGACTTTACGAAAATATTCGAAAGCTGCAGGGCTTGATTCAAACTTTACAATTCTTGATCAGGGTGATAGTGAAGACATAATTAATTTGATTCGTTCTCAGGGTGGATTGATCAGTAAGGAAAGAAGATTCCCGAAAAAAGAAACGCTCAATAAAATTTACAGCTTATCAGCAAACACTGAAAGAGCTATTGAATTAATAATCGAGGAAGAGTATCCACATTTCTTACCCGAACTTGATGAGATATTAAAAATTCAGAAAGTTTTTGTTGAATATAAAAAGAGAAACAACCTGCTTGATTATGATGACCTGTTAATTTATCTGAGAGATTTTCTTGCAAGTGGAAATGCTGCTGCTAAAAATCTTTTATCCACAATAAGTTTTGTTATGGTTGATGAATACCAGGATACAAACAAACTTCAGGCAGATATTGTAAAAGGATTAGTTCAGCATAACGGAAACGTGATGGTTGTTGGTGACGATGCACAATCAATTTATTCTTTCCGTGGAGCTAATTTCAAAAATATAATGGAATTTCCAAAACTTTTTCCTGAAGCTCAGATAATAAAGATTGAAGAGAATTACAGAAGTGTTCAAAGCATATTAGATTTTGCAAACCACATTTACGATGGTGCAGTTGAGAAATACACAAAAGCACTTTACACGCGAAGACAAGGTGGTGATTTACCATTCATTGTTGCTGCAGCAAATGAAAATATGCAATCAAAATTTATTGTTGAAAAAATTCTTGAACTGATGGAAGAAGGAATAAATTTAAAAGATATCGCAGTACTATTTAGATCTTCTTTCTTTTCATTTGATCTTGAAATAGAATTGGCAAAAGCAGGAATTCCTTTTCAAAAATTTGGCGGGATAAAATTCATTGAAGCTGCTCACGTAAAAGATGTACTCGCATTTCTTCGCATCGCATCAAATCCAAAAGACATCGTGAGTTGGTACAGAGTTTTGCTTTTGCATGATGGGATTGGACCAAAAACCGCTCAACGAATTCTGGATGAACTCGCAACTGCAAAACTTACAATCGATGAAAATCCTGGAACTAAGAAACAGTTCGCTTATGAAAAAATAAAAGAGCTTTTTGTTTTTCTTTATAAGCTGAGAAACTCGCAAGCACCACCAAGTGAATTAGTCGGAATGATTTTCGAATATTATCATCCAATCTTCAAATTGAAATACGACGATTTTAATAAAAGAAGTAAAGACTTAGAAACACTTCAAAATATTTCTGAGAATTATCGTTCGCTTGATTCCTTCCTTGCTGATATGGCAATTGAACCGATCATAGATAGTGTAACTGACATCGGTGAGACAGATAAAGAAGATGAATACCTGACTCTCTCTACAATTCACTCAGCAAAAGGTTTGGAATGGCATTCAGTATTTGTGATTCATGCAGTTGAAGGTTACTTCCCTTCTGTAAGAGCAGTTGAAAGTTTGGAATCTTTAGAAGAAGAAAGAAGATTAATGTACGTTGCTTCAACAAGAGCAAAGCAAAATCTTTTTGTAACATATCCGATGCACATGTACAACAGGATTGATGGAATAACATTATCGAAGCCATCAAGATTTATTTCTGAAATGTCAACTGATAAAGCTCAGGGCTGGCTGGTTGAGGATGAGTTTTAGCCTCACTCCTAAATCCTCTCCCCGAAGGGAAGAGGACTTTTATAAGAATTTATATCCAATAATTTATAATAATAATAGCTACAAATTTTTGTTTAGAATAAACAACCACGACATTTCTCTTCCCTTGGGGAAGGGATCAAGAGATGGGCCAATTATCTCAGATAAATCATCTTCTTAGTTTCAACAAAACCTTGTCGTGCCTGCCCATTTTGGGAACTTGTTTCGGGATCTCCAACCCTCAACCGGTAAAAATATAATCCGCTTGATAATCCAGAGGCATCGAATTCAATTTCGAAGGTACCTGCCGGTTTTTCTTCGTTAACGAGTGTAGCAATTTCGTTTCCAAGTACATCATAAACTTTCAAAGTTACAAAGTTAGATTGCTTCGTTTCACTCTCAACGACATTTGGAATAGTATATTTGATTTTTGTGGATGGATTAAAAGGATTCGGAGAATTCTGATAAAGATGAAAATCGTTTGGTGATACTGAATTATCTGAAATTGAAACAGGATTTGAATAAAAGACTATCGCTTTCCAGAAAATTGAAACAGTGTCAGTACCTGATATAACAATTACACTAATAGTATCTGCTCCTTCCGCAACAGGAGAAGTAATAGTTGATTCATAAGTTCCATCTCCCAAATCAATAACTGAGCTTAATTGACCAATACCTGTATTTGATAGAACAATTTGTTTTCCACTTGCAAGAAGCGTATCGGAATTATTTTTTGGCAAGATGGTTATTACTGCTTGTGAAGTTCCATTTGCTGGAATCGTATCAGGATTAATTTCAATCTGTGATAAAAACGGATCAACAGTATTGAACTTTGCTATCTTCCAATTATCAAACATAGTTTGAAGTGAATCAATCGGATCAGTTCCAATCGGAGTATCCGGCACAACAATCTGAAGATACGGAGTATTTCCATCACCAATTCTTACAACTTTTACAAAACCTGACTGAGAAGAAGTTCCTCTTACAGCACAACGAGTATCTGCCCCAACTATCTTTGCTGCCTGAAGTGTTGCCATCAGCCTGTCAGCTATTGGTCCGGATGTATTAAGAAAAGTTGTTTGCATTGTGTCGATAATAATCTGTCCAAGTAAAATATTTCCCTGTATTGAATAACCAGGACCGGTAACATGATTTTTATAGTTTAAACAATTTACACCGGTGTAAGCTGCGCTTTCGCCATTTCTGGTTAAGTCAACAATACCATATTGACGAACGGTTGGATTTCCCTGGGCGTCATTTATTATCAACCAATCAATTATTTCTTGTGGTGATAATCCTTCTAACATTTTATTGTGCGCATTTTGCTGATTGGTGGCGTTCCATGAAGCTTGTGTATGAATACCTCCAATGCCTTCAATTACATCACTTAGAATAAATGCACCTATTCCACCAATTGGACCAACACACGAAGCACCAGCACTTCCGATTTCTCCGGTTACAGTATCAACTGCAACAATTGAGAATGTATCCTGCGCAAGGAGTTTAAATTGAATCAACAAGCTCAAAGCCAATAGAGTAAATGAATATTTCTGAATTAAATTTTTCATTTCTGTTTCGCAAATTTTAATGAATTCATTTTTAAATTACGAATTATTAATCAATAATACTTGATGCTGACATGAACACTTCCATCTCTTCCTCTGTCATCGAGACAGGTAATTTTCAATTCCTTTTCATTGGGAATGAAGAAAACACGTTCACCAGGTTTAGTTTTTTTTAAGAACTTTTCATTCACATACCAGTAGTGAGTTTTCACTCGGCTATCTGAAGCAGCAAGCAAAAGAATTTCCTGCTTCGAATCTTTCTCAAGAAAATATTCATAATCTTCTGATGGTGATAAAATTTTCGGACCGCTTTCAGCGTATATTGCAGAGCAATCCGGATTATGAATCGGAGGTTTTTTGTAATCAAATTTATTTTGATAAAGCCAAACAGAAAGTTCAGGTTGATAAACTGCAAACACTTCTTTTTTATATTCTGATGAAGGCAGACAGCTTGTGCAATACTGAATCGTTTCATCGAGATTTACGTAAACTGGTTTGTGAATATCACAGACTTGATTGTGAGATTTATTTTTAATCGCATAATCTGAAATTATACTTGGACAATACTGAGTCGGAATCATTCCGCTTTCTCTGCAAACTTTTCTTGTTATTAATTCTTCCGGTGCTTCGAACCATTTTACGTCCGAATTGTAGCCTGCCTGCCGGACAGGCAGGTCAATTGAATTGAACAAATCGAACAATAACGGAACTGCAATTTCACTCCCAGATAAATTTGTTGAACCAACTCCATTGAAGTTGCCCATCCAGACTCCGATAGTATAGTTTGGATTGAATCCAATTGCCCATGCATCTCTTTTGCCGTACGAAGTACCTGTCTTCCAAGCAAACTTTGGCAGCTTTGAATCGTTCGAAAGATTTGCAATATCACTCCGGTTTACTCCCGAAAGAATATCTGCAATCAAGTATGATGATGATTCGGAAAAAATTTGAGTTCCTTCCTGTTCTTCATTCTCAAGTATAAAATTTATCGGATATAATTTTCCGTTTCTCGCAAATGCAGTAAACAACCTCGTTAGTTCCTGAAGATTAGTTCCGCAGCCGCCGAGGATCATCGAAAGTCCAAGCTGATTTTTTTGTTTTTGTATTTGATTGAATCCACATCCTTCGAGAAAACTAGTGAAATTATTTAATCCAATTTGCTCAAGCAATTTTACCGCCGGAATGTTTAGTGAATTTACAAGAGCAAATTCTGTTGAAACGTTTCCATAAAATTTCAGATCATAATTTTCAGGTTGATATCCGTGAAAGTCAGTTGGAATATCAGCGAACTTCATTTGCGGAGTTAAATTTCCTTCATCAAATGCATAAGCATAAAGTGCAGCTTTGAGTGTTGAACCGGGTGAACGGATTGCAGTAATTCCGTTTACCTGTCCGAATGAACTTTCATCATAAAAATCAGCGGAACCACAGTAAGCAACGACTGATGAATTTCTGTTGTCAATGATCAGAACAGCGCCGTTTGTAATTCCTTTATAAAAAACTTTGTTGACATTTCTCTTTAATAAATTTTCTACCATCTGTTGAATTGGAAGTTCAAGTGTGGTATTAATTATATCACCGTGAAAATTTTCTTTTATATAATATGAAAAGTGAGGTGCAAGAACCGGAATTGAATATCGATTGTTTTCTATCGGCTCATTGAGTGCATCATTTAAGTCTGAGGATGAAAATATTTTTTCTTCACTGAACTTGTTTATCCAGTAATTTCTTTTCTGAATAACTGATATTAGGTAATCCTTTACCATTCCGACTTGTTCGGAATCTGACAAAAGATTTTGATTGTTAGATTCCCGAGTCGCTCCGTTCCCGGGAATGACATTATCAATGTAATTAATTGATTGTCTTCGATCCAAACGAAGATTATTTGGATCATTTGGAATGATTGCAAGTGTTATTGCTTGAGCAAGACTTAATTTATCCGGTGGTCTGTTAAAGTAAATGTATGATGCTGACTTTACTCCTTCAATATTTCCGCCGAAAGGAAGAAGGCTCAGATAGAGTTCAAGAATTTCTTTTTTTGAATATTTAATCTCAAGTTGAATCGCACGAAACATTTCACCGAGTTTATTAAAGTACGTTCTCTTTTTTGGTTCAAGCATTCGTGCGACCTGCATCGTTATTGTTGATGCTCCAAGCTGAGTCTCTCCTGCACTTACATTTTTATAAAAAGCGCGAACTACAGCAATTGGATTTATTCCCGGATGCCAGTAAAACCAACTGTCTTCCTTTTCAACTATTGCTTTGATGAGTTCAGGAGAAATTTCATCAAGTTCTGTTCTCAATCTCCACTTATCATCACATGTCAGGTAAGCAGTTAATAGTGTTCCGTCTTTTGAATGTATTTCTTTTGAGAATTCCTTTTTCGATGGTAATGGAAAAAGCAAATCCAGCACAATAAAAAGTAACAGTATTGTGAAGACAATCTTTATTGTACGATCATATTTTTTTAATAGTTCAAAATGCATTTATACCCAAGTATACCCGAATAATAGAACGCAGATTCCGCTGATTGAGCAGATCAACGCAGATAATAATTTATTTAATTTCATATTTAAAATCTGAGAAAATCTTGCCTGATCTGCGTCACCTGCGTTCCATTAAAA
>JAANMV010002961.1_pt1 | contig 15506 bp, 8 predicted proteins | sample 7279661 | NCBI WGS metagenome assembly JAANMV01 (sample SAMN14094540, study PRJNA606508) | bioreactor metagenome | isolation source: A lab-scale SPAN reactor treating ammonium-rich wastewater day 121 | place: Ireland: Galway | collected 2017-05-16 | reverse complement strand
AGCACTCAAGAAGAAGTACGGCGGCACGCTTGAAGCAACGCTTGCACACCGCGAACGCATCGGCAAAGAAGCCGAGCTCGGCGAGAATTTTGATACCAACATCCGCAAACTTACTGCCCAGCTTGACGGCCAACGGAGAGTCTGTGGCGAGCTGGCGGAGAAACTTACGGCCAAGCGACGCGAAGCGGCAAAGCGGCTGGACAAGGATATCCTTGCCGAACTTGCAAAGCTGGGAATTCAAAACGCGAAGTTTGTTACGCAAATCCGCCAGCATGTATTGCCGAGTCACAGCGAATTGGACGGAGAGTTTGTGCAAGCGGGCAAACAGTTGGTACGCGTGTTTCCGTATGGGGCCGACGAAGTTGAGTTTCTCATCTCAACAAATCTCGGCGAGGAAGCGAAGCCGCTTGCAAAAGTTGCATCCGGTGGCGAAGTATCGCGCATCATGCTTGCGCTCAAAAGTATCCTTGCAAAATCGGACAAGCTTCCCGTTCTTATCTTTGATGAAATCGACACGGGCGTCAGCGGACGGATTGCGCAGGCGGTCGGACTCAGTTTGAAGAACTTATCGAAGTTCCATCAGATCATCGCCATTACACATCTGCCGCAGATTGCCGGACTGGCGGATATTCATTTTGTTGTTGAGAAGTCCGAAGATGCCAAGCGGGCAAAGACCTCGATGCGCATGCTGACAACAGACGAACGTGTGAAAGAAGTGGCAAAGCTGATGAGTGGCGAGGAAATAACCGACGCGGGATTGAAAAGTGCGCGGGAATTGATGGGGATGAAGTGATTCATGCCGAATCTCTACCTCATCGGAGGCCCGAACGGTGCCGGAAAGTCAACTATCTCACAGCGCTTGTTCCCTGACATTCTTGCCACCAGAGAATTCGTCAATGCAGACGCCATTGCGAAGGGACTATCCGCTTTCAATCCGGAGTCGGTTGCGATTGCAGCAGACCGGTTGTTGATAAAGCGATTGCACCAACTTCATGCGCTAAGGAAGGATTTTGCTTTCGAGTCAACACTTGCATCGCGCTCGCTCATTCCTTTCTTGAAACAATGCAAGACTAATCAATATACCATCACGTTGGTATATGTTTGGATTGAGAGTGCCGAACTCGCGCAGAAGAGAGTCCAAGAGCGAGTGAAACAAGGAGGGCATTCGGTGCCCGATGAGGTAATCACGCGACGGTATCAGAGGAGTATTTCCAATCTTATCAGTCTCTATCTTCCGCTTGCCGATTGTTGGAGAATATACGATAATACATATGCTGAACCCCAAACCGTCGCGTTCAAGGACGCGGGAAACATCATTACAACGATGCTACCAGAAAGGATGAAAATGATCATGCCCGACAGGTTTCACGAACCGGAAGCGAAGTACACAGCCAACAAGATCGACCTCGCTGTCAAAGCGGCGGTTGCTGAGGAATTGGATCGCAAGCGCAAGCTGGGCTTGCCGATGGTGTTTGGCAGGGACGGGAAAGTAGTTATTATGGTTGGTGATACGATTGTCTCGGAAAGGGCGTACGAACGGCAGACGCTTCCCGAACCAACCCAGATGTAGGATGTCAAACATGCCCCTCCACCTCTACAACACCCTCACACGTCAAAAAGAAGAATTCAAACCTCTGCACGAGAAGTACGTCGGCATGTACGTATGCGGGCCGACGGTGTACGGGCACTCGCATCTCGGACACGGCAAGAGTTACGTCGCGTTTGACGTGATCGTCCGCTACCTGCGCTACCTCGGCTACAAAGTCACCTACGTGCAGAACATTACTGATGTCGGGCATTTGTTAGGCGATACGAACGAAGGCGAAGATCGTCTCCTGAAAGCGAGCCGCCTCGAACAGAAGCATCCGATGGAGATTGCCGAACACTACACGCGCAGCTACTTTGAAGATATGGATGCACTGAACGTTCTCCGGCCGGATATTTCGCCGCGGGCTACGGGGCACATCGTCGAACAAATTGAAATGGTCAAAGAGCTCATCGCAAAAGGATTTGCGTACGAAGCGAACGGCTCCGTGTATTTCGACGTGCACAAATTCCACGACTACGGCAAACTCTCCGGGCGAACGGTGGGCGAGCTTGAGGCAGGTGCTCGCGTCGAAGTGAAATCCGAGAAGCGGCATCCGGCGGATTTCGCCCTCTGGAAAAAAGCCGACCCCGAACACATCATGCGCTGGCCGAGTCCGTGGGCCGAGGGATTCCCCGGCTGGCACATCGAATGCTCGGCAATGTCAATGAAGTATTTGGGCGAGAGTTTCGATATTCACGGCGGAGGGTTGGAGAATCAATTTCCGCATCATGAATGTGAGATTGCGCAAAGCGAAGGCGCGACGGGCAAGCCGTTCGTGAAATACTGGCTGCACAACAACATGGTGACGGTGGACGGGCAGAAGATGGGAAAGTCTCTCAACAACTTCACCACGCTCAAGGATGCATTCAAGAAGTGGAAGCCCGAAACCATCCGCTTCTTCATTCTGCAAAGTCACTATAGGAGCACGCTCGATTTCAGCGACGAAGCAGTCGATGCGGCAGGCAAAGGGCTCGACAAACTCGGCAATACAGTCAGGACTGTTCGTGAGAGAATGAAGTCTGCAACAGATCCCGGAACAACGGCCCCGATCGACCTTGCCCGTCACAAAGCGGCGTTTCTTGCGGCAATGGATGATGATTTCAACACGCCGCAGGCACTTGCCGTGCTGTTTGATCTCAGCCGGGAAGTGAATCAATTTCTGGCAGCCGAGGCTTCACCTTCTCTTTCTTCCCTCCAACACATCGACGCGTTGTACAGGGAATTAGCGGAAACAATTCTTGGTCTGACGTTCGACGATACACGCGGCGATTCATCCGATGCGCTGATTCTTGATGGTTTGATGGGATTGATTCTTGATCTGCGTAAGGACATTCGCGCACAAAAGATGTACGCCCTTTCCGACAAGATTCGGGACACCCTGAAAGCAATGGGTATCGTTGTGGAAGACAAAAAGGACGGCACAACAACCTGGCGTAAAGGACAGTAGCATTTCGTCATGGCACATGCAACGATCATAGCCAACGGCACTGTTCTCACCTGTGATGCGGGCAACCGTTGCGGCAGGCTGCACATCGTTGTCAGCAACGGAAGATTCCTGAACATCTCCGATAATCTCGACAGGTTGCGCGACGAACATCCCCAAGCTGAGTTGTTCGACGCAACGGGGATGCTGGTTGTGCCGGGATTCGTCAATGCGCATTACCACGGCGAGAGTTTTCTCTTGCGTGCTGCAACAGAAGGACTTCATTTCAGTTTGTGGAAGGATGAGGGGCCACTTCAACAGGCTGCAACACGACTTCTGCACAGATCAAGTTACGAAGATGTGCATAGCATATACCGCGCTGCATACATTGCGCATTCTGCATCGGGCACAACATGCGTCGGTGAGTTTCCTCCCCACCTCGACGAGGACGCGTTCGGGTACATGTTGAATGGTATTGCGTCAAACGGAGTCGTCCCGGTAGTCACGCTGCAGAATTGGGATCATATCGGGGTTATCCGCTCGCTGCACGAGAAGAAGCCGCGTGTCGCCGTCAATATGGGAAAAGAGAACGACTTCACAGTGTACAGCATCGAGAAGCTCTCGCAGGCGGCAAAAGAGTTGCGTGCCCCGCTTCTTGCACATATCGCGGAACAGCGTGAAGATGTCGAGGTTGTGAGGAAGAATTTTCAGAAGGATATTCTTACGCTTCTCAACTCCTTCAATGCCATCCGGCAGAACACCATCCTGATTCACGCAAACCATTGCTCCGACGCCGAGGCGGCAACCGTGAAGGAAGCGAACGGCACGGTAATCGTGTGCGCCCGTTCAACAGCCGTCAAGCAAACCGGGTACCCCGCGCTTCGGCATCTTGCCAAACGGCACGTACGATTGGCTCTTGGAACAGACTGGGGAGATGTGGATATGCTGGCAGAGATGCGCTTTATCAGCCACCTGCCTCTTGTTGTGCCGGGACTTCGTTTGTTCTCCCCGCTCGAAATTCTCAGGATGGCAACAATCAACGGCGCGTACGCGCTCGGACTTTCTGCGGAAACAGGTTCGATCGAGCTGGGCAAGCGTGCCGATGCGGTTTTGTTCAATGCGGAAGACATCCGCCTGCCGCTGACACTCGCGACATCCTCGGCCGAATCATTAGCAAACATCGTTGTCAATCATCTTTCCGCGGGCGATATTCATGCTGTGATGATGAACGGAATCTTCACAGAGAGATCAACATCGAACCGTGAACACTTCGCCGCATTCTCTGCAACAGCACGGAAATTCTTCTCCGAAGAAGTACTTTCCCGCCCGCAGACTCATGAGCACGCAACCGAACAATCGCGAAATGTACTTCCATTCTCTTCAGAAACACGGTCTCAACAGGAAGAGAATGAGGGATTTGAAGCCGGATTTCCCGCAACATTACGGCCGAGCCGTGTTGTCGGGATGGCTGAGCCGGCAAATCCTCTGGTAAATCGGCCGAAACCGCAACGCGAGCCCCAAAAGCCCGAACTCCCCAAAGACACCCGCCGCGTATTTGGCGAAGATGATGATGTGTAGCGATTGAACAACCTGCTGCGGGACGCCTCTCTGAATCAAATCATCCTGAAATGTGTTGTTATTAGTGAACGTGATATGTTCATCAATTAGAACAATGACACCGAAACGCCGGACTATAGGCGTGCAGCAAGCGGATTTTCTTCGTAAATTCTACTAATCAACAAACCAACGGGTGACGGCGGGTGTCCGAGTATTGGCATTGATGTTGTCATTCGATAAGGTATTCAAGGAAAAGGAGAAAGTGAGGGTTCGCATGAAGAATCTTCTACTCAGTATCGGAGTAGTGGTCGGTTTCGGGCTTGTGACTTCCGGCTGCTATACTCAATTCGGATCGGTTCGGGAGGAATCCACGAGTGAGTCCGATTATGCCTATCAAGAAGAGGACACCCTCGACAGCGATGCGTATTACGACGATTACGAATCTCGTCGAAGCCGTTTATACTTCGACTACTACTACCCGTCTGTAACAATCGGCTTCGGTGTCGGGTACGACCCGTGGTATTGGAACAATCCGTGGCGATACCATTACTGGTCGGGTTACTATCCTTGGTGGTGCGGAACCTCCTATCCGACAATCTACGTCGGCTGGTGGTCGCCCTTTTATGATCCCTGGTATTGGTGGTATCCGCGACATGGTTGGGGCGGCGGCGGAACGTTTGCCGGCGGCACCTACGGACACGGTACAACAAGAACAGTGGGTGTAACAAGAACGGGCGGAGAGACGCGCGGCAGCGGGGGCGGCAGGAGTTCGTATGGAAATGACAACTCGTTACCGACCGGCTACAGAGGCAGCGGCACAGTGACACGTACAGGCTCGGCATCGCCGACGCGTGATGAGGAACCCGGCACAAGAGTATCAACGGGACGGAGCGGAAGCAGCAGTCAGGGCCGCAGCGGCTCGCGGGAAGGAACGGTGACGCGGGGGGGGGCAACAAGATCAAGCGGAGGACGTGAAGGCACGCGAGGCGGTGAAGTCCGAACTCCATCACGCCCGCCGGCACAATCAACGCCACCTGCAAATCCGGGCGGCTCGTCTGGAAGCGGAAGCCGTAGCGGCGGTCGCTCTGAGGGCGGCAGATCATCGGGCGGGGGCGGACAGTCAATTTCGCCGCCGGCACAATCAACACCTCCGCCGAGTCCGGCACCAAGCTCTCCACCACCTTCAAATGAAGGCGGCAGTAGAAACTCAGGCGGACGCGGCGGCGGGCGGTAGAACACTCATTACTGAGGACAGATAGCAGATGAAGAAGGAACGACGATACAGTACATTCAAGAGATATGTTTTGGCGGTTGCAGTTCTCGGAATTGTTTCGGGTCAGGGTTTTGCACAGTTCCCTGAAGATGCGCTCAGGTTCGCAACGCCGGGATTGGGCGTTGGCGGCCGTGCGGTGGGGATGGGCGGCGCCTATACCGGTGTTGCAAGTGATTACAGCGCGCTGTTCTGGAATCCGGCCGGACTCGTTCAACTTGAGCACGGCGAGTTCTCGCTCGGGTTATCACATCTCAACTTTCAGAACAAGAGTACCTTTCTCGGTGCATCCGAATCATTCACCAACAACGCCACTCAGTTGAACGCGCTCGGACTTGTCTTCCCCGTTCAAGTCAAAAGGGGGAGCCTCGTCTTTGCGTTCGGTTATAACCGGCAAAGCAATTTTACGACGGGGCTGTCGTTCGAAGCGTTCAATCCCAACAGCAGCATAGTTCAGACTTTCAACCGTGACGGGGCGGCTGTCAGCGGAAGCCCGGGCGGCATCGCGTGGGAGTTGTATCTCGCCGACACGACAACTGACGGGCAAGGAAGACGGATTTACTACAGCCCCATCGTTGACCGCGTTACCCAACTCGGAAAAGTGTTGGAAGGCGGCGGATTGAACAACTACTCGGCTGGCGGGGCTGTTGATATCGCCAAAAATGTTTCCGTCGGCGCCACGCTCAGCTACGTGAGCGGCACGTACAAATATGATCGTACCTACAAAGAGCAGGACAACCGGAACATCTATCAAAGCAACATCAACGGAAGCCCGCTGCAGTTCGACCAATTTGTTCAGGACGATTTTGTAGAAAGCGACGTAACAGGATTCAACGCAAAACTCGGATTGTTCTATCGCGTACCGGATCGGTTTCGTTTCGGACTCACCGCAAAATCACCGACCGTGTTTCGCGTGCAGGAGAGTTTCGGAACCACGTACAGCGCCGACTTTGATAACGGCGACAAGGTGAAACTCGATCCTGAAAACAGCAAGGGCGAATACGATGTGGCAACGCCGTGGGTGTTCAGCGCCGGAGCTTCCGTTATCATTCGTGACCTTGTTCTTTCGGGAGATGTGGAGTACACGGATTGGACACAGTTGGAATTCCGGAATGCGAATCCCGATCTTATTGCGTACAACAAAGAGATGAAGGATCTTTTCCGGGCAACGGCGAATTTGCGAGCCGGTGCCGAATACGACGTGAAGCAAGCGGGCGTGCGTATTCGGGGCGGGTTCATCTACAACACATCGCCCTATCGCAACGACCCGAGTTCTTTTGATCAGAAGTATGTCACGGGAGGACTCGGTATCCTGCTGAGCGAGGACACGATGCTCGACTTGACCTACGCCCGAGGCTGGTGGAAAACGTTCCGCTACAACTATACCGGCAGCCCGAAAGTCGAAGAGGATGTTACCACCAACAACTTCAATCTCACATTCTCGTACCGCTTCTGAAATTGCAACAGGTTGCGTGATTGAATATATTAAGTCCGTCGCAAGACGGACTTTTTATTTTCTACCCAAGAATCTCTCGACGGAGTTTCCGTTGTCCACAAAACGCAAAATCATTGTCGGCCTCGCAATTGTTCTTATCGTCACGTTGGTCAGCGGTTTTCTCTTCCTGCGTTACGAAATCCGAAAATCCTTCCCCGAAACGTCCGGTACCCTTGCCCTTGCAGGGCTGCAGCAACCCGTCGTCATCGTCCGCGATGATTTTGGCGTACCGCATATCGATGCACAAAACGAGCATGACCTCATGTTCTCGCTTGGTTACGTGCATGCGCAGGATCGTCTCTGGCAAATGGATATGGCGCGCCGCATCGGTCAGGGCAGGTTGTCTGAACTGTTCGGAGATGTGACCCTTCCGTTCGACAGGATGTTCCGGATCATCGGCATCAGAAGGATTTCGGAAGAAGTTGAGCGAAGCATTACGGCCGAGTCACGTGCACGCATTGAGGCGTATGCAGTTGGAGTCAACGCGTTCATCGACTCACACAAGGGAAAGTATCCCGTTGAATTCGATTTACTCCGTTACGACCCCGAGCCGTGGACGCCTCTGCACAGCATCATGATCGGACGGCTGATGGCATGGGAGTTAAATCTCTCATGGTGGGTTGATTTGACTCTCGGCGCAATTGTCGATAAACTCGGCTACGAAAAGGCGAGCGAGATTTTCCCGACATATCCTGCGGATGTGCCGCCGATAGTTCCGTCGAACGAATGGAAGAAGACCGTCGGCGCGGCGCTCGCATTTCTTCACACGGCACAGGAGTACTGCACGTTTCGCGGAATCGGCGGCGTACTCGGAGGCAGCAACGCGTGGGTTGTCGGCTCGAAGAAATCCGCATCGGGCAGCGCAATTCTTGCCAACGACACGCATCTTCAACTCACGAATCCGTCGAAGTGGTATGAAGTAAGCTTTAAAGCTCCCGGCTATGATGTGATGGGATTTTCGATTCCCGGCGTTCCGGGTGTCGTAGCCGGACGCAACGCCGACATTGCGTGGGGATTGACAAACGTGATGGCCGATGATGCCGACTTCTATACCGAGATGATCGATTCCACCGATCCGGCGCGGTACATCTACGACGGACAATCTCTTCCAATCTCAGTCCGTGAAGAAGAGATTCAGGTTCGCAACGACACAACGCACTATGTTGCCATCCGCTCGACACATCACGGCCCGATCGTTACCGACATCTCAACATCACTGAAGAAGTCCACACCCCCCTTTGTCGCAAGCATGCGCTGGACGGGCTCTGAGATTAGTGATCAGATAGAGGCATTCAACAAGATCAATCGGGCAACGAATTGGAATGAATTTCTTGCCGGCGTGAAGGAATTCTCCGGGCCGGGGCAGAATTTCGTATACGGCGATGCGAAAGGAAACATCGGCTACTGGTGTGGTGTGAAGCTTCCCATACGATCAAGGCACAATAGTTCAACGCTTCCGCTTGCCGGCTGGGAGAAATCAACCGAATGGCAGGGGTTTGTGCCGTTCGAGAAGCTTCCGCATTTGTTCAATCCGCCGGAGGGTTTTATCGCGACGGCAAACAACAAAATTGTTGATGACTCCTATCCATATCACATTTCAGATTTGTGGGAGCCGCCTTCGCGCAGTCAGCGGCTGCGCGAGCTTCTTGACAGGGACGGAACATTCTCGTCGAGAGATTTTGAGTTGATACAGAACGACCAATTCTCCCGCTACGCAAAGGAACTCAAGCCGTACATCATTGAAGCATGCAGGGGCTCACTCGAATCTCCGATCGGTGATCGTGTGCTCGAGTACTTCGACACATGGAATTTCATCTTCTCGAAAGAAGATGTCGCAACGGCCATCTACCAGCAATTTCTTACGCGGCTTGTGAAGAACATCTACGAAGACGAGTTGGGAGAGAATCTTTTTCACGACTATCTCATTCTCGTCAACATCCCCTTGCGCGTTACGCTGCGACTTGTGCAGGAAGGGGCATCAGTCTGGTTCGATAATATACGTACAGACACGGTCGAGACCCGGGACGACATCATCCGCCAAAGCATGAAGGAAGCGATTGATGCTTTGCGCAAAAAGCTCGGCGAGGAACCACAACACTGGCAGTGGGGCAGCCTGCATACCGTAACGTTACAGCATCCGTTCGGATTGCAGAAGCCGCTGGATAAAATCTTCAGCATCGGGCCATTTCCCTACGGTGGAGCGTCAACGGCGCTGACGAGCGGAGAATACAGCTTTAATGATGTGCTGTATCCGGGTGAGATGGTGAAGCCGTTCGGCGTCACGGTTGGCGCTTCGTTCAGACATATCGTTGATATGGCGAACCCGCATGTCGCGCGGACGGTTCTGCCGTCTGGACAGTCGGGACAAGTATTCAGCAAACATTTTGATGATCAAACGGCGTTGTGGCTGAACGGCGCGTACAAAGAATCACGGTGGGATATCGGTTTCGTTTCGACACTCAAAAAGCGGCTCACGTTAACGCCCGTCAAATGAAATTCTCAGAAACACTTCTCGCAAAGTTTGCAAGTGCCGGCGATGTAGTCGCCTTTACCGGCGCAGGCATTTCTGCTGAAAGCGGCGTGCCGACGTTTCGCGGCAACGACGGCATCTGGACGAAATTCAAACCTGAAGAACTCGCCAACCTCAATGCGTTTATGCGTAATCCGGAGTTGGTATGGGAATGGTACTCCGCCCGCAAGAAAGTAATTGCCGAAGTTCAACCGAATGCCGGACACTACGCGTTGGCTGAAATGGAGAGAATCTTTTCATCATTTGCAGTTATCACGCAGAACATCGACAATCTTCACCGGCGGGCGGGAAGCAAGAACGTATTCGAGCTGCACGGCAACATTGAGCGCAACTACTGCATGCGATGCGGCAGGCAGTTCACTGACGAACAAGTGCTCAACGGAACTGCAGTTCCGACATGCCCGTGCGGCGGTGTGATTCGTCCCGACGTTGTCTGGTTTGGAGAACTGCTTCCGGAGGATGAATGGCGGGGCGCCGAGAAAGCATGTCAGCGGGCGGATGTTCTGCTTTCGATTGGAACGTCCGGTGTCGTGTATCCTGCCGCAGGGCTTCCACTTGAAGCAAAACGCAGCGGCGCATTCATCGTCGAAATCAACCCGGAGCCGACACCGCTCACAGAGTATGCGGATGAGTTCTTGCAGGGGAAGGCGGGGGAAATTCTGCCTCGCATTCTCGATCATCTGAAAACGAAGTCTCAACGGAACTCTCATTCTCAGGTTTAGCCATGCCACCATCAACACACGGCAACACGAAAATCGTCTGCACGCTCGGGCCGTCGTCCAACTCGGTTGACATGCTGATGCAACTGATACGCTCGGGCGTCGATGTGGTGCGTCTCAACTTCTCACACGGCTCGCATGAAGAACATCTCGGTACGCTGCGCAACGTTCAGGAAGCAGTGAAGCGAACCGGAGAGTTTATCACGGTGCTGCAGGATTTGCAGGGCCCGAAGATTCGTATCGGCGGCTTCAAGACGCCGTTCGTCGAGTTGCGTGCCGGGGCTTCCTTCACCATCACCACAGATCAGATTGCGGGCGATGAGACGAGAGTCAGTACATCGTACACCAATCTCACAAACGACGTTCAACCCGGCGATATGATTCTGCTTGATGATGGAAAGCTGCATGTGCAGGTACAGGAGGTGAAGGGAACAAACGTCCGTTGCGAAGTGAAGGTCGGAGGAATTCTTTCCGCGCATAAAGGAATTAACTTGCCGAACGTCGCTGTCAATACGCCGTCACTAACGGAGAAAGATATTCGGGATTTGGATTTCGGCATCAAAAACGATGTTGACTATATTGCCCTCTCCTTCGTCCGCACGGCGGAGGATATACGGCAACTGCGCAAAGCAATCATTGAGCGGATAGAAAAGAACCGCTTTCTGCCTATTGTCGCAAAGATCGAGAAGCCGCAGGCAGTAGCAAACATTGATGAGATTATTGCTGAAGCGGACGCCATCATGATTGCCCGCGGCGACCTCGGCGTTGAGCTGCCGCCGGAAGATGTGCCGATGCTCCAGAAGAAAATTATCAGAAAATGCAGCGCGGCGGGCAAGCCCGTCATTATCGCAACACAGATGCTCGAGTCGATGATCAACAGCCCGACGCCGACCCGTGCCGAAGCCAACGACGTTGCCAACGGCGTGGTCGATGGCGCGGACGCGGTGATGCTCAGCGGCGAAACATCCGTCGGCAAGTACCCGCTTGAAGCCGTGCAGATGATGCACAGGATCATCACAAAAGTGGAATCCGAGCAGCTCAACACGCAGCGCATTTCCGATCACATACCGTACGGCGTTGCCAACCGCCACGACGCACTCGCCAGGGCTGCATGTGTTCTTGCCGAACAGATGAATGCCTCGGCGATTGTGTGCGTGACGCATTCGGGCAAGACGGCGCGGGTTGTATCACGCTACCGTCCGCGGACGCGCATTCTTGCCGTCACCGACCGGGGTAAAATTTTGCGCCGGCTGAACCTGATGTGGGGAGTTCATGGCATTGTACTCGAAAGTCTCGTCCAGGATTCCGATAAAGCATTGAAGCAAATTCAGGAGCGGTTATTGAATCTTGGCCTGATTCAGCGAGGTGAATATATTGTACTTCTTGCAGGACAACCCTTCTTCGCCCGCGGCTCGACGAATTTTATCGAGGTGGAGAAGGTGGTGTGAGGTAAAAAAGCAACGGGGAACCGATGATACGATTCCCCGTTTGTTGATTTCTACTTCGTCAACAACAGTTTCGTGACTTTGTTCAACTTGATATTCCCGCCCGTCCCGCTTTGCGGGATTGCCGTGAAGCGTGCGAAATAGACACCGCTGGCTACGTCACTCGCGCTCCACGTTGCCGAGTGATACCCGGCCTCACGAGTTCCATTCACCAGCTCCGCTACTTTCCTGCCGAGCACATCGTAGACAACCAACGTGACGTTGCTGTTCTCCGGCAAGTCGAACTTGATGGTCGTTGAGGGGTTGAACGGGTTGGGGTAGTTCTGGTGCAGCGCGAATTCCGTTGGCAATTGAGAATTGCCCGACGCATTGCTTGTCACTTGCGCTACCCGGCCCTGCGAAGTCTCGTCAACGAGGAACCAACGATCCAGTGTAAACCGCTTTGGCTGCCCTATGCTAACAGGTTGGATTGCAAGTTTCACCTGACGAGTGCCGTATTCCATGGCACTCTCCACTGTCAGGAGCGTGTCTTGTCCGACGTTAAACGTTCGCGGGTTCTGCAACACCTGACCCGTAGCAGCATCACGAAGGACGAGACGGAAGTTGGAACCTTGGGGACGTTCTCCTTTGCCGGTAAACAATACCTTCATTTTCAATGTGCCGTTGCCTGCGAACGGTTCGGTGGTCAGAGCGTTTTCCAGTTGCGGCAAAGTATGGATTCTCGTTGTATCACTAATCGAAGAAAAACTCAGCGGCGTAGCGTCAACCGACGCGCTGAGCACACTGATATGTACTGTTCCGTTTTTGAAATAGAGAGTTCCGCCCCGGCCTTCCCCGGCGTTGCTCGCATTCCCTCGCAACACTCCACGCGCCTGGTAGGGTGCCGAGATATTGTCTCTCTGAAGAGCATACGGTGAAGTTGTGCCGCGTGAGAGAAGAATCTCCGAGGTGTTGTCGGTAAGACCAATACTTACATTGGGATGAACACCGGTCGCAATGCTCGACGGAGAATCCCAACTATCTACCTCACCTTGTACGTAGAAAACTCCAGTACCTTCATTTTGCCATCCGATGGTTACCTCCGGGTGATTGTTGCTCGCTGTCAAACTTGATTTGCGATACCATCCAAAGTACGGCCACCAACCAACCGGCGAGGTCCATTTATCCTCTTGCAACCGTTGCGAGTATCGAACCGATCCGGACGCGAATTCCCACGCATTCAAATCCCAACTGATTCCCACGGTTCCGTCAACGCTTGCAATGGATGGGTTTTCTACATTCGAGCTCAAATCTCCGGCTGATATGAACTCGGTCGAGACACGTTCCGGAAAGCCTGACTGATTGACGACAACAGGAGAATAGTACAGCGTATTGTCTGAAACGTATGCAATATCCCAGGTAGCATTGGTGTACGAAAATGGCGCTATGGTATAGTTCGTTACCCCGGATAAAAGATTGGATGTCCCTGACCAGGTGTAGAACGAATATTTTTTTACTTTTGCCCGCACGGAACCGTAGTAGGGGTCGTACCACAACACCATCGGGTAATAATACACAGACACTCCGGGACCGATGTCTTCGCCCGATTCTTCTTCGGGACCGGTAAGTGGATTATCAAAACGGGTAACACCTACAACCGGTGCATGCGCGCTTTCCTGATAATCATACCAATATGCTTCAGGCACATAGTCAAGCGGAGTGATGATCTGTCCGTTAACATCCAGTTCGCAATACCAAACCGAGTGCTCCGGTGCATAATAAGCCTCAAATACTACAATGATGCGTTCGGATACAACGGAAGAACCCGGAATATACGCGATTGAAGGATTGCTCCAGACACCCTCATCATACGGAATCAGCGATTGTTCGGGAGACCAGGTAGAGCCTCCGTTTGTCGAACGCGTGTACCAAATCTTGTTTGCAGATTCATACACTATGTGGTAACGCCCGCCGCCATCGCGGATGATTTTGCGCTGGGTGTTGGGGGCGGTGGCATTCGGTGAGGAGGACGCAAGGTGATACGCCTCTGCATCAACTGTATTTGAGGACAGGCCTTCAAACTGACCGGCAAGGCCAACGACATAATAGTACCATACTTGAGGCGCATTTGGTACCTGTTCCAAGTGGAGTGTATTCGTAGTACTCGCTACCTCAACGAAAGTGCCCGTAGCAGAAACCCCGCGATATATGCGATAGGCTGTGGCACCTGCAACAGGATCCCAACTGAGTCGAACATGATATGGAAGACCTTCCGCAATCACAGAAGGTGGCGACTGTAATTCCATCGCATGCCCGTTTACAGAATTACTGGGAGGACCTTCCATGCCACCCACAACTGCTCTCACAACATACGTATGAGAGCCGATAATGTGGTCAATAAAAGTGGGAACAGCCGAAGAACCAATCGGATTGTCCCCGTCGCGATATACAACATAGCTGGTTGCATTCGGAACCTGATCCCAAGTAAGGGTGACATTGCCGGGCAGGTCGATTGTTGCGTGTAGATTCTCTGGCCCTTGGAGAATGCTGTTGCCATAATAGGTCAACCCTTCACTGAGATAGTTTCCAACAACATTGCTGTACTTCTGTTCTTCATGACTCACCAAAGTTGCAAAAAATTGCCGATTGTAGTTCGGGTATATCTGGCTGGTCTTAGAGACGATCCCATCAGACTCCCGACTCTCAAGAACATATGTGCGCCAAATCCAGTCAATGTGCTTGAAATACACGTAGGTTGCCACGTTTGCCGCGAGGGTTGGCAGGTTTTCAGGAGTCTGGGACTCGACAAAATCGATCATTGCCCATATCAGATAGAACCATTTCTGGGATGTGACATCTTGTTCGAAGAGCAGCACCTCATTCTCAGTCAACCCAAGAAATGGAGCGACAAGTCGATAGGAAACCGGATTGATCTCTGTACCCGCGATCCCAACCTTGATCAGGTTTTGCTCATATGAAACATCTTCGTTGATGTAGTTTACCGCGGGTGATCCTACCTCAAGATCGTGCAGTGCCGGCCCTCCAACGACTTCAATAATGCTGCGCAGAATAGGGTCCTCCAGCAGGGCGTAAGCAATCATTGCCGCTTCAAAAGAATAATAATGCAGGTTAAATATGCCCGGTATGTCCTCGGAAATCCATCCAGGGTAGAGCGTTGCGGCCGCGCTGATTATGAGGTGTCTGCCAGCAGTAACGACATTGTTCGCCGCACGAGTCCCCAAGTGGGGAGTCCCAATTGTGTAGAGTTGCGAGAGCCTTTGCTGTTGCGCAAGCTCATGTCGGACCCTGAGATAATAACGTGCATTGATGCCGCCCATACTATACGCAATGCCAACACCATTTGACACATTGTTGGAAGTAAGGTAGCTGTGCATATTGGCGGTGTTCCGCTTCAGTTGAAAATGGACTCCTGAAAGGGTAGAATATAGGAAACTCACAACCAGAAGGAGCCACGTTATGGAACGCAACGTCATCACCGT
>JAANMV010002960.1_pt1 | contig 15509 bp, 12 predicted proteins | sample 7279661 | NCBI WGS metagenome assembly JAANMV01 (sample SAMN14094540, study PRJNA606508) | bioreactor metagenome | isolation source: A lab-scale SPAN reactor treating ammonium-rich wastewater day 121 | place: Ireland: Galway | collected 2017-05-16 | reverse complement strand
GGCACCTTCTAGTCGACGGACGAAAGTGCAACCCTACTTTCGTCCGATGAGGCTTCCCGAAAATCGCCGGCGGAGCCGGTCGATTTTCGGCGGCAGGAGCTAGGAAAGAGCGCGATGGCGGGATCGAAGGAAATCCGCAACAAGATCAAGAGCGTGCAGAGCACGCGCAAGATCACCAAGGCGATGGAGATGGTCGCGGCCTCGAAGATGAAGAAGGCCCAGGACCGCATGCGTGCCTCGCGCCCGTACCTCGAGCGCACGCTCAACATCGCGGTCCACATCGCGCAGGCGAACGCCGAGTACAAGCACCCGTTCCTCGCCAAGCGCGAGAAGACGAAGCGGGTCGGGGCGATCGTCGTCACGACCGACAAGGGCCTGTGCGGCGGCCTCAACACCAACGTGCTGCGGCTCGCCAACCAGAAGCACAAGGAGTGGCAGGCCGCCGGCGTCGGCGTCGACTACGTCGCGGTCGGCACGAAGGGCCTCGCGTTCCTGACCCGGATGGGCTGCAACGTGATCAGCAGTGTCGTGCAGCTCGGCGACCGTCCGCACGTCGAGCGCATGGTCGGGCCGGTGAAGGCGCTGCTCGACAAGTACATCGCCGGCGAGGTCGACGAGGTGTGGCTGTTCTACACCGCGTTCATCAACACGATGAAGCAGGAATCGCGCGCCGGCCGCATCGTGCCGGTGCCGATGCAGTACCGGCCGCCGGGCTCGGCCGACGTGGTGCGGCCCGAGTCGGCGACCGGCGCCTGGGACTACATCTACGAGCCGGACGCGCGCACGCTGCTCGACGGCATGATGCGCCGCTACATCGAGGCGATCGTCTACCAGGCCGTCGCCGAGAACATGGGCTCCGAGCAGTCGGCGCGCATGGTCGCGATGAAGGCGGCCACCGACAACGCCGGCAAGATCATCAACGAGCTGCAGCTCATCTACAACAAGACGCGCCAGGCCGGGATCACGAAGGAACTCTCGGAGATCGTCGGCGGCGCGGCCGCGGTGTGACGCTCCCGCCGCCACCGAATCACGACATCAGACGGAAGACATCATGAGCCAAGGCACCATCGTCCAATGCATCGGCGCGGTCGTCGACGTGCAGTTTCCGCGCGACGCGATGCCGAAGGTCTACGACGCGCTCGTCCTCGAGCAGGACGCGACCAACAAGCTCGTCGAGCAGGGCCTGACCTTCGAGGTCGAGCAGCAGCTCGGCGACGGGATCGTGCGCACGATCGCGATGGGCAGCTCCGACGGATTGAAGCGCGGCATGAAGGTGCGCTCCACCGGCGAGAACATCAAGGTGCCGGTCGGCCCCGGCGTGCTCGGGCGCGTGATGGACGTGCTCGGCCGGCCGATCGACCAGCGCGGCCCGGTGAAGGCCGACGAGCGCCGGCCGATCCACGCGCCCGCGCCGAAGTTCGACGAACTCTCGCCGTCGACCGAACTCCTCGAGACCGGCATCAAGGTCATCGACCTCATCTGTCCGTTCGCGAAGGGCGGCAAGATCGGGCTGTTCGGCGGCGCCGGCGTCGGCAAGACCGTCAACATGCTCGAGCTCATCAACAACATCGCGAAAGAGCACTCGGGCCTGTCGGTGTTCGCCGGCGTCGGCGAGCGCACGCGCGAAGGCAACGACTTCTACCACGAGATGAGCGACGCGAAGGTGATCCGCCAGGACGACCTCGGGCAGTCGAAGGTCGCGATGGTGTTCGGCCAGATGAACGAGCCGCCGGGCAACCGGCTGCGCGTGGCGCTGACCGGCCTCACGATGGCCGAGCGCTTCCGCGACGAGGGCCGCGACATCCTGTTCTTCGTCGACAACATCTACCGCTACACGCTGGCCGGCACGGAGGTCTCCGCGCTGCTCGGCCGGATGCCCTCCGCCGTGGGCTACCAGCCGACGCTCGCCGAGGAGATGGGCCGGCTGCAGGAGCGCATCACCTCGACCAAGGTCGGCTCGATCACCTCGATCCAGGCGGTCTACGTGCCCGCGGACGACCTGACCGACCCGTCGCCCGCGACGACCTTCGGCCACCTCGACGCGACGCTCGTGCTCTCGCGCGACATCGCGGCGCTCGGCATCTACCCGGCGGTCGACCCGCTCGACTCGACCTCGCGCCAGGTCGACCCGAACGTGATCGGCCAGGACCACTACACGATCACCCGCCGCGTGCAGGCGACGCTGCAGCGCTACAAGGAGCTGCGCGACATCATCGCGATCCTCGGCATGGACGAGCTCTCGCCCGAGGACAAGCTCGCGGTGGCGCGCGCGCGCAAGATCCAGCGCTTCCTGTCGCAGCCGTTCCACGTCGCCGAGGTGTTCACCGGCTCGCCGGGCAAGTACGTGCCGCTCAAGGAGACGATCCGCGGCTTCCGGATGATCGTCGACGGCGAGTGCGATGCGCTGCCCGAGCAGGCGTTCTACATGGTCGGCGGCATCGACGAGGCGTTCGAAAAGGCCAAGAAGATGCAATAGCGAGGAGCCGGCGCTAGCGCGAGGGCGGCGAACGGCGTCGCGCTCGCGGAACCGGTCCGACGCGCGATCCGGTTCGAGCGTCGGCGGCGCAGGAAGGCGCGTCCATGGACGTTGGAGGCGCCGTCGCTCAACCGGCCCACGCGTCGTTGCGTGGCGTCGATGGCAGATGAAGGGTGGCATCGATCATGGCAACCACGATGAAAGTCGACATCGTCAGCGCGGAAGAGCGGATCTTCTCGGGCGACGCGGAGTTCGTCGTGCTGCCGGGGGTGATGGGCGAACTCGGCATCTACCCGCGCCACACGCCGCTCTTCACGCAGATCCGGGCGGGCGCCGTGCGCATGAAACTCCCCGACCAGGCGACCGAGGAGCTGGTGTTCGTGCAGGGCGGCTACCTCGAGGTGCAGCCGCACGCGATCACCGTGCTCGCCGACACCGCGATCCGCGCGAAGGACCTGGACGAGAAGGCCGCGCTCGAGGCGAAGAAGGCCGCCGAAGAAGCGATGATGCACAAGACGACGAAGGAAGAGATCGCCGCCGCCGAGGCCTCGCTCGCCACCGCGATGGCGCAGCTCGAGGCGATCCGCAAGCTCCGGCATCGGAGCTGAACCGGGCGCCGGTCGGCACCACGCGACGGACTGCGGGGCCGCCGCGTCGCTCTCCTCCCGCGCATGCGTCGGTCATTTGATATGCGGCGTGCGCTCACGGCTTCGCGCCCGGGCGCCCGTCGCCAATGGCCTGTCGCAACCACCGCACGAACTGCGAGGTGGCCGCGCCGTTCCGTCCGCTGTCGGATCGAACCAGATAGTAGGACGTCGTCACGACGCTGAACTCCGGCGCGAAGGGCGCAACGAGACTGCCTCGGGCAAGCTCGATGTCTGCCAGCAGTTCGCTTTCGAGCACGACCCCCAGGCCCTCCGCGGCCGCGTCGATCGCCATCGTCGAGCGGTCGAGCCACAGTTCGTGCGCCGGACGAAGCATCGGCGATCCGACCTGACGCAGGTAATCCTTCCAGGTCAGCGCGTTCGCCGAGTGGATCAGCGTCGCCCGGACGAGATCGGCCGGGGCGTTCAAGGCGAGCACCTTCGCGAGCGCCGGACTGCACAGCGGGCGCAAGCGCTCGACGACCAGGGGTTCGACGTCGCGATCCAGCAACGGTGGGCGGCTGTACGAAATCGCGATGTCGAAGCGGGTGTTGTCGAGGTCGCGATGGTCGGACAGCGTTGACAGGCGAACCCGCGTGCCCGGGTGCTCGCGCAAGAATTCAGGAAGGCGCGGCCGGAGCCATTTGGCGGCGAAGCTCGGGCTCGCCGCGATCGCGAGGATGCCGTCCTGGGATTGCGGCGCGACGAGACGGGTGGCGTCCGAAATGAGGCCGAATGCCGATTCGATCTCGCGCGCATAGGTGCGTCCTGCGCCAGTGAGCGTCGCCCGGCCGGCATGCCGGTCGAACAGACGCACGCCGAGAAACGACTCGAGCTGCTGGATGTGGTGACTGATCGCGGAAGGCGTCACCGCGAGCTCCGTGGCGCCTTGCGCGAAACTCCCGTGCCGCGAGGCGGCCTCGAACGCGAGCAACGCCTTCAGAGGCGGCAGTCTGGCCTTTGCGATCGCCGTTGACTTTCGTTGACGGGGCGATGAGTTCTTTTCGCTGGCTCCCATGGGCGCCCCCCCCTACGATGCCGCGATGGAAGAGACCGTTCCGGGAAAGCGTGCCATGGACGACAGCCTGCTGCAAGCGTCGAAAGACTACCTCGTGCGATACGGTGGAGACGCGTTCCCGCGATTGTTCCGCTCGGCGAAAGGAACGATCGTCAAGGACAGCGACGGTCGCGAATACCTGGATTTCACCTCCGGGCAGATGTGCGCGACGATCGGCCACAACCATCCCGCAATCGTCGAAGCGGTCAATCGCGCCGGGCAGAAGGCCTACCACCTGTTCAGCGGAATGATCCCCGAAGTCGTCGCGGAACTCGCGCGGACGCTGGCGCGCGACTGGCTGCCCGGGGATCTCGAGCGTTCGATCTTCATCAACACCGGATCGGAAGCCACCGAAGTGGCGCTCCGAATGGCGAAGATGGTCACGGGAGGCTACGAAATCCTGGCGCTCGGCGGTTCATGGCACGGGATCACCAGCGGCGCGAGCACGGTGTCGTTCGCGAGCGATCGCCGAGGATACGGCGTCCCCGCGCCCGGCGTGTTCGTCATCCCGGAACCCAACGCCTACCGCCCCTACATCGAACGCGCCACCGAGGAGGAGTCCGCGCTGGCGAACCTCGATCTCGCGCTGAAGATGTTCGACATGCAGTCGACAGGGCGCGGCGCGGCGATCATCGCTGAGCCGATCATCAGTGCAGGCGGAGTGCTCGTGCCCCCGAAGTCGTTCATGCGTGCGCTCCGCAAGGCGGCCGACGACCGCGGCATGCTGCTGATCTTCGACGAAGCGCAGACCGCGTTCGGTCGGATCGGGACGAGGACCGGCTCTGAACACTACGGGGTGGTTCCGGACATCATGGCGATGTCCAAGACGCTCGGCGGCGGGCTGCCGCTGGCGGCGGTATCGACTACGGCGAAGATCGAAGACGAGCTCCACGCCAGGCACTTCACGTACTACACGAGCCACGTGTCGGATCCGTTGCCGGCCGAAGCCGGCTTGGCGGTGCTGAAGGTGATCGCCGAAGAGCATCTGGTGGCGCGCGCGCGCGAGATGGGCGCCTACCTCAGGCGACGCCTCGACGGCCTCGGGGAGAAATACGACGTCATCGGCGACGTTCGGGGCGTCGGCCTGTTGCTGGGGGTCGAACTGGTGACCGATCGGGCTTCGAAAACCCCGGCGCACGAGCTCGGCGCGCTGACGACGCGGAAGTGCTTCGAATACGGACTCAGCATGAACATCCGGCGGCGTCCGGAGCGCGGGGCCGTCTGGCGCATCGCGCCGCCGTTGACCGTGTCGACCGACGAGATCGACCGCGCCGTCGAGATCCTCGACCGGGCGTTGCGCGAGAGCCTCGATCGAGCGCCGCGGCCCGCAGTTTCCGCCGTCTCGGCGCCGGCGCACTGAGACGGAAACCGGACCGAAGGCGCCGGTTTTCCCGGTCCGGGCGGCGCCTCTGTTCGACGGACTTCGGATCTCATCCTCTTCGGGAGTGACCATGACTCGCACGCTGCTCCTCATCCTCGCCGGTCTCGTCGCGGGCCACGTCGACGCGCAAACGGCCCTGCCGGACACGCTGACGAAGGTTCGTCAGACGGGATCCCTCACGCTCGGCTATCGCGAATCCTCGCCGCCTTTCAGCTACATCGACGATCAGCAGAGGCCGGTCGGATTCTCGCTCGACCTGTGCGACCAAATCGTGTCGGGCGTCCGGCGGCACCTCGGGCTTCGGGAGCTCAAGGTGGCCTACCAGCCGGTCACGGCGGCGAATCGAATCCCGTTGTTGCAGAACGGCACGATCGACCTGGAGTGCGGTTCGACGACCAACACGATCGCCCGGCAGAAGGTGGTCTCGTTCCTGCTCACGACGTTCGTGACCGGGACCAGCGTGATGGTCAAGTCGTCGAACGGAGCTTCCGGTTTGCGCGACCTCAAGGGAGAGACGGTCGCGCTGACTTCGGGGACGAACAACATCAACGCGATCCAGGCCGCGAACCAGCGGGATTCGCTGGGCTTGAAGATCATCTACGGGAAAGATCACGCCGAATCGCTGCTCCTGCTCGAAACCGGCCGAGCGGCGGCGTTCAGCACCGACGAGATCCTCCTCTACAGCCTGCGAGCGAACGCCGCCAATCCGAAGCAGTTCAAGGTCGTCGGCGAACTCCTGTCGGAAGAGCCGTACGGCATCATGGTCCGGAAGGACGATCCTTCGTTCAAGGCGCTCGGCGACGACATCCTGCGCGGCCTGTTCAAGGACGGGTCGTACGGGCGGATCTACGCGAAGTGGTTCACCTCGCCGATCCCGCCGAAGGGCGTCAATCTGGAGTTGCCGATGAGCCCCGAGGTGCGGGCGATCGTGGCCAATCCCAGCGACCGGGGTTCCTGACGCCCAGGGATGACCCGCGCCATCGCGCGGAGGCGCGCCGCGTCGGACGGGTAGGCGCCCGCCGCCGGGCGTGACAGGCCCTGCGATCGAGGCGGGCAATGGGGCGATCACCTCGCCCGGCGCGCCTCTCGGTGCGGCCGGGCGAACGCTTCGCTGCCGCATCGTCATCGACGGTCCGCGAGGTTGGACGCGTCGGGGTCGCGCAGGGCTTCCCTCGTGATCAGCCGGACCGGCCGTTCGCCGCGACCGGCACCCGACGGGATCGGGGGCGCACGACACCGGCCGCCTCGAGTGTTTGAACGATCAGCGCGCCTCCGCTCCGTAGCCGACCGGGTGCCGACGACGTATCATCGGCGAGAGGGCACGAATGCGAGGCATGTTCCTTGCATGCCGTCTGACCACCATTGCACGAGCCCGCCGTCCCGACGCCATGATCCGCCGACTCGCCGCAGCGTTTGCCCTCGGGGCGCTCGCCACCGCCGCCTGGGCCCAGGCGCCGCAGCAGGAACTGGTGTTCGCCGTCACCGAAGGGGTGACCTACCAGGCGACGCCCAAGGAGATCCGCGACAAGTTCGCTCCGATCGCCCAGGTCCTCGCGACCGCCACCGGCCGCCGCGTGCGGACCGTCCTGGTGCCCGCCTACGACGACGCCCGCGCCGGGCTCAAGACCCAGGAGTTCGACGTCGCGTTCCTGCATCCGGCGCACATCCCGATGGCCGAGATCAAGGCCGGCCGCTACAAGGCCGTCGCGTGGACGCAGGGCTTCACCGAGTACACGGCTTCGATGCTGATGACCGCGGACCGGCCGTACAAGTCGATGGACGACCTGAAGGGCCGCACCGTCGTCACGCCCGACCCCGACTCGATCACCGCGTGGATGGTCCGCGCGATGTTCCGTGCGGAGAACGTCCAGACGACCAAGGAGCGCGAACCGACGCCTTCGACCGTCCGCGTCATCACGACCCGTTACCAGGATGCGGTCCCGTTCTACCTCGAGAACCAGTTCGCGCAGGTCGGCGTCACCGCGTCGAACGCCGTGGTCCGGGGTTGGACCGCGAAGGGCGGCAAGGTGCTGCTCAGATCCCGCCCGGTGCCGATCAAGCAGTTCATCGTCTCCACGCGCCTGCCCGCGTCCGACCAGCAGAAGATCCGCGACGCACTGCTCGGCCTCAAGGACGCGAAGGGCGGCCAGCAGGTGCTGGAAACCGTCGGATACAAGGGCTTCGTCCCGCCCAACCCCGAGATCGAGTCCTCGGTCATCGCCTGGCTCGGGCTGTAGCGTCGCCCTATTCCCGCGGACCCGTGCGGGCCGCACTCGCTGCCCTGTCGCGGCCGTTGACGGCGCGCCGGTTCCGCTTGATCGAACGCGGGACAATCGGGCACCATGCCGCGCCCGGAGAGTTCGATGACCCGTTCCCGCACACCTCCTGCCGCCGGCGGGGCAGCGCGCGCCGCCCCGACTGATCACGGCGTCGTCGCCAACCGTACCTACGCCGAACTCGCCGTCGGCGATCGCGAAACGATCCGGCACACGATGACCGCGACCGAGATCGAGGGGCTCGCGCTCGTCGCGGGCGAACTCGACCCGTTCCACGTCGAAGGCAGCCGCGAGCGCGAGGGTCCGGTGGCGCCGGGCGCTGCGGCGATCGCGATGGTGTCGAACCTGCTGTTGCGTCGCCTCCCTGGGCCGGGGACGACGATCGCCGACACCGCGATGCATTACGCCGGTTCGATCGCGGTCGGGGACGAACTCACCGCGACGGTCACCGTGCGGCAGAAGACCGCGAAGGGGCGCCGCGTCGCCTTCGCCTGCCGCTGCGAGAACCAGCGCGGCGAGGTGCTGGTCGAGGGCCTCGCGCACGTGATCGCGCCGGCTTCGCGCCTCGCGTACACGCCGATCGCCACGCCTTCGCTCATCCTGCGGCGCAACGACGGTTTCGCGAAGATCCTGCGCCGCTGCGCCGGACTGCCGCCGGTGCGCTGCGCGGTCGTGCACCCCTGCGACCGTGACTCGCTCGCCGGCGCGCTCGAGGCCGCGAAGCGCAGGCTGATCGTCCCGGTGCTGGTCGGACCGCTGAAGAAGATCCGCGCCGCCGCGACAGAGGCGCAGGTCTCGCTCGCCGGCGTCGAGACGCACGACACCGAGCACAGTCACGCGGCCGCCGCGCTCGCGGTCGAACTCGCGCGCAACGGCAAGGTCGACGCGCTGATGAAGGGGAGCTTGCACACCGACGAGCTGATGGGGGCGATCGTGCCCTCCGCAACGGGACTGCGCACCGCGCGCCGGGTGAGCCACGTCTTCGTGATGGACGTGCCGACCTATCCGCGCCTGCTCTTCGTGACCGACGCCGCGGTCAACATCTTCCCGACGCTCGACGACAAGGTCGACATCGCGCAGAACGCGATCGACCTGGCGTGCGTGCTCGGCGTCGAGACGCCGAGGCTCGCGGTCCTCTCGGCGGTCGAGACGGTGACGCCGAAGATCGAGTCGACGCTGCACGCCGCGGCGCTGTGCAAGATGGCCGAGCGCGGGCAGATCGCGGGCGGACTCCTGGACGGACCGCTCGCGTTCGACAACGCGGTGTCCGAACACGCCGCGCGCGCGAAGGGCATCGCCGGGGCGGTCGCCGGCCGCGCCGACATCCTGCTCGTGCCCGACCTGGAGGCGGGCAACATGGTGGCGAAGCAGCTCCAGTACCTCGCCGGCGCGGACGCCGCAGGCATCGTGCTCGGAACACGCGTGCCGATCGTGCTCACCTCGCGCGCGGACAGCGTGCGGACCCGGCTCGCCTCCGCCGCGGTCATGGCGCTCGTCGCGCACGCGAAGCGCGCCGTGGTGCCGCGATGAGCGACGCGATCCTCGTCCTCAACGCGGGATCGTCGAGCCTCAAGTTCTCGCTGTTCCTCGAGCGGCCGGCCCTCGAACTCGAACTGCGCGGGCAGGTCGAGGGGCTGGGCACCGCGCCGCGCTTCGTCGCGAAGGATCCGGCGGGTGGCGTCGTCGCGCAGAAGGCCTGGGACGGCGCGAAGGCGCTCGACCACGCCGGCGCGATCGACCACCTGATGGCGTTCCTCGCGGAGCGCGTCTCGCGCGAGGCGCTGCGCGCGGTCGGGCATCGCGTCGTGCACGGCGGAACGCGCTACGCCGCGCCGGTACGCGTCGATGCGGGCGTGATCGACGAGTTGGCGAAGCTGATCCCGCTCGCGCCGCTGCACCAGCCGCACAACCTGACGCCGATCCGCGCGATCGCCGCGCGCATGCCCGCGTTGCCGCAGATCGCGTGCTTCGACACCGCGTTCCACCAGAGCGCCCCGGCGCTCGCGCAGGCGTTCGCGCTGCCGCCCGAGATCACCGATCGGGGCGTGCGCCGTTACGGCTTCCACGGACTCTCCTACGAGTACATCGCCGACGCGATGCGCGCCGTCGACGCGAAGGCCGCCGCGGGCCGCATGGTGGTGGCGCACCTCGGCAACGGCGCGTCGATGTGCGCGATCGCGGGCGGCAGGAGCGTCGCGTCGACGATGGGCTTCACCGCGCTCGACGGGCTCGTGATGGGCACGCGGCCGGGCAACGTGGATCCCGGCGTGCTGATCTGGCTGATGGACGAGATGGGCATGGGGCCGCGCGACCTCGAAGCGCTCCTCTACCACCGCTCCGGGCTCCTGGGCGTCTCCGGCGTCTCGTCGGACATGCGCACGCTGCTCGCGAGCGGAGAGCCGCGCGCGAAACTCGCGGTCGACCTCTTCTGCTACCGCATCGGCCGCGAGCTGGGCTCGCTCGTCGCGGCGCTCGGCGGCATCGATGCGCTCGTGTTCACCGGAGGCATCGGCGAGCACGCGGCGCCGGTGCGCGCGGCGGTCGTGCGCGGGGCGCGCTGGCTCGGACTCGAACTCGACGAGGCGGCCAATGCGGCGGGCGTGTCGAAGATCTCGGTGTCGGGCTCGCATGTGAGCGCGTACGTCGTGCCGACCGACGAGGAGCTGATGATCGCGCGGCACGTTCAGGCCGCGGTGGCCGGACCGCGCGGCACATAGCCCCGGTTCCGGTGCGGGCGTATCATCGGGCGATGGACGCGCACCGGATCGAGAAGGACGCGATGGGCGAAGTCCGCGTGCCCGCTGACCACCTGTGGGGCGCGCAGACCCAGCGCTCGATCGACAACTTCCCGATCGGCGTCGGCCGCTTTCACTGGGGCCGGCCGGTGATCCGCGCGTTCGGCCTGGTCAAGCTCGCCGCCGCGCTCGCGAACGTCAAGCTCGGCGTGCTGGCGAAGGACAAGGCGGAGCTGATCGAGCGCGCCGCGCGCGAGGTCATCGACGGCAAGCTCGACGGCGAGTTCCCGCTGGTCGTGTTCCAGACCGGCTCGGGTACGCAGTCGAACATGAACGCGAACGAGGTGATCGCGAACCGCGCGATCCAGCTCGCGGGCGGCAGGGTGGGCTCGAAGGCCCCGGTCCATCCGAACGACGACGTGAACCGCAGCCAGTCGTCGAACGACACGTTCCCCGCGGTGATGCACGTCGCGCTCGTCGAGGAGATCGACCACCGCCTGCTGCCCGCGATCGACCGCCTGGTCGCGACGCTGGACGCGAAGTCGAAGAACTTCGCCGACGTCGTGATGCTCGGCCGCACCCACCTGATGGACGCCACACCGGTGACGCTCGGCCAGGTGGTCGGCGGCTGGGCCGCGCAATTGCGCGAGGGCCGCGGCTACGTCGTGCAGGGGCGCGATGCGCTGCTGCCGATCGCGCTGGGCGGCACGGCCGTGGGCACCGGCTTGAACGCACCGGCGGGCTTCGCGGAGGCGGTCGCGGCCGAACTCGCCGCGCTGACCGGCGCGCGGTTCATCACCGCGCCCGACAAGTTCGCGGCGCTGTCCGCGCACGACGCGGTGGTGCAGGCCAGCGCCGCGGTGCGCACGCTCGCCGGCGCGGCGATGAAGATCGCGAACGACGTCCGCTTCCACGCGAGCGGGCCGCGCGCGGGGTTAGGCGAGATCACGATTCCCGACAACGAGCCCGGTTCGTCGATCATGCCGGGCAAGGTCAACCCGACGCAGTGCGAGGCGCTGACGATGGTCGCCGCGCGCGTGTTCGGCAACGACGCGACCGTCGCGTTCGCCGGCACGCAGGGCCACTTCCAGTTGAACGTCTACAAGCCGGTGATGCTGCACGGCGCGCTCGAGTCGATCGAGCTTCTCGCCGACGCGCTCGCCTCGTTCGACCTGCGCTGCGCGCGCGGCATCGAGCCGCTGCGCGAGCACCTGCGCGCGAACCTGGAGCGCTCGCTGATGCTCGTCACCGCGCTCAACCCGCACATCGGCTACGAGAACGCCGCGAAGATCGCGCAGAAGGCGCATCGCGACGGCAGCACGCTGCGCGAGGCGGCGCTGGCGCTGGGGCTGGTGAGCGGAGAGGACTTCGACCGCTGGGTGGACGCGGCGGCGATGACCCGGCCCGGCTAGGCCGCGGCGGTCGCCGGATCGGCTTCCGTCGCCGGGTCCGGCGCCGGTCAGGCGGCCGCGAGAACGCGCGCGAGGTCGGGTCGGAAGCCGCGGTCGAACGCGAGCTGCGGCAGGTCCCAGTCCGGCGCCGCGTTGCCCTCGACGAGCAGCGGGCCCTCGTCGGTGATGCCGACGTCCCATCCGATCAGCCGCAGGTCGGCAAACGCCTGCTGGCCGCGCAGCACGAGGTCGAGGAGCTCGGGCCACCACGGAAGCCTCGTGCCGCCCGCCGGGTGCTGCGGAAGCTCCGCGATGTCCGGCCAATCGCGCGACCGCGACCCGCGCACCGGCCCGATCGTGCCGCTCGCGCCCTCCAGTGGCGCGACCAGGTTGCCCGCGCGGCCCTGCAGGAAGTTGTCGGCGACGCTGTCGCCGGTCGCGATCCGCAGGCACGCGGCGAGCAGGCGCGGCGTCGCGCCGTCGCGCCAGGTCATCGCGCGCACCGTGCTGAAGCCGGGCGTGGATTCCCAGGCGCGCATCGACGCCGCGTTGACGAGCCGCGGCTGCACGAGCAGCGCGTGCGCGCGCGCACCGGCGGCGCAGCGCTCCCACGCCCGCGACAGCGGTGCCGGACCTTCGCCCGAGAGCACGCAGCCGTGCGCCGCCGGCAGCACGCGGAACGCGCCTTCGCCGTGCGAACCGGCGACCGGCTTGACGAAGAGCCCCTGCGGCTGCGTGGCGAGCAGCCGCTCCAGCGCCGCGGGCGCATCGAGCGCGGGGACGTCGAATGCGCCTTCGCTGCCCGGCCCGTGAACGATCGCGAGCAGCGGCACGGTCGCGAGGCCGTGATCCCGGCACGCGCGCGCGAACGCGAGCTTGTCGTCCAGCGGCGCGCGCGCGGCGCGCGGATTGATGGCGTCGTAGAGCTCGTTGCCGGGCGTGTCGCGCACGTAGTCGCGCCACGCGGCTTTGGGCTTGCGGTGCAGCCGGAACAGCGAGAACGGCAGCGGCCCGAGCCCGTCGCCCCATCGCGCGGCGCCCATGCGCAGGACGACGCCCGGGTAGCGCGACGGCCGTCCCTCGGCGCAGGTGTGCGCGGCGCGGGCGTAGCGCCGCAGCGTCCGCCGCAGCCGGGCGAGCGGCATCGGCGCGCTACGCGGCGGCGTGCGGCGGCCCCTCGGCGGGCGCCGCAACGGCGGCCCCAACCGCCCTCGCCGGCGGCGGGTCGTCCTGCTCGGCCACCCACGCGCCGATCAGCCGATAGGCCACCGCGAGCACGACCGGGCCGACGAACAGTCCCACGAGACCCATCGTCAGCAGGCCGCCGATGACGCCGGCCATGATCAGGAGCAGCGGCAGGTCGGCGCCGCGCCGGATCAGAAGCGGCCGCAGGACGTTGTCGAGCATGCCCACGCCCACGGCCCAGACGAGGAGGCCGACGGCATAGGCCTGCGCGCCCGTGGCCCACAGCCACGCGGCGCCGGCCAGCAGCGGCAGGAACGGACCGAGCTGTGCGATGCACAGCACGAACATCAGCCCGCCGAGCAGCGCCACGTGCGGCACCCCGGCGACGAGCAGCCCCATCACGCCGAGCGCGGTCTGCACCAGCGCCGTGCCGACGATGCCGACGGCGACGGCGCGGATCGCCGCCGCCGCCAGCACGACGGCGTTGTCCCCCTGCTCGCCGTGCAGCCTCCGCGCGAAGCGGCGCACGCCGCGCGCGGCGCGCTCCCCCGCGCCGTAGAGGATGCCGCAGAGGATCACCGTCAGCACGAGGTGGATCGCGAACGTGCCGGCACTGCCCGCCTGCGCAGCGAGCCACGCGAGGACCGGCGCGACGTAGGGCGCCGCGCGGCCGGCGAGCACCTCCGGCGTGGACTCCGCGAGCGCCCGCCACTCGACGACGATCCGCGGCCCCACGACGGGGACGGCGTCGAGCCAGGCCGGCGGCGCGGGGATGCGCAATTCCGCGACCGTGACCGCCGTCAGGCGCCCCACCTGCTCGTAGATCGCGGTGGCGGCGAACGCGAGGGGCACGACCACCACCACCAGCAGCGCGACGATCATCACCGCGACCCCCGCGCCGCGGCGCCCGCCGGCAGCGGCCTGGACGCGCAGCATCCACGGCCACGTCGCGACGACGATCATCGTCGCCCACAGCAGCGCCGGCAGGAACGGCTGCAGCACGACGTACACGCCGCCGAGCAGCGCGGCGAGGACGATCACGCCGAGCACGATGCGCGGCAGGTCGCGCTGTCCCGGCGGCATCGACATGGAAATCTCCTCCGGATCGCGCGTCAGGCAACGCGCCGCGGCGACTGCGCCGGCAGTCGCTGCTCGGCCAGCGTCACCCAGTACGAGGCGCCAATCGAAAGCGCCGCGTCGTTGAAGTCGTAGCGGGGGTTGTGCACGTTGACCGTGCCCTCGCCGGTGCCCGTGCCCATCCACACGTAGCAGCCGCGCTTCGCCTGCAGCATGAACGCGAAGTCCTCGCTGCCCATCTCGGGCACCGGGTCGGTGTCGACGTGCTCGTCGCCGACGACGGCCCGCGCGGCGGACACCGCGTGGCCGGTCTCGTCGGCCGTGTTGACCGTGGCGGGATAGCGCCGCTCGTAGCGCACGCTCGCCTGCATGCCGAACGTCGCCGCGACGCCCGCGACGATCTCGCGCATGCGCTGCTCGATCAGGTCCTGCACGGCGCGATCGAACGTGCGCACGGTGCCGCGCACGACGACCTGCTCGGGGATCACGTTCCACGTGTCGCCCGCGTGCACCTGCGTCACGGAGACCACGCCCGCGTCCTGCGGGTGCAGGTTGCGCGCGACGATCGTCTGCAGCGCGTTGATGAGGTGCGCGGCGAAGGGCATCGGGTCGCGCGTGACGTAGGGCATCGCGGCGTGCCCGCCCTTGCCGGTGCCCACGATCTCGAAGATGTCGTAGGCGCCCATCAGCGGGCCCACGCGCGTGGCGAAGGTGCCGAGCGGCTTGCGCGGCCAGTTGTGCAGGCCGTAGACCGCCTCCATCGGGAAGCGGTCGAACAGCCCTTCCTCGACCATCACGCGGCCGCCACCCTCGTTCTCCTCGGCCGGCTGGAACACGAAGTGCAGCGTGCCGTCGAACGCGCGCCGCTGCGCGAGCGCCTGCGCCGCGCCGAGCAGCATCGCGGTGTGCCCGTCGTGGCCGCAGGCGTGCATCCGCCCCTTGTGCCGCGAGGCGTAGGGGACGCCGCTCGCCTCCTCGATGTGCAGCGCGTCGAGGTCGGCCCGCAGGCCGATCGACCGCTCGCCGCCGCCGTTGCGCAGTACGCCGACCACGCCGGTCTTCGCGAGCCCGGTGTGGACCTCCAGGCCGAGCGCGGACAGCCGCTCGGCGACGTACCCGGCCGTCGCCCGCTCCTCGAACGCGGTCTCGGGGTGGGCGTGCAGGTGGTGGCGCCAGTCGCGCATCTGCGGCTCGACGGCGAGGACTTCCGGGACGAGGTTCATGGCGGGTGCGGACGAAGGGACCGCGAGCATGCTACCCCAAGCCAGATCAGGAAACGTACGCAGG
>JAANMV010002959.1_pt1 | contig 15511 bp, 16 predicted proteins | sample 7279661 | NCBI WGS metagenome assembly JAANMV01 (sample SAMN14094540, study PRJNA606508) | bioreactor metagenome | isolation source: A lab-scale SPAN reactor treating ammonium-rich wastewater day 121 | place: Ireland: Galway | collected 2017-05-16 | reverse complement strand
ACCCTGCCAGGAGCGATGAGATCGTCACGGATAGGGATGCTTCGACATCAACCGTCGCGCCGCCGCTCAGCGATAAGGTATTACCGCTGAGCGTGTACCCCGTGGTACCAAAAGTTAAGCCTGCGGCATTAATCCCTGTCCCCGCGTCACCGCACCTGCCGTTCCGGCAAATACCGCCTCGTCGCCAGCATTGTTGTCCCAGGCCTGCGTCGCCGATGAACCCGTTGGATCGGTTGTCCAGTTTGCGGTCGTCAAATCCCACATGCCCGCGCCGCCCAAACCCGGAGTTGCGCCGTTAGTATCCCAATACAGTGTCGCCATCAGATCACGGCGTTCAAGCGTTTCAAACTTCGGGAGCCAACGGTGTCGAGTTGCCTGCTTGCGACGCGCCTGGGAGCGTTTGGCTTGTTGGACTTTACGTGCGCGCAGTATCGACATAATGGCAGCCCCGCAGCAAAAAAGAGAGAGTAAATGTCGTGGCTATGGCAAGTATGAGAAGATACATGCCGTCACGAGCCTTCCTGGCAAATAGCATCCGTTTTTGGCGTTCACAATCTACCGCGAGTGACCGCACAGTCACATGGGTGTGTGTGACAAATAATTCGAAATCGTAGCAGGCTTTTGGCGCCGTTGCAACAACCGTTCCGAGCTAAATAGGGAGCGGACCAGCAGCCATTAGCTTGTTCCTTAAGACCTGCGGATTTCAACGTAACGCTAAATTGCCGGAACGCTTTCCGCGGATACATCGTGCTGCCATACGAGGTCGCTCTTGGCCGTAACACTTTCAGGGCAAGATGTCTCTGGCCGAAAGATGGTTCTAAAGTTTGGCGCGCTTAGTGGCATTGAGCGGCCAGCCTTCCGCCTCGGCCAGCAGCGATTGCATGGCTTGGCGGTTGCCGGCGACCGCGCGGTAGCGATGATACAGTTCCCGGTTCGGCGAACTTTTGCGGTCGCCGCTGGACGGCTGGGGCGGGTGCCAGAGGTGATAGAGAGGATGGTCGAACCGAACGCCGTCGGGCAGGATGCATTTGACGGCCATTTGCCAGGCGTCGTCCTCGCGGCCCCAACCGGCGAAGCGGCCGTCGAAGGGAACGTGTTGTAGCGTCGACTTGGCGACGACAAGCAAGCCGCCTCCGACATTGCCGGCGTAGGGCTGCCGCTCGCAGGCGGATCGAGGCGTGGGGTAGTGTCCGGCGTAGAGACGCTCGGTTACTGAGCGGGTCAGCCGGTGTACCTTGCCATGCGGCGTCGCCCACGGCGCTCCGGTGGCGACGGCTTCGATGGCATCGATCAGCCCGTAGCTCCAAACGTCGGCATCGGTGATCACTAGCAGATCGTGCGCGGCGCGCTGTGCGCCATCCATGATCGCACGGCACCGATTGAAGGGCGCATCGCCGGCGAGGCCGTCGTCCGCCAAGATGATCTCCGCATCAGGATACGCCGCGACCAGCTTCCGCCGCACCCAATCCCAGGCGCGGGAGCGAGGCTCGTCCAGTTCGCGGCACGGAACGATAACGGAGAAGGGAATCGCAGTCGCTTGCGCCTCGGGTTCTCGAAGCTGTAGAGTCAGCCCTGTCCAATCCTTCTCCAGCGCGGGCGTCAACTCCTTGATCGATTCACCCTGCTTGGCGGCGACCCGCTCGTATCCGTTTTGCCGGTTCAGCCCCGAAATGTGCCAGCCGCACGGCGTGGTGCCCCAGCGGTAGATGTAGCTGGGACGCGGATCGAAGCGAATGGGATCGGCCCGTCGCATGCCGGCTGCTTTGAACCGCCTCAACAGTCCTTGGTCCTGGCCGCTTTGAATCCAAGGATAACCGCCGACCCGCTCGAACGCCGCGCGACGGAAGGCCCAAGCGCCATGAAACATCTGCCCATTGGACTTGGGGGCGAGGCGTTTGCGGTTCTCGGTGTAAAGGGCCGTGGGGATCGTGTAATCCGCGCCGGTCTGTTCCAGGGCCGCGACCGCTGCCGCGACGTGCCACGGCAGGTACACGTCATCATCGTCCCACACGCAGTAGATCGTCACGTCAGACGAAGACAGCGCCGCCGAAGCGTTCCGCTTTTCGCCAAGCGTGCGGAAGCGATGGGGCGTGGTGGTGAACTTGACGCCAGGGGCGGTGATCGCACCGGGGGCGTACTGGCCGGCGTCATCCAGCACGATCAGTTCCCGCAGTTCGGCCGGGTAATCCTGGCGCAAGAAACATTCGACGACATTGGCCAGCTCGCGCGGCCGCTTGTAGGTCGGGCAGAGGCAAGCCACCTTCGGACGGTGCGAGGAATCTCCGTTCGTTGCGTCCCAACTGTTCATGCCGCGATCCTCTCTTGTGCTTGCAACCCCTGAAACACCTGCTCCCAACCCGCCCAGATGACTTCGGGACTGGCCAGTTCCTCGACGAGCCGCTTTCGCGCGGCGTGGATGATCCGCATCCGCAGGTCTTCGTCGTAAGCGAGCATGGCCGTGTAGTGGGCCAGTTCCTCGTCGCACGAGCCGAGAAAGCCCGTTTCGCCGTGATCGATCATTTCGCGCCAGCCCCACTGGTTCTGCGCGACGACAGGTACGCCCGAGGCAAACGCCTCCAGACCCACTCGTGGCCAGTTTTCGCGCGCGCCGCCGTTGATCGGCAGCGTGCAATGCAGTTGGCGGAAGAAGTCGCGCGACGGCAGTGCGCCCGGCCTGAGTACGTCGGCCCAAACGGGCGGCTTGCCCAGCTTCTTCGTGGTGCGGTCGTCCATGCCCAGCATGAGCGCCCGCTTATTCGGATATTGAATCCGCTCGTAGATCGGCCAGGTATTGCTCGACCACTTGTCCTGGTCGGGCCGGGCGGCGCGGCCGACGACGAACGCTTCGCCTAGGGCATGTGATCGCGGATGGAAGGGCCATTCGTCGACGTCAAAGGCTCCGCGAATCAAATGCCCCTGCACCGGCTTGTAGCCGAACTCAGCCAGTTGCGGTTCGAGTTGTCCACGCTGAAACTCGCTCTGGAACACGAAGGCGTCAAACGGGCCTGACTGGCGATAGAAGTCGCGCTCGGCATTGAACAGCCAGGTCATACAGTTGACCCACACCATTCGGCAACCCAGTTCGCGCAGCCGCTTGGCGTTGGCCAGAAACGCGCTGTTGCAGAAGCTGACGACTGTGCCGCCGGCGAGCCCCTGCACTTTTTCCAGGGTCTGGGCCGTAGCCGCATGGGTCACGCAGCCCAGTTCATCGAGGCGCGATTTCCACTTCTCGTCCGCACCCCACGTCGGGATCAAATGCACCTCGACGCCGAAGCGTCGCCAGATCTTCACCGTATGCCACGCCTCGGTGCAGGCCCCGCCCAGGTCGCTGGGATAGCCCATCAAGAACACTTGCATTGAAACCTTCTCCTTAGGACGAGCTGTCGGGCAACGGAGTACTCGACGACGCGGGACCGCTGCCGGATGAAGCGGCGTGGAAGTACGATTCGCTCGACGACGAGCTTTCGCTTGACGAGCTTTCAATCGGCGACGTTGACGGCGAACTGGACGATGGCCAATTTGGCGTCGGAATGCTGACGCTGGGTGAACTGCTGCTGGGCGGCGAACCACTCGACGCCGGATCGCTACTGCTTGGTGAACTGCTTGACGACGTGTCCAATGAGGAGCTTCCCATTGAACTGCTTGCCGGCGCTTCACCGCTGGATGCCATGGGCGTCGAGTGCGCGGATGGATCGGACGAGCCCGACGGTGTGGACGAGGAAACGTCGCTGGACAGCGAGTCGCTTGATGAATCGGCGCTGCTGCTGTGCCCACTCGAGGATTCGTCGCTAGAGGAAAGCTCGCTCGATGTGTTCGACGAGGACGAGCTATTTTCACTGCTGCTGGACGAGGAACTGCTGCTTTCGCTCGCTGAGGAGCTGCCGCCACTTGAACTGCTCGATCCCGAACTCGATGACGAGCCTTCGGACGAACTTGAACTCGATGACGACGAGGATGACGAACTGTTACTCGACGAGCTCGACGAGCTGGAACTGCTCGACTCGGAATCGCTGCTCGATTCACTGCCGCTCGACTCGCTGCTGCTAGAGGACGAGCCGCTCGAACTGCTGCTCACGCGGCTGGAGGAGGAACTGCTGCTGGAAGACGAACTGCTGCTACTGCTCGAAGTGCATTCGCAGTCCTGCACGCGCCGCTCGAAGCGCCACTCGCCTACGCTCGACACCGCTTGCACGGTCAGCGTGCGGCTTTCCACGTCGATGCACTCTTGGCAAGGGGCGGGCGTGAAGCGGAATTCCTGCACGGTTTCACCGGGGGGCGGCGGATCGCTGGAACTGCTGCTGGATTCCGAAGAACTCTCGCTGCTCGAACTGCTGGACGATGAACTGCTCGACGAACTGGAGCAGCAATCGCAACAGCAGCAGCCTGCTTCGTGGCTGTGCAGCCACGGGCCTTCCGACTTGCTCAGCGTGCCGCCTTCGAGCCTGATGGTCACTTCGCGCTTGTAGACCCGCAGCTTGCCCCCTTCGCAACGGACTTCGGTTTCCTGAAGCGTCACTGCGCTCGACGGCGGGCCGCTCGACGAGCTACTTTCGCTCGTTGACGATTCGCTGCTTGAAGATTCGCTCGAACTGCTCGACGACGACTCGTCGGAATTACTGCTGCTGGAGGAACTGCTGTCACTCGATGAACTACTTTCGCTCGACGAACTGCTGCTCGAAGAGGAGGAACTCGACGAGGACGAACTGGAACTTGACGACGAAGAAGAACTGCTTGACGAGCTGGATGAGGACGAGGACGAACTCGAATCCTCGCAACAGCCTTCGCCCAGTTGCACCACCTCCCACTTGCGGCTGTCGGCCATCCACTTGGCCCAGCCGAACGTACCGGCCGGAACGCTCGTGGCCTTGTCACATCCGCACCCGCCGTCCGAAGGCGAGTCCGAATTGCAGAGGTCAGGGCATACGACGCCGAGCGAATCGTACAGCGTGAACGGGCAATCGGCCTCGCACCACTTGGGCGTCCCGTCGTCCGATTCGGTGTACGCGATCCGTATCGCTTCGGCGCTGCCGCAGCGAGCCAGCGGCGCTAGCAACTTGAAGCGGCGGAAGTCCTCGGGGAAGTTCGACAGCCGAACGACCGCCCACTGTTTCCCGAGCCCACCTTCGCGCCAGAGGATGCGAGCGGAACCAACCGGCCGGCTGAGCAGCACCGTCGGGTCGTCGTGCTTCACGTCAGCGAACTCGTGGCACTCGTCTTCGACCTCGATGTACGCCGGGCAGGTGCCGCTGACCCACGCACGGCCGATCTTGCCATTGCGCAGCGGGTCGAGCAGGATCATGAACCGCCCGAAGTGGTCGGGATGCTTGGGCTTCACGCCCACCAGCGCCGCTTGGTTTTTGAATTCCCGCAGCTGCGAGCCGGGCGTGATGATGGGGGACGAGATGCCCAGCACGTGGAATCGCAGCCGGTCTTCGCCGCTGCCGTTGCGCATCTTGATAATGTCGGCCTGCCGAATCTGATCGAGCGCATCCGCGAGTTGGTCGTGCTTCTTACCTTTCTGGGCGCGCACCGTGTCCAAGAAGGAGTTCCACACCTCGGAGGAGAACTCCAGCGGCTGGCCGGTCTGGGTCTTTTTGAAGCGGTCGCCCATTACGTCCCGATCCCCAGGCCTGAGAAGTCGCCATACTCGTAGACCTGCTCGACATAGGCCGCGATCGGTTTCTTGATGAGCGTGTGGGCGGCGTTGTCCTCTTCGTCGGCGAACCGAATCCAGAGGTAGTGCCAGCCCTCTTTGTCGATGCCAGCGATATTGCCCATCGTCAGGCCAGTAACGTTCGGGCTGGCTGCGAAGCGGAAGGTGATCTCCCAATCCTCGAAACCGCGCTTTGCGCCGCTCGCGCCCAGGAACAGCACCTCGCCACGGGCGAAGCCTTTGAACGGAGCGTCGTTCACCTTGCCAGTCAAAAAGAAGAGTGCCGCCTTGTATTCGCCCGTGACCAGCGCATCGTCGATTTGGTGAGTTTCGGTGAAGTTGTAGACCGGGACAGTAATATCTGTCCCTTCGATCTGGTCCTGGTTGACGCCGATTGCGCCCTGGAAGTCGGGCGCGATCTCCCCAGTCGCGGCGTAGCGGCCAACGGTCGTGAGGCTCTGGCTGATGTGCTGGTTGCCACCGCCCGTGTCGAACGTGAACTGCGACTCGTCTTCGAGCTTCACGTAGCGGACCGAGCATTCCCACACACCGCCGCCGACGGTCGAAATCGTGAAGCTGTCGCGCTTGAGTCCGTCGTAGAACGCCGGTGCTGTGGCGGCGACCAGACTCTTGACGAGCAGATCGTCGTCGGTGCCCTGGACGACGTAGAGCAACTCCGTGTTCGGGTCTTCGCTCTCGGTCGCCTCGCGGCTGTTGTATCGTTCGTCGATAGTGATCGGCATGCGGCATCCTTACGGCGCGAAGACAAGCTTTCCTTGCTTGGCCTGATCAAGCAGACCTTTGGTGTTGCCGGCGATCTGTTCGGCGGCGCGGGCCGTTCGCTCGGCCAAGCTGTCGGCCCCCAGGCCCCTCGCCGCGAGCGCGTTGAACGTCCCCTTGGCTTCGACCTTCCGCTGTTCCTCTTCGAGAATGCCGCCGCTGGTGGAAAGGCTGTCTTCGATACCTTTGAGCCGTTCCGGTTCGCCAGTCTCGGCGGCGACTCGCTTCTTCGCCGCTTCCGCGATGGCCTCCTGCCATTCCTTCCGCGCGTTCGAGAGTTCGCCCTCCGTCCCGGCCAGGTCGTCGGCGAACTGCTTTTGCCGGCGGGCGTGTTCCTTGGACTGCATGTCGCCGAGCGCCTGCTCAGCACCGGCCCGATCCCGTTCGATCTGATCACGACGATCCCGCCGCTCGCGGTCCCGCTGGCCAACGGCATTGAGCATCTGCTGATCGGCTGCGTCAGTGGCTTCGCTGACCTCGCGGTTGATCCGGTTCACCTCGGCATCGACATCCACCTCGTCGCTGAACAGCGACTTCAGCCGCACCCAGGCCTTCTTGATGAAGCCAATGGTGTTGTGCCAGGTGTGCGTGAGCAAGTTGGTGAAGACGCTCCAGGCATCGGCCAGAAAGCCGACCGTTTCGGTCCAGCCGACTTCGATAGCCGCCCAGCCGTTATTGAGAATCTTGGCCAAGCCGAACACGGCGTTGGTCCAGATCGACAGGAAGAATTCTTTCGCGCCGATCCACAGCCCGTTGAGGAAGTGAATCCCGCGCCGCCATTCCATCTTGAGGGTGAGCCATACGATCTTGGCGGCCAGCGCCAGGTCGCCCGCCGCCAGCGCATCGCCGATCCCCCGCCAGGCGGCGAGGGCGTCGTTCTTGAGCGTCTCGAACCGTTCGCCCAGCCACGCCAGCGCCTTGGCCCCTAGACCCGACGCATACAAGAGGTATCCGCCAAGCGCTACCGCCGCGACGATCACGAGGCCGATGGGGGACAGAAGCAGGGCGATGACCTTGCCCAGGATGGCGATGGCGGTGCCGACCGCCCCCACGATGGTCACTACCGCGCCAATCGCCGCGCCGAACCCGGAGATGATTCCGCCCAGGGCGATCAGCGCCACGCCGGCCCCGACGACGGCGGCCGCAATCTTAAAAATCGTGACGACCAGCGCCTTGTTCTGCTTCACCCAGTTGACGATGGCCGTAATGAACTTGGTGGCCCGGCCGATTGTCTCGGTCAGCAGCGGCGCAAGCGCCGCCCCCAGTTGAATCGTGACAGCCGAAAGCGACCGCTTCAAAATGTCCCAGGCGTCGGCCAGCGCGGCGGCGGACGCCGCGTCGTCGTCACTGATTGTGATGCCCAGATCGCGCGCTTGCTTGCGAAACGCCTCGATGCCGTCGGCCCCCTGGTTCAAGAGCGGCATCAAGGCCTTGGCCCCGTCTCCGAGGATCTCGAAGGCGTACTGGGCCCGAAGCGACTCGTTCTCGACGCCGGCCAGTGCCCGGACAATCTGGTCGAACTGCTGCTCGACCGGCAATTGCGTCAATTCCCCAGCGGCAATTCCCAGATCACGCAGCGCCCGGGCGGCGGGACCGCCGCCGGTGGCCGCATTGGCAATCCGCCGCCGCATGCGGAACAATGCGCTGCCGAGTTGCTCGAGGTTCGAGCCACTCATTTCGGCGGCGAAGCCCAGTTCCGATAGCGCCTGCACCGAGACGCCCGTTCGCTGGGACATGTCGTCCAGGTCGGCTCCCACATCGGCAAACTGCTTCGCCATGCCCACCAAAGGCGCGACGATGGCCCCGCCGGCCGCTGTGAGTTTCAATCCCATCGCGCCGAGGCTCGCCCCGAACGCCTTGAGCTTCTTGGAAGCATTGCTCAAGCCTTTGACGAGCTTGCTGTCGCGGGTCGAGAGCTCGATGTAGGCCGCGCCGGCGCGGATGGCTTGTCCTGTCGCCATGCGTCACCTCCGGTCTACAAAGATGGTTTTCAAGGTGCGAACTCCGGTCTTGGCTTTCACGGGCTTCTTCCGCTCGTCCGCCAGCGGATTGAATTCCGCGGGCGTGAAGGGCTGGGGTTTCTTCTTGGGGTTGCGATGTACATTGGCGAGCATCGCCAGCAGCGCCGACGTGTGCTGCCACTTGTCGCGCCGCCGGGCGTCGGCCATCCAGACCAGTTCCCGCAAGGTCAGGGGGCCGGGCTCGACGCCGACGATGCCGGCGAGTTGCCAGATGAGTCGCCAGGCGTCAGCGCCGGTAATCCGTCCCCGTTGAGGATTTGTTCCAGTTGCTGGTCGAGCTTCGGATCGTCCAATCGCTTGCTGGCCGTCTCGACCGCCTTCGTCTGGAAGGCCTTCAGCTTCGCGAGCGCCTTGGCCAGCACCTGACGCTTCGCCAGCGGGAAAAAATCGACCAGTTCCTCCAACAAACAAGTCGTGCCGTGGTCGATGGTGTCGCCCGCCATCGCCCGGCCAAAGTCCTCGTCGGTGACCTGCTTGGCGTCCGCTTCTGGCTTGCACAGCACATACAGCACGTCACACAGCATGACCGGATCGGAAATGAGCTGTTCGATCAGCTTCCCTTCGACCGCTTCGAGCAGATTGACGCCGAGCAGCGATTTCACCCGTTTGATCGCATCGACGTTGATGGCGACGGTCCAAGTGCGGCCGGCGTTGTCGCTAAAGGTTTTCATGCGATGACCACTTTCCTAGGAACTTGAGGAACTTCCCTGTCCGTTGATCCACTGGGGGGCGTTGGCGGCATACGTGGGTTTGATGGTCACATCGACCATGATCGCCTCCTCCAGCGCCTCGTTGCGCGTGAAGCTGAAGATGTCGAACGTCGCCCGCAGGCCTTCGGAATCGGGATCATCGATGTCGCCATCCATCACGGCGAACTCGATCGGCGTGTTGCCGAAGAACGCCTGCTGCATCGCAGAGAAGCCCTCGTCGGCCGTATCCCAAACCATCTGGAAATCGATGCTGGCGTCCTTGAGTGTGCCCACCGTGGCCCGCCAGCCGCCGTTGGCGCGGGTAGTCACGTCCGCTTCGCCCTTTTCTAGATTGAGCGTGAGGTCTTTGACGTTGGTGACCTCGGTCCAAGTTGGCGAGCCGAAGCTGCCCGTGTTGCGGTACAGCTTCGCGTCCATGCCGAGTCGAGTGGACATCTTGGTTTTCTCCTATGCTTTGACCGAGCCGGCCCACACCTTGGGCAGGCGGTCCTTGGTCTTTTCCAGCGCTGGTCCCATGAATGGCCGCTTGGGATAACGCTGCCGCTTGTACTTGCCGCCGTGTTCGTGGGCGCTTCCCGAAGTGCCGACCTTCGAGTGGTCGGGGCCGATCACCACCAGGTCCTTCTGCTTCTCGACCTCGTAGCGAATCGCGCCGCGCAGTTGGCCTTTGCGAGTGCTGGGCGGCTGCCCTTCGGGACTCGCTTTCTTCCGCCGGCGGATGCTCCGCTTGGCCGTCAGCCGAATCGCAGCGCCGGCGTGGCCTAGGCTTTTGAAGTTGCCTTGCTGCGCCTTGGCCAGCACCTTCTTGGTTTCGTCTTTCGTTTTCACCTTGGTGGCGATCATGGTCTGAAAATGCGAACGAGCAAGTGGACGATTAACACGGCGAACAGCGTCATTCCCCAAAAACCACAGCCAAGCAGCAACCGGGGCGTCCATGCCGCCAGTTGCCACCATCCGTCGATCATCTCCGTGAGGGCGCGGAAGGCGCGTCGGAGAGGTCCGTCTTGGCGCTGCGGACGGTCTGGGCGGTCGCGACGGCGGAGAGCGTCTCGACCAGCTTCTGGAACTGCTCGTCGCTCAGCAGCGGCCGCCGGCCGCTCTCGATCCGGTACTGGCGATAGGTCTTCAGCGCCCACGGCAGGCCGATCGTCAGCAGCAGCGTCAGCAGCGATGCGCCCGCCACGGTTCCAACGGTCCCCCACGGGCCGACCGGTTGCACCGCCGAGTCGGGCGCGGGACTCGGCGGAATCAGCGGCCGACCGTCGGGAAAAACTGGCGCGATCGGCGATGGCGGATCGACCTGGGGCGCGGGCTGCCACGGCGGATCGATGCCGATCGATCCCTCGGCCGCTCGGTGAACCGGCGCGTGCGCCGGCTGAGTGGCCTCGAACTTCGCCACGTACCGGCGAATCGCCTCGGTGATCTGTCGCGCCAGCCGCTCGGGATCGCCGCCATAAGTCCCCTGAAACACCACCGTCTTCGGCTCGCCATAGCGGCCATTGCGCGGCGGCTGAACCAGAACCGTCGGATAGGCGGTGACCTTGATGTTTTCAAAGCGAAAGGCCTGGCTCCGGTCCTCGCGGAGATAGACGTTGTAGTGTGCCCACGACTTCTTTGAATCGTTCGGGTCAGCCAGGGCGAGCAGCCATTGGTTGGTCGCCCAGTCGTTTTTGAGCTTCTGGCAGGCGGCGCAGCCCTGCATCGAGAGCACGCTGATGTACCACTTGTCGGCGTCGCTCGCCGGCGGTCCCATCGCCTCGACGAAGCTATCGGCAGGATCACTGCCGATGCCATCGACGTGCTGCACCATATTGCCGAGGCGCAAGACCTCGGCCCGATCCACCTCCGGCTCTTGCGCCGCCACGACCTGCGCGGCGAGTATCGTCGCGACGATTGCCATTGCCCATCGCTTCATGATCACGTTCTCCTTGGATAGATAAACTGACGGCCTGATCACCACCACTGCACGTACTGCGGCCGCTCGGGATGCGGCGGATAGTCGAGGATCACGACCCATTGGCCGCTGGCCAGGTGCAACCGCCGGAAGGCCGCCTCGTTGTAGGCGTCGATTCGGCTGGGGCTGTTGTTGTTGCAGACGTACCAGGTGCCGGTCTGTGGGTCGTAGCCCATGAGCGTCTGAAAGTGCGCTCGCCCTGCGCCGATGGCCGCGCCGCGCCCCGTCTCGGCCGCCCATTTCATCCAGTCCCAGGTGTTTTGGCCGGTGACGTTGTAGATTCGGATGCCGCGCCGCTGGCTGTATGCCGCCACGCGCGACGGATACGATCCGCCCCGTTCGCGTGGCCCGTACTCGGTATCCCAAAGAAGCGTCGCGGCCGCCGGCACGTTCTGATCGACGCCGCACATGCCGATTGAGCACTGGACGCAGCTGCCGTCGGGGTTGCGGAACCACTGGCGAATCTCCCGAGGCAGATCGGCCGCCAGACGCGGATCGGGCGGTTCAATCGTCTGGGCCAGCGACGAGCCGCATGTGACAAGCGAAACCAAGACGGCACATACCCACTTCATCCGTTACTCCTTATCGCACCAAGCGAAATGTGAGAGTCAAAACACTCGTGAACTGACGGAACTCATCAAGATGCTCAGGCGAGAACACCGGCGCGTTTTTGACGTCCACGCACCGCGCGCCGGGAAAACTGCCCAGCCGTTCGGTGCGGAAGTGGTCGGCGATCTCCTCGACAAGCGACATGAGCGCGTCGAGCGTCGCCTGGGCCGAGTCGGTCTTCATCTGCACCGCCACGTCGATCTCGTAGCTGAATGCGTCGCGACTGCGGTCGAGCGACGCGCTCGACATCCCGCGCGGCACGACGGTGACGTGCAGCGACTTCATGTCCGGCAGCTTGAACGACGGCGCATAGTCTCGCGCGGCCGAAAGCGGCTGGCTGAACGTGGCCGCATTGAGCTGCGCGACGACCGCATCGGCAATCTGGATGATCGTGGCCAATGGTCAAACTTCCTCCGTCTCAATGAGCTTCGTGTGAATCCGCAGCGTCCGCCGGTACGGATCGCTGTAGCGCCAGTGCTGTTCGCCTCCCAGCGACAGCACCTCGTAGGTGTGCTTCTGGCCGGCATCGATCTCCTCAATCCGATCCCCTTTGGCCGGCAGAGTTTGATTACCCGCCAGCACCAGGTCCACCGTATCGATCAAATAGTCCCGCACTTGCACGCGGACGGTGACGCCCGCGCCGTCGTCCTGCTCGAACAGGGTCCGCCCGATGGTCGCTTTGACGGCCACCGCATCCGCGCCGCGCCGATAGGTCACCTCCCGCGTCGCGTGTTTCTTCCGCTGGCCTTCCAGCCAGGCGGACCCTTTGTTGAGCAGGTCGCTCATCGGCTAACTTCCGCTGCTCGAGCTGCTTTCGGTCGAAGTCGCGCAGGGGCACAGCCGCACCCGAACCGTCGCATCGCCGTCGGCCGCCGCCTTCACGACCTTGCCGAGCAGTTTGTGAGCACCGCCGCCATTGGTAGCGACAGCGACTTTATTCGCCTCGTCCCAATACGCGAGCGCACCCACGACGAACGTGACGCCGATGTCCGCCTCCTTCGCGAAGTCGAACACGCCCACCAGCGCCAGCGACCCCAGGGCGCTGGCTTTGATGTCCAGCTTGGCGACACCGACGAGATCGCCTTGCACGATCACGTCGCCGGCGGTCACGTCCGCGCCGGGGGTGTAGTCGATGGTCTTGCCATCGTGAACGAACTGTGCGGTTGCCATATCACTTCTCCTTCGAGTGGCTTACGCTTCGCCTTTGGATTTAATGCCCGCCAGCCATTCCGCGAAATCGACGCCGAAGTCGTGGTAGCCGCGGAACTGGACGCCCAGTGTGTTGAAATCCGCCTCGGCCATGTCGACCGTCGGCGTCTGCACGCCGTCGAGGAAACTGACGACAACGGCCGACAACACCGACGGCGAACGGAGCAGATACCAGGCTTTGGCCGAGTGGCCGGTGAACGCGGCGTCGCTCAGCCAGTCCACGACCACCGGCCGATACTTGCCGGCGTGGATATTGTCGCTGGGGACCGAGTCGTTCGACGAAGCGCCGCCGGTGTTCACGGTGGTGCTCTGGTAAAGCCGCTGGGCGATGAACTGGAGCTCGGGCGGCACGAGCAGGATCGTCGGCAGACCGCCGATCCGCTTGCCATCGGGAGACTTCAGCTTGCGGAAGGCCAGGATGCCCGCCTGCAATCCAGCGCCGTTGATGTCGAGCGCCGTGCCCGCCCCCTTGATAAAGTTGCCGCGCGCCTCGGTGAAGAACGTCGCGTTGTTGATAAAACGCGACCAGAACACGTTGTTGAACGTGCGGGCCGCACCCGCTCCCAGTCGATTCCGCAAATCCTCGAATGCGCCCAGGTCGTCGTCGATGATTTTGTCCCGCGTTAGCGAGAACATCTTGGCGTAGGTCCGCGCTTTGCGGGTGTACGTTTCTTCCGACAGCTTGCCGTGCTTGATCTCGCCGTCTGGGGCCAGTTCCTCGTACTCCATGTCATCGAGCATGCGGTAACTGGTCACTGTCTTGAAGTCGCTCACCGTGCGGGTAATCGCGACGTCTCGCCATGACTGGTCCTCCTCCATGAATCCGGCCAACAGTTCCTTGTTGGCGACGTTCGAGAGGATGTTGGGCAGCGAAAGCGTGCTAAAAGCGGCGTTGAGCGGCGAGAAGGCGACGCGGAAGATTTCAGGCAGCGTCTCCCGAGTGACGACAGCGCGGCCGACATAGCCGTTGGCTTGGGCAGCCATCAGGATCATTTCATGCAGCCCCAGTTGGCGATACTTCTTGTCGGCCGCTTCCAGCGTCTGCTCGGAGAAATGCTTTTCGCGGCCCGGCGTGCGGAGCGTGCCGCACAGCGCCGCCTCGATGACTTCGCCCGCGACGAGACCGTTGTCGCCGGAGGCATGGATCGCGGGCGCTTTCGGGCGTTCGGCGCGGATTACCGCCAATTCAGTCTTGGTGGCATCCCAACCTTCGCCGATGGCCTCGGCCTCGATATCAGGATGCTTGCCGCCGCAGATCGTTCGGATCGCCGCGATGCGGGCTGTCTCGGCTGCCAGCTCAGCCCGCAGATCAGCCACAGCGGAAGCAGTCGCGTCCGTGCCGGCCGGCTTGTTCGCCGCGTCGTACATCGCCTGGAGGCTGGCGGTTTGTTTGTCGTCCAGATCGTCTGCGACGAACCCCTGGACCTCGATCCATTGCGCGAATTCCATGTTACTCTTCTCCTTCAAGGGTGCGGCCTGGGCCGCGATGTTGACGCTCGTATCGCCGTCGGCCCCGTTGGCGACGATGGCCACGTGTTTCAGCCGCGAACGCCGCACGAGCAGGAAGCTCGACGCTTCGGCACGGATTGCGCGGCCGTTGACGACCACCTGCCTCCCCTTGGCAATCCGCTCCGTTTCGAGGGGTTCCGCGCCGATGCTTGCTTGCAGAGGCACACCCTCGCGGTGCAGGTCAATCACTCGCATCGCCCGCTCGCTGGAGCGTGAGAGAGTTCCTTCGACCGCCAAGCGGCCGTCGCGCCGCGTCGGGATTCCGCTCCCCAGCACCGCCTCGATGCGGTTCTCATGGTCCGCCAGAAGCGGAACGCGCTCGGGCGACTGGATGCCTTCGACATCGAGGACTACCGGGCCGAAACCGGCGACGGTCATCACCCCGCCGCTGTATGCATCGACGCGTACAAGAGCCGGCTTGTCCTCGCCGACTTTGGCCTCGATGGTTAGATCGACCGGGCTAACGAATCTCAACTCACGCGGGTCATGCGGCATCGGCGGTCTCCGTTTCTTCGTCGGACGGTTCGTCTTCGGGCTCATCCGCCGGCGTTGCAGCGGGCTGCACGGGCGCGGACGAGATGCCAAGCTCTTTCAGCAAGGCCACTTCCTTCGCCCGCTGGCGAATCTGTGATTCCCAGTCCTGGCCGCGCCGTGCGTACTCATCGGCGAGCGTGGTGGTGTGGTTGGCCAGTCGTGTCGCCTGCGCCGACGCTTCCTTGGCGGGATCGACGTGTTCGTGCCCGTCCCAGAACCACTGGTGCGGCCACTCGGCGATGGGGGGCAGGCTGGCGGGAAAGAGACCGGGTATGAGAGCCGCCTCATCCAGCCACGCGGCTAGGATGCGATCCAGCACCACGCATTCGAGATGTGCTTGTTCGACGCGGATCGCCTTGAAATAGGTCTGATGGTCGAGGCGACCGGAGGCGTAGTTGTACCCGCTGCTGTTGCAGGCCGCGATGTTGTACGGCATGTTGAGGCAGCGGCAGATTTCATTTAACAATTCGCGCTTGAATTCGCCGTAGGTGGTCGCGGGTTGTTCCGCTTCCATCTGGCTCATCTTCCAGCC
>JAANMV010002958.1_pt1 | contig 15514 bp, 14 predicted proteins | sample 7279661 | NCBI WGS metagenome assembly JAANMV01 (sample SAMN14094540, study PRJNA606508) | bioreactor metagenome | isolation source: A lab-scale SPAN reactor treating ammonium-rich wastewater day 121 | place: Ireland: Galway | collected 2017-05-16 | reverse complement strand
TTGCTCCCGTTACCAGCTGATGGTGAGGGCCGGGACAGCCGTCGAAACGACCGCCACCGCCGCCAGGGCACCAACTACGAGGAGCGTCCGGAGCCTAGCCATAGGCACCTCCCGCTTTATCCGGCCGTTTGCCGACCGGCCGGTATGTAATACTCGGGGTGGAGGAACGGTGTCAATACCGTGGACGTATGCGCGAGGCCAATTGGATTCGACGCGGATTGTAAAAAGTGTGTGCTAAAGAGTTCAGCGGCCCTGGGGCACTTCACGCCGGTGGATGCTTAGCCCCAGCTGAAGCTCCTCGATAAGCGCTTCGGCCAGCTCTCGATCCTCGTCGGCGGGCATCGCGCCGCGCCACACACTCAGCGCGAGTTCCGCCAGCCGGTTCGCGCCCACCGTTCGCTCCGCGTCCGCCAGTTCTTCAGACCGCGCCGCCTGGTGCTGGATGATTCGCTCCTTCAGGATCTCACGGACCTTCTCGTCGGCAGCCTGGCGGGCTTCGGCGTCGGAAAGTGGCGGCAGGCGGCGCGCAATCAGCGCCCGTGCCCTGTCCCCAACGGGATCGTCTTCCGCCGGCTGGGAGAAGTCCTCGCTGTGGAGCCATCGCCGGAAGACCTCGCGGTTGACCGCTCCGCTGAAGAGGGACTCGGGGTAGCTTCGGAACTGCAAGCGCAGGTGCGGGTAGCGCAGGAGGATCGCGAGCAGCACGTCTTCGGCGGTCACCGGAGCCTCTACCTGGCGAACCGGCGGCCGTGGCCCCCGCCCGGGCGAAAGCGCGCGGATGCGCTCCAGCACGGCCTCCTCACCCACACCCAGGTGGCGTGCCACCCGCTGCACGTACATAGCCCGTTCCACAGGGTCGCGGACAGCCACGAGCACGGGCCGAAGCCGGTCGACTACCGCGCGCGCATCCATCGGCGAGCCCGGCCGCTCCGGCCCCATGATTCGCATCAGGAGGAACTCCGCGAACGGCAGGGAGCCGTCAATCGCACCGCGCCAGGTTTCGGGCGCATCGCGAGCGATCTCGTCCGGATCTCGGCCTGGCGGCAGTGGTGCAACCCGGAGATCGACGTCGACCGCCCCCGCCAGCGTGTCGGCTGAGCGCGCGGCCTGTGCCATCCTCTCGGGCGAATCAAGCCCGAGGAAGAGTCCCCCGGCGCGTTCGGCGGCCGCCAGCCCGGCCGCATCGGGGTCCATCGCCAGGACGATCCTGCGCGCGAACCGCCGCAGCAACCGCGCGTGCGATTCAGTGAGCGACGTACCCATGGTCGCAACAAGGTTCGTGAAGCCTGACTGCCATGGGCCAATCACGTCCATGTACCCCTCGACCACCACGACGGTCCCGGACTCCCGGATGCCCGCGGCTGTGTGGTCGAGCCCGAAAAGGGTGCGGCCCTTGTCGAACAGCTCCGTCTGGGGTGAGTTGAGGTACTTCGGCTCCTCTCCCTGCAGTCCCCGCCCGCCCATGGCCACGAATTCGCCGCGCTCGTTCGCAATCGGGATGATGACCCGGCCACGGAACCGGTCGTAGGGCTCCCGCCCGGCCTCGCCTTCCACGAGCAGGCCCGCGTCGACCATGTCCCGGTCCTCGTATCCTCGGTTGCGCAGGAAGTCCCGCAGACCGCGCCACCCTTCAGGCGCCCAGCCGATATGCCAGGCCTGGAGCGTTGCCGGCGTGAGACCCCGCTTCCCCGCGAGGTACTGGCGGGCCGCCTGGCCTTCGTCCGACTCAAGACAGCGCTCGTAGTGGTCCACCGCAGCCGACATGAGGGCGGAGAGGCGCTCGGTGTGGCTCCGCCGGCGGCCGTCCTCCGGGGTCAGCTGGATGCCAGCCTCCGCGGCCAGGACACGCAGCGCGGATTTGAAGTCCAGGCTTTCGCGCTTCTGGACGAACGAGAACAAGTCGCCACCTTCGCCGCAACTTCCGAAGCACCGCCATGTCCCTTTTTCGGGGAACACGTAGAACGAGGGCGTCTTCTCCGTGTGGAAGGGGCAAAGCCCCTTGAGGCTCCGGCCCGACTTCTGGAGCTGCGTCACCCGGCCGACGTATTCGGCCAGGTCAATTTGGCGCTTGACTGCCTCGACAACGTCCATCGCCACTCATCCTACGGGCCGTTCCCGACTTGAAGCGTCGCGATCGGGGCTGCAGGGGACCTCTGAACGAAGGCCCCGGGGTTACGTCACGGACCGAGCTGCACCTGGGTGGAGGCCTGGACCTGGCCGCCGATGAGCACTTCGATGGTCGCCAGACCGGTGCCCGCTGGCCGCGCGACCTCGATGGTTGGCGACGATTGGTCTTTCGCCAGCGCTATCGTGATGGAGTTGCTGATGGTCTGGCTCCCCAGCGTTACCCGGACGGTCACGTTGGTGGCGCTGAGCGCACCACCCGTGTTCTTCACCGCCACAGCGATCCGGTCGGCGAGCACTTCCGCCGATGCAATGACGATTTCGGGGGACTCCTGCGGCGGCAACAGAACGAACGTTGCCACGTTGTTGTCCTCCCGGAGCTCCTTGATCGCGTCCATCGGGTCTACCGTCACCACGGCGCGTTTGCCCTGGTCCGTAATGGGCGGGGCCACCTCGAACTCGATGACCGCGGTGCCACCATTCGCCCGCATCGTCGCATCGACCACGAGTTCCTGCTGCGGGACATCGCCGCCGCCGACCGCCACTACGAGCGGCCCGTTGTACGCGTTGTTGCTGACGTTTGAGACGGTGACGCGGAGTACGGCCCCACCGTCGATGAGCACCGCGTTCGTCGGCACGAAGTCGGGCGAATTGGCGCTGGGCGAAGGACTCACACTCGGCGAGGGCGATGGTGAGGGGGACGGTTCCGGGGTGTTGGTCGATGTCGGACCGGGCGTCGGCGTGACGTCGCGACTCGGCACAAGGTCGAGTGTGTCGAGCGGGTCGATGGCGCTCCGCCGAGCCCAGCGGGGATCCCGCCCACCAACCTCGATCAGCAGCCACTCGAGCGACCTGCTCTTGCCAACGATGGTCACTTCTTCACCGGCCTTGAGGGTCCCGGCTTCGGCGAAATCCTCACCCGGTCCGGCACGGAGTGTCGTATCTGCCACCGCCCGCCCCTTGATGCTCTGGGGCCGTTCCCCGACCGGTTCCACCACCTTCACGCGGACCTTTGCGGAATCCTTCGTCGCGCCTGACGAGGCGGTCGCACGGACGAAGATCTCGTACGTGCCCTTCTCATCCAGGACGAGGCGGAGCGTCGCGCGGTAGCGGTTGTCGTCCGGTGTTTCAGAAACATCAACGAAGTCCGCGGAACGGTCCCCGACGAATAGCTCGAACCGCACGATGGCTTCTGTGGCGGTCGCCTGGACGATCACATCCTCCGGCTCGCCGACGTTGATGAGCGTGTCACGCGCCGGCGAGTCGACCTGCACTTCCAACCTGGTTGAGCCACCGTTGCCGCCATCCCCGCCACCGCCGCTCACGATGCTGAAGAGCAAGAAGACCACGATCCCGCCAACCAGCGCCGCGAGCGCAACGAACACGTAAAACATCGGCTGACGTACAGGTGGCGCATCGTAGTCGAAGTACGGCTCTTCGTAGTCGTCGTCATACTCGTCGTCGTACTCGTCGTCCCAGTCCTCGTCGTCATCCGTGAAGGGCTGGGCGCCGGGCGCTCCGATGTACACCTCTCCAGCCGGCGGCGGGGGTGGAGGCGGATACGTTGCACCGATGACAGGCTCGTCGTCCGGGTCGTTCCCGTAGCGGTCACTCATGGCGGATACGTCCGAGTATCTGGCCGGCCTTACCTACCAGCAATCCGAGCCCCAATCTACATAACGGTTTGGGAAAGCAAACCGCCGGGTGATCAGACGTGCCATCCCTCGGCCTCGGGGCACCCAAGCTCCCTCGCCTGGCGGATGGCGTACCGGTCGGTCATCCCGCTGACGTAGTCGGCCGCGCGCCGCTCCACCGGGTCCCCCGGGAGCGAATAGTCTGGCGAGATCCCATCGGGATTGTTCGCGAAGTGACGGAACAGGAAGAGCACGATCCGCTTCCCCCGCTCGGCCTCCTGGCGGGTCGCGTCGTAGAGGTAGACCCTCCGGAACATGAACTCCCGGAGTTCATTCGCGGCCGCGTGTATCCGCGGGCTAAATTGGATCACCGGATCGCCGCCCGCCCCCGTCGCCGCCCAGCTTGCCTCCACGATGTCGCAGACGAGGCTGTTGAGGCGCTCGGAATGGCTCTGGCCCAGCTCGGTCCTGGCAGCGCGCGGGAGGTCCTCCTCCGTGATGAGCCCTGCCCGGATGGCGTCGAGGATGTCGTGGTTGACATAGGCGATGGCGTCGGCGGTCTTCACCACCTGCCCCTCGAGTGTCTCAGGGACGCCCCAGCCTTCCGCAAAGATGTCCTCGCGCGCCTTCGAGCTCTTCTCGATCGCCTCGAGCACTTCGAACGTCAGGTTCAGACCGTGGCCGCCGTTCTCCAGCTTGTCCAGCACGCGCACCGACTGGTAGTTGTGCCGAAATCCCTCGGGCAGGCACTCGGCGAGGGCTTCCTCTCCCGCATGTCCGAACGGACCGTGGCCAATGTCGTGCCCAAGCGCGGCTGCTTCCGCAAGGTCCTCGTTCAGGTTCAGTGCGCGGGTGATGGTGCGGGCTACCTGGGCCACCTCAAGCGTGTGCGTCAGGCGCGTGACGTAGTGGTCCTGGGCCGGGGCGATGAAGACCTGGGTCTTGTGTTTCAGGCGCCGGAACGCCTTGGTGTGCAGGATCCGGTCGCGGTCACGCTGGAAGTCCGTCCGCACCGGTGACGGCGCTTCCGGCTGTCCGCGCCCCCGGGAAGTCGAGCTCCGGGCGGCAAAGGGGCTCAGGCGCTGTTCGTTCTCTTCGAGCCGGCGGCGTACCACATGCAGGTCCACACAGCGATTCTAGGCCGCTTTGCGCCAGGGTACGTCGCGCCCTGTGTGTGGCGCCCGTCACATCAGCCCTGGTGAGTGTGAACTGGGCCATGGTGCAGCATGCCCACCGATGAAACGCTCTCTACCGGACGGTCGCAATACCGTCCGGAGGAGAGAAATGAACATCCAGACCATCACCTTCGACGTAACCGGCATGAGCGAGAAGCAGGCAGACTGGTACGTCGAATCGCTTCGCCTGGGATTTGGCGAATTCGGCGGGCTGGCGGCCCAGGCGCGCGTGCGCATCCCTTCCAGTGGCCGCTACGTCATCTTCTGCACCTGGGAATCGCGCCAGGCACTCAGGGCATTCCGCCACTCCGAGACCTATGCGCGCTTCGTCCTGAGCCCCCACGTTGTGAACCTTCGCGACGACGATGAGATCGCAGAAGAGAGCGCTGCCGAAGCGCCAACCGTCAGAGCCGCAGCATGAGCCGGTGCCCGGGCTCGGGCCGCCTTAGCTCGCCGGAGCCCGGCCCAGCTTCGCTTCAGCGTTCGCGATGATCTCACGCGTTCGATCGATCATGTCCGGGCTGACGCTGACACTGGTGATGCCCCACTCGACGAGCTTCTCCGTAACCTCGGGGTAAACGCTTGGAGCCTGGCCGCAAATCGACACGGTGATGCCCCGGCGCCTGGCGACGGCCACGGCCGTCTGGATGGCCGCCATCACCGCGTCGTCGCGCTCGTCGAAGGTGTCGGCGAGCGCCTCGCTATCCCGGTCGATGCCGAGTACCAGCTGTGTCAGATCGTTCGAGCCTATCGAAATCCCATCGATGCCGACATCGATGAACTTGTCGAGGATGATGACGTTCGAAGGCACTTCGACCATCATCCAGAGCTTGAACTCGTCGCTTCGCACCAGGCCCTCTTCGGCCAGGAGCTGTTTCACGCCCTTCAACTCCGCCGGGGTACGAACGAACGGGACCATGACGTAGAGGTTCTTGAACTCGGCCCGGACCTGCTTGATGGCATCGACTTCGAGCCGGAAAATGTCGGGCTCGCGGATGTACCGGCTGGCGCCGCGGTAGCCGATCATCGGGTTCTCTTCGTTCGCCTCGAACTCGCCGCCACCGCGCAGGTTCGCGTACTCGTTCGTCTTGAAGTCCGTGAGGCGATAGACGACCGGACGCGGGTTGAAGGCACGGCAGAACTCGCGCAGCCCTTCGGCGATCTGCCTCGTGTACTCCTCCGGCTGTCCTTCCTGGATGAAGGTGCGGGGGTGGGTACCAATCTGCGCAACGATGAACTCGGCCCGGAGTAGCCCAACCCCGTCGACGGTCCGCTGCGAGATGCGGTCCGCCAGCTCCGGTTCGGCCAGGTTCACATAAAGCTTGGTGGTCGTCTTCAGGCCTGAAGAGCGGGCGTATCGCTCTTTCTGGCGTTCGAACCAGGCCAGCCGCGATTCGGCCCGGCCTTCGTAGACCTTGCCCGCCGACCCATCGACGGTCACCAGGCGGTCTTCGCCCAGGCCCGTCGTGGCGCCCCCGGCGCCAACGACGCACGGAATGCCGAGTTCCCGGCTCACGATGGCCGCGTGGCAGGTGCGCCCGCCGCGCTCGGTGATGATGGCCGAGGCGCGCTTCATGGCCGGCACGAAGTCCGGCGTCGTCATCTCCGCGACCAGGACATCGCCCGGCCGGACGATGTCGATGTCCTGCGGATCGTGCACGACACGCACCACGCCGATGCCGACACCCGGGCTGGCCGGCTGACCGGTCAGGAGCAGCGGTGCGACTTCGTCGTCGCCCATGTCGTCTTCTTCGTCGTGGCCTGCCCGCATGGTGGTCACCGGGCGTGCCTGGGTCAGGTAGAACTTCCCGCCCTCGTAAGCCCACTCGATGTCCTGGTGCGAGCCGTAGTGCTCCTCGACCGAACGCCCGATGCGCGCGAGTTCACGGATCTCGTCGTCGCTCAGTTTTTGCGCTTCGCGCAGGTGCTCCGGCACCGGCAGCCACGCATTCGCGCCTTCGTGGCCCCCGTCCGACTCCATCGCCCGGGCGAACATGCGGTCCTGTGGCGTAACGGTCTTGTCGAGAATCTGCAGCGATTCCTTGTGCACCATATACAGGTCGGGGGAGATCTCGCCCGAGACGATCCCTTCGCCGAGGCCGTAGACGGCCTCGATGGTGATCCGTGTCTCATCGGACGTCACCGGCTCGACCGTGAACATCACGCCGGATTTCTCAGATTGCACCATCCGCTGGACGGGGACGGCCAGGCCGACCTTCATGTGGTCGTAGCCAGCTTCTTCGCGATAGAAGATCGCGCGGCCCTCGAACAACGAGGCCCAGCATGCCTGCACCGCCCGAACGACGTTGTCGGGGCCAATCACGTTGAGGAAGGTGCTTTGTTGACCCGCAAAGCTCGCGTCGGGCAGGTCTTCCGCGGTGGCCGAACTGCGGACAGCCACGGGGCCTTCACCGAGCTCGCGGTAGGCCTCCCGGATCTCGTCGGCAAGGTGCGGAGGCATTGGCGACTCGATTATGCGCCTGCGGATGTTGGCTGCCCGGTCGCTCAATGTCCTCGAATCGTGGACATCCAGGTTGAACAGTTCTTTCCTGATGGCTGGTTCAAGACCAGCCTGTTCGATGAAGCGGAAGTACGTGTCAGCCGTGACCACGAATCCCGGGGGGACAGGAATGGATGCCCGGGTGAGCTCTCCCAGGTTGGCGCCTTTGCCACCAACGAGGCCAAGATCTTCCCTTCCAACCTCTGAGAACCACACTACCGAACGCGTAATGCTAACCAATCTGCCTATACCTCCACGGACCGCGCATAGTGCAGACCGATGGCTTCGGTCGCCCGATTATAGACCGGTTCGGGCGCAACATGCTCCCCTCCGTTCGGCCCGAACATACCATCCCCATCGGTCCTCTCACTCTACTGTTACGGTTTTTGCCAGATTTCGTGGCTGATCGACATCGCATCCGCGTTGCACCGCCACATAGTACGAGAGCAGTTGAAGCGGAATCGAAGCCACCACCGGCTCAAGCAGCGCAGACACCTCCGGCACCGTGATCGTCGCATCAGCGAGTTTCGCAATCTGTTCGTCGCCTTCCGTGACAACCGCGGTGACTTCGCCCCCGCGGGCCTGGACCTGCTCGATGTTCGACACGATCTTCGATCGCAATGCGTGCTTCGTGGCTATGGCGATCGTTGGGAAGTTGGGGTCGATGAGCGCGATCGGACCGTGCTTCATTTCGCCAGCCGCGTATCCCTCGGCATGGATGTAGCTGATCTCCTTCATTTTCAGTGCCCCTTCCATGGCGGCCGGGAAGGCAAGTCCCCGTCCGAGGAACAGGAGGTGCTGGGTGGTCGCAAAACGCCTGGCCATCCGCCTGTAGACCGGAGCCTGACGGAGCACCCGGGCGACTGCCTCGGGGACTCGCGCGACCTCGTGCATCCGCTCCTGGAGCACACTGGGAGTGATCCTGCCCTTCGCCAGGCCGAGCCGGAGGGCCAGCACGTAGAGCGCAACCACCGATGCCGTAAAGCACTTGGTGCTGGCCACGCCCCGCTCTAGGCCCGCACGCGTGTACACCGTGCCGTCGGCCACCCGCGTGGTCTGGGCCCCCTCGGTGTTGCAGATGGTCACCTGCAACGCCCCTTTCGCCTTCGCCACGGCCATCGCCTCGAGCACATCGACCGTCTCCCCCGATTGGCTGACCGATATGACGAGCGTGTTCGGACCGACGATCGGGTCGCGGTACCGGAACTCGCTGGCGTTGTCTGTATCGGCGGGCACCTGGGCAAACGCCTCGATGTACCTCTGGCCGATCATGGCCGCATGAAGGCTGGTACCCATGCCGATGAGCACGACACGCTCGACCTGCCCAAGCCGTTCGAGCGCCGGCCCCAGGTCATCCAGGTACAGCTCCGCCGGGTCAAGGGTGCCGAGGCTCCAGATGGTGTCGGAGAGCGCCTCCGGCTGCTCCATGATCTCCTTGAGCATGAAGTGCTGGTACTCGCCCTTGAGTGCGCTGACCGGGTCGATGGGGATCTTCCGCCGGGGGACATCCGCTGGAGACCCCGCCGCATCGATGAACACTGCTCCAGCCCGGTCCAGCCGGGCCAGCTGCTGGTCCGCCAGGAAGGCGACCTCCTGCGTCAGCGGGAGCACGGCCGCGAGGTCACTCGCCAGCATCATCTCGCCGTCGCCATATCCGATCACCACGCCGCCTGCGTTCCCAACGCGGGCCGCCACCATGGCGCCCGGATCCCGCTCCGCCATGGCGACAATCGCCTGCGAACCCTGGAGCCGTAATGCCGTCTGGCGCAGCGCCTCCAGGAGGGAGTCACCCGCCTTCAGCCGGTCCTCCATCAGGTGGGCGATGGTTTCGGTGTCGGTCTCGCTCGCGAAGCGGTGACCGGCGGCGATAAGGCCGGCGCGAAGTTCGGCATAGTTCTCAACGATGCCGTTGTGAATGACCACGACCTCGCCGTTGCAGCTGAGGTGGGGGTGGGCGTTCTGGTCGCTCGGCTTCCCGTGCGTTGCCCAGCGAGTGTGCCCGATGCCGGTGGTCGCCTGCCCGATGCTCCCGTTGAGCGCCGATTCGAGATTGGCGATCTTGCCCTGCCGCTTCGTGATCCGAAGGCCTGCGCTTGTCGGGTCGAGCACGGCGATGCCCGCCGAGTCATAGCCACGGTATTCCAGGTCCGTCAGCGCGCGCAGCAGGACCGGGATGGCGGGGCGTTCACCCGCATATCCGACGATTCCACACATTCCGAAGTTCTCCCTTTGCCTGGCTCCCCGTAGGGAGCGGACGGCAGCACGCGGCACGCCCGGGAAGGGCGCTGTTCGTTCCGGAAGGGGACGATGTGAAGAGCGAAGGGGGTGCGAACCCCTGGCACCTGGACCACCTTTGTCAGCCGGTTGCCCGTGCTGGTTTGTGTGCGTCCTGCGGCTGTGCCTGCCGGGGGGCCATCCGCCGAGTCTTTCGATGCTGCCCCCGCCTCGTCATCCGCCGTAATGGCGGACCTGGCGCTTGGTGTTGTGCTCTCTGCGTGCCGTGGGTATTGGTAGGCCGGGCGGCTCACCTCCAGCGGGTAGGGTGCCCCGAGTTTCGGCCACCCCGGGGCGCGAGGTCAACTCTCCGCGCGCGAGATCCCCGCGAAGCCGAGGAAGTCCTCTTCCCACTCGAGCACTGCCCGGATGAGCGGCGCCTCGATCCCGAATGGTTCCGCCTTGATCCCGCGGACCCGGAACTCGTCTTCGAGCAGTTGCGCGATCTCGTCCAGCGGCCGGGTATGCACGGCGAGCTCGCGCTCCGTCTCCAGGATCAGCTCGACGAGCTCGCCCTGGAGCTGGTAACCGTCTTCCTGGAGCTGTTCCCAGATCCAGCCTGCGCATTCGGTAAAGAGCTCCCCCTGGAGCTTGCCTGTCAGGGGCACGTGTCCTGTCCTCGCCGCTCTGGTGTTGATGCACCCAGCCTATCGGGCCTGCGCCAACCGGGAAATCGGCGGAAGCTTCGGCGCTTCGATGCCGAGCTCGCTGCGGATCTTCTTCAGGCGCCGGATGTTCTTCGCGTCCGGCCCTTTGCCGTCGAACCCGGGCACTTCCAGCAAGAAGGGCACTTCCCGGAACGCCGGGTGAGCCATCAACGTCCTGAAGCCGTCGATCCCAATGTGGCCCTCGCCGATATTCTCGTGCCGGTCCCGGAAGGTACCGAGCGGCTGCTTTGTGTCGTTCGCGTGGACGGCCACGAGGCGTCCGAAGCCCACTTCCCGGTCGAACTCCTCCATGGCTGTGGCGCAGCCTTCGTCGGTCGCGAGGTCGTAGCCCATGGCATAGGCGTGGCAGGTGTCGATACAGACGCCGACGCGCGGGTCCCCTCCCAGCCCGCCGATGAGGGCCCCGAGTTCTCCGAACTTGCCGCCGATGCAGTTCCCCTGGCCGGCGTTGTTTTCGAGGATAAGGAGCGACGGATTGTCGGGCTCGTCATCGAGGACATCGCCCAGCATCCGGGCGATGCGCTCGACCATCGCCTCATCGAACCCGGCCCCAAGGTGGCTGCCGACGTGGAAGATCGTGCCGACCACACCCATCTGGCCGGCGAAATGCCGGTACGCCTTGAGTGACGCGATTGAGCGGCCCAGGAGCGCCTCGTCCTGGCTCCCAAAGTTGATCAGGTAGACGCCGTGGAAGAACGCCGGGATCCCGGCGGCATCCCGCTGCCGGCGAAAGAGGCCGACCTGCTCGTCGCCGGGGTCCGGCAGCTTCCATTGCTGCGGCGCCGAAATGAACAGCTGGACCGCTTCTGCGCCGATCGCGCGGGCACGCTCGAAGACGAGGTGGTGGCCCCCGGCGCTGGAAACATGGGCGCCAATTCGCACAGTCAACCCTCCCGCGGGGCTCCCGGCGCTGGCCGGGCTACCCCGAGTATGGCCGGGAGCGGCCCTATCCTTGTCCGCTCAAGCTCCGTCAGTTCGAACCCGGCTGCCTCGATCACTGCAAGCGTGCGCCGGTTCGGGTGGCAGCCGCCAGCCAGCCTCGACCAGGGAGGAGCGAGGACATCGGTGGCCCGCCCCGACACCCGCCCCGCGGGCCGCACGTGTTCGCAGAACCGCAACTGCCCGTCGGGCCGAAGCACCCGCCGGGCCTCCCGCAGGGCTGCCGCCGCATCCGGGATCGTACAGAAGACGAACGTCGCCAGGACGGTGTCCACGCTCGCATCCGGGATCTCCAACGCCTGGGCGTCGCCGTCCCGCAAGTCGAAACTGCGGGTCTTCGGCCGCTCGTGGTGGGCGGCCCGGGACCTCATATAGGCATCCGGCTCGATGCCAACATAGTCCACCTGGGGCGGGAGAAACGACCAGTTCGCACCCACGCCGAAACCGAATTCGAGGGTCAGTCCGCGGCACCCGCCGACAGTCCGGGCCCGCAATTCCTTCTCACTCCTGGGCTCATGCCGGCTCATCCAGTCCCAAACGGCGGCGAATCCCCTGTGGCCTGAGCGCGTTGCCATCTCGTTCCCTCCTCATTGACATCCCCGGCGCACCTCCAGAGAATCCCGGGCATGCCCGTCCTCCCCGGGCCCCGGAGGGGTGATGTTTCCGGATGTCCCACACACAGGTCTGCCTCTATCCGGTCTGACCGTGATCGATTGCACCATCTGGCAGCAAGGCACCTATGCCACCGCGATGCTCGCGGATTTTGGCGCGAATGTCATCAAGGTCGAGGGACCCGACTCTCCCGACCCCGGCCGGGGCGTCAGCGAGACCTATTTCGAAAGCCATAACCGGAATAAGCGCGGCATCGTGGTCGACCTCAAAACGCCCGAAGGGCGCGAGACGGTGCTCCGCCTGGCGGAGAAAGCCGACGTGTTCGTCCAGAACATGCGCCAGGGCGTGATGGAAAAGCTCGGGCTGGCCTACGCCGAGGTGAAAGCCCGCAACCCGGCGATCATCTACGCCTCCGCATCTGGCTACGGCATAAAGGGCCCGCACCGCACGTGGCCGGCGATGGACATCCTCGGCCAGGCTCGCGGGGGCACCATGATGACCCAGGGGCCGCCTGACCTCGCTCCGATCTTCTCGTTCGGCGGCATGGCCGACCAGGTGGGCGCGATCTCGCTCTCATACGGCATCCTGCTGGCACTCTGGCACCGTGCCCGCACCGGAGAGGGCCAACACCTCGATGCCTCCCTCCTCGGCGGCCAGGTCATGCTCCAGTCGTTCAACATCACCGGCACGCTGTTCACCGGCGCTGTCCCGCCGCGCCGCTCGCGCGAGCAGGCCGCGCCGATGTGGAACGTCTACCAGTGCCGCGATGGCGGCTGGATTGCCCTCAGCATGTCCCAGATCGGGCGCTGGTGGATCCCGTTTTGCGAGGCGGTGGAACGGCCGGACCTTCGCGACGACCCACGGTTCTGCCGCCTCCCCGACCACTACGAGCATCGTTCGGAGCTCATCGCGGAACTGGACAAGATGTTCGCCACCCGCGACCAGTGGGACTGGGTCGAGTACCTGTGCAACAAGGGGCTGCCGGTGGCGCCGGTGCAGGACTACGCCCAGATCATCGAAGACCCGCAGGTGGTCGCGAACGAGTACATCGTCGAATACGAGCACTCGCCGGGGGAGCGCCGCAAGATCGTCGGGCCGGCAGTCCAACTCGAGACAACTCCAGGGAGCATCCGCACGGGCGCCCCGGAGTTCGGGCAGCACACGGAAGAAGTCCTGCTCGAGTTCGGCTTCGAATGGCAGGAGATCGAGGCCCTGCGTCACCACCGTGCCATCGGTGGCCGTTAGCCTCCGCTCCCGTCAAATCTCCGCCCAAAGTCTGAAGATTTCTCCCTTGCGCGCGCTGCCCCCGTGTACGTAGGATAGGGGGGTACCCTATTCAGGTGGACCCAGTTGACCCCAGACACCCGCCGCCAGGCACTCCGCCGCATGAAGATCATCGCGGGCCAGGTGCAGGCCTTGCAGAAGCAGCTCGAAGATGACCGCTACTGCATGGACATCCTGGACCTGTCGCTCTCGATCCAGAAGGCGCTCCGGAGCCTCGACGGACTGGTGATCGAGGGCCACCTCCGGACCCACGTCATCGAGATGATGACCGGGGGCGAGCAGGAGAAAGCAATCGCCGAACTCCTGCGGCTCTATAAGGTCCAGGGTCCCGCTGAAGCTTGAGTGCAAAGAATCACACCAGGAGACCATAGCCATGGCAACAACCATCGAACTCGACGTCACCGGCATGACCTGCGATCACTGCGTCCGCTCCGTCACCAACGCCCTCAAGGATGTCCCCGGCGTCGCCGACGCCGTCGTCAGTCTTGAGGACAAGAAGGCCACCGTCACCGCGGACGAAGTCGATGTCGCGAAGCTGATCGAAGCGGTCGAAGAGGAGGGCTACGCGGCGACCGTCCGCTAGCCCACGCAAGGAGTTCTCACCATGCCAGCCGATACCACAGCCGTCACCCTCGACATCAGCGGAATGACCTGCGCTTCGTGCGTCCGGCGCGTCGAGCGGGCGCTCGGCAAGGTCGAGGGGGTCGAAACGGCCAGCGTAAACTTCGCCGCCGAGAACGCCCGTGTCACCCTCGCGGCGGCCGTGCCCGTCGAGGCGCTGGTCGCCGCCGTCGAAAAGGCTGGCTATGGTGCGGCTCCCGCCGCCGCCGGCAAGGACCGGAAGGAAGAGCGCGCGGTCCATGCCCGAAACACCCTGATCCAGCTGATCGCCGGGTCCGTCCTGGCCATCCCCACCATCATCCTGGCGATGTCGATGGACATCGCCGGGATGCACATCAACGATGACCCCCGGTTGCACGGCTGGATAGTCATGCTGCTCGCGACACCGGTGCAGATCGGGCTGGGCTGGCGGTTCTACAAGGGTTCGTACACGAGCCTTCGCCACCTCAACCCGAACATGGATGTCCTCGTGGCGCTCGGGACGAGCGTGGCGTTCGTTTATAGCGTTTGGGTTGTCATAACCAACAGCCACGAGCACATGTTCTTCGATGTGAGCGCGGCCGTGCTGGTGTTCATCACCATGGGCAAGTACTTCGAGGAAACCTCGAAGGGCGCCGCCTCCAGCGCCATCCGCGCGCTTCTCGGGCTCAGCGCCCGTTCGGCGCAGGTCCTCCGCGACGGCGTGGAAACCGAAGTGCCCATCGAGCAGGTTGTCCGCGGCGACATCTTCGTCGTCCGCCCGGGCCAGCGCATCGCCGTCGACGGCATCATCCGCGAAGGCCACAGCACCATCGATGAATCGATGCTCACCGGCGAGTCCATCCCGGTGGAGCGGCGCGCCGGCGAGCACGTCATCGGCGGCACGATCAATCAGAACGGCGTGATCCAGGTCGAAGCAACGGCGGTAGGTGAGGATACGGCCCTGCGCCGCATGGCTCGCATGGTTGAGGAAGCGCAGGGCTCCAAGGCGCCCATCCAGAAGCTCGTGGACCAGGTTGCGGCGGTGTTTGTGCCGGTCGTCATCGTGATCGCCGCGGCCACGTTCCTTACCTGGGGACTCGCCGCCGGGAACTGGGAAGCCGGAATGGTCGCGGCCGTGGCAGTCCTCGTTGTTGCCTGCCCCTGCGCCCTTGGCCTGGCCACCCCTACCGCCATCATGGTTGGGTCCGGCATGGGCGCCGAGCGCGGCATCCTCATCAAGAACGCCGAAGTCCTCCAGCGCACCCGGAAGCTGAATGCGGTCGTGCTCGACAAGACGGGCACCCTCACCGAGGGGCGCCCCCAGGTCCTCGAGGTCGTGACCCTCGGTGCGCTCTCAACCGATCAGTTGCTCTCGCTGGCGTCCACCGCGGAATCGCCAAGCGAACATCCCCTCAGCCGTGCCATCGTCGACGCCGCGGTGGACGCGAACCTGCCGATCGGTGCCGCCAGTAATTTCGAAGCGGTCACCGCCCGGGGTGTCCAGGCGATGGTGGAGGGACAACTCGTACTGGCTGGCAACCTCCGCCTCTTCGAGGAGTACGGCTTCCCGCTAACAGATGACTTCCGCGAGCGGGTGGCAGCCATGGAAGCTGCCGGAAGGACCGTCATCGCCGTCGCCGTGGACGGCCGCATACAGGGGCTATTTGGTATCGCCGACGATGTGAAGCAGAACGCCCGCCGCGCCGTCGAGGCGCTCCGTGC
>JAANMV010002950.1_pt1 | contig 15545 bp, 15 predicted proteins | sample 7279661 | NCBI WGS metagenome assembly JAANMV01 (sample SAMN14094540, study PRJNA606508) | bioreactor metagenome | isolation source: A lab-scale SPAN reactor treating ammonium-rich wastewater day 121 | place: Ireland: Galway | collected 2017-05-16 | reverse complement strand
GAAATACCTCTGCCCCACCTTTTTCTAGGCCCTGGTCAGATGGTCACAGATCTTGGGTTAAAAGTTGAGGATCCTGGCCTTTTAGGCTGAGCGGGAATAGTGGGACACTAAATCGACGAGTTCAGAATTCAGCAACAACTTACTCATCGCAGAAACATGTCGCGTCTTAACCGGAAGCCCTCCTGTCGGGAAAGAGCATCAAGTCGAGTTCCCAAAAGGAGTCCACCGTGCCGACATCGCTTTCGACCAGGTTGCTGGGTCAGTTGCTGCTGCTGGTGGCCTGTTTGATCCTGCTGACGGTGGGCCTGCTGGCCGAGAACCTCCTGCTCGGCCTGGGCCTGGTGCTCGGCACCCTCAGCGGCGCCTGGTTGGGGGTAGCCCCCAGGCCCTACCGCAACAGGTCCAGCGCATAGCGATAGTCGCGCTCGTCGTCCACGTCATAAGCCAGGCAGGCCGGGGCCGGCACGGCTCGGCATCGCACCCCGGTGACTTCGCTGGCGCGAGCTTCCAGCCCCGCCAGGGTTAGAGAGCCGGTCAAACGCCCCCACAGGAAGCGCCAGCCCAGCATCAAGGCAATGCGCAGGGTGTTCTTGCGCGAGGCGAAGACGCGCCGCACCGTCTCGGCGATGGCCAGGGTTCCCTCCGGCTGCAGGAAGAGTACGCCCGCTCCCGTGTAGGCTCCCTCGCGCAGGGGCACGAAACGCCGCCGGGAAGCTGGATAGCTGGCCAGAAAGTCCTGGCGCGCCGTCACCCCGTAGTTGAGCACCGCCGCCGGCTCGGCGGCCATCATAAAAGCCTGCAGGGCCGCGCCGGTGACAAAGGGCAGGTCGGAAGGGCAAAAAAGGCATGTCGAGCCAGGGCGAACGTGGGTCAGGCCCTGCAGAAAATTCTCAGCTCCTCCCCCGGCGTCGGGCAACCACACCTCCACCCGGCTGGCGTAGCTCGGGGGCCCGCCCACCAGCACAACCGGCGCGCCCAGCCCCCGAGCAGCCTCCAACACCCGATCCAGTAAGGTTCCTCCAGCCACCGGCAAAAGGGCCTTCAACGAGCCCTTCCAGGGCGCGCCGGCCGTGATCAAAACCTGCGGGGGATTGTCCCTGAAACCCAGCGAACCTGCCTCGACCATGAGAGCCCTTTCGATTCTGACGCTGCTCCTACTTCTCAGCCCGGCCGCGCGTGCCAGGCAGGTGGTCCATCCCGCCTGGGGGGTGCTGCTCGAGCAGCAGCAAGCCTGGAACCGGGGCGAGCTGGAGGGCTTCTTGAAGGCCTACGTAGAGTCCGACGACCTGATCTTTACCTCGGGGGGCAAGATCACCCAGGGCTACCAGCCCATCCGCAAGCGCTATTTGGAGCGCTACGGCTCCGACAAGAAGACCATGGGCACGCTGAACTTCGAGGCCGTCAAAATCGAGTCGCTGGGCGAGCAACACCTGCTCGTGATCGGCAAGTGGCACTTGGAGTGGCCTGACAAGCCCGCGATGGGAGGCATCTTCAGCCTGGTGATGGTCAAGACCGAATCAGGTTGGAAGATCCTGCACGATCACACTTCCGTTCTGGCTCCCTGAGGGAGAAGCTCGAAGAATCGGTCGAGATCGCTCTCGTTATTGTAGAAGTGGGGAGAGACGCGCAGGCCGCAGTCGGGCCGCCAGTCCACGGTGACTCCGGCGGCCACGAGCGCTTCACAGGCCTGGCGCGAGCCAGGAAAGTCCAGGCACACCATGCCGCCTCGACGCTCGTGCTCGCGGGGCGTGCGCACCGTGAAGCCGAGGCGGTCACAGCGCTCCACGATGAGGTCGGTCAGGCGCAGGGAGTGCCTGCGGATGCGCTCCAGGCCCACCTCCTCCACCAATTTGAGCCCTTCGCGGGCGGCGTAGAGGCCGGGAACATTGGGGGTCCCGTCGAGGAAGCGGTAGACTCCTTCGTGCACCTTGCCCACCCCATGGCCTGGCTCGTACTCAAAGGGCTCCTGCAGCCCGAACCAACCGGTCAAGCGGGGGCGCAGGCTCTGAATGCGGTCCGGCCGACAGTAGAGATAGCCGGCCCCGGGGCCGCCGCACAGCCACTTGTGACAGCCGCCTACGTAGAAATCAACCCCCAGCGCGGTCAGGTCCACCTCGACCGTGCCGGCCGCCTGGTAGCCGTCGCCCATCGAGTAGGCTCCCACCCGGGCCGCGGCCGCAGCCAGCGCGACCAGATCCTGCACCGCGCCGGAGCGGAAGTAGACGTGGCTGGTGAAGAGCAGCAATGTCTCCTGGTCCAGGGCCTCGACCAGGCGCTCCACCGGCACGCTGACGCCGTCGCTCGAGCTCACGACCACGATACGGGCGCCGTGGTACTCCTGGTTACGCCAGAACGGATAGGCGGTGGTGAACTCGAGATCGGTCATCACCACTTTGTTGCGCGGGCCCGAGAAGTCGAGCGCGCTGGCCACCGCGGCCATGCCCCGGGTGGCGTTGGGGAACGGCACCACCGTGCCGGGAGCGGCCTTCAACAGACGCTCGATGCGGTTGGAGAATTCCTCCACGGCCGCCCACCAGGGCTCGTCCCAGGCCAGAATGCCGCGCTCGGCCCAGAGACGATAGTATTCCCGGAGAGCATCCTCGGTGGCCCGGGGGACCGCCCCCAGGGAATGGCTGGCCAGATACGTTCCCCGCTCGAGGATGGGAAAATGCTGGCGCAAAGTCAGGAGTGGTGCTCGAGCTGCTGCCCGATCGGCTCGCGGGAGGCCTCTTCGGGGTTGCCGGAGAGCACGAACAGGGTCTCCACGGGTACCCAGGCAGCTCGGCCCGGCTTGTAGCGCAGAGTGCCCCGGGCGGGACGGCGGAAGAGGAAGGAGCCGATCTCGCGCTCGTCACCCGTGCCAGACCCGAAGTCATACTCCAGAGTTAAGAAGGCCTGATCGTCACTGAAGCCCACCCGGGTAACCCGCACGACTCCATGGTTGGACTCGCTCGCCTCCCCCACCAGAGGCAACCTGGACAGCTCGGCCAGGGCGGTCGGCTCGAGACGTGAGGGGGTGCGATTCTTCTCCACATAATCCTGGAACGTCTTGTCCGACATGCGGCGAAAAAAACCACGGCGCTGCAGATCGCGAAACTCGCTCATAGGATCTTCCGGCAGACTCTGCGAAAGCCTGGTCTCGGGTGACAGAGCAGGCCGCGTGGAGCGATCTTTGAAGCGTTTGCGCAGAGCCGCGGCAATAACGGCGTATTCTTCGTTCGGGTCACTGGCCATGGGCAAGCCCCACTTCGCAGCTCAGGGGCTCTTTCCCTACGTCAGCGCCAACCTGCCTGAACCCGGCGCAGAATCTCGAGTCGGCGCGGAATGGGGGGGTGGGTCATGTCGTCTTCCAGCACAGCTGTGCCAAAGCTCTGGTACTGATATTTATGCAGCTTCTCCAGGGCTGAGCTCAGGCCCGAGCGAGAGTAGCCGGCCGTCACGGCGTAGCGCAACCCGAGCACATCGGCCTCCTCCTCGTCTTGACGGCCGTAGACCCGCTCGTCGCGAATGCGCTCCACCAATGCGTTCATGCGTGCCTCGAGCGACTTTCGCTCGCTCTCCAGGCTGGACTCGCTCACTAAAGTGGACTCGCCCCGCTGGGCGGCGGCCACCTTGGCTTTGAAGCGATCCACGTCGCGCAGTAGCACCAGATACTGGCGGAACAGCTCCACCACGCGAAAACAGTGGCGACGCACGCCGTGAGCGATCTCGTGCCCGAGCACTCCGGCCAGTTCGTCATCGGTCAGGCCCAGATCGAGCAGGCCTCTGGTCACAAAAATATGGCCCTCGCCGGTGCAGGCAGCGTTGGGCTCTTCCGAGTCCACCACCACGAACTTCCAGGTCAGCTCGGAGAGAGGCGAGGCCTTCACCACCCTCTGGCCGACGGTGCTGACCCGGCGCATCATGTCGGGATCGCGATACTCGGGCAGCGTTCCCAACACCATTTCCAGGCGGTCGGCCGCGGTGCGATAGTCTCCCCGGCGCAGCGAGGCAGTCGTGATGGACGCGTCGCCGGGCGCCAGAAGATCGATAAATCCAAGCCCCGGGCTGGGCCGCTGCTGGTAGCCCAGGGCGCGGGTGACGGCCAGAAAAGGCACCATCTCCTCGCGTACGCCGCCTACCGGCCGCTGATCGACCATCACCCGACCACCCTCCACCTTGACCCGGCGCACCTCGACGTCGTGCAGGTAGCGCCGCAGGTCGCTGACAGTCACCCACAGGTCACCCGAGTCGTGCACGCCGTTGATGGGCCGATGGCGCAGGTAGTAAGTCGTATCGGCAGCCACGGGCAAGAAGAGAGCCAGCACCAGCAAGACGAAAAGACGGCGCATGTCGGAATGATTCCAGCGTCAAGCAGGGTTTTCCCGCCCGCTCGTCCAAAAGCCCGAAGGTGAAGTTTCTTCAACACTGCTCGGAGCGCACCAGGCGCCTGGGAGTGCGGGCCGGGCTGGCCCAACCCAAGGAGAGCAGCCTGGGCCTGCTCGAGACCGAGCTCGACGGACAGGTACGCCAGCGCCGCTGGGCCGAGGTAGAGCGGGTAGCTCGTCAGATCCTGGCCAGCCAGCCCACTCACCGGGCGGCTCTCAACCATCTGGCCCGGGCCCTGGCCGTGCGAGGAAAGTTGCGCGAGCGCCTGCAACTGGGCCGGCGCTGGCTGGCCCTGCTGGCTGCGCAGAAGAGCCCGCTCGGCCAGGCGGTGGTGGAAGCTTGCCTTCGTCTCGAGCCTGACGCCATCGACCTGCGCGAGACCGCTCTGGCCCTGGCTCTCGACCTGGGCGACCGCGAGCGGGCCATCCACTACGCCCGCGAGCTGGCTGGCCAGGCGGTCGAGTCTGGCCGCTCCGAGCAGGCCCTGGAGCTCTTGCGACGCGCGCTCGACCGCATGCCCGAAGAGCCCGAGCTGGTGCTGGCCCTGGCCGAGGTGCACCTGGTCGAGGGCCAGGTGCAGGTGGCCCGGGCCTTCCTGCGCCGGGCCGCCAGCCGCCTGATCGAGCTGGGCAAGGACGAGCGGGCAATCGAGGTGTTCCAACGAAAGCTCTTGCTGGCACCCGACTCGATGCTGGCCCGCCTCAGGCTCGGTGAGCTCTACGCCCGCCAGGGCGTGCACGCCAGGGCTGCCTACGAGTTCCGCCAGGTGCTGCAGCACGATCTGGATCATCCCGAGGCCCTGGCCGGGCTGGCCTCGGTGTGCTACGAGGCGGGTTGGCTGGGCCAGGCGGTGCTGGCCTATCGGCGCTGGCTCGAGCTTCGCCCGGGCGACCTTTTCGCCTCCCACCGACTGGCCGACGCCCTGACCAGGCTGGGTGAGCCAGCCGAGGCCCTTCCCCACTGGCTGGCCGCGGCCCGAGCCTACCAGGCCGAAGGCCAGAGCGAGAAGGCCCTGGAGTGCCTTGACGGGGTGCTCGATAGGGATCCCGGCAACGAGGCGGCCCGCAAGTTGCTCAGCCTGCTCTCGAGCGAGGCTGCCCCTGCCAGGCCGCGCCAGCGCATGCGCCGGGTGGGAGAGCTGCGCGCCTCGCCCCGGGTGGGAGGCTCGATCGACTGCGACTTTGGCGACGGCCTGCGTCTGCGCCAGCTGCGTCTGAGCCTGCCCGAGCCAGGCTCGTCGCGGGTCAGGAACGTCTGGCCCGAGCCCGGCGAGCCCCCCATGCCCACAGAGCTGCCAGCACCAGGCAAGGGCCCAGCCCCAGCACCCACGACAGCCAGGGTGGCCCGGGCGGGGTAACCAGCACCCGGAAGTGGGTTGTGTGCCCCTCCGCCTCGAGGCGCACCTCCCAGTCACCTTCCCGGTCAAAGGGGACACGCGCCGCCTGGCTCGGGCGCCTCCCCCACTCCTCGGCTTTCGTCTCGAAGGGCCCTTGCTCGGCCATTTCGTCAAGTGGACGCACCCACAGCCGCGCCGGGGGCGGCTCGGCCGTCTTCTCCTCGCGCATGGCCACCAGGTAGAAGGTTCCCTCGCCCACGTCCGGGTCCGACCAGACCGTGATCCGGTAAGCACCGAACGGCTCGTCGAGCAGCACCACGTAAGGCGCCCCCATGTGGGCCCGGGCCGGCAGCAGCAGGCAAAAGAGCAGCAGCAGGACTCTCATGAAAGGAATGTGCCCCGCATCTCCATGGGCTGCGACAACATCCACACCGCCGAGGCCGCCAGCAACAGGCAAACCAGCCACCACGGCCAGACCGCTCGGGGCTGTCCCTCGCCGCAGGCGATCTCGCGAGCCACCCACAGGCTGCCCCCCAGCCCCAGCGAGAGCAGGGCATATTCCAGCGTCACCAGCTCGCCACCCGAGAAGAGCGGCGGTACCACCCAGCTGACCTCGCTCGTGAAGAATTGCCGCACCAGGGGCACGATGGTCCAGAACCCGGTCAGGAAGTGGAAGAAGTAGTGGGCCAGCCAGACCGAGAAAGCCAGCGGCACAAGACAGGGCGTGAAGCGCACCGCCGTCTGCACCAGCGAGCGTCCCCTCAGGCGCGAGAAGAAGGCCGCCCCGCCCAAGAGCAGGGCCGGCTCGAGCACCAGAAGCGCCCCGAAGAGAAAGAGCAAAAAGGCGGTGTCCGAGCGCCAGCCCAGCCATGACGCCAGGGCGTAGGCCGGCGAGATCATCCCGAAGACGTTGACCAGCGCCCCGAACGTGAAGACCACCATCAGCAGGGCCAGGTCAGGTCGATGCGAGAGGTGGCCCAGGCTGGAGCGGTAGCCGTCATCGGCCAGCTCGGCGGCCGGCAGGCGAACCTGCACGGTGACGTTCTCGTAGGGACAAGCCTGCACGCAGTCGAGACAGAAGGTGCAATCGAGGTTGCCGACCTTCTTCTCCTGAAACAGGCCCAGCTCGCAACCCGGAACCTCGCCCCGACCCTTGATACAGTCCTTGGTCTGGCAGTCGTGACAGCGTTTGAGGTCGCGCACCCCCACTTCCAGCGGCGAGATGGTGGAGGAGACGAAGTTGAACTGCCCCAGCGGGCAGACGTACTTGCAGAATGGAGCTCCCCGAAACAGGCTGTCCAGGGCCATGGCCAGGAGGAAATAGGCCAGGATGACCAGGGCCGTGGCCCGGGGGCTCTCCCACAGGTTCAGCCATTCATAAGTGAAGAGGTAGGCGGCCAGAATGGCCGCCGCCAGGTACTTGTTGCGCAACAGGGCCGGCCAGGAGCGCGTTGGGCGCACCAATCGCCGGGCCAGGTTGCGCGCCAGCATGAATGGGCAGGCCATGCAGAACAGATTGCCGGCCACCAGCAGCACGGCCACCGCCACCCCCCGAAAGTGCAGCCAGGAGAGCACCGTGGCCAGGTTCTTGGGAGCAAGCTGCGGGCCCGTCAATCCATCCCAGATCATGGCCAGGGCCAGGGCGAAGAGCGGCAGCTGCAGGGCCGTGCGGGCGTGACGCCAGCCAAGAAAACGCCCGATCAGGGGGAGGCCACCACCCCCGGCAGGGGGATCTGCCGCTCGATCTTGCGGCCGTCCTTCATCTCTCCGCGCACGATCAAGAACCAGTCCCCAGCCATCGTGAGCTTGAGGGGCGCCTTCCAGCGCGGGCCCTGGGTGCGGGTCAGCGGAGCGAGCACCGCCGTCATGCCGGCATGGGACATGTTGGCCTCCACCTCCAGGCGAGCCGGCTCACCCCCGAACACCTCCACCACCAGCTCGTTCTCCCCCACCCTGGGCGGACTGGGGGTCACCTGCACGGTAAACTGCACCTCGCTCGCCTGATCCGTTTCGGGCGCGGCGGGACGCGAGCATCCCACCGTCACCAGCGCGACCAGGAGGAGGAAGAATCTTGACATACCGGGGGCTACTACGCCAGAATCGGGAAACCTGCATGCAGCCAGGAACCGTCCAGGGGGCAGAGAATCTAGCTCCTACTGACGATCTTGGAAAAAAATTCACAGAGGTGCATCCACCGATGAAGAGCTATAAGGCAATTGCCCTCCTCTTGATGCTTCTGGTCGCGCTGCCGGCCCTGGCCGGGCGCGTGCTCGAGAACACCGACAACTCGCTGGACGGGCTCTATCTGGCCAAGTCCGCGAAGAACAAGACCAGAGACCAGTTCTACAAGCGCATCGAGGTCGACATCGAGGGCAAGTACGCCACTTTGCGCATCCCGGCCGAGAAGCGCAACGTCGTGCTGCGTATCCAGCAGTTCTACGACTGGAGCTACGAGATGGAGCTGACGGGCCACGACAAGGAAACCAACGACTACTGGATCGTCAAGTATGTCAACAGCAAGTACGGTCCGGATGGGCGTCCGAGGCAGTAGCACCGAAGACCGAAGACCTCTACCCAGGTGGGGCCGGCACCTTGAGGAGCTACTGAAGCGCTAGCCCCCGCGAGGGGATAATCAAACCAGCGGAGTTGGGTATCCCGGTCGGTTGGCCTCCAAAAAAACCATCAGCCCAGGCTCCAGGCGCTCCTTCAGAGCCAGCTCCAGGGCCTGCCCCCCGATGGACAGCTGGTGGGCCAGGCGGAAGCTGTGAGTGGTGCGCTCTTGCTGCGAGACGAAGAAGCGCTCCTGGACCGGTGCCGGGGCTACCGACTGGCCGCCGTTCTCGCGCAGGCTCTCGCTCATCAGCTCGGAGCACTCCCTCCCGAAGGCCATCGTCAGCTCGCTCAACTTCCGGGTCAACTCCCCCTTCTGGCGGGCGGAGAGCTCCCCGGCGGGCAAGGTCAGCTCGGCCAGCTTTTCAGGCGGGGCGTAGCGCACCAGCAGCAGGTTGGCCTCCTCCCCCGAGGCCACCTTGCCGAAGGTCAGGGGCTGCACGCCCAGGCGAAAGCGCTCGGCCTGGATCATCTTGAGGGTGCTCTCAAGTGAGAGGATCTGGGCCCGGCTGGCTCCGCCCGAACGGGCCTGCTCGAGGGCCGCGCGGACCTCGGCCAGGCTGACGTCCAGCTCTTCGGGGCCACGCGAGAGTGCCTGTAAGCTCTGATGCAAGCCCTCCAATGTCTGCTCGCCGTCGAGCATGACCGGATTTGCAAAACCGCCTCCGTAGGGCGAGAAGCCCCCGCCCATCCCCCCTCCGATCGGGACGGGGGGCGGATCGGGCAGCTCCACCCCCATCAGCTCGCAGGCGATCCAGCGGTGCTTGTCCCCCTCAGGGCCTACGCCCAGGAAGGGAGGCGGTGTCTGGCGCGGGTCCCAAATGGCCAGCATTCCCCGCAGGGTCCGCTGCAGGTCGGCCCGGGCTCCCACTTTGCCGCCCTCGGGAGTCCCCCAGCCAAAGGGGCTTTCGGGCGCCTCGGCCCGCTCGAGGGCCTTCAACGTGCGCTCGGAAGGAGGGGGCACCGGCTGACCGTAGCCTTCCTCGAGCAGCCAGGCCAGCTTCTTGCCCACCTTGCCGTTAGCGTGGATCCAGAGATCGGGGTGAGCGGATATGGAGTCGTGCTGGCTGAAGAGCACCCGGTGAGTCTCGGCCAGGTCCTCCCAGCAGAAAGCCTGGGCATAGCTCGAGACGTAGTCGGTCGGATCGCTGGTCTTGCCGAAGGGAGAGTCGGGGTGCACCGAGCCGTAGTGCAGTCCCGCCTTCTGGCCCAATCGCCGATCGAGCTCGTGGCCCGCCTCGTGGAATACGGTCTCGCGGCACGAGTCGAGGTTGCGGGCCACCTCTCGGCTCAGCCCGATCTCCTCCATCCTGCCCGCTAGCCCGGCCACGCCGCCGTTAGCCACTCCCGTGGCCGGGTCCTGGCTCTCGCCGAGCAGCGTGCGCACGTGCACGGTGTGGAAGGTATCCGTCGAGCCGGGGATCTTGCGCTCCATCTCGGTGAGGGCGACCTCGATGTGGGCCGCCTCCTCGCGAGCCAGGATGCCCCGCATGCGGATGCCCTGGGGGGTCTCGAGGGCTGGCGAGGTGACCAGGTGGGCCAGGCGAACCTCGTCCAGGTTGCCGGCCGCCCGGTACTGGCTGGCGCTGCCCTGGAAGTAGACCGGGGTCCAGATCTTGTCAGCCTGGAAGTCCTGCAAGACGGCCGTGATGGCCGGAGTCAGGGAGAAGGCTCCCCCGCCCAGAGCGGCGGCCAGCTTGGCGGTGTAGAGGCCCGACTCGGCCAGCCCTTTCCCGGGGGGAACACCGCTGGCCGGGCCCGGGATCACCACCAGGGTGCGGGGCGCGTTCGCCAGGCTCTGCTCGAAGAGGGTCAGCGCTGTCACCTCGACCTGGCGCTCGCTGGGATTGGACAGCAGTTTGCGGGCCTCTTCCCGGAAGGGCTCGGCCGGGCCGGGAGCCTGCTCGGGGGTCAGGTACTGGGCTGGAATCCTGGAGTGCATCTCGGCCAGCACCAGGGCTTGCTGGAGCGGCTCCGAGACGGTGGGTCGAGCGCCCTGCAGGGTGACGGTTTCGCGAGGATCGTTGGAAGGCGCCGGGATCGGGGCGGCGGACGGGAAGGACGTCTGGGGCAGCGGCCCCAGGCGGCTAATCTCCTGCATCACAGGATGGTTCGGCGTTGGGTGGCGCTCAGCCTGCTGGCGGCAGCCGCAGCACGAACCGTGAGCCCTTTCCCGGTGCCGACTCGGCCGTCAGATCCCCGCCGTGACGGGTGAGGATCTCGCGACTGACCGAGAGCCCGAGACCGGTGCCCTTGCCCACCTCCTTGGTGGTGAAGAAGGGCTCGAACACGCGCCCGAGCACCTCGGGGGGCATACCCGGGCCGCGGTCGGTCACGATGACCCGCACGCTCTTGTCATCGGACTCGGTGGCGATGGTGACCAACCGCTCGGACCCCTGCAGCACCGCGTCCCGAGCGTTGATCAAGAGGTTGGTGATGGCCTGCTGGATCTCGTTCGGATTGACGCGCACGCGCGGCAGGGTGGGGGCCAGGTGGGGCTCGATGCGCACCCCGTCCAGGGTGAGCTGGCGACCGAGAAGCTCGAGGGTGTCGCGCACGACCTCGTTGAGGTCGGCCTCGCTCTTGCCGCTGGCCGAGTCGCGGGCGTAGTAGAGCAGCTTGGCGATGATGTCCTTGCAGCGATTGCCGGCCGTCTCGGCGGCCGTAAGCTGCTCTTCGACCTCCTCGAGCTGGCCCATCTCGATGTACATGCGCAGCATCTCCAGCGCCACCAGGGACACGCACAGCGGTGTGTTCAGCTCGTGAGCCACTCCGGCCGCCAGCTGGCCCACCGCCGCCAGCTTGGAAGACTGCAGCAGCTGGGCCTGGGCCTGCACCACCTCCTCGTGCAGGGCCGCATTCTGCAGGGCCGCCGCGGCCTGGAAGGCGATCAGGGCCAGCACGTCCATCTGCTCGCGGGTCAGCACGCCGTCCGAGACCAGCACCAGGCTGCCCAGCGAGCCGCGGTCCCCCACCAGCGGGCAGGCCACGAAGCTGCCCACCCCCGAGCCGAATCCGGGCCCCCGGAAGGTCGAAGGCTCGTCCACGAGCAGGGGCACCTGGTTGCGCTCCACCACCTCGGACAGCGCCTTGAGGTTGGCCAGGTGCTCGGTCGTCCAGAACTCGCTGGGCCAGGTAAGCCCCGCTCGTCCGGCCAGACCGATGGCGCCTGAGCGATGGGGCACGGTCGTACAGAGCATGCTCTGCAAGCGCTCGGCGATCTGATCCACCGAGAGTCCAGCCGAGAGCTGACGGGCGCTATCGAGCAGGTAGGAGAGGCGCTCGACCCAGACGGCCAGCTTGGCGTGGGCCTCGGCGTGCAGCTCCAGGGCCTGGCGCTGCTCGTGAAATCGGCGAGCGGACTGAATGCCCAGCCCCCCGGCTCCGGCGATGGCCAGCAGGTACTGGCGCTCGAGGGGGGCGAACTCGCTCTGCCTGGCCCGGCCGACGTAGAGCACCGCCTCGCGCTGCATGGGCAGGGCCACCGCGGTCGGCTCGCCGGCGAAGAGGCGGCGGCCCGAGCCCAGCGTGACCTGGCCGGTGCTCCAGCACTCCTCCACGATCGGCTCCCCTTCGCGCAGGATCAGCTCGCCCTCGAGCTTCTGGCCGAAGGGGCTGGCGTGAGCGGCCGGCAGGAGCCGGTCCTGGTCAGCCAGGAACACGGCCACGCTCTGGCAGGGCACCAGCTTGACGGTGGTGGACACGATCACCTGCAGCAGCGACTTGAGGTCGGGGCTGTCGGCCAGGGCGCAGGTCAGCTGCTGCAGGAGGCGCCGTTCCTGGGTCTCCATGTCCAGGGCCCGGGCGGTCTCGCCCAGCTCCTCGCGGGTGGCCGCCAGGGCGTGGCGCGACTTCTCCTCGCGCCGCTGCAGCGCCTGGCGGTCCACCAGCTCCAGGCGCAACAGGTCGATGCGGGCGGCCTGGTGCAGGCCGGCCAGCACCGGAAAGAGCCACAGGCCGAACCAGGGGCTCAGCTGCACCAGGTAGGCCAGGGCCGGTCCCATGAGCCCCACGCTCAGAATCTGGAGGCCCGTGAGCTCGCGATGGCGGGTCCACACGGCCATGCGCTCGTCGCTCACCCCCGAGTCGGCCAGCAAGAGCTCGGGCAACTTCAAGGCCAGCGGCAAATACAGCATGAGCCCCGCCGCCGCCTGGTTGAGCGCACCGCCCGGCACCAGCGAGACGGCCGCCAGGGCCGCCAGGGCCGGCAAGAGCTCGGCCAGGGCTTCGCAAGCCGTGCGCTGCGGAGAGTGCTGGGACAGGTGCAACAGACTGCGCAGCAGCACTCCCGCCAGCATCAGGGCTACCGCCACGCCCGGCTGGCCCGAGAGCCCCAGGGCAAAGCATGGAGCAAAGGAGGCCGAGAAGAATCCGAAGCCCGGAAGCGAGATGGCGGCCAGCTGCAGGCCCAGACCCAAGACGCTCAAGAGGAGCAGGGCCAGGCCCGGCTGGGGGGCGTTGGCGCGCAGCAACACCAGGCCCGAGAGCCCCAGCGCCAGCACTGTGTAAATGAGGATGCGCCCCCACATGGTTGCCAGAGTTTCAACTGCACGCGCCAGAGGCCTCTTTGCCGATGCGTCGAACTCGGGCGGGCCGTGGGAAAGACCCTCCTGATCCTCGAGGACGACGACGCGCTGCGCACGCTGCTGGTGAAGTTCTTCACCGCCCAGAGCTTTGACGCCAATCAGGCCCGCTCGGGCCCGGAGGCCATCCAGGTGGCCTCGCGCAAGAAGCTGGACCTGTTCTTGACGGACGTTCGCATGGAGGGCATGGACGGCCTGGAGTGCCTGGCCGCCCTGCGCCAGGCCCAGCCCGGCCTCAAGAGCATCGTGATGACCGGCTACGCGAGCCCGGACGCTCCCACCAGGGCCATGCGACTGGGCGCCGACGACTACATCTACAAGCCTTTCCAGGTGAAGCAGTTGCTAGTGATCGTCAAGCGCGTGCTGGAGAAGGGCCGCGAGAAGGAGGGCTACCTCGGCATGCTGCGCGGCCTCCTGCCCCAGAACGCCCGTCTCGAGCGCCCCTGGGAAGAGCTGCGCGACCTGAGCTATCAGAGCTTCTACGTGGGGGTGCGCTCACGCAAGCTGGGCCGGGAGGAGGCCCTCTCAATCTGGGACGAGCTCGAGAAACTGGTGCGCGAGGAATCTACCCATCCCGACCTGGCCCAGGCATACCAGTGCCAGATCGACCGGATGGCAGCCCTCTCACGCGCCGACATGTTCGTGCCCCGGCCTTCTCCCGGCGGGGTCGAGCCCGAGCGCTTCGCCCGTTTTTACCAGCGCGTCCGCGACGGCGAGGTCAACCAGGAGCAGGTAGCCGTGGCGGCGCCCCTGCGCTTGCTGCCCGAGCAGAGCCGGGCTCAGGCGCTCATGCTGGAAGAGCTCTATAGGCACATCTGGGGGTGACCAGCTGGTGCCCCGGCGCCGCGTAGACACCTCGCGCGGGCCCACAGCCGCGCACGAGTGGACTACCGAGCCCGCCGGACACCTCGGGCGGAAACCTCAGATCTTCTGCAACAGCTGCATGGTGGGCAGCGAGCTTGCGATCACGATGATCCCGACCACGATCCCCATGGCGGCCATGAGCAGAGGCTCGAGCAGGGCCGTCAGAGTCTCCAGGTTATAATTGAGGTCCTCTTCCAGCATCTGGGCCGTCTTGCGCATCAGGAAGTCCAGCCTTCCGTGCTCTTCACCCAGGCGAAACGTCTGCAGCACCATCGCAGGGAAAAGATCGGCTAGCTCCATGGCCTGGGCGATGGTGTAGCCGTTCCGCATGAGCTGGAGGTAGGCGTTGAACCGTCTCTCGATAACGAGGTTGTCGGCCAGTCGCCCCACCGACTGCATGCCGGTCATAGGGATACCCGTTTCCATGAACGTGGCCATGGCCGTAAGCATGCGCACGATAGCGGCCTGCTCGATCAGTCGGCCCAGCAGGGGGATGCGCAGCAAGAGGGCGTCCACAGGGTAGCGCAGGTGGGCATTGTAGAAGGTACTTCCCAGAGTCGGCCAGGTGACCACCAGCGTGGCCAGGATGACCTGGCTCGAGATCAGGGTGACCGGGTTGAAGATGAGCTCGAAGGTGCGGGTGACGGCCCGGGTGATCCAGGGGAGCTCGGCCCCCATCCCCTCGAAGACCTCGCGCTCCTTGGGGAAGACGATCAGGGCCAGCATGGCCACCACCGCCAGGCCTACCACCGCCATCATGCCCGGATAGGCCAGCGCCGAGACGAAGCGCCGCCTCAGGTTCAGGGACTTCTCCAGATAGTCGGCCAGGCTGCCGAGCGTCACGTGCAGTTGCCCCGTGGCCTCCCCGGCCTGCACCATCTGCACGGCCAGAGAAGGAAATACCCGGGGGTGGGCCTGCAGGGCGCGGCTGAGCTGCGTGCCCGAGCTGATGCGATTGTGCACGTCGCGGATGGCCAGGCGCAGCCGAGGATTGGGCTCCTCGGAGAGAAAGTCGAGCGCCGAGTGAACCGGGGTTCCGGCTGAGACCATGACCTGCAGCCTGCGAAAGAAGGCAACCACCAGGGCAGGGGGAACCGGCCCGGCACCGGCGCTGGCCGGGGCGGAAGGGACCGCGAGGGCTGCGGGGGCCTTCTCGGCCTGTCGAGGCTCGGGGGCCGGACGTGGCTGCCTCCGTCCTGGTCGGGCCTCAGGCGTGGGAGGAAGCTGATTGCTGGCCGGTCGGGGCTCCGGTGCCGGAGGGGGCTGCTTCCCGGCCGGTTGAGGCTCGGGTTGGCTCGAGCCCACGCCCTTCAGAGCCCCGCGAACCTGCCCCTCGGAGAGTCCCGGGAAACTCTCGAGCAGCGTGTGCACCGCCTTGCCCTCAGGCGAGGGCGGAGGCGCGGGAGGGCTCTGGGCGCCCAGCTGTCGTCCGCTCCTGTCGTCGCCAAGACCAGCCAGGGCAGCCCGAATCTGGGCCTCGGACATACCCGGGAACTGCTTGCGCATGGCGTTGATGGCCTGCTGCTCGGGATCGGGGTGGGCTCTGTCGGCCATCAGTTGTGGAGTTGAAAGCCCGTGGTCAGGCTGAAGGTATCGGGAGTGGGCTTTCCGTAGCGCTTCTGCTCGGCGGTCACGGTCACGCTGACCATCTCGCCGCCCCCGGCGCTGACCTTGAACTCGATGATCCCGCGGCCCACCGGCACCCCGTCAGTGCGATAAGAATCCAGCGCCAGGCCCTGGAAATCTTCGATGGGAAGAGCGTTCACGTGGGCCGGGTTGCCCGC